>Ga0070741_10001194_pt1 | contig 81778 bp, 79 predicted proteins | sample Coa_R1_4_FD_66440 | JGI IMG/M metagenome (GOLD analysis project Ga0070741, IMG submission 66440) | Surface soil microbial communities from Centralia Pennsylvania, which are recovering from an underground coalmine fire - Coalmine... | ecosystem: Environmental > Terrestrial > Soil > Unclassified ...
GTTCCCCGGCGTGATCTCGTTGCGGAAGGCCTTGCCGATCTGGGCGATGCCGAACGGCGGCTTCTTGCGCGACGTCGTCTGCACCGACGGGAAGTTCACGAAGATGCCCTGGGCCGTCTCCGGGCGGAGGTAGGCGATGGAGGCGTCGTCCTCCACCGGGCCGACGTAGGTCTTGAACATCAGGTTGAACTGGCGGGCCTCGGTGAAGCTGTCCTTGGCGCCGCAGTTGGGGCAGGCGCCGGAGTTGGGCAGCTGGTCGGCCCGGAACCGCTCCTTGCAGTTGCGGCAGTCGACCAGCGGGTCGGAGAACGTGGCCACGTGGCCCGACGCCTCCCACACTCTGGGCGCCATGAGGATGGCGGCGTCGAGGCCGACGACGTCGTCGCGGTTCTGGACCATCGACCGCCACCACGCCTCTTTGACGTTGCGCTTGAGCAGCACGCCCAGGGGGCCGTAGTCCCACGTGGACCGGAACCCCCCGTAGATCTCGCTCGACGGGAAGACGAACCCGCGCCGCTTGGCCAGGTTGACGATCGTGTCCATCAAGTTAGGAGCGGGGGGCATACCCCGGAATGCTAGCGAGAAGCATCGGCGTACTCCGCAGGCGCCGCTCCAGGTGGTGTTCCAACGACCGCAGAGCGAGCGATTCGGCCTCGGCCAGCGCCGCCCCGGGCGGCTCGGCCAGCACCCCCCGCAGGCCCCCGCCGAGGATCCGCCCCACCAGTGCCAGCCCCGCCGCCGGCACCACCGGGGCCGCCGGCCCGGCGCAGAGCCGGCACAGCACCCCGCCTTCGGCCACGTCGAACGTCGCCGCCACGTCGACCACCGTCTCGTCGCAGCGGACGCAGGCGTCGAGGACGGGCGACACGCCCTCCAGGGCCAGCAGCTTCCAGAAGAACGCCGCGCTGACGGCCGGCACCGGCTGGGTGGCCAGCGTCCGCAGCGCCGCCGCCAGCATCCGGTACAGCGCCACGTTGGCCTCCCCCTCCTGGGCCACGTGGTCGACCGCCTCCAGCATGGCGACGGCCTGGGTGAAGGCCGAGTACGTCTCCCGCAGCTGCCGGTTGGTGTCGATCGTCTCGACCTGGGTCACCACGTCGAGGTTCCGCCCCTCGTAGAGCTGGAGGTTCAGGTGGGTCGTCGGCTCCAGCCGGGCGCCGAACCGGCTCTTGGGCTTGCGGACCCCCTTGGCCACCGCCCGGACCTTGCCCCGGCCCTCGGTGAGGAACGTGACGATGCGGTCCGCCTCCCCCAGCTTGACGCTGCGGAGGACGATCCCCCGGTCCCGGTAGAGCCCCGCCACGTCATCAGTGTAACTACGGGTGTGTCACTCCCGGTCGTTGAGGCCGCCGAAGCGGCGATCCCGCGTCTGGTAGGCCTTCACCGCCTCGTAGAGGTGCTCCCGCTTGAAGTCGGGCCAGAGGGTGTCGGTGAAGTACAGCTCGGCGTAGGCCAGCTGCCACAGGAGGTAGTTCGACAGGCGGTACTCGCCCGACGTGCGGACGAGCAGGTCGGGGTCGGGCACGTCGGGCAGGTAGAGGTGGCGGGCCAGCGTCTTCTCGTCGATCTTGTCGGGGTCGAGCCGGCCGGTGGCGGCCTCGGTGGCGATGGCCCGGGCGGCGTCGACGAGCTCCGCCCGCCCGCCGTAGTTCAGGGCGATCACCAGCGTCATCGTCCGGTTCTTCCCGGTCAGCTCCTCGCTCTCCTCCATGCGGCGCAGGACGCGGGCCGGGACCCGCCCGCCCCGCCGGCCGGAGAAACGGATCCGCACCCCCCGCTCGTGGAGCTCCTGGCGGCGGCGCAGCAGGATGCTCTCGTTGAAGTTCATGAGGAAACGGACCTCGTCGAGCGGCCGCCGCCAGTTCTCGGTGGAGAAGGCGTAGACCGTCAGGTAGCCGATGCCGAGCTCGAGGGCGCCCTCGACGGCCTCGAAGAGGGCGTCCTCCCCCGCCTCGTGGCCCTGGGTGCGCTTGAGCCCCCGCTGGCGGGCCCAGCGGCCGTTGCCGTCCATGACCACCGCCACGTGGCGGGGAATGCGCGACGGATCGAGGTCGGAGGGCAGCACCGCTCTAGACCGTACCGCCGCCGGATCCCTACTTGACGGTGACCTTCATCTCCATGCCGGCCCCCCGGTGACCGGGCACGTCGCAGTAGAACGTGTACGTCCCCGGTTTCGCCTGCCAGGTCTCGGTCTCGGTCTTGCCGGAGTCGGCCGAGATCTTCTTGAACGACGGGTCTTCCTCGTTCACCAGGGTGTGGGTGATGGCGCCGGTGTTCTTGTAGGTCACCGCCACGGGCCCGGCGGCCACGCTGATCTCCTTCGGGGAGAGCTTCAGGTCGGCGGCGTCGATCTCGAGCGGCGCGCCGGCCGCCGCACCGCCCCCTCCGGCCGCCCCGCCTCCGGGCGGGGGCGCCGACGGATCGACGATCAGCTTCCCCTCCATCCCGGCGCCCCGGTGGCCGGGGATGTCGCAGTAGTAGGTGTAGGTCCCGGCCTGGAGGTCGAAGACCGCCTGGTCGGTCGCTCCGCCCTGGGGCACCGACAGCTTCCGCCCCGATGTCGCCCCCTCGAGGACGAAGGTGTGGGCGGTGGCCCCGGTGTTGTCCTCCTGGATCGTGATCTTGCCCGGGCCGATCTTGAGCTCCTTCTCCCGGAACCCGATGTCGAAGGCGTGGACGATCAGGTCGGGGTTGGCCGGCTTGTTGCCCTCCGCCACCTTGCGGGCGTTGGTCTCGTCCTCCTGGATGGCCTCGAAGCCGATGAACCCGGCGATGATCACCATGATGCCGGCCACCGACATCAGGCTCATGGCCCCCGACGACATCCCCTCGCCCCGGGACGAGGCGTAGGTGAAGCCGAAGAGGACGGCGGCGGCCATGATGATGGCCACGGCCACCACGGTGTGCGGGCCGCTGCGCTCCTCCAGTGCCAGCAGGATGCGCGACACGTTGAGCACGACGACCACGATGATCGCCATCGCCCCGAGCGGCACGAGCAGCGGCAGCAGCACCCGATCCTTGAATTCCTTCATCGACCAGTCCACCTCGTGGGGTCGAACCCCCGGTCCAGTTCCCGTTCCAGATCCCGCCAGTGGCGGGACTGCCGTTCGTTCTCCTCTTCCGCCGCGTGCCACTTGAAGAACAGCACGGCGATGATCATCCACAGCAGCGCTCCGCCGCCCAGCTTCATCAGCAGGCCGGCGATGCGCTGGTCCTCAGCCGCCGAGAGGCCCCACAGCCGGGGAACGTGCTCGTAGAACTTGTAGATCGGGCTGTCGGCGAAGATCAGGAAGGCCGAGGGCACCGTGGGCACGATCGACTGCAGGAACAGGTACAGCATCTGCGCCGGCGCCGACAGCGGCCGCATCTCCGGCAGCGGCGCCACCACCGGGCACCACATCAGCACCGCCGAGCCGAAGATGGCGGCGTGGGCGGCGAAGTGCAGCGGCTCCGACTGCACGGTGGCGTCGACGAAGGCCGGCCAGTGCGTCACCACCAGCAGGCCGTTGAACAGCAGCAGCGCCGGCACCGGCCGGGCCAGGCGCCGCACCACCCGGTACAGCCGGGGCGGGGCGAGGATCTCCCGGGCCAGCCAGGCCGGGGTCCCGAGCAGCAGGAACGGCGGGGCGACCAGCGTGATCAGCATGTGCTGGGTCATGTGGACGCTGTAGAGGAACCGTTCCGCCAGGTCGTGGACGGGCCAGTCGGCCGCCACCCACAACGTGAGGACCCCGCTCACCCAGCAGACCTTCTGGAGCCGGGTGGCCAACGGCTGGCCGGGGGCGGTGTGGCGCGGCCCCAGGCGGCGCAGGGCCCAGAAGTAGCCGCCGAGCAGGCCGGCCATCAGGACCCAGACGTCGGGGTGGGCGTGCCAGGCGTACGGCAACGGACAGCCTCGTCAGATCAGGACGCGCAGCGTGAACAGGACAACGGTGTAGACCACCCCGGCCAGGATGATCCCCGTGATGAACAGCCTCCGCAGCATCGGGCTGTCGAACTTCAGGTGCATGAAGAAGGCCGCCACCAGGGCGAACTTGAGCACGGCCAGCACCAGCAGGAAGGCCACCAGGAGGCCTTCGGGCATGTCGATGTAGTAGAGCCCGACCTCGAGGGCGGTGATGATGCCGAGCAGGACGGCGATGCCGACGTACTTGACCGGCGTCGGATGGGTGTGCTCGCCGCCGTGGTGCAGCGTCGCCCCGTGCCCGGCGGCGGCTTCGAGCTCCGGGGTCTCCGCAGGCTCGTCCTGCGTGGCGACTGCACCCTCTTCGTCGGCCATCGACAGATGCTCCCTAGTGGTTGTTGGGGACGAGGTAGATCACGGTGAAGATCAGGATCCAGATCACGTCGACGAAGTGCCAGTAGAGGCCGGCGATCTCGACCTGGAGGTGTTTGTCGGCCGGCAGCTTGCCCCGCATGGAGATCCCCACCAGCGACAGCAGCCAGAGGATCCCGACGGTGACGTGCACGCCGTGGAAACCGGTCAGCAGGAAGAAGCTGCTGGCGGCCACGCTCGACGACAGGTTCACGCCGTGCTTGGTGAACGTCGTGAACTCGTAGACCTGACCGCCGATGAACACCGTCCCGAGGAAGGCCGTGGCCAGCAGCCAGATCCGCAGGCGCCGGTGGTCGCCCCGCTGGATGGCGGCCAGGGCCAGCACCATCGTCAGCGAGCTCATGAGGAGCACGAAGGAGCTGACCGAGGTGTAGGGGATGTCGTAGACCTCGTGCGGGGTCTTGACGCCGATCGGCGCCCGGGCCCGGTAGAGGAGGTGGCTGGTGATGAGCGCACCGAAGAACAGGCACTCCGACGCCAGGAAGCCCCACATCCCGAGCTTGCGGGAGTCGATCCCGGTGACGGCGTAGTCGTGGTCGCCGGGCTGGGGGGTGTGCGGCGCGGGGGCGATGGCCGTCTGCATCAGTGCTCCTCCGCCAGCGGCTCGTTGCCCCACCCGAAGACGCCGGCCAGCATCACGACGCCGCCGACGGCCATGAGCCACCACGTGTGGTTGGTCTTGAGGTAGACGGCGCCGTAGCCGACGACCATGATCCCCAGGCTGGCCAGCGCCGGGAAGTACGACGGCGACGGCATGTGGATGCCGTGGCCGTGCCCGTCGCCGTGCGCCGCCTCGCCGTGGTGCCCGTCGTCGGCCCCGCCGGCCGGGATCCGGACCAGGCGGCCGTTCTCGTCCTCGGTGTACTTGCGGTGCCAGAAGTCGTCCCGGGCGTGGACCACCGGGATCTCGGCGAAGTTGTACTCCGGCGGGGGCGCCGGGATCGTCCACTCCAGCGTCCGGGCGTCCCAGGGGTCGGGCGGAGCCGTCTCACCGGAGCGCAGGGTCTTCATGACGTTGAAGATGAAGGCCAGGATCGACAGGGCGATGATGAACGCCCCGAGTGTCTCGATGCCGTTCCACACCTCCCAGCCCATCCCCTTGGGGTACTGGTAGGTCCGCCGGGGCTGGCCCTGGAGGCCGAGGATGTGCATCGGCCCGAAGGTCAGGTTCAGGCCGATGATCATCAGCCAGAAGTGGACCTTGCCGAGCTTCTCGTCGAGGAGCTTCCCGGTGACGGCCGGGAACCAGTAGTAGACGCCGGAGAACAGACCGAGGATCGCACCGCCGAAGAGCACGTAGTGGAAGTGGGCGACGATGTAGTACGTGTCGGTCTGCTGGTAGTCGGACGGGACGATGGAGTGCGTCACGCCCGACAGCCCGCCGATGGTGAACTCACCGATGAAGGCCAGGGCGAAGAGCATCGCCACCTTCAGCCGGAGGTCACCGCCCCAGGTGGTGGCCAGCCAGTTGAAGATCTTCACCCCGGTGGGCACGGCGATGAACATCGTCGAGGCGGCGAAGGCGGAGTTGGCCACCGGCCCGAGACCGACGGCGAACATGTGGTGGGCCCACACCCCCCAGCCCATGAACCCGATGGCGATGCCGGAGAACACCACCACCGAATAGCCGAACAACGGCTTTCTCGAGAAGACGGGCAACACCTCCGACACGATGCCCATGGCCGGGAGGATGAGGATGTAGACCTCCGGGTGCCCGAACAGCCAGAACAGGTGCTGCCACAGGACCGGGTCACCGCCCAGGTTGGCGTTGAAGAAGTTCGACCCGAAGTTGCGGTCGAAGTACAGCTCGAACAGCGCCACGGTGATGACCGGGATGGCGAACAGCAGCAGGAAGCTGACCACCAGGTTCATCCACACGAACACCGGCATCCGCATGAGGGTCATCCCCGGCGCCCGTAGGTTCAGGGTGGTGACGATGAAGTTGGCCGCCGCCGTCAACGAGCCGATGCCGGTGATCACCAGCCCGATGAGCCAGAAGTCGATGCCGTGGCCCGGCGAGAACTTGCCGATCGTCTGGGGGGCGTAGCCGAACCAGCCGCCGTTGGGCGCCCCGCCGAGGAGGAAGCTCGAGTAGAGGAACAGGCCGCCGGCCAGGAAGACCCAGTACCCGAAGGCGTTCAGCCGGGGGAAGGCGACGTCCCGGGCGCCGATCAGGATCGGCACGAAGTAGTTACCGAAGGCCGCCGCCGTCGGCATGACCACCAGGAAGATCATGGTCGTGCCGTGCATCGTGAACAGCTGGTTGTACTCCTCGGCCGACAGCACCTTCCCGTTGGGGCCGGCCAGCTGCAGGCGGATGAGCAGGGCCTCGCTGCCGCCGATGAGGAAGAACAGGAAAGCGGTGACACCGTAGAGAATGCCGATCCGCTTGTGGTCGACCGTCGAGATCCAGCTCCAGAAGCCGTGCTCGCTCTTCGGTCGGGCGAACGGGCGGGCCGGAGCTCGGGTCACCGCCACGGCCATAGTGGGCCTCCTTCGGTCACGGTCACTTGAGGGTGGTCAGGAACGCCACGAGCTGGTTGATCTCGGCGTCGGTCAGGTGCGGGCCGGTCTTGGTCAGGTTCGGCATGCCGGTGCCCTCGTCGGGGCGCATCGGCTTCATGGCCGACGGGTCGTGGATCCACCGGTTGAGGTTCTCCGGGGTGATGTCGTACATGGCCCCGGCGAACGTCTCCCGCCCCATCAGGTGGGTGAGGTTCGGGCCGACCCGGGCCGTGGCGCCCTGGACGCCCTGCATCGTGTGGCAGCCGATGCAGGTGGCCCGGCCGGTGAAGAGGGCGTAACCGGCGGCGGCGTCACCGCTCTCCGGCTTGACCACCGGCCTGGCCTGCTGGGCGACCCAGGCGTCGAAGTCCTGCTGGGTCTGGCTGATGACCCGGAGCCGCATGTTGGCGTGGGACAGGTTGCAGTACTCGGCGCACTGCCCCTTGTAGGTCCCCGGCTGGTCGGCCTGGATCGTCAGCTTGTTGACCCGGCCGGGCACGACGTCCTGCTTGCCGGCCAGCGGCGGGATCCAGAAGCTGTGGATCACGCCGGCGGCGAAGTCCTCGCCCTTGGCCGCCGGCAGCCCCGGCTCGATCGTCCGCAGGCTGAGCCGCACCGACGTCTTGACCGGGATGTGCAGCTCGTTGGCGGTGGAGATGTTGAGCGTCGGGTAGCGGTACTCCCACCACCACATGTGCCCGTAGACCTCGACGGGCAGGACGTTCTTCGTCGGTTCCTTGGCCACGTCGAAGATCGTGAAGATCGTCGGGAAGGCCACGCCGACCAGCAGGAGGGCGGGCAGCAGCGTCCAGCCGATCTCCAGCTTGGTGTTGCCGTGGACCTGGACGGGTTCGGGCCGGCCGGGCCGGTGCCGGTGCCGGGCGACCGTGGCGAAGAGCAGGCCCTCGACCAGGATGAAGACGAGGGTGGCCACGATGAAGACGCCCAGGAAGAGGTGGTACTCCTTCCGGGCGATCGTTCCGTGGGGCTTGAGGGTGTCCTGCGGGGCGTTGCTGGCGCAGCTGGCCAGGAATACGAGGGCGGCCGGCACCGCCACCCATCTGAGCCGCCGCAATCGCCCTGCTACTCGCCGCATCCGGACCTCCCGTCGATTCGCGGCGGCACATTACCTTCCTGCTTCGCACAAGATGGAAACACCAGTGTCACAAGGGGCTTCAGAGGCCGAGGCGGTCGAGCCGGTCCGGGCGGCGCTGCCAGTCCCTGTCGACCTTCACCCGGGTTTCGAGGTGAACCTTCGTACCGAGCAGCGCCTCGAGTTCGAGGCGGGCCGCCGTCCCCGCCTCCTTGATGACCGTCCCGCCCTTGCCGATGACGATCCCCTTCTGCGAGTCGCGCTCGACCCGCACCACCGCCCGGAACACCAGGAGGTCGGGCCGCTCCTCGACGTCCTCGATGGTCACCGCCAGCGAGTGGGGCAGCTCCTCCCGGGCCATGGCCAGCAGCTTCTCCCGCAGCAGCTCGGCGGCCAGGAAGGTGTCGGGCTGGTCGGTCACCACCCCGTCCGGGTAGTAGAGCGGCCCCTCCGGGAGGCGGGACGTGATCTCGCCGAGGAGGGCGTCGGTGTTGTCCCCGGTCCGGGCCGACAGCGGAACGTAGGCGGCGAAGTCACCCAGCGTGCCGGCCGCCCCGGCCAGCTGGCCGAGGATCTCGGTCGCCGACGCCTCGTCGGTCTTGTTGACCACCAGGATCACCGGGGTGGCCAGCTCCTTCAGCAGGTTGGCGATGTAGCGGTCCCCGGCACCGATGGGGGCGGTGGCCTCGACCAGGAAACACACCACGTCGACCGCCTGCAGGGTCTCGAGCGACCGCTGGTTGAGGCGGCGGCCGAGCTCGGTCTTCGGCTTGTGGATGCCGGGGGTGTCGATGAAGACGATCTGCGTGCCCGGGGCGTTCCAGACGCCGTGGATCTGGTTCCGGGTCGTCTGGGGCCGGTCGGAGACGATCGACACCTTGGTCCCGACCAGCTGGTTGAGGAGGGTCGACTTCCCCACATTGGGCCGGCCGACCAGCGTGGCCATTCCCGACCGCAAAGAGGTCACGTGGCGGCGGACTCCGCCGGTTCCGACTCCTTGGGGGTGATCCGGACGGTCAGGATCCGCCGCCCCTGCACCCGCTCGGCCCGGAACTCGAGGCCCTGGAAGTCGACCGCCTCGCCCTCGACGGGGACGTGGCCGAGGAGGTTGAACATGAGCCCGCCGACCGTGTCCCAGTCGGTGTCGGGCAGCTCGACGTCGAGCAGCTCGTTGACCTCGTCGATCGGCGTGCCGCCGGCCACCCGGACGCCGCCGTCGGGCAGGCGCTCGACCTTGGGGGCCTCGACGTCGTACTCGTCGACGATCTCGCCCACGATCTCCTCGAGGAGGTCCTCCAGCGTCACGAGGCCGGCGGTGCCGCCGTACTCGTCGATGACGATGGCCATGTGGAACTTGTCCTGCTGCATCTCCCGCAGGAGCTCGGCCACCTTCTTCTGCTCCGGGACGAACACCGCCGGCCGCACCAGGTCCCGCAGCTTCGTCTGGGCGCCGTCGCTCTCCCGCACCCGGCGGATGATGTCCTTCAGGTAGACGAGCCCGAGGATGTCGTCGGGCCCCTCGCCGTAGGCCGGCAGGCGGGAGTAGCCGGCGTCGATGGCCTTCTGCAGCGCCTCGTCGACGGTGGCGTCGGCCTCGACCCCCATCATGTCGGGCCGGGGCACCATGACCTCCCGGACCACCGTGTCGCCGAACTCGAAGATCGAGTGGATGAGCCGGCGCTCCTCCCGTTCGATCACCTGCTCCTCGGCGGCCACGTCGGCCATCGTCCGGATGTCCTCCTCCGTGGTGTAGGGGCCCTTCTTCAGGCCCTTGCCGGGGAGGAGGACGTTGGCCACGCCGATCAGGAGCCTGGAGAAGACCCGCAGCGGCGGGAAATTGGTGAGCCAGTAGAGCGGGGCGGCGAGGCGGAGGGCGGCCAGCTCGGTGTGCTGGACGGCGTAGGTCTTGGGGGCCACCTCGGCGATGACGAAGAAGACGATGACCTCGGCCACGGTGCCGATGAGGACGCCGTAGCCGCCGAGGCGGCCCTCGACGAGGACGCCGACCAGCGTGCCGGCGGTCAGCTGGCAGATCAGCAGGAAGAGCAGGATCAGGTTGAGGGCGTTCTCCGGCTCCTGGAGCAGCGTGGCCAGCCGCTTGGCGCCCCGGCGCCCCTCCTCCTCCAGCGTCATGGCCCGGATCCGGTTCATCCGCACCAGGGCCGTCTCGGCCATGGCGAAGAAGGCCGACGTGATCAGCAGGAAGAAGATGGCGATCAGCGTCAGCCAGTCGGAGTTCGACACCTCACTGGCCTCGCTCGATCTCCCGGAACCGGGCCATGAGCTCCCGCTCCCGCCGCTCCATGACCGCCGCCTCGTCGTCGTCCTCGTGGTCGAAGCCGAGCAGGTGGAGCACGCCGTGGACGACGAGCAGGCTCAGCTCGTCGTCGATCGGGACGTTGTGCTCGGCGGCCTGGCGCTGGGCCACCTTGGGGCAGATGACCACGTCGCCGACCAGGATCGGGGCGTCGGACGGCTCGGCCGGCGACCCCGGGCCCCGGCCGCCCTGGTCGGGCTGGCGGCCGCTCTCGATCAGCTCGTCGTCCATGGGGAAGGCCAGCACGTCGGTCGGCCCGTCCCGCCCCAGGAACCGCTCGTTGAGGTCGGCCATCGACTTCTCGTCGACGAAGAGCATCGACAGCTCGGCGTCGCCCCGGACGCCCTGCTCCTCGAGCACCATGCGGGCCAGGCGGACCCAGCGCAGGGCGTCGACCGCCACCTCCGCCTGTTCGTCGGCGACGAAGACCTCCACCGGATCCATCACCTCTGTTCTTCGTGGCGGGCGTAGGCGTCGACGATGTCGGCCACGATGCGATGGCGGACGACGTCGCGCCCCGTCAGCTCCACGAACGACAGCCCCGGTATGCCCTCCAGGATGTTGCGCACCAGGAGCAGCCCGGACCGGGCCCGCCCCTCGGGCAGGTCGATCTGCGTCACGTCCCCCGTCACCACGCACTTCGACCCGAACCCCAGCCGGGTGAGGAACATCTTCATCTGCTCGGCGGTCGTGTTCTGTGCCTCGTCGAGGATGATGAAGGAATCGTTCAGCGTCCGGCCCCGCATGTAGGCCAGGGGGGCGACCTCGATCGTGCCGCGCTCCATCAGGCGGGAGACGGCCTCGGGTTCGAGCATGTCGTAGAGGGCGTCGTAGAGCGGGCGGAGGTAGGGGTCGACCTTGGCGATCACGTCGCCGGGGAGGAAGCCCAGGCGCTCCCCCGCCTCGACGGCCGGGCGGGTCAGCACGATGCGGTTGACCTGCTTGGCCTGGAGGGCCTGCACGGCCAGGGCCACGGCCAGATAGCTCTTGCCGGTGCCGGCCGGGCCGATCCCGAAGGTGATGATCTGGCTGCTGATGGCGTCGACGTAGCGCTTCTGGCCGGCGGTCTTGGGCCGGACCGTCTTGCGGCCCCGCAGCACGGCGGTGTTCATCACGTCGGACGGGCGCTCGTCGGCCTTGACCATCTCGATGGTGCGGCCCAGGTTCTCGGCGTCGATGGTGTTGCCCGCCTCGACGAGGAGCACCATCTCCTCGAACAGTCGGGCCACCCGTTCGGCCTCGGTGTCGGCGCCGGTCACGGTGATCTCGTTGCCCCGGACGTGGATCGACACCGGGAAGGACCCCTCGACGAGGCGCAACAACTCGTCCCGCTGCCCCAACAGGCTCACCATGAGATGGTTGCCGGGCACGAGCACCTTGACCTGGGTCTGCTGATCGGGCGTCAAGCTTCCGTCAACACTACCCGCCCGCTTCGCTCCCCTTGGGCGGCCAGCGGAGCGATCGGCCGCCGAGGACGTGGAAGTGGAGGTGCTGCACCAGCTGGCCGGCGTCTTCGCCGACGTTGGTCACGACCCGGTAGCCCGTCTCGGCGATGCCCTCCTTGGCCGCCACCGCCCGGATGGCGTCGAAGAGGTCGCCGAGGAGGACGGCCTGGGCCGAGCCCACCGCCTCCACGCTCGGCAGGTGCTCCTTGGGGACCACCAGCACGTGGACGGGCGCGGCGGGGTTGATGTCGCGGAACGCGTAGCAGGTCTCGGTGTCGAGCACCGACGTGGACGGCACGGACCCGTCGACGATTCCGCAGAACAGACAGCCTTCCATGGACACCCGAGCCTACAGGCCCGGGAACCGGGTCAAGCGGGAAGCGCCTGCAGCCCCATCCCGGTCAGCCGGCCGCACAGCTCCTCGGGTGTGGTGAGGAGGAAGTAGGCCAGCGCCCGGAGGTCGTCGCCCCGGACGGTGAGGACCCGGCCGTTGAAGTCCTGCCGCTCGGCCTGGATCATCGCCACGAGGCGGGCCAGGGCCAGCGCCTCGGGCTCCCGGCACTCCTGCAACCGGTTCAGGTCGACGGCGAAGCCCTCGGAGAGGTCCATCGCCCCCGGCTCGGTGAGGTCGACCTCGACCTCCTTGGGGAGGAGCTGCTCGGGCGGCACCCCGTACACGTTGGCCAGGCGCATCAGCCGGGGGACGGAGATCACCCGCTCGCCCCGCTCGTAGGCGCCGAGGACCGAGGCCTTGAACTCCTCGTTCGACATCGCCTCGACCTCATGCAGCGACAGGCCCTTTTGCCGCCGGATGGACCGCAGTCTGTCCCCCACCCGCTGCGTCGAGATGGCCACCCGATCCCTCCAACTTCCGTCTTCCTGCCCCAGCCCGGATGCCTTCAAGGCTACCTCGCGGACGCGCAAATGTCGACTCTTCGCGGCATTTGACCACGTTCCGGGGGCATTGGTGGGTTGTTGCCGGGTTTCGGCCGGAACTTCTGTCGCCCGACGTTCCAGCTGTGGCGCCTGTACTTCAGAGTTCATACGGCCCCCTCCCCAGTTGGCGTGCAGTCGGCGTGCGAAAAAGGACGCGGCGGAGAGGGTCGCTGCCTGCCCCCGGCCGCCGGAACGGAGCCACTCTAGTCACGTCCCGCCACCCCCGCCCGGGGGCGGGGCGACTTTCCCGTCGTCAGAGCCGCCCGGCGGCCCGCCGGGCCGAGAGCAGGACGGCGGCGGCGATGGCCGCCGTCTCGGCCCGCAGGACGGTGGGGCCGAGGTCGAGGCGGGCGAAGGGGGCGAGCGCCTCCATCTCGCCGGCCCCCAGGCCGCCCTCCGGGCCCACCACGATCAGCAGCTCGCCGCCGGCCGGCGGGGGCAGTTCGGCGGCCGGCCGGCCACCCCGCTCGGCCACCACCAGCCCGGGGTGGCCGGCCAGCCCGGCCAGCGGCCCGAGCTCGTCCACGCCCGGTAGCGTCGCCCGGCGGCACTGCCGGGCGGCCTCCCGGGCGATCCGCCGCCAGCGCTCGACGGCGGTCCCGGCCCGCCCGGCGTCGGGCCGGGCCACCGACCGCTCGGCCACGACCGGGACGATCCGGTCGACGCCGAGCTCGGTCAGCTTCTGGACCGTGAGGTCGGGCTTCTCGCCCTTGGTCAGGGCGAAGGCGACGGCCAGCCGCGGGGTCAGCGGCGGTTCGCGGTCGACGTCGCCGGAGGCCTCGAGGGTCACCTCCCGGCCGGCGTCCGCCACCCGGTAGGGCCGCCAGGTTCCGGCGCCGTCGGCCACCGTCACCCCTTCGCCGGGGCGCAGCCGCAGGACCCGGGCCAGGTGGTGGCCGTCCTCCCCGCCGACGACGAGCCTGCCGGTCAGCTCGGCGGCCGAGGCAACGAAGAGGTGGGCCGACGCCGGGACGTCAGCCGGCCAGCCCACGACCGGACCGCCGCCTACTGGAAGGCGCTCTTGATGCGGGAGAAGAAGCCCTCTTCCCGGGGGGCGACCTCTTCGCCCCGCAGCTCGGCCAGCCGGCGCACGAGCTGGGCCTCCTCGGCCGAGAGCTTCTCGGGCACGACGACCTCGACGGTCACGATGAGGTCGCCCCGGCCCCGGCCCCGCAGCGACGGCACACCCCGGCCCCGGAGCCGGAAGCTCTTCCCGGTCTGGGTCCCGGCCGGGATCACGAGGTCCTCGTCGCCGTCGAGCGTGGCGATGCGGAGGTGGGCGCCGAGCGTCGCCTGGGTCATCGGCAGGCGCAGCACGTGGAGCAGGTCGTCGCCGTCCCGCTGGAACAGCGGGTGGGGCTTCACGGCGATCGACACGTAGAGGTCGCCCGGCTCGCCGCCCCGGGGGGCGGCCGGGCCCCGGCCGGCCAGGCGCAGCCGCTGCCCGTCGTCGATGCCCGCCGGCACCTGGACCTCGATCGTGGCCGGCAGCGTGACCCGCCCGTCGCCCCGGCAGTCGCGGCACGGCGAGAGGATCTCCCGGCCCGTCCCCCGGCAGGCGGCGCAGGGGGTGGCCGTCATCATCTGGCCGAGGATCGTGCGCCGCACGGTGCGGACCTCCCCGGCCCCGCCGCAGGTGCGGCAGGTCGACGGGTGGGTGCCCGGCTCGCAGCCCGAGCCGGTGCAGCGCTCGCACTCCACCGGCATCCGCAGCTCGACCGGCTTGGTGGCCCCGAAGGCCGCCTCCTCGAGGTCGAGGATGAGGTGGACCTCGGCGTCGGGGCCCCGGGCCGGGCCGGCCGGCCCCCGCCCGCCGCCGAAGCCGGCACCGAAGAAGGCGTCGAAGAGATCGGAGACGCCGAAGTCGAACCCGCCCATGTTGGGCCCGGCGCCGGCGCCCGTCGCCTCGGCGCCGTAGAGGTCGTAGCGCCGGCGCTTCTCGGGGTCGCGCAGCGTCTCGTAGGCGACCGAGATCTCCTTGAAGCGGGCCTCGGCGGCCGGGTCGCCGTCGTTGGCGTCGGGGTGGTACTGCCGGGCGAGGCGCCGGTAGGCCTTCTTGATCTCGTCGTCGGTCGCCTCCCGGCTCACGCCGAGCAGGTCGTAGAAGTCGGTCGGCATGGGTCAGCCCGGAGGGGAGAGGTGTTCGCCGAGGCGGCGGGAGACGGCGGCCACGGCCGCCATGGCCTGGGGATAGTTCATGCGGGTCGGGCCGAGGACGCCGACGGTGCCCGCCGCCCGGCCCTCGACGTCGAAGCGGGCGAGGACCACGGAGCACTCCCGCAGGTCCTCCAGCTGGTTCTCCGCCCCGATGCGGACGGTCACCCCCTGGTCGATGAGGTCGCGCACCAGGCTGACGACCAGGTACTGGTGCTCCAGCACCTCGAGGAGGCGGCCGACCGTCTCGCCGGCGGTGAAGGCCTCGAGGTCGGCGGCGATGCGGCTGGCTCCGCCGACGAACACCGGCTCGGTGGGCCGGCCGGCGGCGTAGCGGGCCACGAGGGCATCGCGGGCCTGCACCGCCAGCTGGTCGATGCCGGGATCGCCCGTCAGGCGCAGAGCGGGCAGATCGGCGAACGGGGCGTCGCGCAGCTGCGTGTCGAGCACGGCGGTGGCGGCGCCGATGCGGCCGTCGTCGACCTCGGCCGTCAGCTCGATGAACTGCCGCTCGACGTGCCCGTTGGACAGGACGGCCACGATGAGGACCGACGTCTCGTGGAGGCGGACGAGCTGGACGCCGCGGATCCGGGCGGAGTCGGGCTGGGGGCCGACGACGACGGCGGCGTGGGCGGTGATGCGGGACAGGAGGAGGCTCGTCTCGTGGAGCATGTCCTCCAGGGCGTGGTGGGCGGTGGCGAAGAAGCTGGTCACCTCCTGGCGGGCCCCGGGCTGGAGCTCCTTCTGGCGGGCCAGGTGGTCGACGAAGTGGCGGTACCCCTTGTCGGTCGGCACCCGCCCCGCCGAGGTGTGGGGGTGGGTGACGTAGCCCTCCCGCTCGAGGACGGCCATCTCGTTGCGGACGGTGGCGCTGGAGACGCCCAGCCCCGCCTCGCGGGCGACCGTGCCGGAGCCCACCGGCTGGCCGGTCTCGACGTACTCCTCGATGAGCGCCTTGAGGATGGCGGCCTTGCGTTCGTCCATGGCTCCCCTCGGATTCTATCGATCCGCCCCTGGGCGGCGGCATGCCCGCCCGAGGGTCAGGCGGAGGTATGGGCTCCGAGGAGACGGGCCGTGGCCTCGTTGGCCAGGAGGCGCCCGGCCGGGGTGAGCACGACCCGGCCCCCCCGGCGGGCGGCCAGGCCGTCGGACACCAGCCCCTCGGCGGCCGGCCCGGCGGGCACCCCGTGGCGGGTCCGCAGCGCCAGCATGGCCGCTTCCTCGTGGCGGGCCGGCCCGTCGAGGACCTCGTGGCCGCCCTCGGCCGAGCGACCCTGTTGGATCAGGGCGATGTAGCGCTCGGGGGTCCGGACGTTCCACCACCGCCGGCCGGCCGGGGTGTGGCCGTGGGCCGCGCACCCGATCCCGACGTACCGGCCCTGGGCCCAGTAGAGGAGGTTGTGGCGGCACTCCCACCCGGGCCGGGCCCAGTTGGAGATCTCGTACCACGGCCGGCCGGCGGCGGTGAGCCGCTCGTCGGCGGCCAGGTACTTGGCCGCCTGGTCGTCGTCGTCGGGGGCGGCGCACTCCCCCGCCCCGATCCGCCGGGCCAGGGGGGTGCCGGCCTCGACGGTCAGGGCGTAGGCGCTGACGTGGGGCGGGTCGAGGGCCAGGGCCGCCTCCAGGGTGGCCCGCCAGTCGGCCGGCGCCTCCCCCGCCGCCCCGTAGATCAGGTCCAGGTTGAAGTTGTCGAACCCGGCGTCCCGGGCGGCGGCCACCGCCCGTTCCACGGCGGCCGGGTCGTGCGTCCGGCCGAGGGCGGCCAGCACGTGGGGGGCCATCGACTGCACCCCGAACGACAGCCGGTTCACGCCGCCCGCCCGGTAGGCGGCCAGCAGCTCGGGCGTCACGGTGTCGGGGTTGCACTCCACCGTGACCTCGGCGTCGCCCGTCCGGGGGATGGCGGCCAGGATCCCGACCAGCAGGTCGGCGGGCAGCAGCGAGGGCGTGCCGCCCCCGAAGAAGACGCTGGTGGCCGAAGGGACCGGCCCGGCCTCGTACCGGCGGCGGAGGTCGGTGACGCAGGCGGCGGCGTAGTCCGCCATCAGGTGGTGGCGGTCGGTCCAGGTGGCGAAGTCGCAGTAGTCGCAGCGCCGGGCGCAGAACGGCACGTGGACGTAGACCCCGAAACCCGGCACGGCCCGAGCGTAGGGGCCGGGCCGGCCGGCGGGGTCAGCTCTTGACGTAGCCGACGAGGACCGGCTGGTTCTGGCTCGCCCCGACCCCGCCGGCGGCCTCGTCGGTGACGGCGTAGGCCACGACCGGGCCGGCCATCCGGAAGGCCGACACCTGGGGGTTGGCCCCCAGCACGCCGAGGGAGATCTTGGCGTCGGACCGCACGGCCCACAGCTGGTAGACCCGCCCGCCGGGGAGGGCGGGGAGGCCGGTGGGCATGAGGTAGCCCGTCCCGTCGGGGAGGCGGACGATCTGGGCGGTCGCCTTGCCGTCGGTCGAGGCCAGCTTGACCTGCTCGGCGTGGGGATCGGCCAGCGCCACGGTGGCGGCGTTGGCCACGCCCGCCTGCTGCATGGCCTCGACGGCCGAGTCGAGCCGGTTCAGGTCGCCGCGGTCGCGGCGGCCGAGGGCCACGCCGACGAACAGCGTCAGGGCGGCGGCCACGGCCATGGTGGCGGCGGCCACCCGGAGCGGGACGGACCGGGGCAGGACGCCGGCCGACCGCCGCTCGGCCAGCTCGTCGCCGCCCGGAGCGATGCGGGCGAGGTCGAGGGCCGGGGGCGCCTCGTCGAGGGCCTCGGCGATGCGGTCCCACACCCCTTCGGGGGCCGTGTCGCCGCGGTGGGCCAGGAGGGCGGCCGTCTCCCGGTGGCCGGCCACCTCGGCCCGGCAGCGGGGGCAAGCGGCCAGATGGACCTCGATCACGTCGCGCTCGTCGGCGTCGACGGCGTCGAGGGCGAAGGCCCCGAGGAGCTCCTGGATGTCCTGGTGGGAGTAGCTGCCGCTCATGGGGCACCACCGATCCCGGCGTCGACGAGGACCGTCCGCAAGCGGCGGAGGCCCGAACGGATGCGGCTCTTTACCGTGCCCTCCGGCTCATCGAGGAGGGAGGCGACTTCCCGGTAGGTGTGACCCCCGAAGTAGGCCAGCTCGATGGCCGCCCGCTCGCCGGGCGGGAGGATGTCCATGGCCGCCCGGACCTCGTCGGCCACGGCCAGGTCGACGACCTCGTGCTCGATGTCGTAGCCCGCCTCGGCCGTCTCCCGGGCGTCGCGCTCCTCCCGCCGGCGCCGGGACACCTCGGACCGGAGGATGTCGACGGAGCGGCCGTGGGTCTGGGCCAGCAGGAACGACCGCAGCGATCCCCGCTCGGGATCGAACCGGTCGGGCCGGTGCCACAGCCGCAGGAACACCTCCTGGGTGACCTCCTCGGCCATGGCCCGGTCGACGAGCAGCCGGCGGGCCAGGGCGAACACCGCCCCGGCGTGGCGGCGGTAGGCCTCGGCCAGGGCTTCCTGGCGGTAGCGGCCGATCGCCACCACCAGGATGGCGTCGCTGGTGTCGCGGATGTCGTCGGTCGGCATGGTGAACCCTGTTCGTACCAGGTCCGGAACCTGGATGACGGCTGGGCGCCGGGTAGTGTCCCGGCCCGGAAGTGGGACGCGAAAGGGAAACCACGATGAGCGCAGTGCACCGCCGGGCCCTCCGCGTGGGGGCCGCCGTCCTCAGCCTCGGACTGCTGGCCACCGGCTGCGGGAGCCCCAGCAGCTCGGCCAAGGGCCAGGTCGAGGAGTCGACGACCACGACCACCGTGGCCAAGGGGCCGGAGACGACGGCGGCCCAGCTGCGCGCCCGGCTGGCCGGCCTCCTCGAGGAGCACGTGTACCTGGCGGCGGCGGCCTCGGCCGCCCGCGGCCGGCCCGACGAGGCGGCCGCCGCCACGGCCGCCCTCGGGGGGAACTCCGACGCCCTGGCGGCCAACATGACGGCCGTCTTCACCGGCCCCGACGCCGCCGTGGCCAAGCAGTTCGGCGATCTGTGGAAGGGCGACCTCACCCCCAGCGCCGCCGGCCTCGGCGCCCTGATGAACTCGGCCGTGGGGCTGCCGGCCGACTCGGTGTCCGGCCCGGTGGCCGCCGCCGAGCAGGCCGCCGCCGGCGGGACGAACTTCACCGGCCTGCGGGGGGCCGCCGCCCAGATGGTCACGCTGGGGTCGGCCATGGCCGGGGGGATCGCCAAGAAGTACCCCGACAAGATCTCGGGGGACCCGAACAGCAAGGCCTCCAACCTGCTGACCGGCCTGACGGTGGCGCTGCGGGAGCACGTGTACCTCGTCTGCGCCGCCGCCAACGCCGCCGTCGCCGGCCGGGCCGACGAGTTCAACGCCGCCAAGGCCGCCGTCGACGCCAACTCCGCCGCCGTGACCGACGCCATCGCCGGCGTGTTCGGGGCCGACGCCGGTCAGAAGTTCGGCCCGCTGTGGGCCAAGCACATCGGGTTCCTCTACGACTACGCCAGCGCCGTCGGGGCCAAGCAGCAGGACAAGGCCGACGCCGCCATGGCCAACGTCCTGGCCTACGCCAACGACTTCGGGGCCTTCATCAACGGCGTCATTCCCAAGTTGAGCGCCGACTCGGCGGGCGGCCTGATCACCGCCCACGCCTCGGTCCTCAAGGACGTGATGGACGCCCAGGCGGCCAAGGACTGGACGAAGGCCTACCGCAACGAGCGGACCGGCGCCGACCACATGTCGTCGGTCGCCGCCACCCTGGTGTCGGCCATCGTCGCCGAGATGCCCGACAAGTTCTGACGGCGTGATGCGGCTCGATCTCCCGCCGGAGGCCGACGCCGCCCGGGCGGCCATCCGGGAGTTCCTGGCCGCCACGCTCGATGCCGGCGGCCGGCCGCCGCCCGACTGGTCCGCCCGCCTGGCGGCGGCCGGCTACACCGCCCCGCACTGGCCCCGGCCGTGGGGTCTCGGGGCGTCGCCCGCCGAGCAGCTGGCCATCGACGAGGAGCTCCGCCGGGCCGGCGTGGGCCGCCCCGACAACCCGATCGGGATCGGCTGGGCCGGCCCCACGCTCGTGCTGGCCGGGACCGGGGAGCAGCAACGGCGCTGGCTGCCGGGACTGCTCGACGGGTCGGAGATCTGGTGCCAGCTGTTCTCCGAGCCGGAGGCGGGCAGCGACCTGGCCTCGCTGACCACGGCGGCGGTGCGGGACGGCGACGAGTGGGTGGTGCAGGGGCAGAAGATCTGGACGTCGCTGGCCCGCCAGGCCCGGTACGGGATCCTCCTGGCCCGCACCGACCCGTCGGTACCGAAGCACCGCGGCCTGTCCTACTTCGTGGTCGACATGCGCTCCCCCGGGATCGAGATCCGGCCGATCCGGCAGATGGACGGGGGCGCCACCTTCAACGAGGTCTTCCTCGACGGCCTGCGGATCCCGGCCGGCAACCTCGTCGGCGCCGAGGGTGACGGCTGGCGCCTGGCCAGGGTGACCCTGTCCAACGAGCGGGTGGCGCTGTCGGAGGAGGGTGCCCTGTGGGGCCGGGGCCCGACGGTGACGGCGCTGGTCGAGGCGGTGCGGACGGCGGTCCGGACGGCGGACCGGGCGCCGCTCGGGCCGGTGGCCCGCCAGCGGCTGGCGGCGGTGTGGATCGAGGGCGAGCTGCTGCGGATCCTGCGGCTGCGGGCGGTGGCGGCGCTGATCGCCCGGTCGGGTGGGGCGGAGGCCGAGCCGGGGCCCGAGGCGTCGGTCCGCAAGGCGCTGGCCGACCGGCACGGCCAGCGGCTCTTCGACCTGGCCGTCGACCTGTGCGGCGCCGGCGGGCTGCTGGCCGCCCAGAACCCCCCGGAGCTGCCCGGGCCGTTCCCCTGGGTGATGGGCTTCCTGTTCTCCCCGGCGCTGACCATCGGCGGAGGTACGGCCGAGGTGCAGCGCAACATCATCGCCGAGCGGGTGCTCGGGCTGCCGCGGGAACCCGTCTGACTCCCCTCTTCCAGCACGGGGTGGCCAGCGGGGACCCGGGGCCGGACAGCGTGGTGCTCTGGACCCGGGTCAGCGCCGCCGCCGGCGAGACGGTGCCGGTGCGGTGGACGGTCGGCGCCGACCCGGCCCTGGAGTCACCGGTGGCCTCCGGCGTGGCCGAGGCCCGGCCGGCCGACGACCACACGGTCCACGCGGCCGTGTCGGGCCTGGCTCCGGCCACGCACTACTGGTACCGCTTCGCCGCCGGCGACGAGCGGTCGCCGCTCGGCCGGACCCGGACGCTGCCGCCGTCCGGTGCGCCCGTCGAGCGCGTCCGCCTCGGGGTGGTGTGCTGCGCCCACTACGCCACCGGGTACTTCAACGCCTACGGCCGGCTGGCCGACCGCGACGTCGATCTCGTCGTCCACCTCGGCGACTACATCTACGAGGCCGAGGCCAAGCGGGAACGCTGGACCCGGCTCCACCGGCCCCGGGGCCGTTGCCTGACCCTGCCCGACTACCGGGCCCGCCACGCCCAGTACAAGACCGATCCCGACCTGCAGCGGCTCCACGCCCGCCATCCGATGGCGGCCGTGTGGGACGACCACGAACTGGCCGGCAACGCCTGGTGGGACGGGGCGGCCGGCCATGTCGACCGCAACGACGGCGACTGGCCCCGGCGCCGGGCCGCCGCCGTGCGGGCCTACCGGGAGTGGATGCCCTCGGGCCTCCCCGATCCGGCCGATCCCCTCCGGGTGTGGCGGACGGTCCGTCTCGGGGGGCTGGCCGAGCTGTTCCTGCTCGACACGCGCCTGGAGGGCCGGGAGCGCCCGGTGGCCGGGCGCCGGCCGGTGGTCGGCGTCCGGCGGCGCAACCGGGCGCTGCTCGGCCCGCAGCAGTGGGCCTGGCTGGAGCGGGAGCTGGGCGGCGGCGGGGCCGGCGGCGGACCCGGCGGGCCGTGGGCCATCGTCGCCAGCCAGGTGGTGACGGCGCCCGTCCACCTCGTGCCGGCCGGCGGCGCGGCCGGCCGGGCGCTCGGGGCGGTCGGGGGCGGGCTCGTCGTCAACCCCGGGCAGTGGGACGGCTACCCCGACGAGCGGGAGCGGCTCCTCGGCCTGCTGGCCGGCCGGCGGGGAGCGGCGCTGGTGGTGAGCGGCGACCTGCACTCGTCGTGGGTGTCGGAGCTGGCCGAGGACGACGGGCGGGGGCCGGCGGTGGCCCCGGAGTTCACCGTCCCGGCGGTGAGCGCCCCGAGCTTCGCCCGGGCCCTGGCCCCCAAGGTCTGGGGGGCCCGTTCAGCGCTGGAGCGGATGATCCGGTGGGCCAACCCCCACGTCGCCTGGGTCGACACGGCCGCCCACGGCTACCTGCTGCTCGACGTCACCCCGGCGCGGATCGAGGGCCAGTGGTGGCATGTCGACCGGGTCGGGCGGCGCACGGAGGTCGAGCGGCTGGGCGCCACGTGGTCGGTCCGCCGGGGCGATCCGCACCCGGTCCGGGGCTGACGCCGCCACGCAGACGATGGCGGCGAGGACGCCGCCGAGGGCGTTGAAGGCCAGGTCCCAGCCGGTGTTCTCCATGCCGCCGACGTAGGCGTCGGGGAACCGCAGAGCCGAGAGGAACTCGAACAGCTCGTTCGACGCCCCGAAGCCCCAGCAGGCCAGCATGGCGACGACGGCCCGCACCCCGGGGCCGGCCCTGCGGGGGTCGACGACATGGCCCAGCGCCTGGAACGCCGCCACCGTGACCACGCCGGAGATGAAGGCGTGGGCCAGCTGGTCGAACTTGAGGACGCCGGGGATCAGCCAGGTCTCGTAGAGGATCGGCGCGCCGGGGTCGGGCGACGGCAGGAGCCCGCCGGCCAGGTGCACCGCGCCGGCCACGGCCAGGGCGGCGATCGTCGCCCGGGGCAGCGGCCAGCGCCGGTGCCCGGCCCGGACGAGGAGCGCCAGCAGCGACCACACCACGATGTAGGCCACGACCCGCCGGTTGCGCCCGGCGACGCCGTAGCCGGTCACGGCCGCCATCTGGGCCGCCAGGGCGACGACCAGCCACGAGGGCCGCTTCACGGCGTCGATCCGCCGGCGGGGGCGTCGCCGGGCCGGGGCGGCTCGGGCGGGGGCGGCTCGGGCGGGGCCCCCGTGCCGGGCGGCGTGGTGCCCGGCGGGTAGTAGACCCAGGTGCCGCCGGGGCCGGGGACCGGCTGGGAGCCCGGCGGCGGGCCGGGCGGGACCGGCCAGCCGGCGCCGGGCGGCGCCGCCCGGCCTCCGCCGCCCCGGCGGCGCAGCGCCAGGACGACGGCCACGGCCACCAGGGGCAGGCCGAGCAGCAGGGCCAGGGTGGCCAGCACCCGCTGGCCCCGGCGCTCGGTGGCGTCGCCGTCGACGACCTTGCGGTTGTCGACGTCGACGTAGACCGTGACGTGGTTGTCGACGTGGTTGCTGTTGCTGTCGCCGGTGTCGTTGACCACCGGCACGACGACCGGGAACGGCAGGGGCAGCGGGATCGGGATGCCGGGCACGCCGACGATCGTGACGGTGTCGCCCTTCCCGCCGGTGACCTGGTAGCAGCGGACCCGGCCGCCGAGCGGCGAGGCCGGCACGTCGCCGGGGCAGGCGACCTCCCGGGTCGGCGCCGCCTCCTTCGGGAGGTTCTGGGGGATCGTCGACTGCGTCGGGGTGACCGTCGTCGGCGGGGACTTGGGCGCGGTGGTGGCCGGCCCGCCTCCCGCCGGGGCGGCGGCGCCCGGGGCGGTGGGGTGCGGCCGGCTGCTGCTGCCGCCCGGGGCGGTCCCCGGCGTCGTCCCGCCGGCCGTGCCGGTCCCGGGGCCCGTACCGCCGGTTCCGCCCGTTCCGCCGGTGCCGCCCGTTCCGCCCCCGCCGTTGCGGCGGCTGGAGGAGTTCGAACCCGACGAGCCGTTCGACGACCCGTTCGAGTTGCCGGAGTGCCCCGACGAGCCGCCGGCCGCGCCGCCGTTGCCCGAGCCGCTGCCGCCGGAGGCGGCCACCACGCCGCGGCCCGTCCCCAGCCGCTGGCCGAGCAGCCCGCCGAGCCCGGCCACGGTGGCCACCACCGCCATGGCCGCCACCCACCGCCGCCGGTCGAAGGGGGCGGAACCCGGTGCGGACCCGGGGCGCCCGCCGAGAGCCATCGGCCCTAGTCCTCCTCGAGCCGCAACGCCGAGACGAAGGCCTCCTGGGGCACCTCCACCCGGCCGACCATCTTCATCTTGCGTTTGCCTTCCTTCTGCTTCTCCAGGAGCTTGCGCTTGCGGGTGATGTCACCGCCGTAGCACTTGGCCAGGACGTCCTTGCGCTTGGCCTTGACCGTCTCCCGGGCGATGACCCGGCTGCCGATGGCCGCCTGGATCGGAACGTCGAACAACTGGCGGGGGATGAGGGTGCGGAGCTTGGTGGCCATCTTGCGGCCGTACTCCTCGGCCCTGGCCTTGTGGACCACCGTCGAGAAGGCGTCGACCGGCACGTTGTTGAGCAGGACGTCGACCTTGACCAGCTCCGAGCGCCGGTCGCCGGCCGGCTCGTAGTCGAGCGAGGCGTAGCCCCGGGTGCGGGACTTCATCTGGTCGAAGAAGTCGACGACGATCTCGGCCAGCGGCAGCTCGTAGACCAGCTCGACCCGGTTCTCCGAGAGGTACTCCATCATCTTCATGTCGCCCCGCCGGCCCTGGGCCAGCTCCATCAGCGCGCCGACGTACTCCGTCGGGGTGATGATCGTGACCTTGACGTAGGGCTCCTCGATGAAGTCGAGCTTGTTGGGCGCCGGCATGGCCGACGGGTTGTCGACCAGCTCCACCTTGCCGTCGGTGGTGTGGGCCAGGTACTCGACGTTGGGGGCGGTGGCCACCAGCGCCAGGTCGTACTCCCGCTCCAGACGCTCCCGGATGATCTCCATGTGGAGCAGGCCGAGGAAGCCGCAGCGGAAGCCGAAGCCGAGGGCGCCGGAGGTCTCGGGGGCGTAGGTGAACGACGAGTCGTTGAGCCGGAGCTTCTCCAGCGCCTCCCGCAGATCGGCGAAGTCGTCGCCCTCGACGGGGTACAGCCCGCAGAAGACCATCGGCTTGGGATCGCGGTAGCCGACCAGCGGCTCGGCCGGGCGGGAGGCCAGCGTGACCGTCTCCCCGACGCGGGCCTGGCCGACGTCCTTGATGCCGGCGATGAGGTAGCCGACCTCGCCGGGGCCGAGGCTCGCCGTGGGCGTCGGCTCGGGCAGGCGGTAGCCGATCTCCTCGGCGTCGAAGTTCGCCCCGACCTGAATGAAGCGGAGCCGGCTGCCGGTGGTCAGCGTCCCGTTCATCACCCGCACGGCCGACACGACGCCGCGGTAGGCGTCGTAGTAGGAGTCGAAGATGAGCGCCTGGAGGGGCGCGTCGGCGTCCCCCTTCGGAGGCGGGACCCGGGCGACGACGGCGTCGAGCAGTTCCGGAACGCCCTCGCCGGTCTTGGCCGAGATCTTGAGGATCTCGTCGGCGGGCAGGCCGAGCACGTGCTCGATCTCGGCCGCCACCCGGTCGGGCTCGGCGGCGGGGAGGTCGATCTTGTTGAGGGCGGCCACGATCGTGAGGTCGTGCTCCACGGCCAGGTAGCAGTTGGCCAGCGTCTGGGCCTCGATGCCCTGGGAGGCGTCGACCAGCAGGATCACGCCCTCGCAGGCGGCCAGGGAGCGCGACACCTCGTAGCCGAAGTCGACGTGGCCGGGGGTGTCGATGAGGTTGATGACGTGGCCCTCGTAGTCGAGCCGCACGTTCTGGGCCTTGATGGTGATGCCCCGCTCGCGCTCGATGTCCATCGAGTCGAGGTACTGGGCCCGCATCTCCCGGGGATCGACGGCGCCGCAGTACTCCAGGATGCGGTCGGCGAGCGTCGACTTGCCGTGGTCGATATGGGCGATCACGCTGATATTGCGGATGGCGTCGGGGCGGGTCATCGGCGCTACGCTAACGTGCTGCTTTCGCCGTCAGAGCTTTGGAGTCCACCCTCGCATGGCCAACATCAAGAGCCAGAAGAAGCGCAACCTGCAGAACGCCCGCCGCCACGAGCGGAACAAGGCGGTGCGTTCCGAGCTGAAGACGCGGATCAAGCACGCCGACCGGGCCGCGGTCGACGGCGCCGAAGACACCGACGCCTCGGTGCGCCGGGCGGTCAAGGCCCTCGACATGGCCGCCGCCAAGGGGATCATCCACAAGAACCAGGCGGCCAACCGCAAGTCGAAGCTCATGAAGCGCGTCGCCAAGGCTCAGGCGGCCACCCCCTAGATCGGTCTGAGAGCACGGAGCGGGGTCGGGATCCCTCCCCGACCCCGCTTCGTCGCGTTCGTGGGGAGTTTCAGCCGGGGGGCCGCCGGCCCCAGGCCGACAGCATCGGGATGCCCCCCGGGACGAACCCGGGATCGTCGAGCAGGGGCAGGTACCGCTCCAGGTCTTCGCCGCTCACGAAGCCGCCGGCGACCAGCTCCTCCCCCAGCTGGAGGTAGTTGGCCCGGTCGAGCAGGCGGGTGGCCGGCGAGAACGGGACGTACCCGTCGCCGGCGACGTCGACGAGGCCGTTGGCCCGGAGCAGGCGCCGGACGCTCCGGCCGAAGGAGAAGTCGATGCCGGAGGCGGCGAAGAACTGCATCAATCCGGCGTGCAGCCGGTTGGCGAGATGCTCGCCGTCGTCGACCGGGTCGAAGAACGCCTCGTAACCGGCCGCACCGTCGACGTCCTCGACCAGCAGCCAGCCGCCGGGCCGGAGGGCGGCGGCGAGCCGGCGCAGGACGGCCAGGCGCTCGGGGAGGTGGATGAGGACGAGCCGGGCGTGGATCAGGTCGAACTCCGACTCCGGCAGCGGATCGGCCACGATGTCGTGGCGGGCGACGTCGACGTTGGCCAGGTCGGCCAGCGGGTCGAGGAAGCGGGGTTCGATGTCGGTGGCCAGGACCCGGCCCGCCGGCCCGACCCGTCCGGCCAGGTGGCGGACGACGGATCCGCCGCCGGCGCCGATCTCCAGGCAGCGCCAGCCGGCGGCCACGCCGATGGTGTCGAAGTGGCCGGCCGTCATCGGGTCGTAGAGGGCGGCCAGCGCGCTGAACCGGTCGGCCGCCTCGTCCCGCCGGTTGTCGAGCAGGTAGGGCGACTCGCTCACGCCTTCACCTCCGCGTCGAGGCCGGGCGGCGGCCGCTTCCGGCGCCGGCCCGGCGGGACAGCCCGGCCAGCCGGGCGACGAGAACTTCCAGCACGGCGTCCTCCGGAAGGGCGGTGGCGCCCCGCAGGTCGACGTCGGCCTTGGCCAGGAGGCCGTAGGCCGAGCGCAGGCCGTCGCCGCCCAGCAGGCGGCTCTGCCGGAGGGCGAGCCCGGCCGGATAGGGCTTCACCTTGCCGCCCAGGGCCTCCACCGCCCCCTGCTCGCCGCCGATCGACGGGTCGTCGAGGCGCAGCAGGCGCTGGTAGTGCTTGTGGAGGACCGCCATGACCTGCAGCGGGTGGAAGCTCGCCCCCCGCAGGCGGTGGAGGATCTCCAGGGCCCCGGGGGCATCCCCTTTGTCGATGGCCCCGGTCAGGTGGTAGGGGGCGACCCCGCCGGCCTCGCCGAGGTAGGGCTCGAGGTCGTCGACGTCGACGCGGGCGCCGTCGCCGTAGGCGGCCCGCAGCACGTCGAGCAGCGCCGGGATGCGACCGGCGTCGTCGCCGAACCAGTCGGCCACCCGGTGGGCGGCGGCGCCGGTCAGGGCGATTCCCGCCCCGTCGAGGGCGGCGGCCAGGGCGTCGCCGGTCTTGGCCGGGGTGCTCTTGACCTCCTGGCCCCCGGCCGCCTTGACCGCCTTCGTGACGGCCACCGGCAGCCGGCCCCCGCCGCCGACGAGGACGAGCGCCGTGGTCGGGCACGGGTCGGCCAGATAGCGGGCGACGGCGTCGGCGTCGGAGGCGCTCATGGCGCCGGCGTCCCGGATGACGATGACCCGGCGGTCGGTGCCGAAGGGCGGCGTCGACGCCGACGACAGGGCCCGGTCGACCACCGGGGGACCGTCCCCGCCCGGCCCGCCGTCGCCGTCGCCGCCGTCGCTCCGGGCGGCCAGGGTGAATTCCTCGAGGGCCAGGCTGGGGTCGTCGTCGCCCAGAAGCTCCGTGACGAGGGCCCGGGTGGCGTCGGCCCGGAGCCGGGGATCGTCGCCGGTGACGAGATGGACGGGAGCGGCGCTCACCGCGGCGCGCCCACCCGGCCCGCGGCCTCGAGGAGCTGCTCGACCATCCGCACGACCCGGACCGTACCGGCGACGTCGTGGACGCGCACGATCCGGCAGCCCCGGGTGACGCCGTAGGCCGCCGCCGCCAGGGACGCCGCCCGGCGGGCCTCGACCGGCCGGTCGAGGAGCACGCCGAGGAACGTCTTGTTCGACGCCGACAGCAGCAGCGGGTAACCGAGGCGGGCCAGCCGCCCGCTCTCCCGGAGCAGCACGGCGCTCTGGGCGGCGGTCTTGCCGAGGTCGAGGCCGGCGTCGAGGACGACCTGGTCGGCGGCCAGCCCGGCGCCCCGGGCCCGGGCGGCCCGGTCGGCCAGGAAGGCGGCGACCTCGGTCACGAGGTCGTCGTAGTGCGGCTCGGGGTCGCGCACCCGGGGAGCGAGCCGGATGTGGGTGGCGACCACCGTCGCCCCGGCCTCGGCGGCCACCGTCAGGTAGCGGGGATCGGCGAAGCCGCTGATGTCGTTGCCGACCACCGCCCCGGCGGCGCAGGCGGCGGCCAGGACGTTGGCGTTCCAGGTGTCGGCCGAGACCGCCACGTCGAAGCGGGCGACGAGGGCCTCGACGGCCGGGACGACCCGGTCGAGCTCCTCGGCCTCGCTGACGGCCGGTCCGGGCCCGGCCTTGACGCCGCCGACGTCGAGGATGTCGGCGCCGGCGGCGACCAGGGCCTCGGCCCGCCGGAGGGTGCGGTCGATTCCGAACGTGGCACCCTGGTCGTAGAAGGAATCGGGCGTGCGGTTGAGGATGCCCATCACCAGGCAGCGGTGCGTCAGGTCGACGCGCCGGGTTCCGAGCCGCAGGCCGAGATTGCCGGAGAGCACGGCCGGGGAGGGTACCCGGGGCAAGTGGGCCCGGGGGGATGGGGGCTGTCCCCCCGACGAGGGCGGCGGGAGCCGCCAGAGGAGGGCGTCATGGGGCGAGGACTCGTCCGCCTGCCGTTCGTCAGCGGCCCGCTGCCGTCGGGGGCGGCGCTGCTGGCCGTCCGGCTGGTCATGGGCCCGATGCTCGCCTACCACGGCTACCGCAAGCTCGACGCCGGCGTGGCGAAGTTCGTGGGGACCGTGGCCCGGCAGGGGTTCCCGCTCCCCGAGCTGCTGGCCCGGGCCACCATCGTCATCGAACTGGTGGGCGGCATCTGCATCGCCCTCGGGCTGCTGTCACGGCTGTGGGCCGCCCTCATCACCCTGCAGTTCCTCTGGATCGTGGCCCAGGTGAAGTGGGAGGTCGGCCTGATCGGCCCGCCGGGCCGCACCGGCTTCGAGCTCGACCTGCTCTACGCCGTGACCGCCGCCGCTGTGCTGCTGGCCGGGCCCGGGCTCTTGGCCCTCGACCGTCTTCTCGGCCTGGAGGCCGACCTCAGCCCCGAGGCGCAGGCGCCGCACCCGGAGCGCCGGGCGGGGATCGGCGCCTGACCCGCCCGGCGGGCGCGGGGCCGGGCCCGCCCGACCCCGCCCCGAGCGCCACCACGCCGATCCCGCCGCCGCGCCGATCACGCCGGCGGCCCGCGGGCCGAGCATCACCGGACGCCGGGCCGCCACGTGCGCCACCACCCGCACCCAACCGGCCAGCGCCGCCGTCGGGGCCTGGAGCAGCCCGGCCGGCCCCGGCCCGAGCAGGCCGCCGGCCAGGCCCGCGCCCAGCCCCCACAGGCTGAGGGCGGCGGCGGCCGGGGCGGCGGCGAGGTTGGCCGGCAGGGCGGCCAGCGGCAGGTGCCCGAACACCGGCAGGGCGACGGGCGCCACGCCGAGTTGGGCCGCGGCCGTCATGGCCAGCGGCTCCCGGATGAGCCGCGGCCCCGGGAGCCGGGCGGCGATCGGCCGGGAGAACAGCAGGAGGCCGGCGCTGGCCCCGCAGGAGAGGCCGAACCCCAGCGAGTGGGTCAGGAACGGGTCGGCCAGGACGAGGCCGGTGACGGCCAGCGCCAGGAACCGCACCCCGGCCACCGGGCGACCGAGGAAGGCGGCCAGCATGGCCAGGCCCGCCATCGCCGCCGCCCGCAGCACCGACGGCTCGAACCGGGTCATGGCCGAGAACACGACGAGGACCGCCAGGCCCCCGGCCAGCCGCCCGCCGAGACCGAAGCGGCGCAGCACCGGCCCCACCAGGGCGAGGGCCAGCGTGACGTTGGCCCCCGAGACCACGAGGAGATGCGAGAGCCCCGCCGCCCGGAAGTCGGCCGCCACCCCGGCGGGCAACCCCCGCTCGTCGCCGACGAGGAACCCCGCCACCAGCGCCCGGTCGGTGTCGTGGAGGGCGGCGCCCCCGGCCAGCACCCGCCGGCGCAGCCCGTTGGCCGCCCGCAGCAGCGCCGGCTCCGCCCGCCCGGCGCCGACCAGGTCGCGGGCCTCGAAGGCGGCCCGGGCGTGGCGCCAGCGCCACGGCCGCTCCCCCGCTCGCAGCGGCCGGAACCATCCGGTCAGCACCGCCGACTCTCCCGCCTCCAGGAGGCGCACCCGCTCCGCCGCCGCCCCTCCGGCCACCACCAGCACGACCCCCCGGGCGGGGCGCCCGTCGATCGCCTCCACCCGCCCCGGCACCAGCGCCGTCGCCCACCGCCGACCGGGATCGGCGGCCAACCGCACCACCACCCGGGCCTCGGCCCCGTCGCCCGCCATCGGGCCCGGCAGGGCGCCCAGCCCGGCCAGCGCCCGGGCCATCGAGATCGCCGCCACCCCGGCCACCGCCAGCAGCCAGGCGAAACGCCGGAGCGGGGCCGGCGGCCGGGACCGCCGGACCCGTCGGCCGACGAAGGCGGCGAGGCCGGCGGCGCCGACCGCGGCCGCCACCAGGCTCGGTCGCCCCCACCGGCAGAGCGCCGCCGGAACGGCGGGCCAGCGCTCGCCGCACCGGGCGCCGAGGACCGTGGCGGCGGCGGTGAGGAGCGGGCCGGACTCCCGCCGGAGCGCGTCGGGAAGCGGCATCGTCAGACCCGGATGCGATCCTTGAGGCGGGCGAAGCGGCTCTCGCCGATCCCGGCGATCCGCAGCAGATCGCGGGTCGACCGGAAGCCACCCCGGCGCGTCCGCTCGTCGATGATGGCCCGGGCGGTGGCCGGACCGACGCCCGGCAGGGCGTCGAGGGCCGCCAGGTCGGCCGTATTCAGATCGACCGGTTCCCCGGACCCGGCGCCGGCCGCGCCGCCGGCCGCTTCGCCCGATCCTGCGCCGTTGACATCGGCCGGGACCGGCTCGCCCCGGCGGGGCACGAAGATCCTCTGCCCGTCGACGACGCGGGCGGCCAGGTTCAGCCGGTCGGGATCGGCCCCCGACCGCTGCCCGCCGGCGGCGGTGACGGCGTCGGCGTCGGCGCCGCCGGCCAGGTGGTACAGGCCGGGCCGGAGCACCGCCCCGGCGACGTGCACGGCCAGCATCGCTCCAGCCGGCCCCGGGCCGGGGCCGTCGCTCGCCTCCCGGTCGGGACCGGCACCGGCCGGACCGCGGCCGTCACCGTGATTCCCGGCCGGGACCGGACCAGCCGCGCCGCGGCCGGCGCCGCCGGCGCCGGCCCGGGAGGCTTCCGCCGGGGCCGGAACGCCCGGGTGGCCCGGCGAGGCGGCGGCGGCGCCGTGCCGGGCGCCGGCCCAGAACCAGAAGAGCCCGGCGGCCAGGGCGAGGACGGCGACGACGGCCCCGAAGGCCAGCGGATCCTCGCCCGACCGGATCCGGTGCCAGACGGCCGCCGCCCGGGTCGCCGTGCCCGCCGCGGCCGGGACGGCCCCGGGCGGGGACGCGGCCCCCTCGGCGGCCACCGGTGGAACTGTTTCGTCGGCCATGGCTTCTCCCGCGCCGCGACCATCAGGCGGACGGGGGAAGGGCGGGGGAAGGGACGGCCGGCCGACGTTAGGCGTCGCCGCCGGCGGGGCGCCAGCGATTTTCGCCGCCCGGGTCGGGCGGGCGGCCCGTCACCGGCCGGCCAGCTCCCGGGCCTCGACCTCCAGCGGGATCGCCTCGTAGGCCTGCTGGTGGCCGAGGCCGCCGGCCCGGCCCCGGACGTAGGCCCCGAGGTAACGGCCGAGGAACCGGGCGGCGCCGAGTTCCCGCCACTGGCGGACGTGGACCAGCTCGTGGGCCAGCAGGGCGTCGTCGCCGCGGTGGTCCCGCCGCAGCAGGATGACGGGACCGAGGGTCATGGCCGCCACGCCGGGCATGAGCCAGGGGACGTCGACGATACGGGCCCGGGCGACGTCGGCCCGCGGCACGAGCGGGAAGTCGCCCTCGATGCGCCGGATCACCCGCCGGGCGCCTAACCGACGATGTTGACCAGCTTCGGCCGGACGATGATCACGTTGCGGGGCGTGCGGCCGGCGAGGTGCTCCTGCACCCGGGGCGCGGCCAGCGCCACCTTCTCCATGTCCTCCTCGGTGATGGCCGAGTCGACCTCGATCCGGTCGCGGACCTTGCCGTTCACCTGCACGATCATCGTCACCGTCTCGGCCTTGGCCAGCTCGGGGTCGAACGTCGGCCACGGCTGCTCGTGCACGTGGGCGCCCGGCTCGTGGCGGCGTTCCCACAGCTCGGCCGAGAGGTGGGGGGCCATCGGCGCCAGCACCAGCAGCAGGGTGTCGACCGCCTCGTCGAGCGTGGCCTTCCGGGGGCCGTCGTCGGCCTGGATGTACTTGTAGAGGTCGTTGACGAACTCCATGCAGGCGGCGACGGCGGTGTTGTAGCCCCACCGCTCGAAGTCGTCGGTCACCTTGCCCACCAGGGCGTGGCGGCCCCGCGTGACGGCCCGGTCGGCGTCGGTCTCCGCCCGGTCGACCGGCGGATTGCCGGCCTCGCCGGTGGCCAGGCGCCAGACCCGGCCCAGGAACCGCGACGCACCGTCGACGCCGTGGTCCGACCAGTCGGCGTCGTCGCCCGGGGGGCCGACGAAGAGCTGGAACAGGCGCAGGGCGTCGGCGCCGTGGCTCTCGAAGAACTGCGCCGGGGAGACGACGTTGCCCTTCGACTTGCTCATCTTCGACCCGCCGAGGCGGATCATGCCCTGGCTGAACAGGCGCTGGAACGGCTCCCGGATCGCGGCCGGCACGATGTCGAGGTCGGCCAGCGCCTTGGTGAAGAACCGGGCGTAGAGCAGGTGGAGGATGGCGTGCTCGATCCCGCCGATGTACTGGTCGACCGGCATCCACCGGCTCACCTTGTCGGGGTCGAAGGGCGCGCCGGCGTTGGTGGCGTCGCAGAAGCGCAGGAAGTACCACGACGAATCGACGAACGTGTCCATCGTGTCGGTCTCGCGCGTCGCCGGCCCGCCGCACTTCGGGCAGGTGGTGTTGAGGAAACCCTCGTGGCGGCGCAGCGGCGACTCTCCCGACGGCAGGAACTCCACGTCGTCGGGCAGGAGAACCGGCAGGTCCTCCTCGGGGACGGGCTGGGCGCCGTGCTCGGCGCAGTACACGACCGGGATGGGGCAGCCCCAGTAGCGCTGCCGGGAGATCAGCCAGTCCCGGAGCCGGTAGTTGACCTTGGCCTCGCCGAGGCCCCGCTCGGCCAACCAGGCGGTGGCCGCCGCCTTGGCTTCGTCGATCCGCATCCCGTCCAGGAAGCCACTGTTGATCTTGGCCCCCGGCCCGGTGTACACGGCCTCGGCGGCGGGCCAGTCGGCCGGCCGCTCGACCGTCTTGATCACCGGCAGCTCGTTGACGACGGCGAAGTCGAAGTCGCGCTGGTCCTCGCCGGGGACGGCCATGATGGCGCCGGTGCCGTAGCTGCCCAGGACGTAGTCGGCCAGGTACAGCGGCACCTCGGCCCCGTTGAACGGGTTGACGGCGTACGCCCCGGTGAAGATCCCCCGCTTCTCCAGCTGCCCCTCGGCCGACTGGCGCTCGACCTCGGACGTGTTCTTCACCCGTTGGACGAACTCGGCGACCTCCCGCTCCTGGGGCCGCCCGGCGGTCAGGGCCGGGACGAGCGGATGCTCGGGGGCCAGCACGGCGTACGTCATCCCGAACACCGTGTCGATGCGGGTGGTGAAGACCCGGATCTTCATGTCCGAGTCCTTGACGGCGATGTCGAACTCCACGCCCTCCGACCGGCCGATCCAGTTGCGCTGCATGACCTTCACCCGCTCGGGCCAGTCGACGGTGTCGAGGTCGTCGAGCAGCTGCTGGGCGTACTGCGTGATGCGGAACATCCACTGCTCGAGGTCGCGCTTGACGACCTCGGTGCCACACCGGTCGCAGGTGCCGCCCTCGGCCTGCTCGTTGGCCAGCACCGTCTGGCAGGACGGGCACCAGTTCACCGGCGCCATCTGCTTGTAGGCCAGGCCGGCCTTGTGCAGCTGGAGGAACAGCCACTGCGTCCACCGGTAGTAGTCCGGTTCGCAGCACGACACCTCCCGCCGCCAGTCGTAGGCCGACCCCAGGCGCTTGATCTGGGACTTCATGGTGGCGATGCGCTGCCGGGTGATGATCCCGGGGTGGATGCCCTCGGCGATGGCGGCGTTCTCGGCCGGGAGCCCGAACGAGTCCCACCCCATGGGGGACAGCACGCCGAAGCCCTGCATCGTCTTGTAGCGGCACAGGACGTCGCCCAGCGTGTAGTTCCGGACGTGCCCCATGTGGATGGGGCCGGACGGGTAGGGGTACATGCACAGGTCGTAGAACTTGGGCCGCGGATCGCTCTCGTCGATCTCGTAGGTGCCCCGCTCGTCCCACACCTGCTGCCACTTGGCTTCGATGGCCTGGACGTCATACCCCTCGCTCATAGGGGGGAAAGTCTACCGGTGGGGTTCCCGGTGCCGGCCGGGCGCGTCGAGGGGAGGAGCCGGAGCTCCTCCCCTCCACCTGTTCTGGACCGCGCTCGCGCCGTCAGCGGGTGGTGCAGGTGCCCGCCTGGCCGGGTTGGCCGGGCTGTCCCGGCTGGCCCGGTTCGGCCCGCCCCGGTTGCCCGGGCCGGCTGGCGCCGCCCCCGTCGGTGCTGGATCCGGGTTGGCCGGGCTCGGCCCGACCGGGCTGCCCGGGTTGCCCCGGCTGGCCCGGTTCGCCGGGTTGGGCCAGGCCGGGCTCACCGATGGAGCACAGGGTGAACCCGGCCGCCGCCCGGTTCGCCGGCACCCCGCCCGCGCCGGCTGGGTGTCTGGTGGCACACCCGGCCGACAGGGCCACGGACACGGCGGTGGCAAGGAGCAGCGGCCAGCGCCGCACGGCGGCGGTTCCCCGAGGTGTCCTCATCGTGGCCTCCCTGTGTTCGCCGCCCGTGACCGGGTCGGGCTTCCGGCGGTTGGTCGGTCGGGTCAAGGCGTGGTGACGCTGCCGTCGACCGTGGCGTCGCCGTTGGTTCCGTTGGCGGCGTTGCCGCCCCCGGCCCCGCCGGTCGCTCCGCCGCCGCCGCCCCCGGCGCCCCCGGTGCCTCCGGCCCCGCTGGCGCAGACGCTGCCGATGGTGCAGATGACATTGCCGCTGTTGCCGCCATTGCCACCGTTGCCACCGTCGCCACCCGTGGCGTTGCCGCCATCGGCCTTCTGGACCACGACCTTGTTGCCGGTCGGGGTGACGTAGGTCGTGCCGTTGACGCTGCCGTCGGTCGTGGCGTCGTTGTTGGAACCGTTGGCGGCGTTACCGCCCCCGGCCCCGCCCGCAGCCGCTCCGCCGGCCCCGCCGGCGCCGCCGGCTCCGCCCGGGCCGCTGGTGCAGATGCTCCCGATGGTGCAGATCACGTAGCCGCTGTTCCCGCCGTTCCCGCCGTTCCCGCCCTTACCGCCGATGGCGTTGCCGCCGTTGGCGCTCTGCTTGACGGACTTCGAGTTCCGGCTCTTCTTCTTCGACTCGTGGTGGCTGTGCTTCGACTTCGCCATCGCCGGAGCGGCGCCGAAGCCGGCCATGAGGAGACCGGAGAGCACCAGAGCCAGCAGTCCCGCTTTTCTCGGTGTCTTCATCATGCCTTTCCTCTGTGACGAGAGGGGTGGGGCGGGCCCAGGCCCGCCCCACCCCTCAACCGAAGGCGTCGACTTACAGGTGAACGCTGCCGTCGACGGTGCTGTCGTTGTTCGAGCCGTTGGCGGCGTTGGCGCCACCGGCGCCACCCGCACCGGCGCCACCGGCGCCACCGAAGCCGCCGGCGCCACCGGGGCCGGAGACCGCGGCGCCACCGAACGTCGCGACGGCCGTGCCGCTGCTGCCGCCGGCCCCGCCGTTACCGCCGTTGCCGCCGGTGCCGTTGCCGCCGTTGGCGCTCTGGCGGATGGACTTCGAGTTCTTGACCACCTTGTGGGTGTGCTTGTGGTGGGCCGAGGCCGGGCCGGCGGTGATGCCGGAGAAGACGAGCGCGGCCGCCGACAGGCTCAGAAGGGTCATGCGGATCTTGGACATCTTTTCTGATTCTCCCTTTGTCGATTGCGACCGCGTCTCGCGCCTCATACTGGGAATTCGTGCGCGCGGGTCGCCCCCCTTACTGCTTCCCCAGGGTCGGCCATCCCCAGCTGGCCGGCCTGTCGATACGTCTGACCAGGCAAGGACAAATGTAATGTCCTATTCACCCACAATCAAGGCATATCGACGCTTTTTTCCGCTTCACCATTTTGAATCTTTTGCGGCGTAGCTCGGGAGCCCACAAGGGTCTCACGCCGAGCGAGCACTCCTGGGATCGGGAATGATCTGAGCGTCGAAATACAAAGAAGAACCCCGGGAGCGAGCCGCGCTCCCGGGGTTCTCAGCAGGTCTCCGGCCGGTGAGGAAGGGTAAAACCAGCCCGGAGGAATAAGGCGTCGGAGACGGGAATGGGTTCGCGTCCTCGACTCCTTGTCGTCACCAGTCGGAAGGGGCTCACGCACTGGATGACAGCTCGGCCGGCGCCGTCAGACGCCGGAAACCACGAGGCCCCGCCGTTTCGCCCGCACCGCCGCCGCCGCCCGCTCCAGCAGGCCGGCCAGCGGCTGGCCGGCGCCGCCGGCCAGGACCGGCACCGCACTGGCGCCGGCCACCTCGGCGCAGAAGTCGTGGACCGCCGGCTCCCGCATCGTGACCGACAGCACGACGAGATCGGGCTGCGTCTCGTCGACGAAGTCGGCGAGGTCACCGGCCGGGACGCCGCTGCCCACGTGCTGGACCCGCCACCGCTGCCCCCGGAGGGCGGCGGTGGCCATCAGGCTCGGGAGCCGGTGGCGCTCCCCGACCGGGCTGGCCACGACGGCCAGCCCCCGCGGCCGGCCCCGGCCCGGGGCGGCCAGCGTACCGAGGAGGCGCTCGCAGAGATCGGCGGCGGCGATGACCTCGGCCGGCAGGACCCGGCCGGCCGACCGCTCGAGATCGAGGCGGGCCACGGCCGGGCCGATCAGCCGTTCACACAGGTCGAGCGCCGTCAGCCCCTGACCCTGAAGGCGCTCGACCTGATCGCGGGCCGATCCCTCCATGCCGCCGAGCAGCCGCTCGGCGAACGCCGCGAGCTCCCGCTTCCAGTCGGCCCCGGTGCCGCCGGGCGCCGGCCGCCGGCGGAGGCGCTCCCGGCGCACCCGCTCCACCACGTCGGGATCGAGGTCGTAGCCGGCCCCCAGCCGGACGGCGGGCAGCTCGCCCGTCCTGACCCAGCGGTACGCCGTCTGGTAGTGCACCCCGAGCAATGCCGCGGCGGCTTCCAGGTCCATCGTCTCTGCCTCTCCCCCAGGCGGTTCGATTGGTACTTCGGCCCGGCGGAGATTTCGTCTGTTCGACGCAGACCACCTGCCCAGGAGAAATCAATCTGTCATTGAAGTCTTCCGGTGACCTGGATCTCAGTGACGGAGATCATGGCCGCTGACCTGCGGTGATGGTTCTTCACCGGCTATATGGGCCGCGGTTTAGCACCGTCTAAAACATTTGCTGAGGACGTTCAGCGCCATTATGTAGAAAAAGTCAGCCGCGGTTTCGCCAGGAGCCCACCACGCTGCGGACGCGCCCGGCGAGCTCGGTCAGCGGCGTCTCCGGCTCGTACCAGACGACCGGCACCGCCACCGCGCCCTCCACCGTGGCGAGGAGATCGCGGCTCGGGCGATGCGCCTTGGGAGCAGCCAGGACGATCGTGTGCGGATTGCGCTCCCCGGCGAAGTCGACGATGTCGCGGGCCGGGACGTTGGCCCCCAGATCGTGGACCCGCCACAGGTCGTCCCGCAGGGCGACGGTGGCCAGAAGGCCGGGCAGCCGGTGCCCGGCCGGTTCCGGACCGGCGACGATGGCCGTGCCCCGGGGGCGGCCCCGGCGGGGAAAGGCCAGCAGCGCCGCCAGCCGTTCACAGATGCCCACGGCCAACAGCCGATCGGCCGCCGACGTCGAGCCGGCGGCGCGCCGCTCCTCCACCGCCCGCAGCGCCGGGAGGATCAGGCCATCGCAGAGCGCCGTCGGCTTCACCCCCGACTGCCGGAGGGCCAGCAACAGCGACCGGGCGGAGCGCTCGTCTCCGTCGACCAACGCCTTCACCAGCTCGTCGACCCACCGATCGGGGGCGCAGGGGCCGTCCCCGTCCGCGTCCCGGCCGGACCGCACCGCCACCAGCCGCTCCACGTCGGCGGCGTCGACGTCGTATTCGGGACCGATCCTCATGGCCGGCAGGATCCCGTCGCGCACCCACCGGTACACGGTCTGGTAGTGCACCCGCAGCTCGGCGGCGGCGCGCTCGAGATCCACCGTGGGACCCCCTACCTCGGCCAGCGGCCCGGCCGCCGCTAGACTGGGGCGACGCTTCCCCGGGCCGGGATGATTCAAACCACTTGTTCACCTCGTTGTTACTTCGCCGTGACCGCGGTCTGACGGGACGGCGGAGAGCCCCAAATCGCCATGTCGCCTGAGCCGGCGTCCTTCGGCGCCCGGTGGCGGGCGGCGCGGCCCGGTTGCGGCTGCGGCCGGTACGGCTGCGACGGGTGCGCCCTCACGCCGCGGACGGTGTTCGTCCTCCAGGCGGAACTGGCCTGGCTGGTGGACATCGCCGCCGACGACATCCCCGCCCTCGAGGTCGGCGGCCGCGCCGTCGGCGACACCGTTTTCGCCGGGCTTCCGCCGGCGGCCTCGGCCTGGGCGGCCACCCACCCCGCCTGGCTCGAGCGCTTCTGCGAGTCGGTGCGGCACTACGTCGCCCGCCTCGGCAAGCCCGGCCCGCTCGACCCCTGCTCGCTGGCCGAGGAGGTTGCCCTCCACATGGCCTTCGCCGCCGCCCGGGGCAAGGCCGATCCCGACACGCTGCTGCCTCCCGACGTCGCCGAGGCCCTTCCCGCCCTGCCCGGCGACTACGCCTGGAGCCGGGCCGAGGCCGCGGTGCGGGGCAGCGAGAAGCTGCGCGCCCTCTATGACGGCGCCGACGGCGATGCCGCCCGGGGCTACGGCCTCAACCCGGAGGCGTGGTTCGACCCGCTCTGATCAGCCGCCGGACGGGGACCCGGCCAGCACCGCCAGCTCCTGGTGCAGGTCCCGGAGGGCGTCTCCCGCCCCGCCGATGAGGACCGGGATCCCGAGCGCCTCGCCGAGGTCGAAGCGGACCTCTTCCGCCATGTCGACCACGTCGGGCATCGTGACCGATACCACCGCCAGCGCCGGCTCGATGCGCCCGGCCAGGCTGCCGACGTCGGCGGGGACGACTCCGTGGACTTCCCGCACCGTCCACCCGGCATCGCGCAGGACGGCGCCGGCCATCATGGCCGGCAGGCGGTGATCGTCGCCCTTCGGCGTGACCACCAGCGCCACCCCGGCGTCGGGCGGCGGGCTGCCGAGGCGGCTCACGGCCCAGTCGAGGCTGCGTTCGCAGATACCGGCGGCGAGGCGGACCCGGGCGGTCGACAGCTCGCCGGCCTCCCATTGCTCGCCGATCCGGCTCAGGTTCGGCGTCAGGAGCTCCTCGCACTGCTCCATGATCGGCACCCGGGCCAGGTGCACCTGCTCGAACACCCGGCGGGCGCCGGTGTCGTCGCCGGTCACGAGGGCGGCATGCAGCTGGCCCCGCAGACGGTCCCAGTCCCGGGTCCGGCCGGTGTAGCTGAGCGGGCGGGGGGTCCGGCGCTGGTCGGCCAGGGCGTCGACGTCGGCCGGGTCGATCCGGTAGCCCTCCGGCAGCCGGACGGCGGGCAGCAGGCCCGACCGCACCCACCGGTAGACGGTCTGGTAGTGCACGCCCAGCCGCCGCGCCGCCGCCTCCAGTTCGATCCCGCCGTCAAGCTCCCGGTCCATCGCCCCGATCCTGTCCCGACATCCGATCCGTCGTCCTGCGATATCCGGTATCGGCACGCCGGGCACCGGCGGTTAGGGGTCCTCGTCCGGGATGTCCCGATCGCACCCTTCGACCCCGGCCTCCCGTTCAGCCCGCCCGTAACCCGGAGCGGAGGGGACCCCCTGCTACCATGGCGACCCGCACCCGGGGCCATAGCTCAGTTGGCAGAGCGCTTGCATGGCATGCAAGAGGTCGGGGGTTCAAATCCCCCTGGCTCCACCGGTAAAGCCCCTCGCCACGAGGGGCTTTTCGTTTTCCGGCCGGGCGCGACCCGGGCGTCGCGGGCCGGTGGCCGCTCAGTCGGGGCGTTCCCGGCAGTCGCCGGCGGCTCTGGACGGCTCGTCGGCCGACGGCCGGCAGGGGTGGCATTCGAGTTCGAGCGTGGCGTGGGTGATGCCGAACTCGGTGTCGAGGACTTCTTTCAGGCGGTCGCCACTGGCCTGGGCGTCGTGGAGGGTGAGGTCGCCGCGCAGCACGACGTGGGCCGACAGGGCGGGGACGTCGGAGGCCAGGTTCCAGAGATGGAGGTGGTGGATCGTCTCGACGTCGGCGTCGGCGACGAGGGCGGCTTCGACGGCGACGGGGTCCATGCCGCGGGGGGTGCCTTCGAGGAGCACCTGGGCGGTGTCGCGCAGCAGGCCCCAGGCCGAGAACACGACGAGGGCGGCGATGACGATCGACATGGCCGGGTCGACCCAGGTGGCGCCCCAGGCGACGACGGCGACGCCGGCGGTGATGGCGGCCACGGAACCGGCGGCGTCGACGGCCATGTGGACGAACGCCCCCCGCATGTTCAGGCTCCGGCCCTGGGCCCGGGCCAGGAGGGCGGCGCTGCCGAGGTTGACGGCCAGGCCGACGCCGGCCACGAGGAGGAGGCCTCCGCCGACGACGTCGTCGGGTGTGCCGATGCGGTGCACCGCTTCGACGACGATCCAGCCGGCGACGGCGAGGAGGATCAGCCCGTTGGCCTGGGCCCCGAGCACCTCGGCCCGCTGCAGCCCGTAGCTGTGACGGCTGGTCGCCGGGCGGTCGAGCAGCCGCTGGGCGACGAGGGCGATGCCGAGCCCGGCGACGTCCGACAGCATGTGGGCGGCGTCGGCCAGGAGGGCCAGGGACCGGAAGGCCAGGCCGCCGAACAGCTCGACGACCATGAACACGGCGTTGGCCGCCAGCGAGATCCACAGGGCCCGGCGCTGCATCCCCCGGGACACGCCGTGGCCATGCCCGCCGTGCCCGCCATGGTCGAGGCCGCCGTGGCCGTGCTCTGACCTCATCTCCGACCGGCCCGTCAGCCGTCTCCGTGGCGCACGTGCTCGAGGGCGACGTCGAGGAGGAGCCGGACGTGCCCGTCGCAGAGGGAGTAGTAGGCCATCCGGCCGGCCCGGCGGACCTTCACCACCCGGTGGGCCCGGAGCAGCCGCAGGGCGTGGGAGGCGGCCGACTCGCCCATCCCGGCGGCGGCGGCGAGGTCGCACACGCACAGCTCGCCGCCCTCCAGCATGGCGACGAGGAGGCGCAGCCGGTTGGGATCGGCCAGCACGCTGAACACGCCGCCGGCCAGCTCGTCGATGACGTCGGGATCGGGAAAGGCCGCCCGCACCGCCGCCACCCGATCCCCGTCCACCACCCGGAGCTCGCAGGCGTCGACCTCCGTCGGCAGAACATCTGAAGGCATGTTCAGACGGTACTGACTCGGCCCCCGGCGGGCAACCTCGTACCCGGCGATTGTCCCGTTGGTGTCGCGTCGCGGCGACCCCTACCGGGCCCGGTCCCCGGCCTGATCGGCCTTGACGACGTCGGCCAGCTCCCCGGTGGCCAGCTCGGGGCCCTCGGCGGCGGCGTCCCAGTAGGCGGCCATCCGGCGGGCGAAGGCCTTGGGCGTCTCGGCGTAGATCCGCCGGCCGAGCAGGACCGCCCGGTGCTCGAGGTCGGCCCGGCTGTCGGCGGCCAGCTTGGCCACCCGCTCCGCGGTGGCCGGGCCCCCGAAGCGGGCGGGGTGGGCGCTGACCAGATCGGCCAGCACCACCAGGTTGTGGGCGTCGCCGAGGGCGTCGGCCAGGTCGTGGAGGGCCCGGGCCGCCGGGGTCAGCACCGACGGGGCGGCCCCCTCCAGCAGCTCGACGTGGTGCCAGGTGTACTTCACCGACTTGCGCCACTCATGGGAGTGCTCGGCTGAGGGGTCGGCCCGGAACCGGCCGAGGGCCCGGCGGCCGTCGTCGTAGGTCGCCGCCAGACCCTTGCGCACCACGTCGAAGCCCTTGCCCCGGAGGGTGGTGCGGTCGGTGAGCTCGGCGACCAGCTCCAGGCGCTCGACCGCCCGGCGGACGGCGCCCTCCGACCCGCCGTCGTCCTCCACCGCCTCCGCCCGGTCGCGGAGGGCGGCCCGCACCACCCGCAACTCCTCGTCGGCGGGATCGGCGCCGTGGGCGGCCAGCAGATCGTCGAACATGGCCACCAGGGCGGCGGCGTCCCGGGCGCCGGAGATCTCCCGGGCGGCGTCGCGCACCGACCGGTTGAGCGTCTGGTAGCGGTTGACCGGGAGGACCGGCCGGACCAGCCGGTAGACGGCCCGGAGCCGCTTGCAGCTCTTGCGGGCCTCGTGCACGGCGACGTCGAGGCCCCGCTCCCCCGGGTCGCGGAGCAGGCCGAGCGCCGCGCCCACCTGCTCCCGGAGGATCCGGCCGACCTCCTCCCCCACCGGTTCCGTCGGGCGGATCGAGAACGCCATGTCACCTCTCTCAGAGTCGGGCCGACCTTACACTTCTTCCCTTCCGGACCGGGCCCCGTCACCTAGGCTGCCCTCGTGCTGCGTGCGCTGCTCCTCGCCCCGCCGGGGGCCGGCAAGGGGACTCAGGGCCGGCGGCTGGCGGAGATCTACGGCGTGCCCCATCTGGCCACCGGCGATCTGCTGCGCCAGCACGTCGCTGAGGGGACGGCGCTCGGCGCCGAGGCCAAGGCGTACATGGACCGGGGCGAGCTCGTCCCCGACAAGATCGTCACCAGCCTGATCCTCAACCGGCTGACGGGCGGGAAGCCGCTGCGGGGCTTCATCCTCGACGGGTTCCCCCGCTCCCTCAAGCAGGCCGAGGACTCCTACGAGTGGGGCCAGGGCCGGCGGCTGACCTTCCAGCGGGTCATCTCGCTGGCGGTCGACCGCGACGAGCTCGTCCGGCGCCTCCTCGAGCGGGGCCGGCAGTCGGGCCGCACCGACGACACCGAGGAGACGATCCGCCACCGCCTCGAGGTCTACGAGGCCACGACGGCCCCGCTGCTCGACTTCTACCGCCAGCGGGGCATCCTGGCCGAGGTCGACGGGACGGGTTCCGTCGAAGAGGTCACCGACCGCATCCGGGCGGCGCTCGATCCGGTCGTCGACGCCGGCTGAACGGGGCGGCACCGCCCGAACCTGACGGCGCCGGCCCGACCGGCGCCGGACTACGTGCATAGGGCACGCAGTTCCCGTGTATAGTGCACCTACCTTGCCCGCACCCGGTCCGAGGAGCGCGCTGCCGTGTATCTCAATGGGGTCTGGCTGGCCCCGGGAGCTCACCCCGACTCGCCTGAGGGCTGCCTGATGGAGTGGGTGGCGGTGCTGTCGGGCCTCCCCAAGACGGATCGGCCGCAGTGCGTCAACGATCTGGTGACGTCGGTGGCCATCCATCTGAACGACACGCTCGACGACGAAGGCCGCCAGGAGCTGGCCACCTTCATCCCCCGCCTCCTGGCCGCCCGCCGGGACCCGGCCGACCACCGGATCGGCATCCACCTGGCCGTCTGGGCCGCCGGGTCGATCGCCGCCTGGGCTCCCGAACGGCTCCGGCCGCTCCACGACCGGACGGTGGCCGCCGCCCGCGGCCGCCTGACGGGGTCCGTCGGGGAGGAGGCCTGCCGGGCTCTGGCCGCCGAGGCGGCCGAGGCCGGGGCCAAGGTCAAGAGCGACGTCCTCTACGTGGCGGCCGACGCCGCCCACGCCGCCAGCGCCGACGACCCTGCCGGCGGCACGGTCAACGCCGTGAGCGGGGCGCTGCAGTGGATCATCGCCCACGGTGACCCCCTGGCCTGGTTCTCCGGCCTGCTCGAGGCCCATGCCGCCGCCTGGGCGACCGAAGCCGAACTCCGCGAGGAGCGCGTGTGCTGTCCCGTCTGAAGAACATGTTCAAGGTGGCGGATCTTCGGGGGAAGATCCTGTTCACCGTCGTCATCATCGCCGTGTTCCGGCTGGGGTGCCACGTCCCCCTGCCCTACGTCGACTTCAACGCCATCCAGCAGGTGCAGGACCAGGCCCGGCTGGGCGGCGCGGTGGCCTTCCTCGACCTGTTCTCGGGCGGCGCGCTGACCAGCGTGGCGGTGTTCGCCCTGGGGATCATGCCGTACATCACCGCCTCGATCATCATGCAGCTGCTGGCGGTCGTGATCCCCAAGCTGGAGGAGTGGCAGAACGAGGGCCAGGTCGGCCAGAAGAAGATCACGCAGTGGACCCGCTACCTCACGGTGGCGCTGGCCCTGATGCAGTCGACCGGCATCATCTTCTCGCTCCACCAGGGCGGCGGCTTCCTGGGGACGGGCCAGCTCCAGGGCATCGACCTGATCCCCCACTTCAGCGCTCCCCGGGTGCTGCTCATGGTCACCACGCTGACGGCCGGCACGGCCATGATCATGTGGCTCGGCGAGGTCATCACCCAGCGGGGCATCGGCAACGGGATGTCGATCATCATCACCGTGTCGGTCATGTCCCGCCTGCCCGCCCAGGGATCCCGGGTGCTGGCCGGGGGGAACTGGTTCCAGTTCGGCCTGGTCATCCTGATGGGCATCGGCCTCATCGTGGGGATCATCTTCGTCGAGTCGGGCCAGCGGAAGATCCCCGTCCAGTTCGCCAAGCGGGTGGTGGGCCGGCGGATGTACGGCGGCCAGAGCACCTACATCCCCATGAAGGTCAACCAGTCGGGCGTGATCCCGCCGATCTTCGCCAGCTCGGTGCTGTACTTCCCGGCCATGCTGGTCACGGTCATTCCGTGGTCGTGGGCCAAGGACTTCATCCAGAACAAGCTGGTCCGCGGCGACAGCATGGTCTACATCGGCTGTTACGCCCTCCTGATCATCTTCTTCTGCTACTTCTACAACGCCATCACCTTCAACCCGGAGCAGCAGGCCGACATCATCCGCAAGCAGGGTGGCTTCATCCCCGGCATCCGGCCGGGGCCGCCCACCGAGCGCTACCTGGCCAAGACCCTCAACCGGCTCACGCTTCCCGGGTCCGTCTTCCTCACGGCCATTGCGGTCATCCCGCTGCTGGTCTTCGCCGCCTCCAACATCAGCGGCTTCCCCTTCGGCGGCACGTCCATCCTCATCATCGTCGGCGTCGTCCTCGAGACGATGAAACAGATCGACAGCCAGCTGATGATGCGGAACTACGAAGGCTTCCTCCGCTAAGCGGCACGGGTGGAGCGGGCGGGCCGACGGGCCATCCGGCGGCGGCGAATCTCCGGCTATATCGTGCGACGAAGCATGACCAGGACGCGACGCCAACGGGCACGAGCGAGGGTGCGGTCCTTTCCGGGCCGGGGTCTCGTCGACACGACCTTCAGCGCCCGCAACCGCTTCTGGCAGCTGGTCCTGCTCGTCGGCGTGGCATCGGGCCTCACCGGCGCCCTCTACATCGCCGTCCTCAAGGGCCTGACGAAGCTGCTGGGGGCCGACGCCTGGAGCGACCCGGCCCACCTCGTGGTCCTCGGCGCCGTCGGCCTGGCCATCGGCCTCCTCACCCTGGTGCTGGGGAATCCCGGCGACGTCGAGCTGCTCGTCAACAACATCCACGTGAACGGGGGGCGCTCCGACATCCGGGATCTCCGTTCGCTGATCCCCGTCTCGCTCCTCGGCATCGCCGCCGGCAGCGCCATCGGCCCCGAGGCGCCGCTCGTCCAGACGACGGGTTCGATCGGCAACTGGGTGGCCATCCGGCGCAACCTCGGCGTCGTCGACTCCCGGTCGCTCACGATCACCGGCATGGCCGCCGGCTTCGCGCTCCTGTTCGGGGCGCCGCTGGGATCGGCCATCTTCGCCCTGGAGATCCTCCACCGCCGCGGCCTCGAGTACTACGAGGCCCTCCTGCCGGCGGCGCTCGGGGCCCTCACCGGCTACGCCCTCTACATCGGCGTGAACCGGATCGGGCTCCACCCGATCTGGCAGTTCCCCGAGCCCCACGACCTGCGGGCCATCGACCTGCTCGTCGGTATCGCCGCCGGCGTGATCGGGGCGGTCGTCGCCTCGGCCTTCACCTACTTCGTCCGCCTGGAGCAGCGGGTCTTCCGGCTGCTCCCCCCGGCCGTCCGGCCGGTGGTCGGCGGCCTGGCGCTCGGCGGCCTGGCCTTCGCCAGCCCCTACGCCCTGACGTTCGGCGAGGGCCAGATCCAGCACGTGGCCAGCTTCCGGCTGGCCGTCGGAACGCTGCTGCTGGCGGCGTTGGTGAAGTTCGTGGCCTCGTCCACGATCATCTCGGCGGGGTGGCGGGGCGGCTTCATCATCCCGCTGTTCTTCATGGGGGCCGTCCTCGGCGGCGCCCTGGCCCGGATCGTCCACGTCGACCCGGTCATCGCCATGGCCGCCGGCATGGTGGCCTGCAACGTGGGGGTGACGAAGACGCCCTACGGATCGACGCTGGTGGTGGCCGAGATGGCCGGCATGCGCCTCATCCCGTCGACCTTCCTGGCCGCCCTGGTGGCGCTCTTCCTCACCAGCCGGGTGTCGATGATCCACGCTCAGCGCACCCGCCAGGGCGTCTTCGACGAGGCCACCCTCGACGGGGCCGGAGCCCCGCCCGTCACACCGGAGGTGACGACCGATCCGAGCGTGGTCCCGGCGAACCCGCCACATGGGTCACCGGAACCCCGCACGACCGCTCCACTCGATGCGGCACGTCCCGGCCGAGCCACTTCGAAACCCCGGACGGAAGGGTCGACAGGATGATCTCGTCGTATCGCCGGCGGGCCATCGCCTCGTCGATCGCCACCACCGGATCGGCGTCCCCGATCGCCCCGTCCGCCTGAATGCCCTCCCGGGCCAGCGAGGTCAGCACCCGGTCGAGGCGGGAGCGGGCCTCGTCGACGAGCTCCTCGGAGGCCGGGAGGGAGCCGGCGTAGGCGGAAACGGCGGTGTCGAAGAGGTCGTCCGGCGGCGTGGCCGGCACGAGGACGAAGAACGACGCCGGCCCGGCCGCCGCCCGGTCCCTGACGGCCCGCTGGAACTGCTCGCCGCCCAGCGTCTGGTTGGCCACCACGAGCACGTTCCTCACCGGCCGGCCACCCGCCGGCGCGCCCGGGCGAACGGCGCCCACCGGTGCTGCCCGTCGCCCCCGAACTGCACCCATCCCGGCTGGAGCCGTTCGCTCTCCATCTTGACCCGCCGGGCCCGGAGGATGTCGGTCCGCGTGCACATGCCGACCAGCCTGGCCCCGGAGACGACGGGGAGGTGACCGACGTCCTCCTCCAGCATCCGCCGCAGGGCCACGAGCAGGGTGTCGCCCGGGGCCACGGTGACGACGTCGCGGGTGGCGATGCTCGACAGCGGGTCGCGGTCGTGGCCCCGGGCGGTCAGGAAGTCGTGGCGGGCCACGATCCCGACACAGGCCCCCCGGCCGTCGACCAGCGGATAGGCGCCGTGCCCCCCCGACTCCAGCCGCTGCCGGGCCTCGCCGATCGGCAGCCCGGGGCTGAAGGTCTCGACGTCGGCGGTCATCACCGTCCTGACCAGCACGCTGCGGAGGATGTCGACCTCGAAGTCGGACTGCACCCGCAGACCCCGCCGCGACAGCTTCTCGGTCATGAGGCTCTCGGGAAGCAGGGCGGTGGTCACGATCTCGGCCAGGACGCTGGCCAGCATCAGCGGCAGGATGATCTGGTAGTCCCGGGTGAGCTCGAAGAGGAACACGATGGCGGTGAACGTCGCCCGGACCGAGGCGCCGAACGTGGCCGCCATGGCCACCAGGGCGAAGCCACCGGGCGAGATGTGGGCCCCCGGCAGGACCTTGTCGGCGCCGACCCCGAGCAGGGTTCCGACCGAACCGCTGATGAGCAGCAGCGGCGCCAGCGTCCCCCCCGACGTCCCCGAGGCCAGGGCCACGCACCAGGCCACGAACTTGGTCACGGCCAGGACGGCCACCGTCCCCACCGCCAGCCGGGCCGTCAGCACGTCGCTGATGGCGTCGTAGCCGACGCCGAGGGCCCGGGGCTCGACCAGTCCGACGGCGGCGAAGAGGGCCGCCCCGATGAGGGGATGCCAGAACGGGTGGACGGGCAGGCGCCGGAACCCCGCCTCGGCCAGGAACAGCCCCCGGGTCACGACGACGGCCAGCAGACCGCAGGCCACTCCCAGCGCGGCGTAGACGGGAAGCTTCTCGAGGCCGGTGTAGTCGTGGGGCGGAACGGCGAAGAGCGGCCCGGTGCCGAACAGGGCCGAATGCATGCCGCCGGCCAGGGTGGTGGACACCACCAACGGGACGAACGCCCGGATCGAGAACTCGAACAGCAGCAGCTCGATGGCCAGCACCACGGCGGCCAGCGGCGTCCCGAAGGTGGCGGCCATGCCGCCCGCCGCGCCACAGGCCAGGAGGATCTTGCGCTCCGAGGGCGTGACCGGCAGCACCTGGCCGATCAACGACCCGAGGGCCCCGGCGGTGACGATGATCGGGCCCTCGGCGCCGAACGGGCCGCCCGTCCCGATGGCGATGGCGGCCGACAGGGGCTTGGCCACGGCCGCCCGGGGCGGGATCCGGCTCTGGTTGGTGAGGACGGCCTCCATCGCCTCGGGAATCCCGTGGCCGCGGATCTCGGGGGACCACAGCGCCAGCAGCGATACCACCAGTCCGCCGAGTACGGCCACGACGACGAGGTTGGGCCCCCGGTCGAGGTCGGCGAAGGACGGCAGCGTCCAGGACAGCCGGTGGAAGAGGGCGACGTTGGTGATCCCGGCGATCAGGTGGACGAGCACCCAGGCCGCCCCGCCCCCCAGCAACCCGATCACCGCCGCCAGCACACTGAGGAGCACCAGCCGATCGGGTGCGCTGCGACCAGTGATGCTCACACCGGCGCCTCCGGAGATTGCCCCGGATCTATCTCGGGACGATACTTCTCTGAGGTTAGTCGGGTCGGCCACGAGGCCGGCCCGGATCGGGACGGACGGCATGGCGTAGGGTCACGACTGTGTTGAGCGACGAACAGTTCGCCCACATCCTCGAGTTCCGGGTCGCCCTCCGGCGCTTCGGCCGGTTCAGCGAGGAACAGGCCGGCAAGCTCGGGATGACCGCCGCCCAGTACCAGCTGCTCCTGGCGGTCCGGGGGCACGGCGACGCCCGCGGCCCGACCATCGCCGACGTCGCCCGGGCGCTGTTGATCCGCCATCACAGCGCCGTCGGCCTCGTCGACCGGACCCGCGACCTCGGGCTCATCGAGCGCCACCGCGACGAGCAGGACCACCGGCTCGTCCGGCTGCAGCTCACCCCGCTCGGCGTCGAACGGGTGAACGCCCTGGCCCAGGCCCACCTGAAGGAGCTCCAGACCCTGGCCGAGGTCCTCGGGACCCTCCTCGCCAGCAACGGCGAGGCCCCCTAGGGCTCTACACCTGGCCGGGGGCGGCTACTCCGTCGGGAGGCGCACCTCGAGGTCGACCTCGACCTCGTCCTTGACCTTGAGGGCGCCCATCATCGCTGTGAAGGGCTTGATCCCGAAGCTCGACTGCACGATCGGCACCCGGCCCGACAGGCTGGCGGCGCCGCCCCCCGGAGCCAGCCTCAGGTCGAGCGTGACCTGGCGGCTCTGGCCGGCGATCGCCAGGTTGCCGACGACGGCCACGCTGCTGTCGTTGCGCACCTGCACCTGGGTCGACTGGAACGTGATGCTGTTGTTCCCCAGCAGGCCGGCGATGTTCTTCATGATGTCTTTCTTGTCCTTGTCGGACACCGGCTTCGCCCCGCCGGTGGCGGCGACGACCTCGAGCGAGCGGGGCTCGACGGTGGCCTGCACCTGGCTCCGGCCGGCGTCGGCGTCGACCGTGACGGTGGCCTTCCAGTTCGTCGCCTCGAGGGTGAGGTCGTGCCCCACCTTCGAGGCCATTCCCTGGCGCCCCGTCTTGACCCGCAACATCCCGTCGGCAGGCCCGAGCTGGTAGGTGCCCGGCTTGATGGTCATCGATCCCGTTTCCCCCTCGGCCGGAGCGCCGCTCGCCCGCCGCCGGGATGCTACTTCGCGCCCGGAGCGCGAGAGCGGGGCGGTCCGTGGGACCGCCCCGCTCTCACTGTCTGTCTGGCACTGTGCGGCCGGGTTAGCCCCTAGCCGGTAATCGTGGCGGTGGTGCTGCCGTTGCCGTTACCGGTGTTGCCGCTGGCCGCGCCGCTGTTGTTGCTGCTGGTGTTCGTCTCGGTCGTGCTGGCGCTCGACGTGTTCGTCGAGGTCTGCGACGAGCTGTTCGTGCTCGTGTTGGACTGGCTCGTCGAGTTCGAGTTGCCGCTCACCGAGCCGCCGGCCCCGCCGGCCCCGCCGGTGCCACCGGCACCGCCGTCGCCCGAGGCGCAGGAGCTGCCGCTCCCGGTGCCGGTTCCGGCCGCACCATCGCCGGCCGCACCATCGCCGGCCGCACCATTGCCGGCCGCACCGCTGCCGAGCACGCCGAGGCCGCCGATGCCGGCTCCGCCGACGCCGGGCCCGCTCCCGCCGGACCCGCCGGCGCCCACGCCGTTGCCGTTGGCCGCCTGCAGGCAGCTGGCGTCACCGCTGCTCCCGCCGGCTCCGCCGTTCCCGCCGCTGCCGCCGTTGCCGGCCGTGTTCACCTGCGTGTTCTCGGAACGCATGGAGTTCGAGCTGCTCTGGCCGCTGGCCTGGGTCGACCCGGCGTAGCTGCTCGTGGAGTTGTGGCCCACCGACGGCGCCGGAGCCGACTCGGGCGCCGGCGCGTCGTGGTTCGACTTGTGGTGCTTGTGCTTGGACTTGTGGTGACTCTTGGCCATGGCCGGTGCGGCGCTGGCCAGGGTGCCGACGCCGGCGAGGGTCATCGCCATGACGATGAACCCTGCACCGATGCGACCCTTCAGCATCCTTGTGGACATCGCTGTTCCTTTTCTCCTTGTACCGCTGATCTGCGCCGTACTGGGACGGCCACAGCCACGAGGGCGATGACGTTGATTCCGTACGGCCGGCCCCCCAGTTCCAACCGGCCCCGGCATGCCCAGCCCTGGTTTGACACCGGCATGCCATTTCCTACGAAGATTCCCTACCTGCCCTACCACGACGTTGGTAGCCGGATGTCCGATACCGCCGTCTTGGCCTTCTGATTCGCTTCTGCGTCGGTGATTCCTGCCCAAACCGTCGATCTATAGGGCGTATCTGTCGTGTCCTATTTGGTCCATTCAGCGCGATCTATTCCAAACCTATAATTCATGACTTGACAGCCCTTTGTCCCATTTGATGCCTTTGAAACCCATTGCCGGGCACAAAAAAGAGAGGGGCGGGGATCATCCGATCCCCGCCCCTCCCGCTGGAAGATGTCAGAACGGCAGCAGCTGATTCAGCACGCAGAGGCTGCGGCCCGGGTGCCCGTCCTTCCCGTCGATGCCACGGCCCTTGGGGCCGTTTCCGGCCACCCCCCCATGCCCACCGGGACCCGCCGGGCAGCCGTCGCCGCCGTCACCGCCGTCACCGCCGTTGGCGCCCTTCCCGCGCCCGCTGTTGCCGCCGTTGCCGCCGGCCCCCCCGGCACCACCCGGGCCGTAGAGGTAGACGAGGCCCCCGACCGGAGAGAGCCGGCCATCGGTGAAGAGCCGGAGCGACGACCCGAAGCCGCCGTCGCCGCCGTCGCCGCCGTTCCCGCCCCGTCCGCCGGCGCCGATCGATCCGGACCCGCCCCCGCCGCCGCCGCCGCCGGGCCCACCGGCCCCCTGGATGCAGAAGACGATGCCGCAGTCGCCGCCGTCGCCGCCGTCGCCGCCGGAACCTCCTCGGCCTCCGGTGCGGCCGCCGCCCCCGCCCCCGCCCGGGCCCCCGGCGCCGCCGTCACCCCCGAGGCACAGCACGAGCAGCCCCGTGCAGCGGCCGGCGTCGCCCCCGTCGCCGCCGTTGCCGCCCTTGCCGCCCCGGCCGGGGCGAGCGACGACGCCGGACTTTCCCCCCGCCCCGTCCGGCTCGGCCTGGGTCTCCTCGAACGGAACCGGTGTCGGATCCTGGGCCGCCGAGGGCTGCGGATCGCTGCTCGGCGAGTCCGCCGCCGGTTGCGGATCGCCGCTCGGCGGGTCCGCCGCCGGGGGCGGAGCCGGCGCCGCGGTGGTGGCCGTGTCGGTACCGCCGGGATCGACGGTCTCGGCGCCCGCCCGGGTGAGAGCGATCGGCGCCAGTGCACCGGCCAGCGACAGGGCCGACAGACAGGCGATGCTCACCGCCCGCTTGAGGATGTGCGATGCCACGGAAGGAGACCTCCGATGCGGAAAAGCCGCTTTTGCCGCGAGGGGACCGCGTCAATGGATGGACAGCAGAAAGGCCCTTTCTGTCCGTCTCGTTAGTTCGGCTTTCCGCGGAGCAACTCCTCCCGGCGGCCCCGTCGGGCGACGGCGGCGGGAGGGACGGGCTCGAATCCGGGCCCGGTTAGGGCCGGGCCAGCCCCGGGCGCCGGGGCCGGGTCATGACGACCACGCCGAAGCCGAGGAGCATGATCCCGAGGCCGAAGAGCCCCTGCTTGGCGCTCGACGCCCCGGTCCGGGCCAGGCCGGACGGCGGCGGGGTCGCCCCGGCGGCGGCCGGAGCCGGGCCGGCGGTGGGCGCCGGAGTCGTCACGGCCGGAGCCGCCGGGCGGGACGGCGGTGTCGCCGAGGCGGCCGAGCGGGGCGCTCCCCCCGGGCCACCCGGGCGGGCGGGGCCGGGGCGGGCCCCCGGGCCGGGTGCGGCCCCGGGGGCGTGGGCGGCGGCGGTCGGCGCGGCGCCGGGCGGAGCCGGGGCCGGAGCCGGCGGCGCAGCCGGCTGCCCGGGGGCGGCGGCCGGGACGAAGCCCTGGTCGGGCACCCGGTCGGTGGCCATCGGGTCCTTGTCGTCCTTCGGGTTCGTGTCGAAGAACATCGCCACGGCGTAGCCCAGCGTCGTGGGGTTGCCGATGCACGCCGGGTCGATCACCAGCGTGTAGCCGTCCTGCGGGGAGTAGCTGGCCGAGTCGGCGTCGCACTTCGACTTGTCGTCGGGCTTGGTGGCGTCGAACACGGCGCCGTAGAGCTCGCCCTTGTCGGTGGCGAACTCGACCGTGTAGTCCTCCTTGCCGTCGCCGTTGGTGTCGAGCGACCATTCGGCGTCGCTCTTGTCGGACCAGGCCGGATCCTTGAGCGGGTCGGTGGGGTTCTTCACCTGGACCTTCATCCGGATCCAGCCGCCGGCCCACTCCACCGAGGCGCCGGTGATGTCGGCCCGGTCGCTCCCGGTCAGGCCGCTCGTGGCCAGGTCGACGGCGTCGCCGACGTTGTCGGCCACCTTCTGGAGCGTGGTGACCAGCGGCGGGGCGCCGTCCGAGCCGGCCGCCCCGGCGCCCGGGGTGCCCGCGGCCAGGCCCAGCCCGGCGGCCAGCATGACGACTCCGGCGAAACGGCCTCTCCGCAACGTCCCCACCCCCCAGAGATGGACAGTGCTCTCTATGTTAGGAGGAGTTTTCGCACCCTCTGACGCGATTCATGCGCTTTGGGCGATTCCTCCCGATTCCCCAGGCCCTCAGGATACCGCGGCCGCCGGTTCCTCCCAGTCCAGGCGGGGGGCGTCGGCCCACAGGCGGTCGAGGCTGTAGAAGTCCCTCGTCTCCTCCAGGAAGACGTGGACGACGAAGTCGCCGTAGTCGAGCAGCACCCAGGAAGCGTCCTGCAGGCCCTCGGTGCGGACGGGGCCGGCATGGCCCTCGTCCTTCAGCTTCTTCTCGACCTCCTCGGCGATCGTCTTCACCTGGCGGACGTTGCGCCCGCTGGTGATGACGAAGACCTCGGTGATCCCGATGATCGGGCCGACCTCGAGGACGAGGGTGTCTGCTCCGTTCTTGGCCGCCGCGGCGCGGGCGGCCAGGATGCTGCGACTACGGGCGTCGTCCGTGGGATCCCTCCTTGGGAACGGGGACGGGCGGCAGGCCGAACACGCAAAAAGGCGCCGGGTCACCGTCCCGACGCCAAACCTGCCGAATCACCGTCATCTGGACGCCCAGTCTACCGGCCCCGTGAACCCCACGGGCTCAGTCCCGGTACAGGCCGCGTTCGGCGATGATGCGGACCGCCCCGGGCGGAACCAGCCCGTCGAGGGGCCAACCCCGGGCCGCCCGGGCCCGGAGCCCGGTCGACGACACGTCGAGCCGGGGGATGGCCACCCGCTCGCCGCGCCACCCGGCCGGCAGGCGGGCGTCGGGCTCCCAGGCGCCGGCCTCGGCCGCCCCCGGCTCGGCCTCGGGGTCGGCCCGGGTCACCACCACCAGGGTCGCCAGTGCCGGCAGGCGCTCGATCCCGACCCACGACCCCATGGTGGCGGCCACGTCGGCGCCGACGATGAGGAACAGCTCCCGGCCGGGGGCGGTCAGCGCTTCCAGCGTCTGGTAGGTGTAGCTCGGCCCGTCGTGCTCGACCTCCAGCGGCGAGACCTCGAGGCCCTCGATCCCCTCTACCGCCGCCCGGACCATGGCCAGGCGGTCGGCGGCCGGAGCCGTCACCGTCCCCCGCTTCTGCCAGGGATCGCCGGCCGGGACGAGCACGACCCGGTCGAGCCCGAGGGCGCGCCGGGCCTCCACGGCGGCCACGACGTGGGCAACGTGGACGGGGTCGAACGTCCCCCCGAAAACGCCGACCCGCTCCGACGCCTCGGATGTCATCACAGTGGCGGGGAGCATAAGGTGCCGCCATGGCCGCCGCTCACGTCCTCGTCCGGGTCTGGCTGCCCGACCGGCCCGGCGCCCTGGGGCAGGTCGCCTCCCGGATCGGTTCCGTCCGGGGCGACATCGTCGGCGTCGACGTCCTGGAGTGCGACGGCGGCGTGGCCATCGACGAGTTCGCCGTGAACCTGGCCGACGCCGAGCTCGTGCCGATGCTGGTGCGGGAGATCGAGGAGGTCGACGGCGCCTCGGTCGAGGAGGTCCGGGTCGTCAACCACTTCCCCGACCCCCGGCTCGACGCCCTGGAGTCGGCCACCCGCCTCTGCCAGGTGGGCAGCGTGAAGGAGCTGTTCGACGCCCTCGTCGAGCAGGTCCGCAAGGAGTTCCTGGCCGAGTGGGCGGCGCTGGTCGTCGGCATCGGTCCCGAGGAGGGCCACACCGGCGGCAACGGCGCCGACAGCGGCACCGCCTCCGTGGCGGCCACCGCCGGCGACGCTCCCGGCGCCGACCACCTCGAGGCGCTGGCCCTCGGCGTGGCCGCCTCCCCGCTCGTGGCCAGCGGCGCCGCCGGCCCGGAGGACCTCGCCGCCGCGCCGCTGTCCGCCCACCGGGCCGTCCTCCTGGCCAGCCGGAGCGGCTACGCCCTCCGGGAACGGGAGCGGGGCCAGCTGATCGCCCTGGGCCGGATCGCCGACCGCCTGTGGACGCTCCTGTCCGGCGGCTGAGCGCCGGGCGCCCGGCCGGCTAGTCCAGCGGCACGTAGATCTTGTGGCCGTGGTCGACGAACTCGGCCGCCTTCTCCTTCAGGCCGATCTCCACCGCCGTCTCGGGGGTGAGGCCGTGCTCCTCGGCGTAGGCCCGCACGTCGGCGGTGATCCGCATCGAGCAGAACTTCGGGCCGCACATCGAGCAGAAGTGGGCGGTCTTGGCCCCCTCGGCCGGCAGCGTCTCGTCGTGGTAGGAGCGGGCCACCTCGGGGTCGAGGGAGAGTTCGAACTGGTCGGCCCAGCGGAATTCGAAGCGGGCCTTCGACAGGGCGTCGTCCCACGCCTGGGCGCCGGGATGGCCCTTGGCCAGGTCGGCGGCGTGGGCGGCGATCTTGTAGGCGATGACCCCGGCCTTCACGTCGTCGCGGTCGGGCAGGCCGAGGTGCTCCTTGGGGGTGACGTAGCAGAGCATGGCCGTGCCGTGCATGCCGATCACCGCCGCCCCGATGGCCGACGTGATGTGGTCGTAGGCCGGGGCGATGTCGGTGGTGAGGGGCCCCAGTGTGTAGAAGGGCGCCTCGTGGCACCACTCCATCTGGAGGTCGACGTTCTCCTTGATCTTGTGCAGCGGGACGTGGCCGGGGCCTTCGATCATCACCTGCACGTCGTGGCGCCAGGCGATCTGGGTCAGCTCGCCGAGCGTCCGCAGCTCGCCGAGCTGGGCCTCGTCGTTGGCGTCGGCGATCGAGCCGGGGCGCAGCCCGTCCCCGAGGGAGAAGGCGATGTCGTAGGCGGCGAAGATCTCGCAGAGCTCCTCGAAGTGGGTGTAGAGGAAGTTCTCCTGGTGGTGGGCGAGGCACCAGGCGGCCAGGATCGACCCGCCCCGGCTCACGATGCCCGTCACCCGGCCGGCGGTCAGCGGCACGTAGCGGAGCAGCACCCCGGCGTGGACGGTCATGTAGTCGACGCCCTGCTCGGCCTGCTCGATGACCGTGTCGCGGTACATCTCCCACGTGAGGTCGGCCGGGGAGCCGTCGACCTTCTCCAGCGCCTGGTAGATGGGGACGGTCCCGATGGGGACGGGGCTGTTGCGGATGATCCACTCCCGGGTTGAGTGGATGTCGGGCCCGGTCGACAGGTCCATGACGGTGTCGGCCCCCCACCGGGTGGCCCACGTCAGCTTGTCGACCTCCTCGGCGATCGACGACGTCACCGCCGAGTTGCCGATGTTGGCGTTGACCTTGACCAGGAAGTGCCGGCCGATGGCCATCGGCTCGCTCTCGGGGTGGTTGACGTTGGCCGGGATGATGGCCCGGCCCCGGGCCACCTCGGCCCGCACGAACTCCGGCTCGAGCCCCTCCCGCAGGGCCACGAACTCCATCTCGGGGGTGATCTCGCCCCGGCGGGCGTAGTGCAGCTGGGTGACCCGGGCCCCGGGCCGGGCCCGCAGCGGCGGGCGGGGCTCGCTCAGCATGACCGGGGCCGGGCTGCCCCGCCGGACGGCGGCCCGGCCGTCGTCGCGCAGGCTGGCCGTCCGGGCGCCGCCGTCGAGCTCGACGTCGCCCCGGCCGGTGATCCACGACAGCCGCAGCGGGGGGAGCCCGATGTCGGGGTCGCTCCCCGGGCCGCTGGTGTCGTAGAGCCGCACGCCGGGCTCGCCGCCGCTCAGCACCACCTCGGTGAAGGGCACGGCCACCCCGGGCCGGGAGCCCTCGACGTAGACCTTCTGGCGGAACGGAGTCGGAGTCGTGGTCACGGTTCCTCCCTTCGCCGGCATTACCCGGATCAGGTACGTGCGGTCGGCGGCACCACCGCCCTCTCAGCCCGTTGATCGAGCTCCCGCGTCCATCCCCGACTCTAGTGATCCTCCGCCGGCAGTTCTGCACCACAGCGCTCGCAGCGCTCGGCGGCCCGGTCGTCGGGGATGGCGCCGCACTCCGGGCAGGTCAGGTGGATCCAGCACACCGGGTCGCCGCCGGCCGGTTCGTCGGCGCCGGTCACGACTCGATCACCGCCTCCACGAAGCGTTCGAGCTGGCGGAGGTTGCGGCACTCGTAGACCCCGTCGCAGAACTGGGCGTAGTCGCCGATGACGGAGTCGCCGGTGTTCCAGTAGGCGGCCGGCTCGGGGTCGATCCAGTAGAGGTGGCGGGCCTTGCGGCGCAGCTCGGCCAGGACCCACGACTGGCTGGCGTGGTAGTTGTTGCGGGCGTCGCCGAGGATGATGACCGACGTCTTGGGCGTGACCTCCCGGCCCCACTTCTGGTGGAAGACCTCGAAGGCGTGGCCGTAGTCGGAGTGCCCGTCGACCCAGACGACGTCGGCCTCCGTGTTGATCCGCTTCACCGCGTCGCCGAGGTCGGCGTTGCCCTCGAAGAACCGGGTCACCTCGTCGATCCCGTCGATGAACACGAAGCTCCGCACCCGGGAGAACTGGCTGGCCAGGGCGTGGACCAGCTGGAGGGTGAAGCGGGCGAAGCTGGCCACCGACCCCGAGATGTCGGCGATGACCATGATCTCGGGCTTCGTCGGGTGCGGCCGGCGGAAGCGGGGGTCGGCCGGCACCCCGCCGTAGGCCAGCGAGTGGCGGACCGTCGAGCGGAAGTCGAGCTGGCCCCGGTGGTGGCGGCGGCGGCGCATGGCCAGGCGGGCGGCCAGGGCCCGGGCCAGCGGGCCGATGGCCCGCTGGAGGGCGGCCATCTCGTCCCGGGAGGCGTGCATGAACTCGACGTCTTCGGGGAGCTTGGCCCGCAGGGAGCGGGCCATGGCCTCCGGGCCCCGGTCGGCCACCAGCCGCCGGCGGATCTCGGCCTCGACCTCCTCGCGGAGCCGCTCCATGCGGGCCGCCAGCTCCTCCCGGGCCAGCCGCTCCTCCAGCTCGTCGGCGAAGCCGCCCTGCTGCTCGGCCAGCTGCTCCATCAGCCGGTCGAGCAGGCTGTCGAGGTCGAGCGCCCGCAGCGTCCGGTAGAGGTAGTAGGTCCCGCCCACCGGCCGGCCGGGTTCCATGCCGGCGTGGCGGGTCACGGCGGCGGCGGCGAAGGCCCGCAGGGCGTCGGGGTCGAGCATGGCCCGCATCAGCATGGCCATCAGCTCCTCGGGCGAGGCGTCGCCGCCCGCGCCCCCGCCGGGCAGCGAACCGGGGACGGGGACGCCGCCGCCCGGGCGCCCGCCCGGCCCGTCCTCGTCGTCGCCCTCGAGGTCGAAGGGCTGGAGGGCGAAGTAGACGTCGAAGAGGATGTTGAAGACCCGCTCGTGGTCGGCGTGCTTCACCAGCGTCGTCTTGAGCGCCGTCTTGAACGTGGCCCGGTCCTCGAGGGGGATGTGCTCGAGGGCCCGCATGGCGTCGAGGTTCTCGGTCATCGACACCGGCAGCCCGGCCGCCCGCAGCTCGTGGACGAAGCCCGACAGGAGGTCGAGCATCCGGCCCGGGGCCGGGACGTCGAGCGTCGGGGCGCCGCTCACGCCTCGGCGACCTTGAGCTCCTTGTTGGCCCGCTCGATGTCGCGCTGGTACTTGAGCAGCACGTGGAGCGTGCCGCCGACGACGTCGGGCGTGACCTTCTCCACGCCGAGGTGCATGAGCGTGCGGGCCCAGTCGATGGTCTCGGAGATCGACGGCGCCTTCTTCAGGTCGAGGGCCCGGATGGACCGCACCACCCGGGCGATCTGGTCGGCCAGCGTGGCGTCGATGCCCGGCACCCGGACGCGGACGATGTCCTGCTCCCGCTCGGCGTCGGGGTAGTCGAGGTGGAGGAACAGGCAGCGCCGCTTGAGGGCCTCCGACAGCTCCCGGGTGTTGTTGGAGGTGAGGATCACGACCGGCCGGCGGACGGCGGTGATCGTGCCGAGCTCCGGCACCGACACCTGGAAGTCGCTCAGGACCTCGAGCAGCAGGGCCTCGGTCTCGATCTCGACCCGGTCGACCTCGTCGATCAGCAGCACGACCGGCTCGTCGGCCCGGATGGCCTCGAGCAGCGGCCGGGTGAGCAGGAAGGCTTCCGAGAAGATGTCGGTCTCGACGGTGGCCCAGTCCCGCTCGTGCTCCCGGTCGGCCTGGATGCGCAGCAGCTGCTTCTTGTAGTTCCACTCGTAGAGCGCCTTCGACTCGTCGAGGCCCTCGTAGCACTGGAGCCGGATCAGCCGGGAGCCCGTGGTGGCGGCGATGGCCTTGGCCAGCTCGGTCTTGCCGACCCCGGCCGGGCCCTCGACGAGGACGGGCTTCTCCAGCCGGTCGGCCAGGAAGACGACGCCGGCGGTGGAGGCGTCGGCCAGGTAGTCGACGCGCCGCAACGCCTCCTGGACGGCGTCGACGGACTCGAAGCGCTCAGCCATCAGATGGTTCCGCCTTTCGAGGGTGCGGACCGATTGGGTTGCTTGAAAAGACTAGCCCCTCGTCTGGCCGTCGCCCCACACCACGTACTTGTAGGTCGTCAGCTCCCGCAGGGCCATCGGCCCCCGGGCGTGCAGCTTCTGGGTGGAGATCCCGATCTCCGCCCCGAAGCCGAACTCCTCGCCGTCGGTGAAGCGGGTCGAGGCGTTGACCGTCACGGTGCCGGCGTCGACGGCGGCCACGAAGCGGCGGGCGGCGGCGACGTCCTCGGTGACGATGGCCTCGGTGTGCCCGGTGCCGAACCGGTTGACGTGGGCGATGGCCGCCTCGACGTCGGGCACGACGGCCACCGACATCTTGAGGGCCAGGAACTCGCGGCCGAAGTCGTCGTCGGTGGCCTCCCCCATTCCGGGGACGAGCCGGCGGGCGGCCTCGTCGCCGACCAGCTCCACGCCGGCCGCTTCGAGGGCCCGGGCCGCCCGGGGCAGGAAGCCGTCGGCCACGGCCGCGTGGACGAGCAGCGACTCGGCGGCGTTGCAGACGCTCGGCCGCTGGGTCTTGGCGTTGACCACGATGTCGAGGGCCCGGTCGAGGTCGGCGGCGGCGTCGACGTAGACGTGGCAGTTGCCGTCGCCGTCGATGACGTAGGGGACCTTGGCGTTGTCGAGGATCGACTTCACGAGCGACGGGCCGCCCCGGGGGATCAGGCAGTCGACGAGGCCGGTCAGCTGCATCAGCTCCACGGCCGCCTCGTGGGAGACGTCCTCGACAAGGATGACGGAGTCCTCCGGCAGGCCGGCCTTGGCCGCCCCTTCCCGGAGCAGGGCCGCCACCGCCTGGTTGGACCGCAGCGCCGTCGACGATCCCCGCAACAGGGCGGCGTTGCCCGACTTGAGGCACAGGCCGCCGGCGTCGCTGGTCACGTTGGGCCGGTTCTCGTAGATGATCGCCACCACGCCGAGCGGCACCCGGACCCGGGAGATCTCCAGGCCGTTGGGCCGCTTCCACCCGTCGAGGACCTCGCCCACGGGGTCGGCCAGGGCGGCGACCTTGCGCAGGCCGGAGGCCATGGCGCCCAGGCGGGCCTCGGTGAGCCGCAGGCGGTCGAGCGGGCCGGGCTCCATGCCGGCGGCGGCCGCCGCCGCCACGTCGGCCAGGTTGGCTTCGAGGACCTCGCTGGCCCGCTGTTCGAGCAGGTCGGCGGCGGCGAGGAGCGCCTCGTCCTTGGCCGCCGTGGAGGCGGTGGCCAGCGCCCGCGACGCCGCCTTGGCCCGGCGCCCGAGGTCGGCGACCGGCGAGTTCGTCGAACTTCCCATGCCCCCAATGCTACCGGCGGCCCTCCCCCGCCTCCCCCTCGCAACCGGCGTTCATCCGCCGCTATATCCGGGCGGAAGAACGCCGGTTGCCGGCTGTGTGGCGGCTGAGGGCGGCGGCGAAATACGACGGCGGCGGCGGGACGGCCACGGCTACGCTGGGCTGAGCGGTCAGGCGAATCGGGCATCCCGTTTGCCCGCCGGAGCCCGTTGGGGACGATCGGGGCAGAGATGCCGGCGTCCGCTTCAGCTTCCGGTCAGGACGTGCGACGTTGGGCCCGCTGAACGAGCGGGAGGACTGGGGAACGATGGACCCGGGAATGCGGTGGAGGCTGTCGCAGGGCGACCCTCTCGACCTGCCGCGGGGGCGGGCGACCGACCCCCTCTCCACGGTCCTCGGCTCCCTCGTCGGGACGTTCTCCGTCGTGTCGATGGTGTGGATGGTGGTGCTCGGCTTCGCCGGCGGCACCGTCCCGCTCCTCGGCTGGCACCTCTCCGGCGGCGTGGCCGGCGGCCTCGGCTGGCTCATGGTCGTGGCCAGTCTCGGCGTCGTCGTGCTGTGGGTGGTCCCGCTGGTGCTGTCGATGGTGGCCTACGCCGGGCTCTCCCGGCTGGCCCCGGCGCTGGCCCGCACGGTCAAGCGGCCCCGGCCGGCCGAGCGGCCCGGCAACCCGATGTCCCGGGCCGCCTGACTACGACGGCAGCACCACCAGGTCGTCCCGGTGGATCACCTCGTGGGGCGCGCCCTCGGGGAGGTCGCTGGTCCGTGACCCGGCCAGCTCGGTGAGGGCCACCGAGCTGTAGCGGACGAGGCCCTTGGCGAAGGGCCGCCCGTCCGGCCCGATCACCTCGACGGCGTCGTCGGCGTCGAAGCTGCCCTCCACCGCCCGGACCCCGGCCGGCAGGAGCGACCGGCCCGACTCCACCAGCGCCCGGCGGGCGCCGTCGTCGACCACCAGCCGGCCGTGGGCCCCCTGGGCGAAGGCGATCCACAGCTTGCGGCTGTTGAGCCGCTTCTCCCGGGCCCGCACCACCGTGCCCACCGCCTGGCCGTCGACCGCCCGGGGGAGCACGTCGGGGACCGAGGCGGCGGCGATCACCGCCCGCACCCCCGACCAGGCGGCGATCTTGGCCGCCGCCAGCTTGGAGGCCATGCCCCCGCTCCCCCGGTCGGTGCCGGTCCCGCCGGCCACCGCCTCGAGGGCGGCGTCGACCTCGGCGATCTCCTCGATCAGGGTGGCGGCCTCGTCGACCCGGGGGTCGGCGGTCATGAGCCCCGACGTGTCGGTGAGCAGCAGCAGGAGGTCGGCCCCCACCAGGTGGGCCACGAGGGCGGCGAGGCGGTCGTTGTCGCCGTAGCGGATCTCGTCGTCGGCCACGGTGTCGTTCTCGTTGACGATCGGCACGGCGCCGAGGTCGAGGAGGCGCCGCAGCGTCTGGCGGGCGTGGAGGTACTGGGTGCGGTGGATGAAGTCGTAGGGGGTGAGGAGCACCTGTCCGGCCACCAGGCCGTGGCTCCCGAGGATGGCGCAGAACTGCTCCATCAGCCGGGGCTGGCCGATGGCGGCGATGGCCTGGAGCGTGCCGACGTCGGTCGGCCGCCGGGCCAGCCCGAGCGCCGGGAGCCCGGCGGCGATGGCCCCCGACGACACGAGGACCAGCTCGTGGCCGGCGGCCCGGACGGCGGCGATCTCGGCACAGAGCTTGAGGATCGGCCCGGCCACGATCTCGCCGGTCTCGTCGGTCAGCGAGCTGGTGCCGACCTTGGTGACGACGATCACGAGGGGTTGCGCTCCGGTTCGGGTGCGTCGAGGGTCACGGCGGCGGCCGGGTCGTGGTACTCGAGCTCGATCCCGGCGATGCGGACGGTCTCGCCCTGGCGGGCCCCCGCCCGGGCCAGCGCCCGGTCGACGCCGAGGCGGCGGAACCGGTCCTGCACGTAGGCCAGCGCCTCGGGGTTGGTGAGGTCGGCCATCGCCACCACCCGCTCGGCCAGCCGGCCGGTGACCCGCAGGGCGCCGTCGTCGTCCCGCCGGACGGAGAAGCCCTCCTCGGCCGGCCGGTGGACGACGAACGACTCGACCTCCCCCTCGCTCTCCCGGGCCTCGTCGACCAGCCGGCTGACGGCGCCGAGGAACGGCCCGAGCCCGTCGCGGGTCACGGCCGAGATCCGCAGCCCCTCGAACTCCACGTCGGGGGTGGCCACGTCGGCCTTGGTGCCCACCACCAACCGGGGCCGCTGGAGCAGGGCCGGCTCGTAGCGCCCCAGCTCCTCCAGCAGGATCCGCTCCTGGTCGGCCGGGCGGCGGCCCTCCAGCGAGGCCAGGTCGACGAGCACGACGAGCACCCGGGCCCGTTCCACGTGGCGGAGGAACTGATGCCCCAGGCCCCGCCCTTCCGAGGCGCCCTCGATGAGGCCGGGGATGTCGGCCACCACGAACTCGGTGTCGCCGGTCCGCACCACGCCGAGGTTGGGCACCAGCGTGGTGAAGGGGTAGTCGGCGATCTTGGGCTTGGCCGCCGAGATGACCGAGATCAGCGTCGACTTCCCGGCGTTGGGGAACCCGACGAGGGCCACGTCGGCGATCAGCCGCAGTTCGAGCCGGAGCCACCGCTCCTCGCCGTACTCGCCCTGCTCGGCGAAGCCCGGCGCCCGCCGGGAGTTCGACAGGAAGTGGGCGTTGCCCCGCCCGCCCCGTCCGCCCCGGGCGGCCAGGACCCGGTCCCCGCTGCGCACCAGGTCGGCGAGGACCGTGCCGTCGCGATCGCGCACGATCGTGCCCTCGGGGACGGGCACCACCAGGTCGGCACCGGTGGCGCCGTGGCGCTTCTTCCCCGAGCCGTGGGCGCCGGAGGCGGCCCGGCGGTGGGGATGGTCGCGGAAGGCGATCAGCGAGGCGACGTTGCGGTCGGCGGCCAGCCAGACGTCGCCGCCCTTGCCGCCGTCGCCGCCGTCGGGCCCGCCGCGGTCGACGTAGGGCTCGCGGCGGAAGGCCACCGCGCCGGCTCCGCCGTCGCCGCCCCGCAGGTTGACCATCGCCTCGTCGGTGAAATCAGACATCGGGCCCAGAGGATAGGAGGGCGCGCCGGCAGAGCCGGAGGCGACGGGTCCCCGACGGTCGGCGGCGCTACTCGGCGGGCGGCAGGACGTCGACGAGGCGCCGGCCCCGGCGGCTGCCGAACTTGACCAGCCCGTCGGCGGTGGCGAACAGCGTGTCGTCGCCGCCCCGGCCCACGTTGTGGCCGGGGTGGAACTTGGTCCCCCGCTGGCGGACGATGATCGAGCCGGCGCTCACGGCGGTGCCGTCGAAGACCTTGACGCCGAGCCGCTGGGCGGCGGAGTCACGCCCGTTGCGGGAGGAGGACGCACCCTTCTTCTTCGACATCTCGTTCGCTCCTAGCCCCTCGAGATCCCGGTGATCTCGATCGTCGTGTAGTGCTGGCGGTGGCCCCAGCGGCGCCGCTGGTTGGTCTTGTTCTTGTAGGTGAACCCGTTGATCTTCGGGCCCTTGGCCTCGCCGACCACCCGGGCGGTGACCGAGGCGCCCGACAGCTGGGCCGGGGTCGACAGCACGTCGCCCCCGTCGACCACGAGCACCGGCTGGAGCGTGACGGTCTCGCCGGGGACGCGCTCGATGTCGAGCCGCTCGCCCTCCGAGACCCGGTACTGCTTGCCACCCGTCTTGATCACCGCGTACATGCGCGTCACACCCCGCAGAAGCCAAATTCGGAAGTTGGAATGGTAACAGCTGAGCCTAGAGAAGCGTGTCGTCGAGGATGATGCCCCGCCCTTCGCAGACGGTGCAGGTGGTGGAAAACGCCTCCACCAGCCCTTCGGAGATCCGTTTGCGGGTCATCTCCACCAGCCCGAGCTCGGAGATGTCGAAGACCTGGGTGCGGGTCTTGTCGCGGGCCAGGGCCTCCTTGAACTTCCGGAGGACCTCCTCCCGGTTCTTCTTGATCTCCATGTCGATGAAGTCGATGACGATGATCCCGCCGATGTCCCGCAGCCGCAGCTGGCGGGCCACCTCCTCGGCCGCCTCGAGGTTGTTGGCGAAGACCGTCTCCTCCAGGTTGGACTTGCCGACGTTCTTGGCCGTGTTGACGTCGATGACGGTCAGCGCCTCGGTCCGCTCGATGATGATCGAGCCGCCCGACGGCAGCCACACCTTGCGCTCCAGGGCTTTGTGGAGCTGCTCGTGGACGTGGTAGCGCTCGAAGATCGGCAGCGGGTCCTGGTACAGCTCGACCCGGTCGGCCAGCTCGGGCGTGATGGCCTCGACGTAGCGCCGGATCTCCTCGTAGAGGCCCGGGTCGTCGATGATCACCCCCCGGTACTCCTTGTTGAACTCCTCCCGGATCACCCGGATGGCCAGGTCGGGCTCCTGGTGGAGGAGGATGGCGGGCCGGTTCTTGGCCGCCTTCTTGGAGATGTCCTCCCACTGGGCGTTGAGGCGCCGCAGGTCGCGGGCCAGCTCGTCGGCGCTGGCGCCGTCGGCCGCGGTCCGCACGATCAGGCCGTTCTCGGCCGGGCGGATCTCGTCGAGGATCTTGCGGAGCCGCTTGCGCTCGTCGTCGGACAGCCGCTTGGAGATGCCGTAGGTCCCGGGCTGGTTGGGGATCATGACCACGAACCGGCCGGCCAGGCTGACCTCCTGGGTGAGCCGGGCGCCCTTGGTGCCGATGGGGTTCTTGGTCACCTGGACGATGACCGGCTGGCCGTTGCGGAGCAGCCGCTCGATCTTGGGCCGCCGGCCCTCGATCTCCGTCTCGTCGAACACGACGTCGTCGCGGTAGAGCACGCCGTTCTTGGGCGTGCCGATGTCGACGAAGGCCGCCTCCATGCCGGGCAGGACGTTCTGCACCTTGCCGAGGTAGATGTTCCCGTCGATCTGGGTCGTGGTGTCGGTGGGCCGGGAGACGTAGTGCTCGACCAGGCTCCGCCCCTCGAGGACGGCCACCTGGGTGGCCACGCCTTCCCGGACGGAGACGCACATCAGGTACCGGCCGGTCGGCCGGCCCTTGCGGGTCCGCCCCTTGCGCCGTTCGAGGGCCGCCTCGTCGAGCTCGTCGAGCATCGCCTCGACCTCGGACTGGCGGGCCTTCTCGGCCGACGTCGCCCCGCCTCCCCGGCCCCGGGACCGGCCCCCGCCGGGCGCCGCCGGAGCCGGCGTACTCGTCGGCGCGGCGGCCGCGGCGCTGGCGCCGCCTCCACCGGCGCCACCCCGGCCCCGGCCCCGGCTGCGGCGCCGGCGGGTGGACGTCGTGGAGGCGCCGTCTCCGTCGCCGGCCGCCGGAGCGGAAGGGGGAGCGTCGGCGGCCGGACGGGCGGCCGACGCCGAGATCTCGAGTGCGGCGGACGACGAGGCGGCGGCGGCCCGGGAGCGCCCGCCCCCCGACGCCGGGGCGGAACGGGCCCGCCCGCCCTGGCCCTCGGCCGGTTCGTCGTCGTCACCGGAGGACCGGTCGGACCGCTCCCCCGCCGCGCCGGCCCGCTGGCGGCCGGCGAAGCCGCCGGCCCGTTCCCGGGAACCCGACCGGCCGCCCCGGGCCGGAGCCGCCGGCTCCTCGGCCGCGTCAGCCCCGTCGGCCGTGGTCGCGGCCCTTCCGGGCGAGCCGTTCTCGGCGGAGCCCTCGGCCGCTGCCGCCGGGGCTCGCCGGCCCCGGCCGCCGGCTCTGGCCGGTCCGGCGCCGTCGTCGGCCGGCGCGCCGGGCTCGCCGGCTTCCCCGGTATCGCCCGTTCCACCGCCGGCGTCGGCGCCCGCTCCGGCCCGATCGCCGGCCGGGCCGGGCCGGGACCGGAGGGAGACCTCCCGGGGCCCCGACGATTCGGCGGCCGCGTCCTGTTCGCCGCTCGCCCGCGCCTCGGTGGCCGGGGTCGCGCCGCCGGCCCGTGATCCGGAGCGGGAGCGGCTGCCGGTCCGGGCACCGCCCGCCGCCGCGGCGGGCTTCTCGGTCAGGTCGACGGCTTCGTCGTCGTCGTCGGATGTGTCGTCGTCGTCGCAATCGGCGGAGGAATCACCCGATCCGGGGCCGGCCGACGACGGCCGACGCCGGTTGCGGCCACCCCGCGACCCGCGCCGTCGCCGTTTGCGGACGACCACCGCATCCTCGCCGCCCCCGGTCGGGGCCGGCCCTCCCTCGCCCTGCTCCGGTCGCGCCAGGGCAACCGGTTCGTCGGAGGCCGGGTGGACCTCCGGAACGCTGTCGTCGGACATGGAACCCTTTCCTCGTGCCGCGCGCCACGAGGGCGCGCCAGCGCCGGCCGGCCGACCCGGGGGTCAGCGGGGGGCGCAACGTCGAATGGTGAGGGGCGCCGCCGGCGCCCGGATCGATCTGGTCAAACTTGGGGACGTGACGACCTCGGGGCGATAGCGCCCGGATCGATCCCCCGGCCACCAGGAGGCGCAGCCAGCCGGCCAGCAGGGCCACAGCGAGGGCCGCACGAGCGGCCGTGGGGGGCAACGCCGCCCCGCGAGGGGCAGGCGCTGCTGGCCAGGCGGGGCGCCGAACCGCAAGCGGGGAAGGGCGGGCAGCAGGGGCTTCGCTGCCACGACCCGCCCCGGCGAACCGGGCGGGCTCGATCGCCTCGGCCAGTAGCGGTTCTGTCCGCGGCCGGAGGGTTCTCGTCACGTTGTCACGAGTCTAGCGGCCGGGAGGCCGTTCGCCCCAGTGGCCCGGGGCCAGTTGCGAGCTTTGCCAGCCTCCCCCGACCGGCATCGGCTGGCGGCGTTGGCCGCCAGCCCCACTCCGGCGAACGAGGCCAGCATCGACGACCCGCCGTAGCTGAGAAACGGCAGCGGGATGCCGGTGATCGGGGTGATGCCCATCGTCATGCCGACGTTCTCCGTCACCTGGAACACCAGCATCGCCAGGACGCCGGCACAGCACAGGGCGGCGAACGGGTCGGTCGACCGCCACGCCACCCGCCAGATCCGCCAGGCCAGCAGGGCGAACAGCGCCAGGACGGTGGCCCCGCCGACGAGCCCCAACTCCTCGCCCACCACCGTGAACACGAAGTCGGTGTGCTGCTCGGGGACGTAGGCCAGGCGGGTCTGGCTGCCGGAGAACAGGCCTTCCCCGGCGATGCCGCCGGAACCGATGGCGATCTTGGCCTGCTCCAGGTTCCAGGTGGCGCCCCGGGGGTCGTGCGACTGGTGCAGGAAGCCGGTCAGGCGCTCCACCTGGTACGGGGCCAGCACGCCGGCCCGGAGTACGCCGGCCACGGCCAGCACGCCGAGCAGGGCCAGCACCGCCAGATGCCGGGCCCGGGCGCCGGCCACGGCCACGACTCCGGCCGTGAGGCTGACGAGGACCATGGCCGTGCCGAGGTCGGGCTGGAGGAGCACGAGCCCCACCGGCACCCCGAGCAGCACGAGGCCGCCGAGGAGCCGGCGGCCGTCGAGCGGACCGCCGGCCCGGACGCCGTGGGCCGCCAGCGCCACCACCAGCACCGGCTTCATCAGCTCGGCCGGCTGGAGCGCCAGCGGCCCGAGGCTGAACCAGGCCTGGGCCCCGTTGGTCGAGGCACCGAGCGGGCTCAGCACGAGGAGGAGCCCGGCCAGCCCAGCCAGGTACAGGACGTGGGCGCCCCGCCGGACGACCTCGAGGTCGACGACGGCGGTGGCCGTCATCACCCCGACGCCCACGAGGACCCACAGGCCCTGGCGGGCGGGAAAGGCGACACCGTGGCGGCGGGTCGCCGCCCCGACGAGCAGCACCCCGAGGGCGGCCAGCGCCACCGCCGCGCCGATCAGCACGAGATCGTGACCGGCCAGGCGGCGTTCCACCCGCCGCCGCAGCCGCCGCCCCCGGCTGAGCAGGAGGCCCGTCATCGGCCGGGGCTGATGCCGGTCAGCGCCTCGAGCACCCGGCGGACGATCGGGGCGGCGACGGCCGAGCCGAACCCGGCCTCCTCCACCACGGCGGCCACCACGAAGCGGGGGTGGTCGGCGGGGGCGACGGCGACGAACAGCGAGGTGTCGGCCTTCCCGTTGACCTGGGCGGTGCCCGTCTTGCCCTCGACGGGGACGCGGTCGAGCGGGAAACCGGCGAAGGCCGCCGCCGCCGTCCCCTCGGGACTGGCCACCGCCCCCCGCAGGCCGGCCAGGACGGCCTGGCGGGCCGCCTCGTCGAGGCCGGCCGGCGGCCGCCCGCCGGCCGCCGGAGCGGGGGCGGCCAGCACGTGAGGCACCGGCGGGGCCTGCCCGGTGGCCAGGGCGGCGTAGGCCGCGGCCAGCTGGAGCGGCGTGACCAGCACGTCGCCCTGGCCGATGGCCAGGTTGACGTTGTCGCCCGGGTACCAGCGGCCGTCGGGCACCTCGGCCGGGCTCCGCCGGTGGGCCGCCCTCCGGGCCGTCGGGCCGGAGACCCGGCCGGCGGCCTCGGGCCCGATGTCGGCCCCGGTCGCCCGGCCGAGGCCGAGGCGGCCGGCGATGTCCTGGACGGGCCCGTCGGGCGCTCGATCGGGCGGCCCGGCGTAGAGCCGGTCGCCGAGGCCGTAGAAGTAGACGTCGCTCGAGACGGCCAGGGCCCGGGCCAGGTCGACCTTGCCGTGGGCCTTCCCCTGGGCGTTCTGGAGCACCCGGCCCCCGAGGCGGTAAGTCCCGCGGTCGTCGACCACCGTGGCGGGCGTGATGAGCCCGGCCCGCAGCCCGGCCAGCGCCGTGACCGGCTTGAACGTCGACCCGGGGGCGTAGAGGCCCTGCAGCACGCGGTTGGTCAGCGGCGAGTGCGCCGCCGGGTCGTGCAGCCCGGCCCAGGTGGCGGCCGGGATGCGGCCGGCCAGGGCGGCCGGATCGAACGTCGGCGCCGACGCCATGGCCGGGACCGACCCGTCCTCCACGTCGAGGGCCACGACGGCGCCGCCGGGGGCGGCGGTGCCGGCCGCCCCGGGGACGCCGGAGCGGGCGGCCGCCATCCCGTCGGCCAGCGCCTGCTCGGCCACGGCCTGCACGTCGAGGTCGAGCGTCAGCCGGACGTCTCCCCCGGGCGTGGCCGGTCGCCCGCCGGCGGGGCCGGCCGGCCGGCCGGAGCTGTCGACCTCGATCCGGCTCTCGCCCGCCACGCCCGCCAGCACGGCGTCGGCGGCGGCCTCGACGCCGCTGGCGCCGACCCGGCCCGGCCGGCCCGGGCCACCGGGCCCGCCCAGGGTGCCGAGCACGTGGGCGGCCAGCCGGCCCTGCGGATAGCGGCGGATCGGGTGGGCGTCGATCTCCACCCCGGGGAATTCCGCCGCCCGCTCCCGCAGGGCCAGGACGATGTCCTCGGGCGCCTCGTCGAGCAGCGTGGCCGGCACGACCCGGTCGGCGGCCCGGTCGTTGACCCGCCGGGTGAGCTCCGGGACCGCCACGCCGAGGACGGGCGCCAGCCGCTCGAGCACCGCCCGCCGGCGAGCGGCCGGGAGGCGCCGGTCGAGACGCACCCGCCAGGCCGAAGCGGAGTCGGCCAGCACCCGCCCGGCCCGGTCGAGGATGCGGCCCCGGGGCGCCTCCAGCGGGACGATCCGGAGCCGGTTGGCCTCGGCCCGGGCGGCGTAGGCCGGCCGCTCGGCCACCTGGAGGTGGACCAGGCGGGCCAGCAGCGTGGCGAAGCAGCAGATGGTGACCAGCCCGGCCACCGCCATGCGCCGCCGCCGGCGCTTCACCGCCCGGCCCCTCCGGCCGGAAGGCGGCGCAGCGCCGCCAGCACCGCCGGCCCGAGCGGCGCCGAGGCGACGGCGGCGAGGCCGATCCGCCCCACCCCGGCGGGGGACGGGAACGGCACGCCGGCCAGCGCCGTGGCCACCACCGCCGTGCCCAGCCGCCCGGCGGCCACGCCGGCCGCCGTGAGGGCCAGCGTCCGCCGGAGCCGGGCCCGCCGGGCGGCGACGCGCCCGTCGGCGGGATGCCGGCGGCCGCGCCGGCAGGCGGAGCAGGGGGACTCCGGCCGGCACAGGGCGGCGGCCGTCCGGGAGGCGGAGGGGCGGCGGCACCGCCCGAGGACGTGCCCGACGAGGGTGCAGGCCAGCGCCGCCGTCCCCAGCGGGGTGGGCAGGAACAGGTCGGCGCCGAGCCCGGCGGCGAACCCGAAGCCGGCGCCGGCCTGCGGCCCCCGCTCCACGGCCACCACCGCCACCGCCACCAGCAGCACCTCGGGGGCGACCCCCCGCACGGCCAGGTGCGGGCCGAGGGCGACCTGGCCGACCATGGCCGTCAGCAGCAGCGCCCCGAGCGGCGCCGCCGCCCCGACACCCGCCAGCCGGGCCCGGGCGAGCGCCCCGAGCCCGGCCGTCGCACCGGCCTCGGCCCGGCCGATCGTCGCGGAGCCATCGGTCGCCGGGGCCGTGGCCCCCGCCGGGGGCAGGGTGGGCCAGCGGGATGCCACCGCCGGGACGGTCACGGTTCGGGCCTCCAGCGCAGGACCTTGACCACATCGAGACGGCCGGGTGGGGCGAACGGCTCGACGGCCGCCCGGCCGCGGCCGGGGGTGACGCGGCCGACCGGCAGGCCGGCCGGGAACCGGCTGTACCGGACCCCCGAGGTCACCGCCAGGTCGCCCGGCCGGACCGGGGCGGTTGGATCGAGGAGGTCCAGCCGGAGGCCCGATCCGCCCCGCCCCTGGGCCACCCCGGCAGGGCCCGCCACGCCGGCGTCGGGCCCGGCCCCGACGATCCGCACGCCGACGGCCGACGTGGGGGCAACCACCGGAAGGACCACGCTGTCGTGGGGGCCGGTCTCGACGACCCGGCCGACGAGGCCGCCGGCGGCCACGACCGGCATGCCGGCGGCGATGCCGTCGGCGCTCCCCCGGTCGAGGACCAGCGTCGCCCCCGGGGCCGGCCCGCCGATCGACACCACCCGGGCGGCCACCCCGTCGCCCCCGGCCGGCCCGGCCAGGTGGAGCAGGGCCGCCAGGCGGGCGGCCTCGGCCTCGGCGGCCTCGGCCCGGGCCGTCTCGGCCATCGCCTGCGCCCGCGCCCGGCCGGCGTCGGACCGGGCCCGGGCGGCGCCGTCGGCCCGCCGGAGCCCCGACCCGACCGCCGCCAGCGGCCGGAAGGCCGCCGCCCCGGCCGCCTCCGCCGGCACGAACGCCGCCCGGCCCAGGGCCCGCCCCGCGCCGAGCGGACCGCCGAGGACCCCGCCCGGCCGGCCGGCGAGAATCAGCGTGACCGCCGTGGCCGCCAGCACCGCCACCCGGGGCGGCCGGACGGCCGCGGGGCGGGGAGCAACGGGCCCGCCGGGAAGGCGGAGGGCCGGACGGTGGAAGGCGCTCGGCCCCCGGCTCCGCCCGTCATCCGTCACAGCTGGCTCACGTCGACGAGGACGTCGCGACAGGCGTCGAGGTTCGCCAGGCAGTGGCCGGCGCCGCGGGCGACGGCGTGGAGCGGGTTGCCGTGGATCATCACCGGCAGGCCGGTCTCGTCGGCCAGCCGCTGGTCGAGGCCCCGGAGCTGCGCCCCGCCGCCGACGATGGCCACGCCGTGCTGCATGACGTCGGCGGCCAGCTCCGGCGGGGTGGCGTCGATGACCTCCTTGACGGCGTCGACCACGGCCACCACCGGGCCCTCCAGCGCCTCCCGGACCTCGACCGTCGACGTCATGACCGTGCGGGGCAGCCCGGTGACGAGGTCGCGGCCCCGGATCTCGGCGTCGTAGTCGTCGGGGGCGTCGGGGCGGGCCGCCCGGGCCGCCTCCGGCCGGGCCGGGCCGGCCGACCCCACCTGGATCTTGAGCTCCTCGGCGGTGCGCTCGCCGAGGGCCACGCCGTGCTCCTTCTTGAAGTAGTCGACGATGGCCTGGTCGAAGTCCATCCCCCCGAGCGCCAGCGACTTGCGGGCCACCACCCCGCCCAGCGACAGGATGGCGACCTCCGTCCGCCCGCCGCCGAGGACGACGACCATGCTGCCCCGGGCGTCGTGCAGCGGCAGGCCGATGCCGAGGGCGGCGGCGATGTGGGCCTCCACGAGGTCGACGGGGCGGCGCCCGCCGGCCTCCTCGGCCGCCTCCTGCACCGCCCGCTGCTCCACCGGGGCCAGGCCCGACGGCACGACCACCAGCAGCTTGGGCCGGGACCAGCGGCGGGCCTGGACCTGCAGCAGCATGTAGCGCAGCATCCGGGTGCAGACGTCGAGGTCGGTGATGACGCCGTGGTGCAGCGGCCGCACCACCTCGATGGCCGCCGGGGTGCGGCCGAGCATGCGCCAGGCCTCGGTGCCGACGGCGACGGGCCGCCCGTCGTCCGCCGTGAGGGCGACCAGCGACGGCTCCTCGAGGACGACGCCGCGACCGGGGACGAGCACGGTGGTCGTGCACGTTCCCAGATCCACAGCCGTGGCTCGACCTTCCATCAGCCCGTCCTCCGCCCGAGGCAAAGCCGAATGACAGGGCTGAGATTACACAGCTGTCATTCGGGCCTCAAGCTGGCCGACGGACGGTGACCGGGCCCACCGCCCACCGTCACCGGGCGGGCGTCCGTCAGGAACCGAAGAAGAGGCCGATCTCCCGGGCGGCGGACTCCGGCGAGTCGGAGCCGTGGACGAGGTTCTCGGTCAGCTCGATGGCCAGATCGCCCCGGATGGTGCCCGGGGCGGCGGTGCGGGGATTGGTGGCGCCCATGAGGGTGCGCACGACGGAGTAGGCCTCGGGGCCCTCCACCACCATCAGTACGGCCGGCCCCCGGGTGATGAAGGCCACCAGGTCGTCGTAGAACGGCTTCCCCTGGTGCTCGCCGTAGTGCTGGCCGGCGGTCTCCTTGCTGATCGTCTCCATGCGCATGGCGGCGATGCGCAACCCCTTGCGCTCCAGCCGGGAGATGATCTCCCCCACGAGGCGGCGCTCGACGGCGTCGGGCTTGCAGATCACCAGGGTGCGGTCGGCAGTCGTCATGAGCGCAGACCTTAGGCCAGCGCTGCCCGGGCCGCCCCCACGAGGTACAGCGATCCGGCGACGACGATCTGACCGGCCTCCGGGGTGACCTGCCGGGCCCGGGCCATGGCGTCCTCCACCGAGGTGAAGACGCCGACGCGGTCGGGGTCGACGCCGAGCTCCAGGGCGGCGTCGGCCAGTTCGTGGGCCGGCATGGCCCGGGGGCTCGGCGGCGGGCAGGTCAGCACCCAGTCGGCCTCGGTGGCGCCGAGGGCGGGCAGCATGACCGTCGGGTCCTTCTCCCGCATCAGGCCCACCACGAGCGTGCGGGGCGCGGGGACGAACTCCTCCTCCAGCGCCTGCACCAGCGCTTCGGCGCCGGCGGCGTTGTGGGCGCCGTCGAGGATCACCAGCGGCTCGTGGCCCACGACCTCGAGGCGGCCGGGGGCCCGGAAGGTGGCCAGCGCCTCGATCACGAGGTCGGCCGGGAACGGCTCGCCGAAGAAGGCCTCGGCGGCGGTCAGGGCGATGGCGGCGTTGACCGCCTGGTGGGCGCCGTGAAGGGGCAGGTAGAGGTCGGGGTACTCCCCCATCGGCGTGCGCAGGTCGATGGCCCGCCCGCCGTAGGCGGGGGCGTTGCGCAGCACGCCGAAGTCGACGTCGGGCCGCAGCACCCGCCCGGGGTCGCGGTCGAGGAAGATGCCCTGGAGGCCCGGGTCGGGCTCGCCCAGCACCAGCGTGGCGCCGGGCTTGACGATGCCGGCCTTCTCGGTGGCGATCGTCTCCCGGGTCGACCCCAGGTACTCGACGTGGTCGATGCTGACGTTGGTCACCACCGCCACCTCGGCGTCGGCGGCGTTGGTGGCGTCCCACAGCCCGCCGAGGCCGACCTCGGCCACGGCCACCTGCACGCCGAGATCGCTGAACCAGTGGTAGCCCACCGCCGTCATGACCTCGAACCAGCTCGGCCGGGCGGCCGGGCCGTCCCGGTCGAGCAGCGCCGCCTCGGCCACGGCCACGATCCGCAGCTCCTCGGCCAGGGCGTCGTCGGTGATGGCCTCGCCGCCCCAGGCCATGCGCTCGTTGACCCGCTCGAGGTGCGGGCTGGTGTAGGCGCCGACCGACAGCCCCCGGGCGCTGAGGAAGTGGGCGATCAGCCGGGTCGTCGTGGTCTTCCCGTTGGTCCCGGTGACGTGGATCAGCGGATAGTCGGCCTGGGGCCGCCCGAGCAGGTCGAGGAGGGGCCGGATGCGGTCGAGGCTCGGCGCCCGGAGCCGCCCGCCGGCCTCGAGGTTGGCGTGGGCGTCGAGCCAGGCGAGGAGATCGCCGATCTCGATGCTTCCGGGTTCGTGGATGGGCGCCATCAATCCCGGATCGTAGGGGTACTTTGGCGGTCCGTGGCCACCGAGTGCGTCATCCGGCCGTGGGAACGGCAGCTGTTCCTCGACTGCCGGCGGGCCTGGGACCTCGCCGCCCACGAGCGGCGGGCCCAGGAGCCGGCCCGGCCCGCCCGGGTGGCCGACGTCGACCAGGCGGTCAAGGACGCCCTGGCCGTCTACTACTTCCCCGGCATGTGGGACTGGAGCCGGGCCATCGTCGCCCCGCTGGCCACCGAGGCCTTCGCCAAGGCCCTGCGGGCCGGCCGGGCGGCCTACGAGGAGACCACCGGGGCGCCGCTCGACGAGCCCGCCGCCGCCGCCTGGGAGGCGGACTTCGCCGCCGGGCAGCGTCTCCTCCCCGCCTACTACGCCTGGGCCGGCGGCCTCGACAGCTGGAGCACCGTCCAGGTCGAGACGCTGTTCGACGTCACGGTCCCCGACCCCGCGGCGCCCGCCGGCACCGGCCTGCTGGCGGAGGACGGGCGGGGCGTGCTCTACCGCGTCCGCATCGACCTCGTCGTCGTCGACGACGAGGGCCGGTACTGGCTGGTGGAGCACCGCCTGCGGCGCGGCGGCTGGGCCGGGCTCGACGACCTCCTCCTCGACGACACGGCGCTGACGCGGGCCTGGGCCTGGGAGCTCGGCTTCCTGGCGCCCGTCGCCGGCACGATCCACAACGAGCTGCGCCTGCCGGCGCCGGGCGAGGCGGGCCCCGACGACCGGGCGCCGCTCCCCGGCCCGCCCGAGGAGATCGACCTCGGCTCCCGCGTGGCCCGGCGCGACGGCGGGCACTGGTTCCGGCGCACTCTGATCCCCCGCACCCGGCCGGAGATCGAGGGGGCCGGCCACCGGCTGGCCGAGCAGAGCCGCCTGATGACCCGGGCCGGGATCGAGCCCTACCCCACACCGACCGGCACGACGTGCCCGCCCTGCCAGTTCCGGGCGCCGTGCCTGGCCATGATGGACGGCGCCGACCCGGAGCCCGTCCTGCGCGACGGCTACCGGCCCCGGATCCAGCGCGACTTCCAGGAGGGCCGGCTCGGATCGGTGTGGGGCTTCGTGCCCCACCGCCCCGACCACACCCGGGTCCGGCTCAACCCGCCCGACCCGCCCGCCTGACGCTCAGACCCCGCCCGACGATCAGACCAGATGCTCGCGCTGGGCCCGCAGGGTCGCCAGGGCCTCCTGGGCGGCGGCCTGGCGGGCCCGCATCGCGCCCACCACGTGGTCGGGGGCCTTGGTGACGAACGACTCGTCGGCCAGCTTGGCCTCCACCTTGGCCAGCTCGGCGGCGTGCTTGTCGATCTGGCGGTCGATGTCGGCCAGGGCGGCGCCGATGTCGACCACGCCCTCCAGCGGGATCACGATCGTGGCCCCGGCGGCCACCAGGCGCTGTTCCTTGGGCCGGGGGTCGCGCCCGTCGATCAGGTCGAACCGCTCCAGCCCGGCCAGCGCCCTGATCTGGGCGGCGAGGTCGGCCAGGGCCCGCTCCTGGACCGGATCGGCCGGGACCACCAGGGCGGCGATCTTCTTCGACGGCGCCACCTTGTGCTCCGAGCGGAACCGGCGGATGGCCGACACGATCTCGATGACCGCAGCCATGGCGGCGTCGGCGTCGGCGTCGACGGCGGCCCCGTCGGTGGCGGGCCAGCGGGCGGTGATGAGCCGGCCCTCGCCCCCGAGACGGTCCCACAGCTCCTCGGTCACGAACGGCACCACCGGGTGGAGCAGCCGGAGGATGGCTCCCTGGACGCCGGCCAGGACCTGCTGGGCCCGCTCCCGGCTGGCCCCGCCCTCGTTGAGCGGAAGCTTGGCCAGCTCCAGGTACCAGTCGCAGAACTCGTCCCAGAAGAACGCCTGCAGCTTCTGGACGCCCTGGGCGAACTCGTAGCGCTCGAAGCCCTCGTCGACCGAAGCGGTCACCTGGGCCAGCCGGGAGAGGATCCACCGTTCGGGCAGCGCCCGCTCCCCGGCCGGGGGAAGGCCGGCGGTCTCGAGCTCGGCCAGCGACCGGCCGTCGAGGTTGAGGGCCACGAACCGGGCCGAGTTCCACAGCTTGTTGACGAAGTTGCGGGCGCCCTCGACCCACTCCTCGGCCAGCGGGACGTCGTGGCCGGGGCTGGCCGCCCGGGTGAGGGCGAAGCGCAGGGCGTCGGCGCCGTAGCGGCCGGCCAGCTCGAGGGGGTCGACGACGTTGCCGTAGGACTTCGACATCTTGCGGCCCTCGGCGTCGCGCACCAGGCCGTGGATGGCCACCTCCCGGAACGGCACGTCCCCCTGGAAGTGGAGGCCCATCTGCATCATGCGGGCGACCCAGAAGTAGATGATGTCGAACCCGGTGTGGAGCATGGCGTTGGGATAGAAGCGCCCGAGCTCGGGCGTCTGCTCCGGCCAGCCCAGGGTGGTGAACGGCCACAGCGCCGAGGAGAACCACGTGTCGAGGACGTCCTCGTCCTGGGTGAGGTCGGCCGACATGCAGCCGCTGCAGGACGACGGGTCGTCGACGGAGACGATGATCCGCCCGCAGTCCCGGCAGTACCAGGCCGGGATGCGGTGCCCCCACCAGATCTGGCGGGAGACGCACCAGTCCCGCAGGTTCTCCAGCCAGTCGAAGTAGAGCTTCTCCCAGTTCTCCGGCACGAACCGCGTTCGGTCGTCGGCCACGGCCGCCGCCGCCGGCTCGGCCAGCGGCTTCGACTTGACGAACCACTGCAGCGACAGGCGGGGCTCGACCACGGTGTGGCAGCGGTAGCAGTGGCCGATGGCGTGGCGGTGCTCGTCGATGTGGTCGAGGAGGCCCTCGGTGCGCAGCGCTTCCTTGACGGCGTCGCGGGCGGCGTAGCGGGCCAGCCCGTTGAAGCGGCCGCCGTTCTCGTTGACCACGGCCGACTCGGTGAAGATGTCGACCGCCGGCAGGCCGGTGCGGGCGGCGATGTCGAAGTCGTTGGGATCGTGGGCCGGCGTCACCTTCACCGCTCCGGTGCCGAACTCGGGATCGACGGCGGTATCGGCCACCACGGGGATCTCCCGGCCGACGAGGGGCAGGATCAGCGTGCGCCCGATGGCACCGGCGTAGCGCTCGTCGTCGGGATGGACGGCCACGCCGGTGTCGCCCAGCATCGTCTCGGCCCGGGTGGTGGCCACGGTCACGTACCCGTCGCCGTCGGCGAAGGGGTAGCGGATGTGGACCAGCTCCCCGTCGACCTCCTCGTGCTCCACCTCGATGTCCGACAGGGCGGTGTGGCAGCGGGGGCACCAGTTGATGATCCGGTTGGCCCGGTAGATGAGTCCCTCTTCGTAGAGCCGGACGAACACCACCCGCACGGCCCGGGAGCAGCCCTCGTCCATGGTGAAGCGCTCGCGGCTCCAGTCGCACGACGAGCCCATCTTGCGCATCTGCTGGGTGATGCGGCCCCCCTGCTCCGCCTTCCACTCCCACACCCGCTCGACGAAGGCCTCGCGGCCGATCTCGTGGCGGTCGAGGCCCTCCTTGGCCAGCTCCCGCTCCACCACGTTCTGGGTGGCGATGCCGGCGTGGTCGGTGCCCGGCAGCCACAGGGCGGCGTAGCCCTGCATCCGCTTGCGGCGGATGGTGGCGTCGATGAGCGAGTGCTCGAAGGCGTGGCCCATGTGCAGCGAGCCGGTGACATTGGGCGGGGGGATCACGATGCAGAACGGGTCGCCGCCGTCGTTGACCTCGGGCCGGAACGACCCCGCCTCCTCCCAGAGGGCGTACCAGCGGCTCTCCACCGGTTCCGGGTCGTAGGCCTTGGGCATCTCGGAGGCGGGCGTGCTCACCATTGGGGAAGGAGTGTACGGGGCGGGCGCGGTCCGGGAGAGAAGCGTCCCGGGGCGGCCGCGCCCAGGGCGGACCCTCCGCCCGGCCGGTTTCGGACGGGCCGGCTCGGCCGGCTCGGCGGGTCAGATCAGCCGGGTGACGACCGGCTTGTCGTAGGGGATCGGCTTCCCCGCCGCGACCGCCTCGTCGAGCAGCCGGCGGAGCTCCCGGACGTTGGTGGGTTCATTGGCCTTCTTGCTCGAGCCGTTCGAACCCGTCTGGGCCGCCTCCAGCACCCGCTCGGCCGCCTTGGCCACCGTGGGCTTGGCCGCCTCGACCACCGTCCTGGCCCGGGCCTCCACGGCCGGCTTCGCCTTCTCCACCACCGGCTTGGCCGCCTCCATCACGGTCTTCGCCCGGGCCTCGACCACGGGCATGGCCTTCTCCACGACCGGCTTCGCCGCCTCCACCACCGTCTTGGCCCCCGCCTCCACTGCGGGCTTCGCCTTCTCCACCACCGGCTTCGCCGCCTCGACCACCGGTACCACGAGCGGCTTCGACCGCTCGACGGCCTCCTTGGCCGCCCGGCGCGACTGCTCGCCGGCCTTCCTCGCCACCGCGTCGGCCTGCTCCTTGGCCGCCCGGGCCTGCTTGGCCGCCACCACCCGGGCCCTGGCCGCCTCCTTGGCCGCCCGCGCCGCGGCCTTGGCCGCCTCCCGCTCCACCACCTTCTGGGCGGCCCGGGCCCCCGCCGCCGTGGCCCTCGCCGCCGGGGCCGCCCGCTCCTCGGTGGCCTTCACGGCGGCGGCGGCCTGGTGCGCCGCCTTCGCCCCGGCCCTGGCCGCCTGCTTGGCGGCCGCCCTCCCCGCCTTGGCCGCCTGCTCGGCCGTGGCCCGCTGCGCCGCCGCCGCCGTCTTCGCCGCCGCCTGGCCGGCCACCCCGGCCTGCTTGGCCACCGCCTGGCCGGCCTTCACGGCCTGCTCGGCCGCCGTCGTGCGCGCCGCCGCCGCGCCCTTCGCCGCCGCTTTCTGCGCCGCCGCCGCCTTCTTCGCCGCCATCTTCTGAGCGGCCGCTGCCTTCTTCGCCGCCGCCTTCTGCGCCGCTGCCGCCTTCTTCGCCGTGGCCTTCTGCGCCGCCGCCGCCTTCTTCGGGGCCGCCTTCTGCGCCGCCGCCGCCTTCTTCGCTGTGGCCTTGCGCGCCGCGGCCGCCTGCTTCGCCGTCGCTTTCTTGGCCGCAGCCGCCTTCTTCGCCGCCGTCTTCTTGGCTGCGGCGGCCTGCTTGGCCGCCGCCTTCTTGGCCGCAGCCGCCTTCTTCGCCGCTGTCTTCTTGGCCGCGGCGGCCTGCTTGGCCGCCGCCTTCTTGGCCACGGCCGCCTGCTTGGCCGCCGCCTTCTGCGCCGCGGCCGCCTGCTTGGCGGCCATCTTGCGCGCCGTGGCGGCCTGCTTCGCCACCGCCTTGCGGGCGGCGGCGGCCTGCTCGGCGGCCACCTTCTTGGCCTTCGCCGCTTCCTCGGCGGCGGCCTTGCGGGCGGCGGCGATCTGCCTGGCCGTCGCCCGGCGGGCGGCCCTGATCTCCTTGCGGGTCGCCCGGCGCGCCGCCCGGATCTCCTTCCGGGCCACCCGGCGCTTCGCGCGGGCGGTGTGGCCGATGTCGTCGACCGACTGCTCGACCGCGTCGGCGACCCTCTCCAGTACCGGCGAGACGGCCTCTCCCGCCTGCTCCACGACATCGCCCAGCTTCCCGAAGACGGGGCTGGCGGCGTCGCCCACCTGGTCGACCAGGTCACCGGCGGCGGAGACCACCCCCCGGGCCAGGGCCACCGCCGCCACCGAGCCGCCGTCCCGGCTCCCGGAGCGCCCCCGGCGCCGGGCCAGCCCGGCCCCGACCGCCAGCCCGCCGGCACCACCGGCGAGCGCCCCCTTCGCCGCCGTCCTGGCCGCCTCGCGGCCTTCCTGGCCCTGCTTCCGGGCCCAGGCGTAGCCCGCGCCCCCACCGGCCGCGACACCGACGGCCACCGACTTCCCGATCGTCATGCCCGGTGCTTACCCCAACTGGCACGACATTCCAACCCGGCCCGCCGGCCGGGCGCGCCAAACCGGCGTTCCTTCACCCGGATATGGCGGAAAAGGAACGCCGGTTCGGCGTCAGGCGCTGCGGCGACCGCGCTCGGCGGCCGGTTCGACCCGGGGCACGAGGGTCGGGTTGACCTTCTCGAGGACGACCTGGCGGTCGATGACGCACTTGCCGACGTCGTTGCGGGACGGCAGCTCGTACATCACGTTGAGCAGGACCTCTTCGAGGATGGCCCGGAGGCCGCGGGCGCCCGTCCCCCGCAGGAGGGCCTGGTCGGCGACGGCGCCGAGGGCGTCCTCGGTGAACTCGAGCTCCACGTTGTCGAACTGGAAGAACTTCTGGAACTGCTTGGCCAGGGCGTTCTTCGGCTCCATGAGGATCCGGACGAG
>Ga0070741_10001197_pt1 | contig 81660 bp, 66 predicted proteins | sample Coa_R1_4_FD_66440 | JGI IMG/M metagenome (GOLD analysis project Ga0070741, IMG submission 66440) | Surface soil microbial communities from Centralia Pennsylvania, which are recovering from an underground coalmine fire - Coalmine... | ecosystem: Environmental > Terrestrial > Soil > Unclassified ...
TCAGCGAGATCTTCTATTCCCTGCAGGGTGAGGCTGACACCGCCGGGGTCCCTACGGTCTTCGTACGGCTCACCGGATGTCCGCTGCGCTGTCAGTACTGTGATACGGAGTACGCTTTCTACGGCGGTGAGTGGTGGGAGGTCGAGGCCGTGGTGGCGAAGGTGCGCGAGCTGGGTGGCCGCTACGTCTGCGTGACGGGTGGTGAGCCGCTCGCGCAAAAGAGCTGCCTGCCTCTTCTGACTCAGCTCTGCGATGCCGGCTGGCGCGTGTCGCTCGAGACGAGCGGCGCGATGTCGCTCGAGGGAGTCGATGAGCGGGTGGTCCGGGTGGTCGATGTCAAGACTCCCGGCTCGAAAGAGGAGTCGCGCAACCGCTACGAGGAGCTCGCGCGGCTGGGCGCGAAAGACCTCGTCAAGTTCGTGATCTGCGATCGCGGCGACTACGAGTGGAGCTGCGCAAAGATCCGGGAGCTCGGGTTGGACGGGCGCTGCACGGTGCTCTTCTCGCCGAGCCACGAGCAGCTCCCCGCCCGCGAGCTCGCCGACTGGATCCTCGAGGACCGGCTGCCGGTGCGCTTTCAGGTGCAGCTCCACAAATATCTCTGGGGCAACGTGCCGGGGAAGTAGGTCGCCATGGCATCCCACCGCGCAGTCGTACTCGTCTCCGGCGGCCTCGATTCGGCTACGACATTGGCCCTTGCACGCGCGCAGAGCTTCGAGTGCTACGCACTCTCGGTCGACTACGGTCAGCGCCACTCCGCGGAGCTCGATGCGGCGATGCGGGTCGCAGCCGCCCTGGGCGCGCGGGAGCATCGCATCATGCGCATAGACCTCGCGGGCATCGGCGGCTCCGCGCTGACCGACACCTCGATTGCCGTGCCGGAGCAGCCCACGGCGGGGATTCCGGTGACCTACGTTCCTGCTCGCAACACGATCCTGCTTTCGCTCGCTCTGGGCTGGGCCGAGGTGCTGGGCGCCGGGGACATTTTCATCGGCGTCAATGCCGTCGATTTCTCCGGCTATCCCGATTGCCGGCCGGCCTTCATCGAGGCTTTCAGCCATCTCGCCGCGCTCGCGACGAAGGCGGGCGTCGAAGGCCATCACTGCCGGGTCCGGGCGCCGCTCATCTCCTGGTCCAAGCAGCGCATCATCCGCGAGGGGACGCGCCTCGGCGTCGACTATTCCCTCACCGTATCCTGCTACCAGGCCGACGATCTCGGGGCGGCCTGCGGCCGCTGCGACTCCTGCCGGCTGCGACGCGCCGGCTTCGAAGAGGCGGCAGTCCCCGACCCCACGATTTACCGTCGCCTGTAAGCGATCCGCTGCGAGCGGCCGGTCAAGAGGGTGTTCCCGCGGGATACGTCTGGACGGGGTTCCCGGCGTATATCAGGAAATAAACGTATACATTCCTGGGGCGCGTTTCCGTCGAACCGCCGGCTGGCTGGAGGTTGCCAATGGAAATGCCCCAGTTGCTCTCGTCGGAGGTGTACGCGACGCAGGTACTCGATAAGTTGTCGCAGGTAATCACTCCCGAATCGCCTCGATATTGATCCGGTATCGCATGGTTGTGCTTCGCAAAATCGTCTTCCTCGTAGGTCCCCACTGCGCGACCGCTCGGTAGCTGGCCCTGCTGAAAACCGTCGTAACCTGCAGGTCCGACGAAGGGGAGTCCCTGCCTCGCGCCAATGTCCGGATCCTGCGTCGCGTTGGCCGCGAGCCCACGCAGGAACATTCCGCGCAAATCCGGAAGCCGGAACATCTCGCCCAATTTGTCACACGAGAATGCGCCGAACGTATCGCCGATCACGCCGTAGAGGGCAAGCCCATCGGTGGACTGAACGGCCCACGATCCGTCGCAGCTCAGCCACCCTGATTGCGCCAAGCTGGCCAGGCTGTCGGTGGTTCCAATCCACTGGATGACGGTGCCAACGGGAACACCCGTCGTGCCGGGAGGCGCGTCGCTGGAGGTTCTCATATCGTACTCTCGTGGCTGGTTGATTCATCCAATCGCAAGGGCTCTGATCGCATAACCGCATTCCTCGGAGGGAGACTCAGGTGCAATCCGCACGATGATGGAGTTGAGCCCCAGCACCAGGTAATCGTAGAACTCGGTGGACCGATAGTCTTTCTTGCGCAGGATCACCGCTGAGATATTGTCACTGCCGGCGCCTTCCTCCTTGGAATCTATGTGCCGGGTGATCGGGTCTTGGCCGGACTCGGGTCCGTCGTTGATGAAAAGTGACATGACGCAGCCTGCGTCCGAGGTTTTCCAATGCTTGAAATAGAGCGACAGCTCGATATCGGCGTCCGTCAGATTGAAGAAGATCCGGAAGGTGATCGGCTTGAAATCGGTGACGATCGGCGCGGTGAGGACGCTGTCTCGGCCTTGAATGGAAAAGGAACCTTCTCCCCGAACATACAAGTTGTTCGCCGTCGACTTGATTCTGACACCGATGGGAGGGGGTAGAACTTCCTTCTCGGGAACAGGCCCCATGAAGATCAGCTCATTGCGCGAAAATCCGACAGCCGCCCCGTTTTGCGGGCCGGCGTTGATGATGGGTTGCAATGAGAGCAGCGGCAGATCGAGCGTCACCGGCTCGCCGATCGCCGTATCGACGAGCTCATGGTAGAGCCCGACGAAGGCGAGCGGATTGGGTGGCGCAGGCGCTCCCGCGGGCGCGGCTTGCCCCGGCTCCGGTTCACCGGTGTCCGTTGTCGGCCCATGAGCGCCTTCCCAGTAATTCAGGGTGTGCGTGAAGGTCGCTTGCTCGTCCTGCCAACCGACCTCGTCACACAGGAAGATCCACCTGGCGTGCGCCACGAAGTCGAGGCCGGTGAGGGATATGTCGCTGGGAGGGCACAGTACTCCGTTGGGGACGTCATCGGTGTATGTGACCAGCCGATTGAGCATGTAGGGCGGCGCGAACACGCCGCCATCGCTCGGAGGACACTGATTGTGGAACTGCAGTACGTTCCAGGGGTATTCCTGCCCCCATACCCAGGTCGGCGCCTGCCGGCAGGCGTCGACGATGGCAAGCGATGCCCAATCCTTCACGGTCATCGAGCTGCCCTCGTCCGCCTGGGATCCCTCTGTCGTCGACTGGCCCTGGGTCTTCGAGCGCTCTTGCGTGCTCGTCTCGGAGTCGGAATAGCCGCCTCCGACATTGAAGTCCTTCAGGCTGAGCGCGCCGTGGGTCTCCCAGGTGTGAGTGCTCGACACCGAAGAGCCGGCCGTATGCTGAATGAAGTTCTCGCCGCTCGCCGAGAGGTTGCTTCCCGAATTGGTGTTGACGGCTGCGTTGAGCGTCTTGGGTGCGTAGCCTTCCAGGTAAAAGCTGACTCCACGAGTCGGGCTGACGGCCTGCACATTCTGGGAAACGAGCACGGGATAGTGATCACTCCAGTAATTGGTCAGCGAAGGCAGCGAGCCGAAGCGGGCGGCGCTGCGATTGACGATGGCGACGCGTTGCCTCAATGAGACTTTGTAGCCGCGGCGAGCCGCGCCATCCCGCGACGCCGCTGTCGTGCGCAAGTCCCAATATTCCTGCACCCGATATTCGCTGACGAGCGTGCCTATCTGGACCTGCTCGTATGGCGCTTCTCCCAAGCTGATCGACGATCGCTGTATGTAGGTATTGGTATAGCGCGTCGTTGACATCACAACCCCTCATTCCGGAGAGATTGCCATCATCCGGGGTTGGATTGGACATCCGGCAATGCTTTGTGTCAAGGAGTTTCAGCGGCCCGTCTAATCGAGATCCGATAGACCGTCATCCCCGTCGTCGAAAGGCGAGCCTCGGCCGAGGCTCCGTGGTGAGAGAACGCTTGCCGGCTCATCGACTGCAGGTGGCGGAGGTGCGAGGTGCATGCGTTTGGGGCGCTTGGGCGTAAACACGCCGTTCTGCGCAGGGACCTCGGCAGCGAGCGGATTCTTCCGGGAGCTCGAAGTCATGGCCTCCACGGGCGCCCCAAGCGCTTTCGCGGAACGCTTTCTTGGCCGCTCTGCTCTTGGCGGCGGCGCAAGACTCAATGCGGGCGGGTCATCACCCATCAGCGGCTGTCGAATGGGGCTTGCGGGCAAGAGGGCGATCGTCGGCGGGCCTCCACCGGGCTCGTCATCCGCGAGTCCCAGCGCCTGGCGGGCCAACCCTCCATAGGTCCTGGACATGGGTGCATTCGCAGGCTGTGTTCTTAGCGGTCCCGAGGTGTCTCTCAATTCGTCTATGAATCGTGTATGGTCATTCCGGATCTCCGTGGCGCTCTGCGCGGTCAGCGTTGCGTTTCGCGGCGCGCCTTGCAAAAGCGGTGCGACATTCGAGGCCAGGAAGGGAGGAAAGAACTGCTGCTGCGTGGAGCGTACCGCGGCACTCAGCAAGGTCGTGGTGAGGTCCTGAGTCGTGCCTTCCGGGTTGTGCTGAATTTCATGCTGAAAGGCACTCAGTACGATTCCTTTCAGCGCGACGTGCACGGCATCACTTTCACTTTGTGTTGGAGCACCCTCTTTACTGATGAGCCCGCCGCCTGTGGCGGTGACGTGAGCGACGAACCGCGGCATATCCGGTGATCCGGGCAGGACCCAACCAGTGGCCTGCGTGGGACTGCGAGCATGACCGAGGTTGCGGAAGTTGCCGTTCAATTCATGCTCGATACCCTTGGGAATCGAGTCGCGGCTGCCGTGGCCGGCCAATAGCTCCTTAGCCGCCGCGACGATGGTGATCTTGGCAGCCTCGGTAGGGAACATTTCATGCATCCCGCGGAAAGCGTTGCGGTAATGCTTGCCGAGCTTTTCCTGAACAGCGGCCCACGGGGTCGTCGCCTCGTCGAATTCATCCAACGCATAGCTCAGGAGATTCGTCAGCTTTCGCGTATTGCGGAAGAGGTTCGACAGGGGACTCGAGGGCTGCCGTACACCCCCTGGCACGGGCCGGGTGGCGGCCCTCCGTACGTACTCGATCCCCAGATTCTCGAATCCGCTCGAGCGTTCAGGCTCCGACATTCGATAGCCGCTGACTTCGCCGACCAGGCTCGAGCGTCGACTGACTGGAGCCGAGACAATGGAGTGGTCCGGATTGGTGAGCGGCACGTGCTTGCCCAACGAACAGGAATCCGCGCCTCATCTGACCGTCCAGGCGCATAAGCTCGAGCAGAGTGTAACTGAAACCCTTCGGCGCAGTCGGCAATACAGCTCCGCGAGCGTCGAGACGGGCGGCCCGATGTCTCCGAGCGCACTTCCCTGGCCGTAGCGCTGGCGCTGTCCGGCACGGACGATGGCGATGCCTTTCGAATCGCGCCGCCCCGAAGCGGGACCGTGGGGCCTTCCCATCTGCAGGGTCTCGAGGCGCGCGGGGCTGCATGCCCGGCAGCACCGGATGCAGCGGCGGGCTGACCTCGGATCTGCCGGCGCATCCGATTCCGCGATCTACCGGCGCCTGTAGTATCATGCGCGGCCCGCGCGGCGCACACCCGACCGAGGGTCCTGCTGCCGCTCAATCCTCGATGGGGCGTTAGCTCAGTCGGTAGAGCATCGGACTTTTAATCCGCTGGTCGACGGTTCGATTCCGTCACGCCCCAATTAAAACACTTAGGTACGTTCCGATCACATCGGTAACGTTCCCAGGCCCGCGACCGACTCGCGGCCGAGACGTTCACGCGGGGCAAGCCGCGCAAGGACAGGAATACGGGCGAGCCGATCCCGGCGAAGGAGTACAAACGCAGCGGCAGCACGGTGAACCGCTACATGGCCTGCCTCTCGCATGCACTGTCGTTCGCGGTGAAGGAGCGCCGGCTCCTCGACCGCAACCCGGTGAGCGACATCAGCCGGAAGAAGGAGCCGCGCGGGCGTACACGATTCCTGACTGATGAGGAGCGGGCGGCATTGCTTGACGCGTGCGCGAAGTCGGAATGGAACCCGCTCCACCCGCTCGTGCTGCTCGCCATCACCACGGGCGCGAGAAAGGGCGAGTTGATCCGGCTCAAGTGGGCGGATGTCGACTTGAAGAAGGGCAGGGCGCTCGTCCGGGGGAGTAAGAACGACGAGCAGCGGACACTACCGCTCACCGGCAAGGCACTGGACGCGCTGCGGGAGCTCAAGCTGCAGAACTCCGCGCGCAGCGAACACCTGTTTCCGCAGCCGTCGGGCCAGCCCGGGCCCTATGAACACTTCGATGCGCATTGGTACGTGGCGCTCGAAGCAGCGGGAATCAGCGATTTTCACTTTCATGACCTGCGGCACACCGCGGCTTCGATGCTCGCCGCGCAGGGTGCATCATTGCTGGAAATCGCCGACGTGCTCGGGCACAAGACGCTTGCGATGGTTAAACGGTACTCTCACCTAGTCGTCGATCACAAAGCCAAAGTCATCGAAAAGATGATCGCGGCAAAGGGGCTTTGACCTTCCACAGCACCCCCCCTGTTACAGGGCGCGCCATCCGTGGGCGGATCGATCGTTTTGGCTGCGGTTTGCCCGGCGGCTCGTCTGGCCGCCCATCGCTGCTGCATTTCCTCGAAACGACTTGGAAGGCCGAGATAGACCTGCCGGGTCACATCAGCCAGCTCACTTGTAGCCATTCTGGGCCAAAGTGTGTAATCATATCCACACTAACTCACTCCACGGAGCAGGGCAGCCATGAGCAAGCGGATCAACATCATGATCGACGACGATACTTGGGGCGTCCTTGGGCGGATCCCGGCCGGAGAGCGTAGCCGGACCATCAATGAAGCAATCCGTGACTGGGCCGTTCGTCGGCGACGCAGAGACGCGGTGCGTGAGATGGACACGTTGCGCACGCAACTGCCGAAGGTCAGCACGGACGAGGTGGCGAGGTGGGTCCGCGATGATCGGAAGCGGGGGCACTAATGCCGGCGCCGTTGGTGGTGCCTGACGCATCGGTTCTGCTCAAATGGGTCCTCCCGTCGGACGATGAACCGGACGTCGACAAGGCGCTTCTGCTGCGTGCGGCGATCCTGAACGATGCCGTACGCGCAATCGTGCCGGCGTTGTGGCTCTATGAGGTCGGCAACACAGTTGCGCGACGATTTCCGGCGCATGCGTCCGCCTGGCTGACCTCGCTCATGAAGTTCGGGCTCACGGAGGCGGTGCCGTCGGACGCGTGGCTCTCAGCGGCACTCGAATTGACACGTACCTACGAGGTGTCGTTCTACGATGCGGCTTACCATGCGCTCGCGATTACCCGGAAGGGGGTATTCGTCACGGCCGACGTCCGGTATGTAAACCGGATGGCCGGGGAGGGTACCGTCGTCGCATTGAGCGAGTGGAAAGCACCCGTGCCCCCATCCTCATCTCGCCGTAGTTAAAGCTAGAGCCAGCTCCCGAGTGAATAGGATCGCTCAACCCGAAGCATTTCGGCTCCTCGAGCCTGCCGGACCGTCAATTCCCACCCATTTGCCCTTCGGGCCACCCCGCGATCGCGCTCAGCCTGAATGGCGCGACTGGTAGCGGCGCGCCTTCATGCGGTTGCCGCAAACCTTCATCTTGCACCAGCGGCGCGTGTGGCTCTTGCTGGTGTCGAGAAAAAGCCAGCGGCAGGTCTCTGCTTCACACGTGCGCACACGCTGCATCTCAGGGGACGTCAGGAGATCGCGCGCTGCGTGCGCCAGCGCCCAAACGGGCAGCTCTGCATCGGCAGCATCGGGCCGCCAGGACCACGTCAGGGTGTGTCGCTGGCTTGCGCCCTGCTGCCAACGCAGCTCGCGCTGACGGTCTGCGGTATGAAAGTGGCGCTCGAGTGTTTGTAAGTCATTTGGGGCTGGTGGTCGCCCGCTGACCAGGGCGTATAGGGTCGCCCCCAGGGCTTCGCGCAGCGCTCGGGCCGCCCGCAGTGCACGCAGTCCCGCGGGCGCCCTGACTGTCCGTTCGAGTTGCGCCAGGCGTGCCGAATCGAGCAGTTGCGCCTGACGCGCGAATCGCAGCAGATCATCGTAGCTCTGCAGGCCCTCGATGCAGCCTCGGCCGTTGAAACGATTGTCCAGTGAGTTCACGAAATCGAGTGCCGGGTGGCCGCCGCACAAGTCGAAGGTCACGCGTCTGACGAACGTCACCGGATCCGTACCACTAACCATCAATTTATATTTTACAGGTTGAAACGGAGGGACGCCAGAGCTATAGTAACCTTCAATATACGGTTTGCAGGTTATGACGCAGCTGAAGTTTGGGCCGATTCGCCTGGAAGCGCAGGTGGTGCTTGCCTTCGCCGCCATCTACGTCCTCTGGGGAGGGACCTTCCTCGCGATTCGAGTCGCGGTGCTGCAGCTGCCTCCGCTCTTTGCAAGCGGAGCGCGGTTCCTCATTGCGGGCGCCGTCCTTTACAGCTTCATGCGGCTGCGCGGCCATCCCAGTCCGACATTCAGAGAATGGCGGACCATCGCCGTCACCTCGCTGTGCCTCTTCGTCGCAACCTACGCGGCGCTCTTCTGGGCCGAGCAGTTCGTGCCCTCCGGCGTCGCCTCGGTGCTCGAGGCGACGCTGCCCATCACTGCGATGGTGCTCGAGGTCGTCCTCTTCCGTCAGCAGCCCTTTCGTTGGCGAATGTGCGCGGCGGTGTTGCTCGGATTTCTCGGCGTCGCGTGGCTGCTGCTCAGGAACCAGCACTCGTTCCCGACACTTCCTTGTCTCGTGATCCTGGCGAGTGGCACGGCTTGGTCATTGGGAGCGGTATTGACCCGTTCCATGAAGCGCCCTCGCTCTCTTCCGCTCACTGCCGGCGGGCAGATGATGTTGGGTGGGATGGTACTGCTGATGCTGTCGAAGACGACGGGCGAGCTACACACGCTTCCCCACGTTACGCTGAAGGCGGCCGTGGCGCTCTTGTATCTCATCGTGGCCGGCTCGTTGCTCGGATTCACCGCCTACGTATGGCTGCTCGGGCGCATGTCGGTGACGCGGGTAGCCAGTCATGCTTACGTGAATCCGATGGTGGCCCTGATACTCGCGTATTTCGTCGCCGGCGAGACCCTGACTCCGAGCATGCTCATCGCCTCAGCGCTGGTGATCGCGAGCGTCATTCTCATTCTCGTTTCGCCGGGAGACCCCAGGCGGGCCGCTCCTGCAGCGAGCATCCACGCCAAACGGAGCAATATCGATGGTCGTCAGAGTATGGCGAGGCAGCACCAGCTCGGCCAAAGCCGACGAATACATGAGATTCCTGAAGGAGACCGCCTACCCGGATTACGGCGAGGTGAGCGGCAATCGCGGCTGGATGCTTCTTAGGCGTCCGCTGGCTGACTCGGTGGAATTCATGTTCGTATCGTTCTGGGACTCCATGGATGCGATCGAGCGCTATGCTCGCGGTAATCCGGAGCAGCCCCAGTACTACCCCGAGGACCGCGCAGCGCTGCTGGACTTGCCGCAGCGGGTGGAGCATTTCGAGATCATTGACCTGCAGTCGCGCTGGTAGCCCGCGGGCTGGCGCTCGTGTTGGGATCGGAGCGCTCGCCGCGGCCGAAGATCGGGTGCCGCCGACGCGTTCCATTCCGCAGTCTGCCGGCGCCTGTAGTATCATGCCCGACCCGCGCGACGCACGTCCGATCCAGGATTTTGTGGCCGCCCAATCCTCGCATCGAGGAGCACCGACAGTGATCGAACAGATGCCACGGCCGCATTGGGAGCCTCTCACACGAGCGGGAGCCGTTGGCGTAACGGGTCGAGTATTGCTGAAGCGAGCTGGAGTCGCTATCGCAAACCTGCGCTTCGCGTCGAACGCGAGCATCGATGAGCATTCGGCCCCGATCGAGATAGACGTGATCTGCATCAGCGGAGCGGGATTCGTTTCGGTCGGCAACGACGTCTTTCCCCTTCGCGCTGGAGAGCGCGTGGTCTGGCCCGCGGGTGTAAATCATCGATTGTGGACGGAAGGCGCCGAAATGGAGACCGTAATGGTGGAGCGAATCGTTTAGACAGCGGCCGGAACCTCTACGCCGCTGCTTCGCCGGCCGCCGCTGCGCCTTGCAATTGCCAGAGCGTCGCGTAGTTCATGATGGGGCGCTCGAAGGTCGCGCCCTTTGCGATGAACGGTTTTCCCAGGTCCAGCATCGGCTGGAACGTGTCCAACTGCTTGGCGGCTTCGAGGCTGGTCCAGAGGCTGACATTCGTCAGCGAAGAGGTCGCCTCGTCCGCGCCGAAGTAGAAGGCCAGCAATCCGGGCATGGCTTCTATGCCGGGGCGCAGCACGGGGTCGGCCTCCAACGCCATTTGCCGTATCTCGGCAAAGCGTTCCGGGGCACACCGCAGAATCGATACACGCACCACTGGCTTCATGTGCCGCATCCTCTTTGTGGTTTGGGGTCGCGCGGCATCCTAGCATGGCCTGATTCGGTCACAAGCGCGGTCCAGCCGGCCCACCTCCCATTTCCTCGTTCCGGCAGTTAGAATGGAGCTCTCTGCGAAGAGGGCCGCCCATGAAACAACGACTAAGAATTGCGTGCTCGCTATTGATGCTCGCACCGGCACTCTGCCTGGCCCAGAGCGTGTTCGACGGGATCTGGCGACCGGATCCGCAGAAGCCGAGCCCGAATCAACCACCCGAAGAGCTGACGCTCATGGGCGGTCAATATGAATGCCAGTCCTGTAAGCCGCCGTACAAGATTGCCGTGGATGGCAAGGATCACGAGGTGAAGGGTAGTCCTTACTACACCAGCCTCAGCGTATCGATCGTCGATGGACACACCGTGGTCAAAACGGCGAAAAGGAACGGCAGGACGGTAGCTCGCATCAAGGAAGTAGTGTCTGCCGACGGCCGCGGCCGTACGCAGGTGCAGACGCTCATCGGCATGGCTCCTCGCACCGTCGATTTTGCCCGCACGTATTCCCGTATTGCCGCAGGGCCTTCCGGATCGCATGCGCTCTCGGGAAGCTGGCGAGAGCTCCAGGCAGATCTCGTGAATCACGAAGAAGACACGACGTACAAGCTGAGCAACAACACGCTCAGCATGTCCGATGGTTTCGGCCGGTCTTTCTCTGCGAAACTCGATGGCACCAAAGCGCCCTACAACGGTGACCCCGAATTCACCGGCGTGTCGCTCAAGATGATCGACAGCCGGACCATCCAGGAGTCGGATTTGAAGGATGGCAAGGTGGTGAAGATCGACACCTGGAGCGTCCGGCCCGACGGGAAGACCATGCATGTCCGGTTCGATGACACGAAGGGACACATTCAAGAGCAGGATGGCCATCGGGTCCGGTAATACCCGGACCGGTCGAGGCTGACGCGCCGGCGGGCCGGCCAACGCCGCGAGCATTTGGATGTGCGGGGCGCCGCGGGCTGCGGCGGTAGCAGGTTTCCCGGGCGGCCGAGTCGTACTCGCGCATTGGCCGTGTCGGCTTTCCGCAAGCGTGGCCGGAACGCCTGCGTGATGATCCTGCGATGGAAACCCGTCGACGACGCGAAGGGGGGAGGGGCCGCCGCTCGGTCTCCGGCCCTCTGCGGCAGCTGCCCTGGCGGACGGTCAGAAATCCGTTCGCGCCTATGGAAGTGCTCACGGCCGATCAGCTCGAGGCCATTCATCTCACCTCGCTGCGCATCCTCGAGGAGCTCGGTATCGAACTGAGGTCGCAGCAGGCGTGCGACATCATGCGGGCCGCAGGCGCTGAGGTCGACGACGCCAGCAGCATGGTTCGCATCGATCGCGGCCTGGTGGCGGAGGCGCTCGCGAGGGCGCCGCGCTCCTTCGCGCTGACTCCGCGCAATCCCGCCCGACAGGTTACCTTTGGAGGCAATCACGTCAATTTCGGGCTGGTGGCGGGACCACCCAACGTCCACGATCGTGAGCGGGGGCGCCGGTCGGGCAACCTTGCCGATTACTGCGATTTCATCCGCCTGGCACATTACTTCAATGCCATCCATCTGATCGGCAACCAGGTGTGCGCGCCGGTCGAGCTGCCGGCGAACTCGCGCCACATGGATGCCTATCGCGCGAACATCCGGTACTCGGATCTCGCATTTCACGTGAGCGCGATCGGCGCCGGACGGGCGCTGGACGGGATCAGGATGATGGCGATTGCACGCGGGATCACGCTCGAAGAGATGGCTGCGAGCCCGGGTGTGATCACCATCATCTCGGTCAACAGCCCGCGCCGCTTCGATGAAGGGATGAGCGAAGGGTTGGTAGCGATGGCGGCTCACGGGCAGCCGGTCGTCATCACACCCTTCACCCTCATGGGCGCCATGGCGCCCGTCTCGCTCGCCGCGGCACTGGCGCAGCAGAACGCCGAGGCGCTCTTCGGGGTGGTTCTCGCGCAGCTCGTACGCCCTGGGACGCCTGTCGTGTATGGCGCCTTTACATCGAACGTCGATCTGCGTTCCGGTGCTCCCGCGTTCGGTACGCCGGAGAATGCGAAAGCGAACGTCGCCAGCGGACAGTTGGCACGACGCTACGGGCTGCCTTATCGGACCTCCAACGCCAGCGCCTCCAATGCAGCCGATGCCCAGGGCGCGTATGAGACCGAGATGTCTCTGTGGGGGGCCGTTCTCGGCCACGCGAACCTCATCTATCACGCGGCCGGCTGGCAGGAAGGGGGACTCACCGCCTCGTTCGAGAAGCTGATCCTCGATGTCGAGATGTTGCAACTCATGATGGAGTTCCTCCAGCCGGTGCAGGTCGATGAGGCCGAGCTCGGTTTCGAAGCGATTCGCGGCGTCAAGACTGGCGGCCACTTCTTCGGCGAGCCGCACACTCTCGAGCGCTATGAGCACGCCTTCTACGAGCCGCTGGTCTCGAACTGGCAGAACTACGAGAACTGGCAGATTGCCGGCGGCCGCGATGCCACGGAGCGCGCGACCGAAATCTGGAAGCGGGCGCTCACCGAGTATCAGGAGCCGGCGCTCGACCCCGGAATTTCCGAGGCGCTGGATGAGTACGTCGAGCGCCGTCGCGGCGAGATCGGCAGCGGCGAGCCTTAAGTAAGGTCGCTCAGGAGTGCGGCAACGATGGCCTCCGGCGCATCCTCCTGCACCAGATGACCGGCCTCAGGCACGATGCGCAGACTCGAGTTTGCGATTCGCTTGGCCAGCTCGCGTCCCCGCTCGACCGGTATCCAGCCGTCCCGCTCGCCCCAGATGATTCTCACGGGACAGCGCATTTCCCCGTAGCGCGACTCGATCTCGTCGGTGTAGCGCTGGTCCATTTGCGCGACCTGCCGATAAAAGGCCGCTTGTCCCGCTGAGCCGACCCACGGGTCGACATAGAGCTGCAGAGCCGATGCAGACAGCGGACGAAAAGCGGCGCCACCAATGTATGCGGGCAGAATGGCGGCATGGATATACGGCGGGAGCCCGGCAAAGGCCGCCTCGTGCTCACGTACGTGGCGCACGAAAGGTGATCCCCAAGGCGCAAGCGCCACGGGGTCGATCAAGGTGAGCGAGCCGTACTCGCACTCATGAAGGAGGTGGCCGCGCAGCGCCGTGCAGCCGCCAAAGTCGTGCGCGACGATATCGGGTCTCGGGACGCCCCAGTGAGCCAGGAGCGCCGCAAAGAGTCGCCCCTGGACCTCGAGCGAGACATCCTGGTTGGGCCGCATCTCGGAGCGGCCATAGCCAAGCAGATCGTAATAGAGCACCTGACGGTGCTCGGTCAGGTACGGCGCGATCCGACGCCAGACGACCGAAGAAAACGGCGTTCCGTGCACGAGCACGAGTGGTGGCCGGTCCGCCCGGCCGAGTCTGCCAAACCGGACCGCCTGACCCTCAAAGAGGAAGGTCTCGGGGAGATTCCATGACGTGCTGGCTTCGGCCGGCATGGGTGCGAGTGAGATTGTGCTAACTGGCCTCGCGCAGGGCGCCCGGTGACAGAGTCTGCTCGAGCCGGCTGCAGTACCAGTGGATGAACTGCTTGACTCCGCCCTCGGTCACGTTCGAAAGCGGCCCCGGCTCGTAGGTGGGACAGCTCGCGCCGATCTGAATCTCACGCACGATTTCCCGATCCTGCTCGTTCGTCGCCAGCCATACCCGAGTCAGCTCCCCGAGATCATAGTCGACTCCCTCGACGGCGTCGCGATTCACGAGCCATTTCGTCGTGAGCGCGGTGCGCGTCGGGCTCAACGGCAATACGCGGAAGGAGATCGCATGATCCGCAAGGACGTGGTTCCAGGTGGTCGGATAGTGAAATAGAAGCAGGGTCCCGATGTTCAGGTCGCGCGGGATCGAGTCGCTGAGCGGCCGCTGGACGGCCGGGTGGCCGGTCATCGTGTAGCTGACCGCCGGCCCGATCAGGGGCATGCGGGCCGTGCGCATCTGACCGTCGGGCGATAGCTGGAACTGACTGGCAAGCGCGGCCGACTCGCAGCGCTGCCAATGCTCGGTGATCTGTGGGTCATCCTCGGCACCCTCCACGCTCGTCACGGTAGGCGTGTCGGGGAAGGTCCGCGCCAACTCGGGATGGTTGGCGGCGCAGTGGTAGCACTCGCGATTGTTCTCCCAAACGAGCTTCCAATTGCCCTCTTCGATGATGGTCGACTCAAACGCCACGCGCGCCTCGGACAGGCGATGGGGCAGGAGATAAGGCTCGAGATGCCGGCGGGTAGGCGTGAAGTCGGGTGCGTCGGCCGCGAGACAGATGAAAATGTAGCCGGCGACCGTTTCACAGTGCAGCGGCTTCAGTCCGAGCTGCGAGCGATCGAACCCCGGACCCATCTGCCGGGCCGCAAAGAGGCGCCCGTCGAGGTGATAAGTCCACTGATGATAGGGGCACACGAGCTTTGCGGCCTTACCAGCGCCCTCGGGACAGACGCGTGCGCCGCGATGCCGGCAGGAGTTGACGAAGGCGCGGATGTCACCATCGGCCGCGCGCGTGAGCAGAATGGGATATGCGCCAACCTGCAGGGTGAGATAGCTGCCCGCCTCCGGGAGCTCGGCGCTGTGCGCAACGAACAGCCAGTCCCGGTAGAAGATCCGCTCCAGATCGAGCGCGAAGATCTCGGGGTCGGTATAGAACTCCCGCGGCAGGCTCGTGCCAGGCACGCGCTCGTGCAGGCTGCGGAGCACACGGCTGCTGATCGCGCTCATACTCACTCCGGTGACGGCGAGGTAAATGATAGCGGAGGCCTTCGGGCCCACCTTGCGGAAACCCGACGCCGCTCATCGTCTGCGCGACCTCGCCGGGGATCGTTCCTCCTGTCGGGATTGCGCAAGCGCTTGTCGCGATTGCGACATACCGGCCAGGGCACGCCTGCCATGCTGAGGCCGACCCATGAAATCGCAAGCGCCCATCGGGCGGGACCGCGCCTCGGTCGCGGGCAAACAGCCGCCCATCGACGAAACGACCGACTTGCTCATCATCGGCGCGGGGCCGGCCGGGATCTCGGCCGCGCTCACCGCCGCCGCAGGCGGTGGCGTGCGCGTCACGCTGGTCGACGAGAATCCGGTTCCTCTACAAACCATGGGGGAGGAGGTGCCGCTGCACTTCGGCGGCCGCATGGCTGCGAGCGCGGGGAATCGCAACGCGGCTCTCGAGTCGGTCCTGCGAGCCCGACCGCAGCTCGAAGAGGTGATCGAGGCCGGGGTCGACGTGCGCCTGGGCACGGCGGCCTGGGGCGTGTTCCCACGACGCCGCACCGCTGGCTGGATCGACGGTCATGTCGCGGGACTCGCCGATGAGGATCGCGCATACCTCTTGCGCTTCAAGCAGGTCATCGTTGCCGCGGGCTGCCGCGACATGGGAGTCGCGTTCGACGGCTGGCAGCGCCCGGGGGTGATGGGCGCGAGCGCAGCGTACCGGCTGACGGCGATTTACGAGGCACTGGACTCCAGGACGGCAGTGCTCGTAGGCGGCGGCACTGAGGCACTGCAGATCGGCAATGCACTGATGGATGCCGGCGTGCGGATCGCGGCGATCGTCGAGCAGGCGGAGGCGATCAGTGGCCCGGCGGGGCTGCTGTCACGACTGGTAGCGGGCGGCGCACGTGTATGTACACGCCACATCGTCCAACAGACGGTGGGTGATCCTGGAGGCGTCGCAGCAGTCCGGCTTGCCCGCATCGACGGGGAGGGGCAGCGCCTGTCGGACGCCCTCGAGCGGATCGAGTGCGATACCGTGCTGCTCGGGCTGGCCGCGATTCCGGCCATCGAGCTGATCGAAGCGGCCGGGTGCCGGGTGAGCTTCCAATCTGCACGCGGCGGCCACGTCGCCGTGATTGACGACTTGCAGCGAAGCTCATTGCCTTTTCTCTATGTGATCGGCGACTGCGCCGGCGTCTGGCCGTCAAAGACACTGTCCGAAGACACAGCTCGCCGCGAGGGTCGAATCGCTGCGATTGCCGCCCTTCGGGCCCTCGGTGTGGACCTGGATGAGGCTGATGGAGAGCCGGTATCGCCCGATCCGGCGGTGAGGGATATCGCGCTCGAACGCCAGGCGTGGGTACGGGCGATGACTTTGGGATCAGCGGCCGGCCCATTCGTGTGCCAGTGCGAGGAAGTGACGGCGGCCGACATTCTCGAGTTGAATCCGCCTCGTTATCTGCGCTGGCGGGGTGCCTCCGAAGGCTGGCGCCTCGGCTCGGTGGATCCGGAAGGGACGCCCCATCCTGATGTGGTGAAACGACTCACCCGGGCCGGCATGGGACCGTGTCAGGGGCGGCGCTGCCGCGAGCAGATTGCGGCGCTCATGGCCCTGGGCTCCGGCAGGGCGCTCGCTGACATTCCGCTTGCGACGTATCGCCCTCCGGTGCGCCCTCTGCGGCTTGCGCAATTGGCCGGACTGCCGGAAGCGGCGGCAATGAGGGAGGGGTGGGAGAGTTGGTTCGGGATACCTTCGCAATGGATCCCCTTCTGGCGTCTCCAGCCCCGATACTCGGCGGCCGAATGCGCCGCGGACGAGCCAGTGGCGGGCGAATGAGCTCGCGAAACGGAGCGGGTGCCGCGGTCATCATCGTCGGCGGGGGCGTCACCGGGCTGAGCGCCGGCTGGTGGCTCGCCCGTGAGGGAGTCGATACCCTCGTCATCGAGGCGGCTGCCGCGGGGTGGGGCGCTTCGGGGCGCAACGGCGGTGGCTGCTCGCATCATCACAGTCCGCTCTTTCAGGAAGAGCAGCGCCTGTGGCCTCTCATGGACGAGTTGCTCGGTTACCCGACCGAGTTTCAGCCGAACCGGATCCGCATTGCACTCGATGAGCGACAGCTCGGGCTCTATCGGCGTGCGCTCGAGAACGGCACCCGACAGGGCTACCGCTCCGAGGTGTTGGATCCGAAGCAGGTCCGGGAGCTCGTGCCGCTCGCTGGCGACAATGTCTTCGGCGGCTACTACCATCATTTCGGCGGACACGCGAACCCGCATCGCACGCTTCAGGCTTATGCCTGCGCAATGCGTGACTGCAGAGGGCGGCTTCTGCAACACACTCGCGCCTCAGGGTTCGACACGTGCGGTAACCGTGTAGTGGGCGTACGGACGAGCCGCGGAACCTTTGCATGTGACCATGTCGTCATCGCCGCGGGACCTGCGACCGGAGAGCTCGCCTCCCTCCTTGGAGTCACGGTGCCCCTGATGAGCGCCCGAGCCGAGATGATCGTGACGGAGCCGCTGCCGTTGATGAGGTTGGGCGGAGTGGACGGCAACGGCCTTTATGGCCGACAGACATTGCGCGGTAACCTTGCGTATGGCGGTGGCCCGCATGAATGGATCGATGTCGCCGATGTGGAGGACGGCCGGCCCTATTCCACGCCGCTTCTGGCCAGCATCGCTCGCCGGCTGAGCGAGCTCCTGCCGAAGGCCGCTCACGCTCGTGTGATACGCAGCTGGGCGGGGTTCATCGAGAATACGCCCGACGGGCGGCCGATCATCGACCGGCCCACCGCGGTCGAGAATCTGACGATTGCGACGCTCTCGAGCGTGGGATTCGGGCTCTCACCGGCGGCCGGCCGCGCGATCCGCGATCTCGTCATGACGGGGAGTTGCAGCTTCGCCGACCTCTCGACGCTGACGCTCGCCCGCTTTGCGCGCCTGGAAAGGGACTGGCAGAGGCTACAGGGATGGTTGCCCAGCGCCGTCTGCGCCGGCGAATGAGCGCCGCTCGTGCGTAGGGGGAATGCCGTAGCGGCGCTTGTACGCATGACAGAAATGAGAAGGCGAGCCGAAGCCGCATTCGAGCGCTATGGTGCGCAGCGAGTCCAGGGTGCGGCGCAGCAGCGTCCGCGCCTTGGCGAGGCGCAGATCGAGATAGAACGCCTTGGGCGAGGAGCCGATGTGCTCCCGAAAGAGGCGCTCGACCTGACGGACCGAGATGTTGGCGCGCCGCGCCATTTCCCGCAGCTCCATGGGCTCATCGAGTGCGCCCTCCATGAGCGAGATCACCTGGATGAGCTTCGGGTTCTCGATACGATAGCGCGCATGCAGATCGAGACGCTGCTGCTCTTCCTGGGTCCGCACCTGCGGGTGGATGAACTGCTCGGCAACCGCCAGGGCGAGCTGGCTGCCGGCCACCTGGCTGATGAAATGCACCATCAGGTCGAGCGCGGCGGTTCCGCCGGAGCAGGTGAACACATTGCCGTCGATGACGTAGAGATCCTCCGTGACCTCGAGCTGTGGATAGCGAGCGCGAAAGGCTTCGAGATATTCCCAATGCACCGTGCAGCGTCGCGCGGCGAGCACTCCAGCCTCGGCGAGCAGGAAGGAGCCACTGCTGATGGCGCCGACGATCGTGCCGTGACGTGCGAGCCGCCGCAGTTGGTGATGGACCTTGATGCTGCGCTCGACCTCGGGCGCCTCGAGACCTGCGCACGCGATGACCATGTCGGCCTTGTCCAGCCCGGCGAGCGAGCCATGAGTGGCAACGGAGATTCCGTTGCTCGCTTCCACGGGGTGGCCGTCGGCCGAGACCAGATGCCATTCGAAGAGTTGCGACCCGCTCAAACGGTTGGCAGCGCGCAGCGGCTCGACAGCGGCTGCGAACGCCATCATCGAGAAGCGGGGAACGAGCAGGAATGCTATTCGAACAGGCTTGCCGGAGGTTCCGAGTGCCATCGTGCCGCCTTCCCGGCAGGTGCGATGCCGGACCGCTGCGCTAATGTAGCACGCCGGGCGCGGGGCGGAGCGGGGCTGCAGGCGGGTAAGATGAGGTCCCATGCGCTATTCGCTCTTTAGTCTGGTGCGACAGGCCCTGGCGGGGCACCGAGGGTGGGAGCCCGCATGGCGCGATGCCAGCCCCAAGCCCGCCTACGAGGTGATCATCGTCGGTGGCGGCGGCCACGGGCTCGCGACCGCCCACTACCTCGCCAAAGTGCATGGCATCACCGAGGTGGCGGTCCTCGAAAAGGGCTGGATCGGGCTCGGCAATGCGGGACGCAACACCACCATCATCCGCTCGAATTATCTGCTGGCCGGCAACAATCCGTTCTACGAGCTCTCGATGAAACTCTGGGAGGGGCTCGAGCAGGACTTGAACTACAACACGATGGTGAGTCAGCGGGGCGTTTTGAACCTGTATCACTCGGACTCGCAACGCGATGCCTACGTGCGTCGAGGTAACGCGATGCGCATGCACGGAGTCGATGCCGAGTTGCTCGACGCTGGCGCCGTGAGGCGCATGCTGCCTTTTCTCGACTTCGAGAGTGCGCGTTTCCCCATCCAGGGGGGGCTGCTGCAGCCTCGCGGCGGCACGGCGCGACATGATGCCGTCGTCTGGGGCTATGCGCGCGCCGCGAGCGGGCGCGGGGTCGACATCGTTCAGAACTGTGAGGTCACCGGATTCATCTTCGAGGGCGGGCGGATCGCCGGCGTGCGCACCTCGCGCGGTGACATCAGGGCGCGAAAAGTCGGCATGGCGGTCGCCGGCAACACCTCGACGGTGGCCCGCATGGCCGGACTGCGCCTGCCGCTCGAGAGCCACGTGCTGCAGGCCTTCGTGTCCGAGGCCATCAAGCCGATGATTCCCTGCGTCGTGACTTACGGCGCCGGACATTTCTACGTCAGCCAGTCGGACAAGGGCGGCCTCGTCTTTGGAGGCAACATCGACGGCTACAACTCCTACGCCCAGCGCGGCAATCTCCCGACCGTCGAGGATGTGTGCGAGAGCGGCATGGCGCTGATGCCGGCGATCGGGAGGGTGCGCATGTTGCGCTCCTGGGGCGGCATCATGGATATGACCATGGATGGCTCACCGATCATCGACCGCACGCCGATCGAGGGGTTGTACCTCAACGGCGGCTGGTGCTACGGCGGGTTCAAGGCGACGCCGGCCTCCGGCTATTGCTTTGCCCATCTGCTCGCACACGAAGAGCCTCAGGAAGTGGCGCGCGCTTATCGCCTCGACCGCTTCGCAACCGGCAACCTGCTCGATGAGAAAGGGCAGGGACCGCAGCCGAATCTGCACTGAGTCGCCATGCGCATCGAATGCCCTTTCTGCGGCGAGCGCGATGTCAGCGAGTTCAGTTATCTCGGTGATGCCGGTTGCAGGCGTCCGCCGGCGGATGCCGAGGGGCTCGCTGACCGCTTCTACGAAGCCGTGTATCTGCGCGACAACCCGGCGGGGGTCCATGAGGAGCTGTGGTGTCACGCGGGCGGGTGCCTCTCCTGGATGCGGGTTACTCGCAACACGCGCTCGCATGAGATTCTGAGCGTGCAGCCGGCGACCGAGACCCCCCACCCATGAGCGCCAACCGCCTGGTGAGAGGCGAGGGAGGTATTCGCCGCGACCGGATCCTCTCCTTCACGTTCGATGGCAAGCGCTACGCCGGGCATCCGGGCGACACGCTGGCCTCGGCACTGCTCGCATCCGGAGTGCGGCTCATCGGCCGCTCATTCAAATACCACCGGCCGAGGGGAATCCTGACGGCCGGCTCGGAAGAGCCCAACGCGCTGGTGGAGCTGCGGACCGGGGCGCGGCGCGAGCCCAATACGCGGGCGACCGTCGTGGAGCTGTTCGACGGCCTCGAAGCCCGCAGTCAGAATCGCTGGCCGTCGCTCGCTTTCGACTTCGGCGCTATCAACTCGCTCCTGTCTTCCATTCTCATCGCCGGCTTTTACTACAAGACCTTCATGTGGCCGGCGGCCTTCTGGGAGAGGGTGTACGAGCCGGCCATCCGTCGTGCCGCGGGTCTCGGCCGCGCGAGCCTCGAGGCCGATCCGGATACCTACGAGAAGGCACACGCCTTTTGCGATCTGCTGGTCGTTGGCGGCGGGCCGGCTGGCCTCGCCGCCGCTCTAACCGCCGGCAGGGCCGGCGCGCGCGTGATCCTTTGCGACGAGGACTTTCTTCTCGGCGGCCGACTGAATGGCGATCGGCATCGGATCGACGGTGAGGACGGCGCGCTCTGGGCGCGGCGAGTCGCCGATGAGCTGGCATCGCTCCCGGAAGTGCGGGTCATGACTCGCACCACGGTCTTCGGTGCCTTCGACGGCAACACATTCGGAGCGCTCGAGCGCGTGGCGGACCATCTGCCCGTACCTGCTGCGCACCAGGTCCGACAGCGACTTTGGAAGATCGTCGCCCGCCGGACCGTGCTCGCCGCCGGCGCGTTGGAGCGGCCGATCGTCTTCGGCGGGAATGACCGTCCCGGGGTCATGCTCGCCGCGGCTGTGCGCACCTACCTCAATCGCTTCAGGGTGACGCCGGGGCAGCGGACCGCGATTTTCACGACCTGCGATGATGGTTGGAAGACCGCTTTCGATCTGAGCGATGGCGATGTCGATGTACCCGTGATCGTCGATGCGCGCAGGGAAATTCCGGCAGCCATCGCGAGCGAGGCGGCCCGCCGCGGCCTGCGCGTCATGTTGGGGGCGCAGGTCCTCGATGCTCACGGAGCTAGGGGCTTGAGGGGAATCGATGTCCGCGACCAACAGGGACGCACGACTCGCATCGCAACAGACGCCCTGGCGGTGGCCGGCGGTTGGAACCCGAATACCGCTTTGTCCACCCACCTGGGGGCGCGGCCGCAGTGGTCGGATGCAATCGCCGCGTTCGTGCCCGCCGGCTTACCTCGGGGAATGACTGCCGTGGGCGCCGCGGCGGGCGATTTCTCGCTGGCGGGGGCGCTGGACGGCGGAGCAGCGGCCGGCAGGGAGGGGGCGAGGGCAGCGGGGTTTGAGGGGCCGACGCAGACTCTCGCGCGCGTCGATGACGAGGCGGTCGGCGGCGCCGCACTCTGGTTCGTACCCGGCTCCCGCGGGAAGGCGTTCGTCGATCCCCAGCACGACGTGACGACCAAGGATGTTGCCATCGCGACGCGCGAGGGTTTTCATTCCGCTGAGCTGCTCAAGCGGTATACGACCCTCGGGATGGCCACGGATCAGGGCAAGACATCGGCTCTCAATGGGCATGCGCTCGTGGCCGCGCTCACCGGACGCTCGCCCGCCGACCTCGGAACGATTGCCTCCCGGCCGCCATACACGCCGGTAGCGATCGGAGCGCTCGCGGGGATGCATCGCGGCCCGCAATTCAGGCCCTGCCGGCTCACGCCGAGCCATCGCTGGGCCGAGAGCCGCGGCGCGACCTTCGTCGATCTCGGCGAGTGGCGGCGGGCGAAAGCATTCCCACTGAGCGGCGAGCGTGACTGGAAAACCACCTTGATACGGGAAGTCCGTGGTGTCCGCAGCGGTGTCGGGGTCTGCGATGTCTCGACCTTGGGAAAGATCGACGTGCAGGGCACGCAAGCCGGCGATTTCCTCGACCGGGTCTATGCGAACACGATCTCGAGTCTGCCTGTGGGAAAGGCCCGATACGGCATCATGCTGCGTGAGGACGGCATCGTATTCGATGACGGCACCGCGGCTCACCTCGCGCCCGGCCACTTCGTGCTTTCGACGACGAGCGCTCATGCGCTCAAGGTGTTGCAGCACCTCGAGCATGCGCGCCAGGTGCTCTGGCCCGAGCTCGATGTACAGCTCGCATCGATCACCGAGCAATGGGCCCAGTTTGCCGTCGCGGGTCCCCGCTCGCGAGCGCTCCTCGAGCGGCTGCTCGGCGGCGCCCTCGATGTCTCGAACGCGGCTTTTCCCTATGTGGCCTGCGCGGAGTTTGAATGGCAGGAGCGGCCCGCGCGACTGTTCCGCATTTCCTTTTCCGGGGAGCTCGCCTATGAGCTCGCGGTGCCGGCGCGCTGGGGAGAGGCCACCATGAGGGCGATCATGACGGCCGGTGAGGATCTGGGGGTCATTCCGTACGGCATGGAGACCCTCGGGGCGATGCGCATCGAGAAGGGCCACATCGCCGGCGCCGAGCTCAATGGCACGACGACTGCGCACGACCTCGGCTTGGGGCGGATGCTCTCGGCACAGAAGGACTACATCGGCCGGGTACTCGCCGGCAGGCCCGGTTTGAGCGCGCCGGAGCGGCCGGCGCTGATCGGTGTGAAGCCGCTGACACCGGACGCAAAGCTCACCACGGGCGCCCATTTCCTGCGCCTCGGCGCGCAGCCGAGCCTCGAGAATGATGAGGGCTTCATCAGCTCGACGACTTTCTCGCCGACGCTCGGTCACTGGATCGGGCTCGGCTTTCTGCGCAGCGGCCGGAAGCGCATCGGCGAGCGCGTCCGGGCGCACAATCCGCTGCTGCGCGGCGAGCTCGAGGTCGAGGTCACTAATCCCGTGTTTTACGACGCCGACGGCAAGCGGCTGAGGGCCTGAGCATGCACGCGGACTCAGCGGACATTGCAGCTTCGGCCTTCGCGGGAATGCCTGCGATCATCGGCAGCGGTGACGGAGTGATCGCCACCGAGCGCATCGGGCTGGGAATCGCGCGCATCGCGGCGCGCAGCGGGCGGGCGGCCGGCATGGCGGAGCTCCTGCGCGCGCAGCTCGGGCTGGAGCTGCCGGATGGGCCATCGTGCACGAGCCGCGGTGATGTCAGGATCGCAGGTATCGGCCCGGGCAGCTGGCTCGCCACCCGCAACCAGGCGGGCAACGCTTTTGCGGCATCCCTGCGGTCCCTGCTCGGTGACTGCGCGTCGGTATCGGACCAGAGTGATGCCTATGTCATCCTCCGGCTCGCAGGCCCGAAGGTGCGCGAGACCCTCGCCAAGCTGGTTCCCATCGACGTTCACCACCGAAGCTTTCAGGCGGGTGATGTCGCGCAGACGGTCTGCGGATACCTCAATGTCATCTTGTGGCGCCTGGAGGACACTCCGCAGCGCGATCCTGTATTCGAGATCTGGGTCGGACGCAGCCTCGCCGTGAGCCTACATCAGGCAATCTCCCACAGCGCGGCGGAGTTTGGCTTCAAGAGGCACCCCGCATGAGCGACATACAAGCCGGCACGGGCCCGGTGTTGGCACCGCACGAGCACACGGGGTACCGTCAAACCGCTTCGCTGGCGGAGCGCTGGTACGCCGCCATCATGATGTGCGTCGTCTACACGCTCAGCATCTGCGATCGCTACTCGATATCCACGGTGCTCGAGCCCATCCGACGGGAGCTGCATCTCTCGGATGCGAACATCGCCTTCCTCACCGGTGTGTCGCTGGCGATCTTCTATGTCACTTTCGGCTTTCCGCTCTCCTGGCTGATCGATCGCCGCAATCGCCGCAACATCATCGGCGTTTGCCTCATCATCTGGTCCGCACTGACAGCCGCCACCGGGCTCGCGCGCAATTACTGGCAGCTGCTCTGGGCACGGATCGGCGTGGGCGTCGGTGAGGCGGGTGGCACACCTGGCGCAAACTCCATGCTGTCGGATTTCTTTCCGGCACCGCGCCGGCCGATGGCATTGTCGGTCTTTGCCCTGGGTGCGCCCATCGGCGCCTGGCTCGGCTCGCAGGTGGCCGGAGCGATTGCCTACCGGTTCGGGTGGCGCGCGATGTTCCTCGCCCTCGGGATACCGGGAGTTCTGGCGGGCCTCATCGTCCTCATCAGCATTCGCGAGCCGCGGCGCGGCTGCCTGGATGAATGCGAGGATCGCGGTGCGGCCCCATCCTTCCTCGAGACGATGCGGTTCCTCCTGCGCCAGCGCTCCGCCGTGCATTCCATCCTCGCCCAGGCGGTCACCGCCCTCTGGGGGTGGGGGCTCATGTGGTGGACACCCGCATTCCTGATGCGCAGCTACTCGCTCGACGTCGCGCAGGCCGGCGGGATTCTCGGGCCCATTCACCTGATCGGAGGAAGCGCTGCGATGATCGGGAGCACATGGCTGCTCTCCCGCCGGTGGCTCTCCGACGAGCAGCGTGTCATGCGGCTGCTCGCCCTCGACATCGCGCTTGCTACTGTCGCTACGGCCATCATCTACTCGACGCATTCCCTCACCCTGACGAAGGCACTCTTCTGGCTGTATGTGCCGTCCATCTACATATATCTCGGCCCGGGCTTCGGCATCCTAAACAACCTCGCGCAGCCGAAGATGCGCGCCATGTACTGCGCCACGCTGCTCTTCCTCGCCAACGTCTGCAATCTGGTGATCGCCCCGCAGATGGTCGGGATCCTGAGCGATTGGTTTGCGCCGCACCACGTTGCCGATGCGGAGTCGCTGCGGCTCGCGATGCTCTGTCTCGTGCCCACCGGTTTCTGGGCGGCGTGGCATTACTGGCTGTCGGGACGCGACCTGTTGGAAGATGAGCAGCTGGCGAGAACGGCCGCGGCTGCGGCCGCCGCGAGTGCTCAGCCCGCTTGAGTCTCGGCTCTGGATCAGCCATCCGCTCAATGCCAGTCCGTCGTCAGTCCGAGCTTCCCGCGCCCAACGGCTGCTTCCTGCCGCCTGCGGGCGCCCGCACCGCGTCGGCGTTCTCCGGACTGGTGCACATCGCGCAAGGACGCATCGAGACGCGGCCCCGGCTCACGACTCCGAGGATAGGAGGTCGCGACGCGCTGCTCTTTCCGCGCATCACTCTCGGTTTCGTGTCGAGCGGGGACGTCCTGATCCCGCTTGAGCGCGGACAGATCGTCTCCGAGCAACGCTCGCGTGAGCCTCGGAGCTACTGGTCCATCATCCCGCAATTCGGCCGGATCTGGCGCGACCCGGATGAGGAGGGTCCGTGGTCGCGCGCGGCCTTCCCGCTGATGCTGGTGTCGGATACGGAGAATCACGCGCATCAGGGTATGGCCACCTTCGAGTACCGGGGCCGCGAGGTCGGACAGCTCGAGTTCCAGTTCGTGCAACAGACCGCGCCTTATCTGCTGCATCAGCATTTCATCGGCTGGGGGCGGGCGCGAATGAAGTCAGCGCCGCTTGCCGCCCGGGAGGCGGCGCGGCACCGCGCCTCGGCGCAGGCGGAGTTGGCGCGGCGCCTGCCGCACCGGCCGTGGGTGGATCTGCTGCGAGAAGCGCCTGCCCACTCGCTGGACGGATTCGGTGGCCCGGTGCTCGAGCAGTGGCGGGTCACCGGCGCCCTCGTCCGGGACGGCACGATCCATTACCAGGGATCATCGACCCCTTACGGAGACTATCCCTATCCGCTCGAGATGCGTTTTGGCGTCCGTTCCGTCATGAAGAGCATCGGCGCGCCGCTGGCGCTCCTGCGGCTCGCACAAGTGTACGGACCCTACGTCCTAACGCTGAAAATCGGGAATCTCGTCGCCGGCCTCGAGCCGAAGTATCACGCGGTCCGGTTCATCGATGCAGCCAACATGGCGACTGGATTCGGGGGCACCGGAAGCTGGACGACGCAACCGAATGACCCGCTCGACGGGTACCTGGAGGGTGACTACGACGCGTGGTACGCAGCGCCTTCTCATCGCGAGAAGGTGAAACAGATCAGGCGATCACTGCGCGCGTATCCCTGGGAGCCCGGTACGGTGATGCGTTACCGCGATCAGGATTTCTATCTGCTCGGAGCCGCGATAGACGGGTTCGTCAAAACCGTGCGGGGACCGCGCGCTGATGTCTGGGATATGCTGCGAAGCGAGGTATTCGAGCCGATCGGCATCTCGCATGCTCCCATCGTCCGCACTCGAGAGCCAAGGGGCCAGCGCGGGCTCCCCTGGTTCAATGCCGGCTACTACCCGACGTTGGATGACCTTGCGAAGATCGCGCTCCTCTACCAGAGCCACGGCGCACACCGAGGCGAGCAGATCCTGCACCGCAGTCTCACCGAAGAGTTGCTCACCGGGCGCGGTGCCATTCCGAAGGCGGCCGATCTGTCCCTTGGAGGCGAGGCGGGCGGCGCCGCTCGAGCCGGTGGCGAGCTCTACAAAATGGGATTTCACTTCCGCTGCTACACCACCGCCGCAGGCAAGCAGTACCCTCTACCCACGATGTGGGGCGCGGGCGAAAGCGAGGTGATCCTTTATCCGAACGGCTGCATCTCGATCGTGATCGCCAAAGCCCTGGAGTTGGCTCCGAGTGAAACGGTGAGGTCGGATGCCGGTCCTGAGACCATTCGGGCGGTGGAGCGCCTCAAACCGTTCGATTGATTCACGACGGCATGCCCGCGAGCGATCCGAGCAGGATCTGTTGAGAGAGGTTCATATGTCTGGATCACCCATCGCCGAGCCATCCCGGGATGCCGTCGCGCGCGGCCGCTGCCTCTGTGGAGGAGTGCAGTTCGACGTTCACGGCCCCCTTCGTCCCATCGTCTATTGTCACTGCACCATGTGCCGACGCTCAGGTGGCCATTTCGATGCCGCCACCGCCTGCGCGTCCGAGCACCTGCGCCTGCTGTCCGCCCAGAGCCTGCGTTGGTATCAATCGTCCGCGACGGCTCGGCGGGGCTTCTGCTGTACCTGCGGCACGCAGCTGTTCTGGGAGCCTGCCGAGCGCGATCACATGAGCATTTGGGCGGGCACGCTGGATACGCCGACGGGTCTCAAGCCGTCGATGCACATTTTCGTCGCCGAGAAAGGCGACTACTACGAGATTACGGACGGGCTGCCGCAGTGGCCGCAGTGGCCGGAGTGCCCTGCGGACGACGACTGAGATTGTTGACAATTAACAATCTGGCTGCTTGAATCTCCCCAAACTCAGTCGGGGAGCCATGCGTAGAGTCAGCTTCCGGCAGATGAAGGACGGAACCCAGGCCGAATACCTGTTCCTCAGCCAGCTGGAACGCGACTACATCGGGCGATTGCCCGATCGTATCCTGGCGGCACTCCGTGCTCTCGATGAGGGATTGGGCGGCTACCGGGTCACGCGCCTGGAGCATTCGCTGCAGACGGCCACGCGGGCCGAGGCGGATGGCGCTGACGAAGACATGATCGCCGGCGCGCTGATCCATGATCTGGGCGATGCTCTGGCCCCGGAAAATCACTCCAACTATGCCGCGGAGATCATCCGGCCGTACGTGCGGGCCGAGGTGACCTGGGTGGTCGCGCACCACGGCTTGTTTCAGAAGGTCTACTACGCTCGTTTCTTCGGTGAAGACCCGGAGTCGCGGGCGGCATTGCGCGGTCATCCCTACTACGAGAGTTGTGTCCGGTTCTGCGAGAGCTGGGACCAGGCGGCCTTCGATCCGGACTATGCGACGCGCCCGCTCGAGCACTTCGAGCCGCTCGTGCGGCGGATTTTCTGCCGCCACGCCTTCGACCCGTCCGTCGTGGACCGCAAAACTTGAGGCGCACACCATGATCATCGGTTTCATCGGCCTCGGAAACCTCGGCTCGAAACTGGCGGCGACCCTCCTGCGCAACGGCCGCGGGCTGATCGTTCATGACCTCAACGAGGCGGCCGCAAGACCCCTCGTCGAGCACGGCGCGCAATGGGCATCGACTCCCAGGAAGCTCGCGCTCGAGTCGGACCTCACCATCACGTGTTTGCCGTCACCGAGCATCAGCGCGCAGGTTCTCGAGCAGCCCGACGGCGTTCTCGCCGGACTCTCGCCCGGGAAGCTCTGGCTGGAGATGAGCACGACGGAGGAGAGTGAAGTCAGGCGGCTCGGCGAGCGGGTCATGCAAACGGGGGCGAAAGCGCTGGATGCGCCCGTGTCGGGCGGCTGTCATCGCGCCGCAACCGGTAACATCTCGATTTTCGTCGGCGGTGAGCGTGCGGCATTCGAGCAGGCGCTGCCGGCGCTGCGGATCATGGGCCGCAGAATCATTCATATCGGGCCCCTGGGGAGCGCGTCCGTCCTCAAGGTGATCACCAACTACCTCGCGTTCGCTCATTTGGCCGCTCTGAGCGAAGCCTGGACAGTCGCGTACAAGGCGGGGATGGATCCCAAAACGACCTATGAGGCGATCAAGGCTTCTTCGGGCAACTCCTTCGTGCACGAAACCGAGAGCCAGGTGATCCTCAACGGCAGCTACGACATCAACTTCACGATCGATCTGGTGCTGAAGGACATCGGACTGTTTCTCGGCCTCGCCCGAAGATATGAGGTGCCCACGGAAGTGGCCGACACCGTGACGGCGATGTTCCGCGATGCGCAATCGCGATATGGCCCGCGCGCCCTGTCGCCGCGAGTCATTCAGCGGTTGGAGGACGATTGTGGCATCCAGGTGCGCGCACCCGGATTTCCGCCACAACTCACCGATCATGAGCCCGAGGAGCCCGGTGAGGAAGTGGTCGCCTCCGAGACCCGCTACGTGTTCGCCACCGCGGGGCGATGAGTCCTCATGGAAGCCAGGATCACGGAGACCATCAACAAGCGGAGCCTGGAGTCCCAGGCGGCCGAGCTGCTGCGGCGGCAAATCCTCCGCGGTGAATTGACGGCCGGCGCGCGGTTGCTCGAGGCGCAGATCGCCGAGCGCCTCGGGCTGTCGCGCGGCACCATCCGCGCGGCCCTGCGCCACCTGATCCAGGAGGGATTGGTCAGCCACGTCCCTTACACGGGCTACCAGGTCATCGACTTCAGCGATCACGACCTGTGGGAGCTCTACACGCTGCGTGGCGCGCTCGAGAGTCTCGCGGCGCGGCTGGCGGCGCTGCGCATCGAGGAAAGCGGCCGCAGGCAACTGCGCGCGGCATTTGCGGAGTTGCTGGCAGCGGCAGCCGCAGAGGATCACGACCAGGCGGACCGGCTGGATCGCGAGCTGCACAACCTCATCGTGCGGCTTTGCGGCCACGAGCGCCTGTTGGATCACTACATGCGCGTGGAGAACCAGTTCAGAGTCTACATCGCGCTCTCGAACCGCGACGTGGATGCGCGGGAGATCTGCGAGTCCCATCGCGAGCTCGTGGACAGCATCTGTTCGGGGGATGCCGAGCGCGCGGAAACGCTGGCCCTGGCGAACATCGTGCCGCCGGAGCTCCTTCTCAAGCGAGGCGCGTGATGAGTGGCGTACGCATCAGGCTGGAATCCGATCCGCCCCGGATCCTGGCTCGAGTCGCGACGCGCAACCTGGAACTGCCGGCGCTGTGGCTGCGGGAGCGCTGCCAGGACCCGGCGAGTCTCGATCCTGAGACCCAGCAGCGCCTGTTCGATCCGCACCGTCTGCCGGATGATCTCACCCTGGTGCGCATCGAGAGCACCGGTGAGAGTCGCGCCCGACTTTCCTTCAGCGACGGCTATTCGGGCGATTACGAGTTGAGCCGGCTCGCCGCCGAGCTCGCCTGTGACGACGATCTTCCACGAGAGATTCCCTGGCGCGCCGATCTGCCCCTGGCAGCGGTGAGTGTGGACGGCCGCAGGCTCGACAGCGATGAGGTGCGTCTGCAGGCCGTGGCGACCCTCCTGACTCATGGCCTCGTCATCATCCAGGACCTCGCCACCGATCCCGAGTGCATTCTCGAGGTGGCGCGCCGCTTCGGGCACGTGCGCGAGACCAACTTCGGGCGTCTCTTCGAAGTCTATTCCCGGCCCGGGTCGAACGACCTCGCCTATCGCCCGGTTCCCCTCGGAGCGCATACCGACAACCCCTATCGTGAGCCGGTGCCCGGCGTTCAGCTCCTGCACTGTCTGGTGAATGAGACCACGGGCGGGTGGTCCACGCTGGCGGACAGCCTGGCCGTCGCCGAAGCCCTGCAGGAAGAGGATCCGCAGGGCTTGGAGCTCCTGGCCTCGACGCCGGTGCGGTTCCGGTTCATCGATGCGACCGAGGAGCTCATCGAATACCGACCGATCGTGCAGCGGGACGGAACCGGGCGGATGACCGGAGTGCACTACAGCCCGAGGCTCGACTCTATGCCGCTACTCGATGCGGCCACCACGCAGCGGTTTCAGCGGGCGCGGCGGCGTTTGAGCGAGCTCTTCGCCGATCCGCGCTTCGAGGTGCGCTTCCCGCTGCGGCCCGGGGAGCTCATGATGTTCAACAACAGCCGCGTGCTGCACGGCAGGACTGCATACGACCCGGACGAAGGCCGGCGGCATCTGCAGGGATGTTACATCGATCTTGACGGTCCAAGGAGCCTGTATCGCACGCTCGGCAGGAGGCTCAGACCCGCGCACAGGAACGGATGACGCTACCGAGCGCCGACAGGAGGACTGCGATGCAAACTCAACTCTTGATCGCTGGCAGGCTCACCGCGGGGCAGGGTCCGCCAGAGACCATCCTCGACCCGGCGACTGGCGCCAGCATCGCGACGGTGCCGGGTGCGAGCCCCGAGCAGGTCGACAGCGCCGTGCAAGCCGCGGACCACGCGTTTACAGGATGGGCGGCGACCGTGCCGAAGGACAGGGCTGCCCTGCTGCTGCGTATCGCGGAGCACCTGGAAGCCGACGCGGCCGCTTACGGAGCGCTCGAGTCGGCAAATACGGGCAAGCCGCTCGCGGCCATGTTGAGCGATGAGATGCCTGCCATTGCCGATGTGTTTCGGTTCTATGCCGGCGCGTGCCGAACATCCACGGGGCTTGCCGCGGGCGAGTACCTCCCCGGCTGCACCAGCTTCGTTCGCCGCGATCCGATCGGCGTCGTGGGCTCGATCGCGCCGTGGAACTATCCTCTGATGATGGCGGCCTGGAAAATTGCGCCGGCGATCGCCGCCGGCAATACCGTGGTGCTGAAGCCCTCGGAGCAGACCCCGCTGACGGCTCTCAAGCTGGCCGCGGCGCTGGCGCAGCTGCTGCCGCCGGGAGTGGTCAACGTGATCTGCGGCCGCGGTGAACCTGTGGGCAGGATGCTGGCAGCGCACCTGCAAGTGCGCATGTTATCCCTGACGGGTGCCGTATCGACCGGTCAGAAAGTGCTGGCGCTCGCCGCCGGCAACCTCAAGCGTACACACCTCGAGCTCGGCGGCAAGGCGCCGGTGCTGGTGTTCGATGATGCAGACCTCGAGAGTCTGGTCGCGGGTATTCGTGCCTTTGGCTATTACAACTCGGGTCAGGACTGCACCGCGGCCTGCCGCCTCTACGCCGCCGCCGGAATTTACGATCGATTGGTGGCCGAGCTGACGAGTGCCGTCAGCCGGATCAAGCTCGGCACGCCCTGCGAGGCGGGAGTGGAGATGGGGCCGCTGATCTCCTCATCCCACCGAGATCGCGTCGCGGGGTTCGTCGAGCGTGCTGCGGCTGTTCCTCACATCGAGATCACCACCGGCGGGCGATTGCGCAGCGGGAGCGGCTTCTTCTACGAGCCGACCGTGATCGCCGGGGCCCGGCAGGCCGATGAGATAGTGCAGCAGGAAGTCTTTGGTCCGGTCGTCTCCGTCACGCGATTCACCGAGGTGGAGGAGGCCATCCAATGGGCCAACAATTCCGAGTATGGACTGGCCTCATCGGTTTGGACTCGCGATGTCGCTCGCGCCATGCAGGTTGCGGCGCGCCTGCAGTACGGCGCGACGTGGATCAACACGCACTTCTCCACGATCAGTGAGATGCCTCACGGTGGATTCAAACGATCCGGTTACGGCAAGGATCTCTCGGTGTTCGCACTGGAGGATTACACCGTCGCTCGGCACGTCATGGTAAAGCTGTGAGGCGCCTGGCTGCGCCTATTTCAGTACGACGGTTCGGCTGCCGTTGCGAAACACGCGCCGCTCCGCATGCCACTTGATCGCGCGATTGAGAACCACCGTCTCGAGCTCGCTGCCGACTACCGTGATGTCGTCGGGAGACTGTGTGTGATCGACGCGCGAGACTTCTTGCTCGATGATCGGTCCCTCGTCGAGATCGGTCGTCACGTAATGCGCCGTGGCGCCAATCAGCTTCACGCCCCGGGCGTGCGCCTGATGGTAGGGCTTGGCACCTTTGAAGCCGGGCAGGAAGGAATGATGGATGTTGATGGCGCGGCCCTCGAAGTACCGGCACGCCTCGGGGGTGAGCACCTGCATATAGCGGGCGAGCACCAGGATCTCGGCCTCAACCCGCTCGAAGAGCTCCATGAGCCGCCGCTCCTGCTCCTGCTTGCGACCGTCGATGATCGGCAGGTAGTGATAGGGCACGCCGTGCCATTCGGCGAGGCTGCGCATGTCCTGATGGTTGGACACCACGGCAACCGCCTCGATCGGCATCGTACCGGTGCTCCAGCGGTGCAGGATGCTGTTGAGACAATGTCCCTGGCGAGAGACCGCGATCAGCGCGCGGCAGCGGCGCACTTCATTGAACTGCCATTCCATCCGGAATCGGTGGCCGACGGCCTCGGCGAACTTGCGATCTAGCTCCTCCACGGACGGCATCCCCTGTCCATTGTCATGAAACACGGTGCGCATGAAAGACGTGCGGCTGTAAGGGTCGTCGTAATGCTGCGCTTCCGCGATCGTCGCGTTGTGTGCCGCCAGGAAGCCCGCGATGCCGGCGACGATTCCGGTCGTATCCGGGCATCGAGTGGTGAGGATGTAGAGGCGGGGGGCACCGGCACTGCGCTGCACGGCGGCGGCGGGTGCCGCCGATTCCTGCGCCTTGCGGACCTGGGCGGGCGTCAATTCTTCGAGTCCCGTGGGCATGTGGGGCATGGTAATGCCGGCTGGCTGCCGCGGGCGGTGGATTTACGACATAGGCGTGTCCGCGGGCGACAGGGGGAGGGTGGACGTATCCCGGCAAGTGGATGCCGCAATTCGATTAGCCAGCCGGATAGCCGGCAGCCATACTTTGCCCAAGCGCCGCCACGGCAAACCCTATGATGCGGAGTCCCCATGGACGAGCAGCCAGCCCCGACTCTTCGCTCTCGCCGTCCCAGCGGACGGGACGCCAAGCGAGCCGCGCGCACGGCACGCAGCCACTCTTCGGTCCCTTACATCACCCGCAACATTCCGTATTACGAGGTGCTCGGTACGGAGGGTCTCGAGTTGCTCGAGCACAATGCCGATACGATCCTGGAAGAGATCGGGATCGATTTTCGCGATGACCCTGAGACTCTGAAGATCCTGCGTGAGGCTGGCGTCGACGTGCAGGGGGAACGCGCCCGCTTCCCACGCGGCATGTGTCGCAGCATCGTGACTCGTTCGGCTCCCAAGGAGTTTACGCAACACGCACGCAACCCTGCTCGCAGCGTAGTAATCGGGGGTGGCCGTACCGTCTTTGCACCCGCCTACGGATCGCCCTTCATCCGCAGCCTGGATGAGGGCAGGCGATACGCACGCATCGAGGACTTCCGCAACTTCGTGAAGCTCGCCTACTCGTCGACGTCCCTGCATCACTCCGGCGGGACGATCTGCGAGCCCGTCGACCTGCCGGTCAACAAGCGCCATCTCGACATGGTCTACAGCCACATGAAGTACAGCGACAAGCCGTACATGGGCTCGGTGACGCATGCGGAGCGGGCGGCCGATACCGTGGAGATGACGCGGATCCTCTTCGGGGACCAGTACCTGGATCCGGCTACGGGGAAGCCGAAGACCTGCGTCATGAGCCTGATCAACGCCAACTCCCCGATGACCTGGGATGCGACGATGCTCGGTGCATTGAAGACTTATGCGCGTGCGAATCAGGCGACGATCGTCACTCCGTTCATTCTGGCGGGTGCGATGTCACCCGTCACGGTCGCGGGCACCGTCGCGCAGACCCTGGCCGAGGCGCTCGCGGGCATGACGGTCGCACAGCTCGTGAATCCCGGCGCGCCCGTGGTGCTCGGCAGCTTTGCGTCCTCGCTTTCGATGCAATCGGGGGCGCCCACGTTCGGAACTCCCGAGCCAGCACTGGTGCTCTACGTGATGGCGGCCCTGGCGCGGCGGCTGGGCGTGCCGTTCCGCTCGGGCGGGGCGCTGTGCGCCTCGAAGATCCCCGATGCTCAGGCCGCCTTCGAGTCGGCCAATACCCTGGTGCCGACCTGTCTCGGCGGAGTCAACTTCGTGCTGCACACCGCCGGCTGGCTCGAAGGCGGTCTTGCGATGGGCTACGAGAAATTCGTCATGGACGCCGACCAGGCGGGCATGATGCACACCCTCCTGCAGGGCGTCGACCTCAGCGACAACGGTCAGGCGATGGATGCGATCCGCGAAGTCGGACCCGGCAAGCACTTCCTCGGCTGTGCCCATACCCAGGCCAATTTCGAGACGGCCTTCTACCGCTCGCCGCTCGCCGACAACAACAGCTTCGAGCAGTGGCTGGCGGAGGGTGAGACGGACATGGCGCAGCGCGCCAATGCCCTGTGGAAGAAGCAGCTCGCGGAGTACGAGGCGCCGCCGCTAGATCCAGCGACCGACGAGGCGCTGCTCGATTACATGAATCGCCGCAAGGCCTCTTTCCCCGATTCCAATGTCTAGCGCCCTCGGGTAACGTACGGGCAGCGATGGTCCTTACGCAGTGAGCGGCACGGCAATCCTACTCGACGGCAAGTCGATCGCCCGAAAAGTGCGGGGCGAGGTAGCGGCGCGCGCCGCGCAGCTTACTGCCCGCATGGGCCGGCCGCCCGGGCTCGCGGTCGTGCAGGTGGGAGAGGATCCCGCCTCCAGCGTCTATGTACGCAACAAGCGCAAAGCAGCCGCCGAGGCCGGTATTGCCTCCTTCGCCCATGACCTGCCGGCGACGACGAGCGACTCGGACCTGCTCGCGCTCATCGGGCGGCTCAACCGCGACGAGCGGGTGGACGGCATCCTCGTGCAATTGCCGCTGCCCAAAGGGCTCGATGCGACCCGTGTCATGGATGCAATCGATCCGAGCAAGGATGTCGACGGCTTTCACGCGGTGAACACGGGCCTCCTGGCGCAGAAGCGCCCCGCGTTGCGGCCGTGCACGCCCTATGGCGTCATTCGGCTTGCCGCCGAGTACGGCATCGCGCTCAGGGGCTTGAGAGCGACGGTAGTCGGCGCTTCCAACATCGTTGGGCGCCCGATGGCACTCGAGCTGATGCTGGCTGGCGCGACGGTGACGGTCTGCCATACGGGCACCCGCGATGTCGAGGCCGAAGTGGCACGTGCGGAGCTCGTGGTCGCCGCAGTGGGCAAGCCGCACTTCATCCCGGGTGACTGGATCAGGCCCGGAGCTGCGGTCTTCGATGTGGGCATCAACCGCGATGCCGCCGGCAGGATGGTGGGCGATGTTGGATATGAGCGGGCAGCCGAGCGCGCGGGCTGGATTACGCCGGTCCCCGGAGGCTTGGGTCCGATGACGATCGCGATGTTGCTGTCGAACGCAGCGGAGGCTGCCTCGCGCAGAGCGGAGTCGCGACACGGGTGAGCGGCGAGGTCTGGATCGGGCTCGACACGGGCGGCACGTACACGGACGCGGTTGCACTGGAGGGCGGCCGGCGGGTGATCGCCAGCGCCAAGGCGCTCACCACCCACTGGGATCTGTCGGTCGGACTGGGAGCGGCACTACGCTCCGTTCTGAATGCGCTGCCTGACGGCGCACAGCCGCGCATCTCGCTCGTTTCCGTCTCGACGACACTCGCGACCAACGCAGTCGTCGAGAACCGCTTCAGCTCGATCTGCGCGATGCTCGTGGGCTTCAATGACCGCATGGCGGCCGAGACGGGCATCGAGAAGCAGCTGGGAGGCGTCGTGGTGCGCGTGCAGGGCGGACATGACCCGACCGGCGTGGAGGAGCAGCCGCTCGATGAGGCGGTAGTCGAGGCGGCGGTACGGGAGCTCGGGCCGCGGGTCGAGGCGTTCGCCGTTGCAGCGCAATTCTCCGTACGCAATCCCGAGCATGAGCTGCGGACGCGGGAGCGCATTCGGGCCCTGTGCGGCAAGCCGGTCACCTGCAGTCACGAGCTGAGCGCACAGTTGAATGCGCCCAAGCGGGCGCTCACCGCCGCGCTCAATGCCCGACTGGTGCCCCACATCCGGCACCTGCTCGATGCCGTGCGGCAGACGCTCGCGCGCGAGGCGATCAGCGCTCCGTTGATGGTCGTGAAGGGTGACGGGACCCTGATGCAGGCGAGCGTCGCCATTGACTATCCGATCGAGACGGTGCTCTCGGGGCCGGCGGCGAGCGTCGTGGGCGCGGCCTTCCTCACGGGGCTCGAGGATTTTACGGTTGCCGACATGGGCGGGACGACCACTGACGTGGCGATCATCATGGATGCGCGTCCGGTGGTTCGACCGGATGGAGCCGTGATCGGCGGCTGGCGGACGATGGTTCAGGCCATCGACGTACACACGAGCGGTCTCGGCGGGGACAGCGAGGTGCATTTCGATCGGGAAGCACGCCTGCGAGTCGGACCGCGCAGGGTCATGCCCCTGAGCCTGCTTGCTCATCAATTCCCCGAGGTGCTGCCGGAGCTCACCCGGCTTGCCGCAGCGCAGCGGCTGCCGTTGTTTGCGGGACAGTTCGGCCATCGCAATCCCGGCCGCGAGGCGGGGCCGGAGCTCGATCGACTGGAGCTGCGGGTCTGGGACGCCCTCGGCACGACTCCGCGGCGGCTCGATGAGGTCGCGCATACCCCCCAAGGGGTCGCGGCGCTGCGCCGGCTGGTGGACCGCGGGCTTGCGACTCTCGCGGGATTCACGCCGAGCGATGCGCTGCACGTGCTCGGCCGCCACGGCAACTGGAGCTGTGAGGCAGCACGGTTGGGGGCGGCCATCCTTGCCACCGAGGAGCGCAATGTGACCGCGCGCAACGGCAAGGACACCCCCGAGGTGTTGTCCGAGCGTGTTCAAGAGCTCGTGATACGACAAGCGGCGCGTGTGGTGTTGGAGAGTGCGCTCGCACAGGATCCGGGTGTCGAGCCGCACGATGGACGCTGGGGGCCGCTCGGCATCCTGATCGATCGCGTGGTGGAGGGCCGGCCCGTCTCGAGACTCCTCGATGCCCAGCCGCGCCTGGCGAATCCGCTGGTGGCCATCGGTGCGCCCGCCGCGGCGTTCTATCCCGAAGTTGCGCGCCGCCTCGGCGCCTGGCTCATCGTTCCCGAGCACGCCGCGGTCTGCAATGCCGTAGGCGCCGTCACCGGCGTCGTCTCGGAGACGGTCGATATCCTCGTAAATCAGCCGCAGTGGCAGGTGTACCGGGTGCACGATCCGGCGGGCATCCGGGATTTTGCCGCGGCGGATGAGGCAATTGCCGCGGCAGGGGCCATCGCACGTGAGCTCGCGCTCGCGGCTGCCCGCCGCGCTGGCGCGGCCAACCCCCACGTGGAGACGTCCGTCACCGAGCGGCGCGCTGCGTCGAGCTCCGGCGACACCTATCTTGCGGAAGCCACCGTCCGTGGCCGGGCGACGGGACGTCCTGCGACGGGCGCTCGAGTCCCCGAGGCGGGCTGAGGGAAATCCGCGACCTCCGGGTTGCGCGGCAGCGGCCGCGGCCAGCAAACTACGCCTCTCGCCTCCCGATGCTGGAGCTCCGCGATGGCTAAGACCGACGTTGGGCCTAGGGGAACCTCTGTACCCGTGCCGCGCGATATCGACATCGCGCAGAGCGCGACGCTGCTGCCCATCGGGGAGGTGGCGGCGAAGGCCGGCATTCTTCCCGGGGAGCTCGAGTCGTTTGGGCGGTACAAGGCCAAAGTCAGCCTCGCGGTGCGCGAGCGGCTCAAGGATGCGCCGAACGGAAAATACATCGTCGTCACGGCCATCACGCCGACACCGCTCGGTGAAGGCAAGACGACGACCACGGTGGGACTGAGTCAGGCCATCGGCGCGCATCTTGGCAAGAACGTCTTCACCTGCATCCGCCAGCCGAGTCAGGGACCCACGTTCGGCATCAAAGGCGGGGCGGCAGGCGGCGGTTACAGCCAGATCATTCCGATGGAGGATCTCAACCTCCATCTCACCGGCGACATCCACGCGATCACCGCCGCGAACAATCTGCTGGCGGCCGCGATCGATGCCCGCCTCTTGCACGAGACGGCGCAGACCGACGAGGCTTTGTTCGATCGGCTCTGTCCCCCGGGGAAGGATGGCAGCCGGCGATTCTCGCCCGTGATGCTGCGGCGGCTGCGAAAGCTCGATATCCGCGCGACCGATCCCAACGACCTGACACCCGAGGAGCGCAGCCGCTTCGCGCGCCTGAACATCGATCCGGGGACCGTTACCTGGCGGCGGGTGCTCGATACGAGCGACCGCGTGCTGCGTCAGATCACGGTAGGGCAGGGGCCGGAAGAGAAGGGAATGACGCGTGTCACCGGCTTTGACATCACGGCGGCAAGCGAAGTCATGGCGATCCTCGCCCTGACGAACGGCCTCGCCGACATGCGCGAGCGGTTGGGCCGCGTGGTGATCGGCACGAACCGCGCAGGCGATGCCGTGACTGCGGACGATCTGGGTGTGGGCGGCGCGATGACCGTGCTCATGAAGGACACCGTCATGCCGAACCTGCTGCAGACGCTCGAGGGAACGCCAGCCTTCGTGCACGCCGGCCCTTTCGGCAACATCGCGCATGGGAATTCGTCGATCATCGCGGATCAGCTTGCGCTGAAACTCGTGGGGCCGGATGGCTACGTGCTGACCGAGGCGGGATTCGGCGCCGACATGGGGATGGAGAAGTTCTTCAACATCAAGTGCCGCTACAGCCGCCTGGTTCCCAACTGCGTAGTATTGGTCGCGACGATCCGTGCCCTGAAGATGCACGGCGGCGGCCCCAAAGTCACGGCCGGGCAGCCGCTGCATCCGGATTACACCATGGAGCACCTCGGGCTCGTCGAGAAGGGCTGCTCGAATCTCGTCAAGATGATTCAGGCCGCGCGGGCGTTTGGAATTCCCGTGGTCGTCGCGGTGAACCGCTTCGCACACGATACGGCGGCGGAAATCGAGCTCGTGCGGAAAATGGCCGTGCAGGCCGGCGCGCATGCTGCCGTTGCGACCCATCACTGGGCCGAAGGCGGGGCGGGGGCCGTGGATCTCGGCAGAGCCGTGATCTCGGCATGCGAGCTGCCGGGCAGGTTCCGGTTCCTCTACCCGCTGGAGATGGACATCAAGCAGAAGATCGAGACGATCGTCCGTGAAATCTATGGCGGCAGCGGCGTCGAATACCTGCCGGAAGCGGAGAAGAAGATCGATCTCTATACACGGTTGGGATTCGGCAACCTGCCGATCTGCATGGCCAAGACCCACCTGAGCGTGAGCCACGACCCGAGCCTCAAGGGTGCCCCGTCGGGTTTCACGGTTCCCGTGCGGGACGTTCGCGCGAGCGTCGGGGCCGGCTTTCTCTATCCGCTGCTGGGTACGATGAGCACGATGCCGGGTCTGCCAACGCGTCCGGGGTACTACGATATCGATCTCGATACCGAAACGGGGCGTGTACTCGGTCTCTCGTGAGCCGGCGTCAGGGCGCCCCGCCCGAAGTCGCGGCAGATTCCAGAGCCATCCCGGCGCACGCCAGCACGGCGTCTGCGTGACGAAGCGCCCTTTCGTGCTGCTTCGATTGAGCCGCGAGCTGCTCACGGTACGAAGCAGCGTCCGGCGCCAGCTGTTGGATATTCGACTCCGCGCAGAGCAGAAAGCCGCGTAGCGCGCCCGCAAGAAGAGTGGCGGCGAGGCCGAGATCGGCGATCAGCGCCGGCGGAGTCAGCGCGCAGACCTCGCTGCACTGTTGCAAGCCTGCCGCGGCTTCCTGCGCGGCGGCCAGCGGCAGATCGATAGCACGGCGGACGGTGGAACTGATGGCTTGCTCTCGCGCCTGTCGCTCCGGCCCGGTCGAGTGCGGCAGTCGTCGCGCAGAGAGGTAGGCATCGAATGCAGCGCTATCCTCGCCAGCGAGCTGCAACATGCGTTCCGAAGCGGCTTGCGCAGCGGCGGTGAGCGTTTCGAGCCTGGAAACGCTCGCGGCCGAGACCTCCTTGCGGCGCCCCGTGATCGCGACCACTTTCGCGAGCAATCCCAGGGCGAAACTGGCGGCAACGGCGGCTACTGCCACCCCCGCCGGTGTCGGCTGTTGGCTTGCTGCCGCATGGCGGAATTGCTCGAGCGTGGATTCGGAAACTCGCGTGGGCAAGGAGCCCTCCAGAAAGTCTCGTCGACGACTCGGATGATGCCCGACCCCCGGCCTCATGGGCCGCGATTTGAGGTCCGCGCACAGGCTCGGTGCAATTGAGGCAAAGGATTCGGTGCAATTGTGCGATTGCACCGAGACCTTCGCATGAGCCAAAAATGGCCCCCTACGTCCACACTCCTCTTATATCGATGCCGCCCCGGAATCGCGGCGGCGCGCTAGGAGCCTTTCGAGACGGGCGGTGCGGCCCGACGGCGTGCGCCGCGAGCGCCCGTACGGGGCGTCGGCGGTTTCGGCTGCGGCAACGCGACTGCTTTGCGAAGGTGCACGTATTGCGCGGTGGAGTGGGGGATACCCATCGCCTCGACGAAGTGACTCTGGAACCGCGGCTCGATGGCCGTCTCGACCTTCTGCACCTGGTGGACCAGGGTCTCGATCGTCTTGCGCGAGCCGAAATCGAGCAGTGCGATACGCGCCCCGGTTCCCGCGGCGTTGCCCGCGGACGAGACCTGAGAGAGATCGCAGTCCGGAATCATCCCGAGCACCATCGCGTATTTGACATCGATGTGCGAGCCGAACGCACCCGCAAGCCGGATGCGAGCGACGAGCTCGGTTCCGAATCGGTCCATGAGCAATCGGATGCCGGCGTAAAGAGCGGCCTTGGCGAGTTGGATGGCGCGTACGTCGTTCTGAGTGACCGTCAATGTCTGCGTGCCCTGATAGACGACATAGCCAAACGTGCGGCCCTGAGGCACGACGCGAGGACTGCGTGCGGCGAGCTCTCCATCGACCACACCGTCCTGACTGATGATGCCCGTGAGGAACATCTCGGCGATCACTTCGATGATGCCCGAGCCGCAGATCCCCGTGACGCCGGTGGCTTGCACGGATTCCTCGAACCCCGGCTGGTCGGACCACAGGTCGGAGCCGATGACCTTGAAGCGCGGCTCGAGCGTCGTCGGGTCGATCCGTACGCGCTCGATCGCGCCAGGCGCGGCGCGCTGGCCACAGCTGATCTGTGCACCTTCGAACGCCGGGCCGGTCGGGCTCGAGCAGGCGAGCAGGCGCTCCCGGTTGCCCAACACGATCTCGGCGTTGGTGCCGACATCGACGAGCAGCGTAACTTCCTCGCCAAGGTCGGGCCGCTCGGCCAGTACCATACCGGCTGTGTCAGCTCCGACATGGCCGGCGACGCAGGGCAACGCGTACGCCCGCGCACCGCGGTGCAAGTGCAGGCCAATCTCCGTGGCCCAAAACTCCAAGGCTTCGTCGGTCGCGAGCGCGAAGGGCGCGCCTCCGAGCTCCACCGGGTCGATGCCGAGCAGCAAGTGATGCATGATCGGGTTGCCGACCAGCGTGACCTCGAGAATGTTGTCGGTGTGGGCCTTCGCCTGACGTGCAACGTCGGCCGCGAGCCGGTTGAGCGCTTCGCGCACTGCGGCCGTCATCTGCTGCGCCCCGCCCGGATGCATCATGGAATAAGAGACGCGGCTCATCAGATCCTCGCCGAAGCGTATCTGCGGGTTCATGACGCCACTCGAGGCGAGCACTTCGCCGGACTCGAGATTGCAGAGGTGGGCGGCGATGGTGGTGGACCCGATGTCGACGGCGAGACCGAGCGCCAGCTCGTGAAAGCCCGGCCAGACGCCGATGATCCGCTCGCCGCCATGCACGGCGACCGTCACTTTCCAGTCTCCCTTGCGCAGTGCCGGCTGCAGGCGCTGCAACATGTGCAGGTCGCAGCTGAGGCCGGTCAGTTCCCATTCGCGCTGCAGGGCTTCCTCGAGACGCTGCAGGTCGCCCGCCGGATCGTGCATGTCGGGCTCGCGCACCTCGACGTAATGCAGGCGCGCCACCGGATCGAGGGTTATGGCTCGTGCCTCGGCCTCCTTGCGGATGACTTGCCGGTGTACCTGGCTGGTCGGCGGCACGTCCACCACCAGGTCACCCTGGATGCGCGCCTGACAGGAGAGCCGGTGGCCGGCCGGCAGAGGCCGGCGGCCGGTGGAGCTCGCCTCGGCCGCGCCGGGTGCCGATAGGTTTTCCGGGCGGGAGATGACGCCGTGCTTGGCGAACTCGCCCTTCATGACCAGTACTTCACAGCGTCCGCAGATGGCGCGGCCACCGCATACGGAGTCGACGTCTACTCCCAACGAGCGCGCGGCTTGCAGGAGTGGGGTACCTAGCGGGAAGCGCCCGCGCTTGCCCGATGGCGTGAAGACGACCAGCGCGTCCGGCACCTCAGCTGACACGGCGACGGTGGCCTCCCTCGCGCCGGCCGCGTGCAGCACCCTCGCCAGGCGCCGCACCAGCGGGTCCCTGCGCCGGCGTTGCGTCACGGAACCTTCGGATCCAACGCATGCAGTCCGGATCGTGTCCCATCATGATATCGGCGCCCATGATGGCCCGGACGATCTCGGTGTGCAGCGGGTTCATGATCGCGGAGGTCATGCCCGCGCCGATCGCCGAGATCAGAAACGCCGCGGTGACCCCCTCACGCGCCGGCAGCCCGAAGCTGATGTTGGAGGCGCCGCACGTCGTGTTCACCTTCAGCTCGCTGCGCAAACGCTTGAGCAGATGCGTCACCTGAACGCATGCTCTGTTGATGGCGCCGATCGGCATCACGAGCGGGTCGACCACCACGTCGGAGACCGGAATGCCATGATCGGCCGCGCGGTGCACGATTTTCTTCGCCACCTCGAAGCGGACGTCCGGGTCCTCTGAGATGCCAGTCTCGTCATTGGAGATCGCCACCACCGCCGCACCGTACTTCTTCACGAGCGGCAGCACCGATTCCAGGCGCTCCTCCTCACCGGTGACGGAATTGACGAGCGGCTTGCCCTTGTAGACTGCGAGGCCTGCCGCCAGGGCGGCCACGATGGAGGAGTCGATGGAGAGCGGCACATCGGTCACCGACTGCACGAGCTGCACGGCTTTTGCGAGTATCGCCGGCTCGTCGGCGAGCGGGATGCCGGCGTTGACATCGAGCATGTGGGCGCCGGCGGCCACCTGCGCCCGGGCATCGGCCTCGACCCGGGTGAAGTCGCCGCTGCCCATTTCCGCGGCCAGGATCTTGCGGCCGGTCGGATTGATGCGCTCGCCGATCATGACGAACGGGCGCTCGAAGCCGATCACGACTTCGCGGGTTGCAGAGCTGATGACGGTGTCGGTCATGAGGCGAGCCTGTTGGGGTTGCGTTGTGGGTCGCGGCCGGGATACCAGGGGACACGCCCGCCGAGCACGCCGGAGCGCTCGACGATTTCCGGAACGCTGTCTTCCTGGCGATAAGCCATCAGATGGATGCCGCTCACGCCAGGCAACGAACGGATCTCCTGGATGAGCTCGATGCAAAGATTACGTCCTTCGCGCGCCTGATCTACCGCTCCCGCGAGGCGCGCGACGATCTCATCGGGGATGTGTAGCCCCGGAACGTGCGTGCGCATCCACTCCGCGGCCTTCGCGGAGCGCAGCGGGCCCACTCCGACCAGAATGAAGATCTTCTCCCGAAGGCCGAGATCCTCGATGTGGCGCAAGAAGACCTCGAGGAGCGGCACGTCGTAGCAGTATTGCGTCTGAATGAACTGCGCGCCGGCCGCGATCTTCTTCGCGAGCCGCTGCGCGCGCCACTCCAGAGGCAGGGCGAAGGGATTCTCGGCGGCGCCGAGCAGCACTCTGGGCGAGTGGGTCAGCTTCCGGCCGCTCAGGAAGCGGTGCTCGTCGCGCATCGTCCGCGCCGTCTCGAGCAGTGTGAGCGAGTCGAGGTCGAACACCGGCAGCGCCTGCGGATGATCGCCGGCCTGTACGCCATCACCCGTCAGGCAAAGAATGTTGCAGACCCCCATCGCGGCCCCGCCGAGGATGTCGCCCTGGATCGCGATGCGGTTCTTGTCGCGGCAGGAGATCTGCATGACAGGCGCGTAACCCACTCTCGTCAGCAGGGCGCAGACGGCGATACTCGACATGTGGCAGTTGGCGCCGCTGCCGTCGGTGGCGTTGATCGCATCGACATAACCGTCGAAGATCCGCGCACGCGCATAGACCTCCTCCGGGTCGGCGGAGTCGGGCGGTGCCATTTCCGTGGTCACAGCAAACTGGCGGGCGCGCAACACGCGCTCCAGGCGACCGGGGGAGGTATGACCCGGCAGGATCGGCAGCGGATACCCCGGTACCGGCTCGTCCTCGAAGATCAAGCGCGCTCTCCGGCGCGCTCGCGCGCCACGCGCAGCCAGGAGGATTTTCCGGTCAGCCGGCGATCCACCGGATGCTGCACGGTGCCCAGGGCCTCGGCGCCTCCGGGGATGCGGGCGCTGCCGGCGACGGCCAGATACCAGACACATTTCATGTCGGGCCGCACCTCGCAGTTGCCGTCGGCGCGCACGCCGCCGCAGGGTCCGTTGCGCAGGCTCTTCGGACAGTTCATGGGGCAGGACATGCCGGTCGAGCTGAGGATGCACTGCCCGCACATGCGGCAGTCGAACAACAGTCCCTTGACGGAGCGCTCGACCGCCGCCACGGGACGCTCGAGACGCTGATAGCCGATTCGCTCGAAGAGCGGATGCAGTGCGGTGAGAGTGCGCTCAAAACCGCGGTAGAAGGTGTTGAGACCTCGAGCGTGCCGTACCGACCACAGGCGGATGCTGTACATCAGACACCGGATGATTCCGATGCAGCGCCGTCCGGGGCCGCATCCGGATCGATGCCCTTGGACTTCACCAACCGCTCGAGATACTCATCGGTATAGCGTGCTTCGAGGCGCGCGGCTTCTGCGGCGACCTCCGCCGCGATGTCCTCACCGCAGGGTCGGGGAGGGCTGCGCTTCCAGTCTTCGAGGTAAGCGTTCGAGGTTCCACGGCCGGCACGCATGGCCGCGCGATCCACGGCCTCCTGGAACCGCGGTGAGAGCGGTGCCTTGGCGGTCTCGCGGCCCTTGCGGCCGACCACCTGCGCGGGGATGTCGCGCCAGCCGATGATGATCAGGCTGGCCATGCGGGCGCCCGGTCGGCGGCTACGAGCGCGGCGAGATGGGCTCCGAGCTCGCCGTAGCCGGTGTGGCGGTATTCGAAGGCGAGGTTGAGGTCCGCGGCGATCTTCCGGGCCTGCTCGAGCAGCGCGGCAGAGCGCATCTGGGCGAAGTAGACCACCTTGCGGTAATTGCGGAAATACTCCTGCGCCAGCTCCGGGTGGCGATCGATTCCGAGTCCCCGCACCACGAGCCGCTCGAAGTGGCGCGTGAGGAAGTCCGTGAGGTAGAAGGTTCCCGGCTCCGCATCCGCCAGCTCCGCGAACGCGCGCGCGCCGGCGAAGAACTCGTAACAGTGGGCGCCGGGGAGCCGCTCCACGCCCTCCTGCCGGAGCACCTCATCCAGCTTGCCGCCCGTGCCACAATCGCCATAGGCGATGAAGATGCTGCGGTACTCGCCGCGGTGCGCACGGATCTTCGCCTGCACCGCCGGGGCGATCCGCTCGGGCCGGTTGTGCAACTCCGGCGGCAGGCAGCAGACATCGAGTGCGGTCCAGCCGCTCGCCCGCCGCAGTGCCGCAATCTCGTGCGCGAGCGCACCGCAGGCGATGATGAGCGTGCCGCGTGCCTTGTCCACTCGTCTCCTCCGGCGGCGCTCAGGCGGCGCGCATCGAGCGGCGCGTGGCGATGAGGCTCTTTGCCGTCTCGACCGCGATCGCCGCGTCACGGCAGTAGGCGTCGGCCCCGACGGCCTTGCCGAACTCCTCGTTGAGCGGCGCGCCGCCGACCAGCACGATGTACTTCTCGCGGATGTTTTCCTCGCGCATCTTGTCGATCACGACCTTCATGTAGGGCATGGTGGTCGTGAGCAGCGCCGACATGCCGAGGATGTCCGGCTTGTGCTTCTCGAGCGCGTCGAGATATTTCTCCACCGAGTTGTTGATACCGAGATCGATCACTTCGAAGCCCGCGCCCTCGAGCATCATCGACACCAGGTTCTTGCCGATGTCGTGGATGTCACCTTTGACCGTGCCGATCACGACCTTGCCGATGGGCTCGGCGCCCGTCTCGGCGAGCAAGGGACGCAGGATCTCCATTCCCGCCTTCATCGAGTTGGCCGCGAGCAGCACCTCGGGAACGAAGAGGATCCCATCGCGGAAGTCGATGCCGACGATTCTCATCCCCTCGACGAGGGCATCGTTCAGCACCTTCTCGGCGCTCCAGCCGCGCTCGAGGAAGATCCGCGTCGCTTCCACGACTTCGTCGCGCAGACCGTTGTAAAGATCGTCGTGAACCTGCTCGGTGAGCTCCTGGTCGTTCAGATCACGCAGGTTGAACTCGGACTCATCTGGCATGCTCGGTCCTCGGCTCGGGGGTGTACGCCCTCGAGGAAAAATGGTAGCCGAGGGGGGCTGCCCCATGGGGTGAATTTGCGACCCCCGCATGTCCGCAGGCGACAGGCGCCATGCGGATTTGCAGGGCATTATGCCAATATGGGATGGCGTCCCTAGACCATGCTCTTGCGCTGCCCGAAGGGCTGCTTGCGCTCCGGCGGCGGCGGGCGCCGGCGCATCTTGCGCCACAGGTCATAGATGCTGAGGAGGCCGGTGAGTCCCGCGAGACTGCCGAAGTAGGCCTGTGGGCCGAAGCGCGCCATGAGGCTCCCCACCAGCACCGGGCTCAATGCAGCGCCGATGCCGTTGAGTCGGAGCAGCGCGCCGCTCGCCGCCACCATCTGTGCGGGCTCGAGATGGTCATTCACGTGGGACACACCGAGCGAGTAGAGCGTGAAGGCGAGTGCGCTGAACAGCGCGGTGACCAACAGGACGAGCCCGTGCGGCAGGGCGCGCAGGGCCGTGGGCACGGCGGCGCTCAACGTCGCCAGGATGCAGATGCCGGCAATCACGGTGCGCCGGTCGATGCGGTCGGAGAGGCGGCCGACCGGGTACTGGAGGATGACCGCGGCGAGGACGCTGACGCCCATGAAGGTGGCCACTCCCGAGGTGTCGAGGCCGCTCAATCTGGCATACACCGGGCCCATCGAGTAGACGTTCGATGTCACCATGCCCGCTACCGTTACCGCCACGACCCCGAGGGGCGAGTCACGGTAGAGATCGCGATATCTGACCTTCTGCGGCAAGGCGATCTCGGGCGCATGCTGCGCCGCGATCACGATGGGCACGATGGCGAGCGAGATGAGCATCGCCACCAGCATGAAGGGCGCCATGGTGCGCGGATCGGTCGGGATCAGTAGGAACTGCGAGCTGCCGAGTCCGATGTAGAGCACCACCATGTAGATGGCGAGCAAACTGCCGCGGGTGGCGCGGCTGGAGCGGTCGTTGAGCCAGCTCTCGGCGACGACGTATATCGCGGCAAAGGCGAGCCCGGAGAGTCCCCGCAGCAGCGCCCAGGGGAGCGCCGAGATGAACAGGCCCTGAGCCAGGATGGAGACGCAGGCGATCGCCGCCATCGCGGCGAAGACCCGGATGTGTCCCACGCGGCGCACGAGGCGCGGGGCGAGCGTGGTGCCGGCAAGATACCCGATGTAGTAGCACGACATCACCGCGCCGGTGAGTGGCGCGGGGAAGCCCTCCAGCGTCGCGCGCAGGCTGATTTCCGTACCCTGCAATCCCGCGCCGAGCATCAGAATGCCCATGCCGAGGAGCAGTTGCCAGGTGGCCGCGATTGCCGTCATTGTTGAATGATTCTAGCGGAATGCACCGGTGCGATCAGCGTATGAGTTTTTGTGATCGGCGCCACCGGCGCGGTTGGCTATAGTGTGGCCATGCGGCAGAACCGACGGCAATCCGGTGCGGGCACCCGACCTCCCGGCCACGCTCGCGCGACCGCATACCGGCGCTTGCGCAATCCCTTCGCGCCGCAAGCTGTGTTTTCGGACGACGCCGTGGCATCGATGCACGAGAACGCGCTGCAGGTTCTCGAGAACCTCGGCATCAAGGTGCTGCTGCCCGAAGCGCGCGCGCTTTATGCCGGCGCAGGTGCTCTGGTCGATGACAGCACCGAGATCGTGAGGCTCGGCCGGGACATCGTCGCGGACACCCTTGCGAGCTGTCCGCGCTCGTTCGAGGGGCTCGGGGGCGACCCGGGACGCGCCGTGGAGTTCGCCGCCGGCTCGCTCGTCTTCATCGGCGGCTCGAGCTGCCCCAACGTGAGCGACCTGGATCGGGGGCGCCGTCCGGGCTCGCTGGCCGACTTCATCGATTTGGTCAAGCTCAGCCAGCATTTCGACGTGCTCCACATGCTGGGCAACCACACGGAGCCGCAGGACGTGCCGGTGCACCTGCGTCACTACGCCATGATGCGCGCGCAGCTGACGCTCTCCGACAAAATGCCGGTCGTGATGGCGCGCGGCACGGCGCAGGTGGAGGACAGCTTCGCGATGATCCGCCTGGCGCGCGGTGCGTCCGAAGAGGACTTCCGCAAGGGCGTCCATACCTACACCGTGATCAACAGCAATTCGCCGCGCACTCTCGACCGATCGATGGCGCAGGGAATCATCGATTTCGCGCGCTACGGCCAGCTCGTGATCATGACCCCGTTCTGCCTCGCGGGCGCCATGGCGCCGATCACCATAGCCGGCGCACTGACTCTGCAACATGCGGAGGCGCTGGCGGGCATTGCGCTCGCGCAGCTCGCGCGTCGTGGCGCGCCGCTGCTCTACGGCAGCTTCCTGTCCAACGTCGACATGAAGTCAGGATCGCCTGCTTTTGGCACCCCGACGCACCTGCAGGCGACTTTGGGTGCCGGTCAGCTCGCCCGTCTCATCGGGCTCCCGTGGCGCGCCGGCGCCGGTACCGCCGGCAACATCGTGGATGCGCAGGCGGCACTGGAGACTCAGTTCTCCCTCTGGGCGAGCGTGCTCGCGGGGGCGACCGTATGTCTGCATGCCGCCGGCTGGATGGAAGGCGGCTTGACGAATTCCTACGAGAAGTGCGTGACGGACGTGGAAGTGCTGCAGATGCTGGCTGAGCTGTGCACGCCGCCGGAGGCGGATGAGGGGGCGTTGGGGTATGCGGCCATCGCCGAAGTGCAGCCCGGCGGCCACTTTTTTGCGGCAGCCCACACGATGGCCCGCTACCGCACGGCATTCCATGAGCCGATGATCGCCGACTGGTCGAATTTCGGCACCTGGACCGAGCGCGGCGCGCTCACCTCCACTGACCGCGCGCACGCCAAGTGGAAGCAGGTGCTCGCCGAGTTCATCGCTCCGCCGGCGGCAGCCGCCTGTGCGCAGGCACTCGATGAGCTCATTGCCCGACGGACCGCCGAGGGCGGTGCGCCACCTTTGACCTGAGCCTACGCTCCTGCGGCGCCGGCGGTGCGCTGCTCGTCGGCGAGTACGTGGCGGGCCGACATGAAGTAGTGCCATGCCGCCCAGAAGCCCGTCGGCACCAGACACAACATCGCGAGCCGCAGCGACTCGGCGTCGGCCACGTGGCGGGGCGCGAAGAGGTCGCTCAGAACGCCGACCACCTGCGGAGCGATGATGAGATTGCCGAGATTGGCGGCGAAGAGCACGGTGGCGCAGTAGATCGCGCGCATGCCCGGCTGCGCGAGATTGTTGAGGATGCCGAAGCCGGGGCCGATGTAGACGTAGATGGAAGGGATGTAGAGCCAGAAGAGTGCGCGGGTGAGGGCCAGAGAGTGGGCGGAATAGATCACCGCCGTCACCACCGTGGCCAGCGCAATGTTGACCCCGATCAGGCGCAGCACGCGTTGCGGGCTCGAAAGCCACGGTCGCGACAGCAACCAGGTGCTGGCGATCATGGCGAGACTGCCGCCGAAGAGGTGGATGGGGCCGAGCATGGCGCCCGCCTCATCGACGTTGAGTCCGTAGCTGCGCATCAGGAAAGCAGGTGTCCACCACATGAGGCCCCAGCCCCACAGGGCAACCACGCAGCCGCCGATGATCAGATGCAGCGCAGAGGGCTGGCGCAGCATGAAACGCATCGTCTCGAGGAGGGGCGGGGCGGCACGCGGGTCGCTGCCGCGGTCGAGGCAGCCACGGGCCGGCTCGCGAATCGTGACGAGCACGAGGGCGCCGATCACGATCCCGGGGATGCCGAGTGCGAGGAACATGACCCGCCACCCGAGATGATAGGCGATCCTTCCCGCCACCTGCGAGCCGAGCCAGGCGCCGATCGGCGCGCCAAGTGAGAACACCTGCAGCGCCATCGGCCGGCGCGCGGCGGGGAAATAGTCCGACAGCATCGAGTTGGCACCGGGCGTGCCGCCTGCTTCCCCGACACCAACACCGATGCGAGCGCAGAGGAGCTGCCAGTAATTGCGCGCCAGGCCGGTTGCGACCGTGAAGGCGGACCAGACGATGAGACAGATGCTGATGATGACGCGGCGGCTCTTGCGGTCTATCAGCCAGGAGAGGGGAAAGCCGAAAATGACGTAGAAGATCGCGAGGGAGACGCCGGTGAGGAAGGCGACGTTGGCATCGGAGAGATGCAGCTCCCGGCGGATCGGCTCGAGCACGGTGGAGATCGAGTAGCGGTCGCAAATGCTCAGCGTGTACACCACGCACATCGTGATCGCGACATACCAGCGCTCCGCGATCGAGGAGGTATCCGCCGCAACGCGGTGCTCGCCGGCGGCGCTTCGGGGATGGAGGTCGACCCGTGTCTCGCTCACCCGCGGGTATCCTCGAGAATGAGATCGGCGGCCTTCTCGGCCACCATCAGAGTCGGCGCGTTGATGTTCCCGGAAGTGACTGCAGGAAAGACGGAAGCATCGATGACGCGAAGGTGGGCCACGCCGTGCACCCGCAGACGCGGATCGACTACGGAGCTCGTCGCGTGCGGGCCCATTGCGCAGGTGCCGGACGGGTGGAATACCGAGCCTGCCCGGCGGCGGAAGTCCTGGAGCACGTCCTCATCGGAGCAGACCCGCTCACCCGGCAACAGCTCGGATTCGATCACGGTGGCGAGCGGCTGGGTCGCCGCGATCCGGCGCAGCATGCGCGCCCCTTCATAGACGTCCGCGACGTCCTCGGGCGTCGACAGACTGTTGGGTACGATGGAGGGGCTCGCCATCGGGTCGGGACTGCGCAGGTGCACGCTGCCGCGGCTCGTCGGGCGGCAGGTGTTGAACGACATGAGAAAACCCGGAAACGGATCGGGTTCGAGCATGCGGCGGCGCTGGCCGCTGGTCGTGGTGCTGTAGCTCGCGGGATTGAAGTAGATGTGCAGGTTGGGGCGGCTGAGCTCCGGGCGGCTGCGGACGAAGGCGCCCGCCTGATTGACGCTCATCGCGAGAGGGCCCTGGCGGCGCAGCGCATAGCGCAGCGCGGCGCGAGCCTTGCCGAGCAAGGGCGCGAGCTCGTCATTGAGAGTCGGTACCCTCGAGCGATAGAAATACGACACACAAACGTGGTCCTGCAAGCCCCGCCCGACCGCCGGCAGGGCGGCGATCACCGGGATTGCGAGCGGTTGCAGCAGCTGCGGATCGCCGATGCCCGAGAGCTCCAGGAGTTGCGGTGAGCCGATGGCGCCGGCCGACAGCAGGACCTCGCGCCGGGCGCTCGCCGTGAGCCGCGTTCCGCCGCGCGCGTATTCCACGCCACTCGCTGCCTTCCCCGTGAGGAGCACACGGGCTGCGCGCGCCCCGGTGACCAGCTCGAGGTTGGGTCGGCGCAGCGCCGGCCGCAGATAGGCACTCGCGCTGGAGACGCGGACGCCGTTGCGGATCGTGACTTGCCAGAGACCGGCGCCTTCCGGCTCGGCGCCGTTGAAATCGCGCGTAATAGCGATGCCGGCCTCGGCGCATGCGGCAAGAAAGGTCTTGCAGAGCGGGTGGACCGCCGGGGACGGATCGTGAACGTGCACCGGCCCGCCGGCGCCGTGATATTCCGAGGCGCCCCAGGCGTGATCTTCGAGCTTACGAAAGTACGGAAGCACATCCTGCCAGCCCCAGCCGGGATTTCCGGCGCTGCGCCAGTCCTCGTAGTCGGACGGCTGACCACGCACGAACACCATGGCGTTTATGGAGCTCGAGCCCCCTAACACCTTGCCGCGGGGCCAGAAGGCACTGCGGTTGTCCAGCGCAGGCTCGGGCTCCGTCCGATACATCCAGTTGTAACGCGGTTCGGTGAAAGTGCGCGCATAGCCGATGGGCACGCGGATCCAGGGGCTGAAGTCGCTGCCGCCGGCCTCGAGGAGGAGCACGCGATGCCGGCCGCTCTCGCTGAGGCGATTGGCCAGCACGCAGCCGGCGGAGCCTGCCCCGACGATGATGTAGTCGAATTCCCCCATTTATCGTGGCAGCATAGCTCGGCACAGCGGCGGGCGGACCCGTGGCCGCATGCCTTTTTCCGATGGGTCCATAGAAATTCTCGGCTTTCGCGTCGTCGAGCCCTGTGGAAGCCTGGGTCGGGCTGATTGGCGGGTGTCGTAAATCCGCAATCCGCGCGTCGCGAACTCACAAGCCGCGGCGCCGCGATTACGGGAGCATCGAACGCGAGCCGGTGCGACGGGGCGCCCGGCCGCCAAGGGGGCTGACCTGCCGCCGGGAAGACAACAAGTTCGTAACCTGCCGAGGTCACCGAATGAAACCGAACCACAAGCTGTCGCGCACCATCGCCGCAATCCTGAGCGCCTCGGCCGCGCACGCCATACTGGCCGCGAACGCCGGCCCGACGAGCGCCGATGCGGGGCCGGAGGCTGCCGATGCGCCTGCCGCGGCAGACACCCCTGCAGCGGCCGAAGCCAGCTCCAGCTCCCTGCAGACGGTGATCGTGACCGCGCAGCGCCGTGAGCAGAACATCCAGGACGTTCCCATCACGATCCAGGCCATGACCGGCAAGACGCTGCAGAGCCTCAACGTGCAGACATTCGCCGACTACGTGAAGTACCTGCCGAACGTCAGCACGGGCTCTCAGGGCCCCGGCATGGGCACCCTGTTCATGCGCGGACTGTCCACCGGTGTGCTGGGTACTCAGGGACAGGGCTCCGTCGGCCTCTTCCCGAACGTTGCCGTGTACCTCGATGATCAGTCGGAGCTGCTGCCAGGCCGCGACCTCGATGTCTATGCGGTGGACCTCGAGCGCATCGAAGTGCTCGAGGGTCCGCAGGGGACGCTGTTCGGCGCCGGCGCGCAGGCGGGTGTGGTGCGCTTCATCACCAACAAACCGAAGCTCAATACGTTCGCGGTCGACGCAGTCGCCGGTTACGGTGTCACCGCCGGCGGCGATCCGAGCACCAAGGTCAATGCGACGTTCAACATCCCGCTGATCGAGAACACGCTGGCTGCCCGGGTGGCGGTGTTCAACGACCGGCGCGGAGGATACATCGACAATCAGCCGGCGTTCTTCGCCCGCGGCAGTCAGGATCTCGGGATCGCCGATGCCATCGGCGGGGTCGTGCCCAACGACAGCGTGGTGATCAACAACTACCAGATCGCCGCCAATAACATCAATCCGCTGACCTTCAACGGCATCCGCGGGGAGCTCCTCTTCAAGATCAACGATGACTGGAGCGTGCTGTTCAGCCAGATGTATCAGAACATGGACGCGGAGGGCGTCTTCTACGAGATGCCCTTCGGCAGCGAGGGCGCGGGACTCACCAATCCCGGCGGCGTACCGATCGGCGGCCAGCCGCTGCCGCCCTATTCGGTGAACCTGTTCAATCCGTCCTTCGACAAGGACAGGTTCGAGAACACCGCCTTGACCGTCAGCGGCAAGGTGGGTCCCCTCAGCCTCGTCTACTCGGGCTCCTACCTCGACCGCCACATCGACCAGACCCTCGATTACACCAACTACGCGCGCGGCCGCTACGGGTACTACTATCAGTGCGCCGGTTACTCGGCGGGCAATCCCGCGGTCGGAACCTGCTACACGCCGAGCTCGGTCTGGACGGACACGGAGCACGACAAGCACGTGAGTCAGGAGCTGCGCCTGAGCACGCCGCAGGACTGGCGCATTCGCGGCCTGGTCGGCCTCTTCTACGAGGACTACAAGATTTACGACGATACGGAATGGATGTACAAGAGCGTGCCGAACTGCGCGCCCACAGGGCCCACGACGAACTGCTTCCTGCAGATCCAGCCCTGGCCGGACGTGCCGGCCAACCGGCCCGGCCTGCGTAATGCCAATACCGGCTTCTTCGATGATTTCCAGCGCACCTTCATCCAGAAGGCGGCGTATACCTCCGTGTCCTTCGACGTCATCCCGCAAAAGCTGACGGTCACGGGCGGCGTGCGCTATTTCCACATGTACAACTCGGAGCTCGGCGGGGACGTCGGCAGCTTCTCCTGCAAGGTATTCGGCACGCCCACGACCTACTTTGGCCCCTGCAAGGCTCCGTATGGGACCGATTTCGCGCAGCAGGATCCGCACACGCTGACGGAGTCGGGCATGCGCGGCCGCGGCGATCTCGAATATCACGTTACTCCCGACATCCTGGTGTACTACACCTACTCGCAGGGATTCAGGCCGGGCGGCTTCAATCGCGGCACCTCCAGTCACCTGCCCGATGCCAACGGCAACAACCAGTACGCCACGCCGAAGACGTACCTCTCCGATAACCTCACCAACAACGAAGTCGGCTGGAAGACGATGTGGTTCGACCACCGGCTGGAGGTCAACGGCGCGGTCTACCAGGAGAACTGGAGCAACGCCCAGGTCAGCTTCTTCTGTCCGCAGTGCGGCCTCGGCAACCTGACCTACAATACCAACGGACCGGACTACCGGGTGCGGGGCGTGGAGCTGCAGATCGCCGCGAACCTGTGGCGCGGCCTCTCGGTCAACGGCGCGGCCGCCTGGAACAGCGGCGAGCTGAAGAATTCGCCGGCGCTGATCGGCAATCTTGCGGGGAGCACGAGCTTCGGCAAGCCGATCACGGGCTTCTACGTGAAGGACAAGGCTACCGGGCAGTGGCTCTTCGGCGGGCTGGTGCAGGACGTGTACGGCGCTCAGGGGAGCCCGCTCGCCAACTCCCCGCCCTTCGAGGGAAACCTGCGCGTGCGCTACGACTGGGAGTGGGGCACTTACCTGCCGTATGTGCAGGCGGGGATGCAGCACCAGTCGCATTCGCTGTCGGCCTCCGGCCACGTGGAGGCGTACGACCAGCCGGCCTGGACGACCTATGACCTGGCCGCCGGGATTGCGAAGGACACCTGGACGGTCTCGCTCATCGGTACGAACATCACCAATACGAACAAGAGCCTCTTCACGACGAGCCGGCAGTTCATCCTGACGGAAACGCCGATGCGTCCGAGAACGATCGAGCTCACGTTCGGCTACGCCTTCACCGAGCACCACTGACCCGAAGGACGGTCCGGGGCGGGATTGCGGTAGACTCCTTCCCCATGCAAGCCGACAGTGCCGCATCGCCGGGGCCCGTGAGTGCCCCGGCGGGCGTGCGCCAGCTCCTCGATCGGCGCCAGTTCGCCGAGGCTGCACGGGCCGCCGAGGCACTGCTGGCGAGGTCCCCGGAGGATCGCGATCTCCTCTACATGCTTGCGGTCGCCCAGCGCTATCTCGGCAGGATCCCTGCGGCGCTCGGGACGCTCGCGCGTCTCGAGGAGCTGCATCCGGACTACCCGCGCCTGCACCAGGAAAAGGGGCACTGCCACGTCGCCCAGCGCTCCTCGGCGCCGGCAATAGCCGCCTTCGAGCGTGCGGTGGCTCTCAACCCGGCGCTGCCCGGCAGCTGGCGGACACTGCAGTCCCTCTACGGCATGGTGGGCCGGCGCGCCGATGCGGATAACGCCGGCGCGCATGTTGCCAAGCTCGCGAGCCTCCCCACCGCGATCGTCACCGCACGCAGCATGTTTGCCGACGGCGAGATCGAGGCTGCCGAGGCACTGGTGCGCCGCTATCTCATCGAGCACGGCGATGACATCGAAGGGATGCGCCTGCTCGCGCAGATCGGCATGAAGCTCGATGTGCTCGACGATGCGGAGTTGCTGCTCGAGACCGTGCTCGAGCGGGCGCCGGACTATCGGCCCGCGCGCTACGATTACGCTCAGGTGCTGCTGCAACGACACAAGCACCGCCAGGCGCGCGAGCAGATCCGAATCCTGCAGCAGACGGAGCCCGGGGAGCGCGCCTATCGCATCACCCAGGCGACTCTCTCGACCGAGCTCGGCGAGTGCGAGCAGGCGCTGCGCGAATACGAGCGGCTCCTCGCAGAGACGCCCGATCACGCGGAGCTGCACCTGTCGATGGCGCACACGCTGAAGACTCTCGGCCGGCAGCGCGAGGCGATAGAGTCGTATCGGCGCGCCGCCGGGTTGCGGCCCGACTATGGTGATGCCTATTGGAGCCTGGCGAACCTGAAGACCTACCGCTTCACGGACGGCGAGCTGGCAGCGATGCGCGCCGCCGAAGCCGCACCGCGCACCGCGCTCAAGGATCGCTTCCATCTGTGCTTCGCGCTCGGCAAGGCGCTCGAGGACCTGGGCGAGTACGCGGCATCGTTCGCGTATTACGAGCGTGGCAACGCGCTCAAGAAGAGCGAATGCCGCTACCGCCCGGAGTTCATCGAGCGCAACACCCGGATGCAGATCGAAGTCTGTACCCCGGAGCTCTTCGCCCAGCGGCAGGGCTGGGGAGATCCGAGTCACGCGCCGATCTTCATCGTGGGCCTGCCGCGGGCCGGCTCGACACTCATCGAGCAGATTCTCGCCTCCCACTCCCGGGTCGAAGGCACGATGGAGCTGTCTGACATTCCCCGTCTCGCGCAGAGTCTGCAGGGGCGCGAGAGCGGCGAGGAGCGGCCGCGCTATCCGGGCGTGCTCACCGAGCTGCTGTCGGAGGATTGCAAGCGCTTCGGTGAGCGCTATCTCACCGACACGCGGCTCTATCGCTCCGGCAAGCCGCGCTTCATCGACAAGATGCCGAACAACTTCCGGCACATCGGCTTGATGCACCTCATCCTGCCCAACGCGAAGATCATCGATGCGCGCCGCGGGCCGATGGCCTGCTGCTTCAGCAACTTCAAGCAGCTGTTCGCATCGGGGCAGCAGTTCACTTACTCCCTCGAGGACATCGCCCGCTATTACCGCACCTACGTCGAGCTCATGGCGCACTGGAACCGGGTGCTGCCGGGCAAGGTGTTGCGGGTGCAGCACGAAGATCTGGTCGCGGACTTCGAGCCGCAGGTGCGCCGGATCCTCGATTTCTGCGAGCTCGACTTCGAGCCCGGCTGTCTCGAGTTCCACAAGACCTCGCGCCGCGTTCACACGGCGAGCTCCGAGCAGGTGCGCCGGCCCATCAACAGCGAGGGTCTGGAGCAATGGCGGCGCTTCGAGCCCTGGCTCGGGCCGCTCGCCGAGGCCCTCGGGGAGCTCGCGGAGGACCGATCATGACCGAGCCTCCAGCCCCTTCGCGGCGCCGCGAGCGCGGGCGGGGTGCCCGCTCCACCGGCCCCTCGCTCGCGCCGATGCCGCGCCTCACCAACCGCTGGCCGCCGCTAGAGATCCTGACGGGCGAGCAGGTGGAGCGCATCGTGCTCGCTGCCTTCAGGGTGCTGGAGGAGGCGGGCCTGGAGATCCGCAGCCCGGCCGCCCGCGAAGTCTATCGCCGCGCCGGTGCGCTGGTGGATGAGGATACGCAGATGGTCCGCCTCGGGCGCGACCTCATCGAGGCGCATCTCGCGTACGCGCCGGCGAGCTTCGTGCTCCACTCTCGCAATGCCGAGCGCGATCTGCACGTCGGTGGCGACGTGGTCAACTTCGGCCCGGTGAATGGCGCGCCGCACATCAACGATCGCGAGCATGGCCGGCGTTACGGCGACATCGAGTCTTTCCGCAATATTCTGCGGCTCACCCATTCCCTCGGTGTCCTTCACTGGCAGGGTGGGATCGTCGTGGAGCCCGTCGATCTGCCCGTGGCAGTGCGGCATCTTTCCGTTTATCAGGCGCACATCGAATGCGCGGATATCGTCTGGGCCGCGCGCGGCATCGGCGGCGTGCAGGCGCAGGATGCGATCGCGATGTCAGCCGTCGAGCACGGGTGCACGGTCGAAGACCTCGCCTCGCGCCCGACGCTCATGACGGTCACCAACGTCAATTCGCCGCGCCGGGTCGATGAGGAGATCCTCGACAACATCATGATCATGGCCCGGCACGGGCAGTGCGTCGTCATCACGCCGTTCACCCTGATGGGCGCGATGGCGCCCGTGACGCTCGCCGGAGCACTGGTGCAGCAGACCGCCGAGGCGCTCGGCATCATCGCGCTCTGTCAGATGCTGCGGCCGGGCGCGCCCTGTGTCCTCGGGGGATTCACCTCCAACGTCGACATGCGAACCGGCTCGCCGGCCTTCGGCACGCCGGAGTACGTTCACGCAGTGATCGCCGCCGCCCAAATCGGCCGGCGTCTGAAGATTCCCGTGCGCACGAGTGCCGTGAACGCCTCACCGGTCGTTGATGCCCAGGCGACGTACGAGACCGCGTTCTCGCTGCAGGCGGCGATCCTGAGCCATAGCCATCTCATCAATCATGCGGCCGGATGGCTCGAAGGAGGCCTCTCGGCCTCGCTCGAGAAGATCATCGTCGACGCCGAGCTCCTGCGGAATTGGGCCGAGATGCTGAAGCCGGTGACCTTCGATGATGACGATCTCGCGGTGGATGCCATCAAGGCCGTCGCGGTCGGCGGGCATTTCTTCGGGGAGCCTCATACCCTCGCGCGCTATCAATCGGCGTTCTACCGCCCGCTGCTTTCCGACTGGTCCAACTTCGAGAGTTGGACGGAGGCTGGCGCGCGTAACGCCACGGAGCGTGCGACCGGCATCTGGCAAAAGCTGCTCGCCGAGTACGTGGCGCCGCCACTCGATCCGGCGGTCAAGGAGGCGATCGCGGACTATGTGGCGCGCAGAGTGCGCGAGCTGAGCGCAAGCGGGTGAGCTCCTGGATCGCCAATGCACGGATGTACGCGGTCAGCCCTGATGTCGAGTCGGTCTGGCGCGGATTACTCGCCAGGATCGCAGAGGAAGCGGACGTCGCGCTCGAGTACCTGCCGTATCCCGCGCCGCAGCCGCTGGAGCATTTATGGTCGCGGCCGGACCTGGGTGCGGTGCTCATGTGCGGCTATCCCATCGCGCTGCGGCTCGCTCACGTGCAGCCGATTGCAGCGCCGATTCCGCGGGTGCAGTGGGCCGCGGGCCGCGCGGTCTATCGGACGGATCTCATCGTCCGGGAGGACGCGCCCTTCAGGCAGTTGGAGGATACGTTCGACGGGCGTGCCGGCTGGACTGTGGCGCATTCCCACTCCGGCTTCAATGCGTTCCGCCACCATCTGCTCACTTACCGCACGGCGCAGCGTCCGACACTGTACCGGCAAATGGTCGGCAATCTCGTGACCGCGCGAAACGTGCTCGATGCCGTGCGCGAGGGGCGTATCGACGTGGGGCCGCTCGATGCCTATTGGCATCTGTTGATCGCCAGGCATGCTCCCCGGCTCTGCGAGGGCGTGCGTGTCCTGTGTTCGACAGCGCTCGCTCCGATGCCGTCCTTCGTGGCGGCCGCTGACCTCCCCACGGCTGTCGTGGCACGTCTTCGCGGCGCATTCGTGGGCGCTGCGGGGAAGGCATGGTTTGGCGGGCTCGCCGATCCCCTGATGCTCGAAGGGTTCGCGCAGGTCAGTCGGGAAACATACGATCCCGCTCTGGAATGGGACGGCGAGGCGAGGGCGGCGGGCTACTTGGAGCCCGCCTGAGCCGAGCTCTCACGAAGTCGCGAGGGGCACGCGCTCAGTCGGATGCTGCAGCACATCGTGACGGCGAAACAGGTACCGCCGTGCGACGTCGAAGTACGTACGGTACACGAGGCCGCCGTTCTCGGCGATCAGCCGCTCGCGCTCCTGTCGGTGGCGGGCGGGAAGGTCGTACCAGGGAATGGCCGGCGCCTCGTGATGCAGGGAGTGCAGATTGTTGAACAGGAAAAGCGGCCCCAGGATCCACGAGCTCTCGACGATCGCGACCCGCTCACGCACTCCGGGGCGCGCCCGATGCTCGGCGAATGACCGGATCAACTGCATGGCATTCGCCGGTATCACCATGGCCACGAAATAGAGCCAGAGCGGGATGCCACAGACGAGCTTCACCCAGAGAACGACGGGGATGCACCAGAGCAGATGCTCAGCCCAGCTGGCCCGGACTCCAGGCTCGCCGCGCCAGGCGTTGCGCAGGTCCCAACGAAGGTACATCCCGATACGCAGGAATGATCCTACGATGAGGCGCCCCGCGAGGGTCTGCTCGATGCGCAGGGCGATGCGCATCGAGGCACTCAACGCTGCCCAGCCCTCGGATGTCCAGTAGTACGACTCCGGATCATCGATGGGATCGGTCAGCCGCGCATCGCAGTGATGCTTGTGATGCAGGTCGCGGTAGCGCTGGTATGGAATCCACAGCCCGAGCGGAACGATGGCGAGCAGGCGATTGAGGCGCTTCGAGCGCGTGGGATGTCCGTGGACGATCTCGTGCTGCAGGGAGCTGTGCAGGGTGATGAGCAGCGTCGCGAGCGGCGCGACGATCCAGAGCGGCCAGTGAGCGTATCTCGAAGTGACGGCGAGCCAGCCGCCGTACGCGATGAGGAGGAGGAAGAGGGTAGGAAGCTCAACGGCGGGCCGGGTGCGGCCGGCGCCTGACGTCACGATCGGTTTTGAGGATGCGCTTGGAGGCGATGACATCGAAACCTACAACTTCTCGGTGCATTATAACACCGGCGCAAGCGCCGGAATCGGGCGAATTGTTAAGTAGGTCGCGAGTTTTCAAGCTGGTGTCGCGTGGCGACAGCCAAGGGCGCCGCCTCGTGGCGTCAGTCGAGGCGGGCGGTCCGGCAGAGCCGCCGCTCGAGGGCGGCGACGGCGTCGTACAGAAGCACGGCCATGAGGCCCGTGGCGAGCCCCCCCTGCAGGACGAAGGCGGTATTGTTGGAGAGGAGCCCCGCGATGATCACCTCGCCGAGGCCCTTGGCCGCGACCGTCGAGCCGAGGGTCGCGGTGCCGATATTGATCACCAGCGAGATACGAATTCCAGCCAAAATCAGTGGCATAGCCAGTGGAAGCTCGACTGAGACTAGCTTCTGGCGGGCGCTCATTCCCATGCCGCTCGCCGCCTCGAGGACGGCAGCCGGACAGGTTCTCAAGCCTACGACCGTGTTCTCGAAGATCGGCAGCAATCCGTAGAGAAAGAGCGCGATCAGGGTCGGTTTCTCGCCGAAACCGACGAGCGGCACGGCCAGCGCCAGCACGGCGACCGGGGGGAACGTTTGTCCGAAGTTGACGACAGCCCGCGACAGCGGCAGAAACTCCTGACCGCCGGGGCGAGTGACCAGAATGCCAAGCGCGACAGCAATGACGATGCTGCCGGCGCACGCTGCGAGCACGGTCGCGAGGTGCGACAGTGCCAGCGTCCAGAGATTGCCCTGATCGTATATCGGCGGCGCACCGCCCGCGGTGAGCGGCGCGAAAAGCGGCGCGAAGCGTTGCGGCGCAAGCAGAAACGCGAGCAGCAGGCCGAGTGCCGCGAGACGCAGGATCGTTGCGGCGCGGTGCATCAGCCCGGCCGCCCGCGCGCCATGATCGCAGCAACCGTGAGCCGTCCGCAGGGCGTCCCGTTGGCATCGAGCACAGTGGCACACTCGCTGCCACGCCAGAGGAGCTCCGACAGCACCTCGCGCAGGGAGGCGGATGTAGGAACGGCGATCCCGTCTGCGCCGGTCTCGCCTGCCGCCAGGGGCAGTGCAGCCTCGCCGGCTGTCGTGAGGGAGAGGAGGCGCATCGCCCGCTCGGCGCTGCCGGTCATGCGTGCGACGAGCGGATCGGCCGGCCGCGTGACCAGCACCTCGGGCCGATCGTATTGGATGAGGCGGCCGGCGCTCATGACGGCGACGCGGTCCCCCAGCCGAAACGCCTCGTCGATGTCATGTGTGACGAGCACGACCGTCGTACCGAACTTCCGTTGGATGTCGAGGAGATCGTCCTGGGCTTTCTCGCGGATGATGGGGTCGAGCGCTCCGAACGGCTCGTCCATCAGGAGCACCGCCGGCTCGGCGGCGAGCGCGCGCGCGACGCCGACCCGCTGCTGTTGGCCGCCGGAGAGCTGATGCGGATATTTTTCCGAATACTGGCCTGGATCGAGCTGCAGGGCTTCGAGGAGTCCGGCGGTCCGCGCGCGGATGCGACTTTCCTCCCAGCCGAGGAGGCGCGGCACCGTCCCGATGTTCTCCGCCACCGTCCGGTGGGGGAAGAGGCCGTACCCTTGGATCACATAGCCGATACGACGCCGCAGCACATATCCGGGCTCGCTCTCGGTGTCACGGCCGTCCAAGAGAACCCGGCCGCTCGTCGGCTCGATGAGCCGGTTGATCATCCTGAGCAGCGTCGATTTGCCCGAGCCCGACGTGCCGACGATCACGGTGATCGAGTTGCGCTCGACGACCATCGACACGTCATCGACGGCGGTCATCGACCCGTAACGCTTGGTGAGGCTCTCGATGACTATCATTGCGGTACGCGATCCAGGCGCTCGACGAGCGCATCGAGCAACACGGCGGCCGAGAAGGCGAGCACTACGGTGGGAATTGCCCCGAGAAGCACCAGATCGGTGGCCGCCTGTCCGATCCCCCCGAAGACGAATGTGCCGAATCCGCCGCCGCCAATGAGCGCCGCAACGGTGACCAGTCCGATGTTCTGTACGAGGACGATCCGGATGCCGGTGAGAATGACGGGCAGCGCAAGAACGAGCTCTACGCCCATCAGCGTCTGCCACTGAGTCATCCCCATGCCGAGGGCGGCTTCGACCGTCGCGGGCGAGACGCGCTTCAGGCCGGCGACCGTGTTGGCGACGATCGGCAGGAGCGAGTAGAGGAACAGGGCCAGCACCGCCGGGGCAGCACCGATGCCGCGGATGCCGACGGCTGAGGCGAGTGGAACATGCGCGGCGAGCGCTCCCAGCGGAGCCATGAGGATGCCGAAGAGCGCGATGGAAGGGATTGTCTGGATCATGTTGAGCGCGCTCAGCACACCGGGCTGCAGGCGTGGCACGCGATGACAGAAAACTCCCAGCGGCAGCGCGACGATGACGGCGGCGCCGAGCGAGCCCAACGAAAGAAGAATGTGCTGGCGCGCCGCGACCGCGAAAGCCGCGGCGTTGACGGCGTACTCGCGCATCACCGAGACATTGTCGAAGGTGCCATGCGCCAGTGCGAGCCCCGCGAGGCCGAGGAAGAGGGCGAGCAGGAGCACGCGCACTCCCGGCCCTGGACGCATGCGCGTGATCGCATCCGTTGCGAGGAGGCCGAGCGCGGCGAGCAGCAGCCAGAAGCCTGCTCCCGGCGCGACCCGTACGATGAGGTCATGGGGTGGGGTCAAGGCGTTCGCCGCGCCAGCAAGGGCCATCGCGGTGACCACGATGGCGGCGAGCGCCGCGGCCAGGCGTAATGGCGCATTCACCACGAGGAGCGCCACGGCCGCTACCGTCGCGAGCGTCGCCCAACAGCCGAGAGCAGCCCATGTGGGAAGGACCGCCAGCAGACCGCGCGGATCGCCGGGCACGATGCGATTTGCCTTGAAGGCAACGAACGGGAGCAACAGGAGCCCGGCGGCTCCGACGAGGGTCAGCAGCGCGCCCAGGCGATCGAGGCCAGCAAGCGCGGTATCCCGCGCGGAGGCCGGCCGGCGCAGCAGGAAGCCGGGGGTGCTCACTTCGACGGATCCTTGCGCTGCAGCCTCTTCCGATCAAGATAGGCCCTGGCCACCGACTCGATCGCCTCACCGTCGACCTGCACGCGCTCGTTGAGATGTTGCAGCGTATCGCGATCGAGACTCTGCATGAGCGGCTTGACGAGTGCGGCGATGTCCGGATACGCGCGCAACACGGATTCCCGGATGAGAGGGACCGGAGCGTAGATCGGTTGGTCGTGCTTGTCGTCCTCGAGGACGACGAGGTTCGCCGCGGCGATTCCCCCATCAGTGGCGTAAACCATCGCCGTGTTGGTGTCGTTCGTCCGCGCGGCAGCGGCGGTGATCATGGCCGTGGTTTCCCCTCCGGCGAGCACGATGAGCTGGTCCGAAGTCAGCTTGAACCCATACGTGCCCTCGAGTGAGCGGAGCGTCCCGGCATTGGCGAACTCGGCCGAGCAGGCGAGCACGACCTGCCCACCCCCGGATACCCAGCGCGCGAAGTCGCTCATCGTACGCAGATGGTGGGCCTCGGCCACATCGCGGCGCACCGCGAGCGCCCAGGCGTTGCTCGCGGGAGCGGGGGTGAGCCAGACGATCCGGTTCCTCGCATAGTCGAGGCGGGCGCCGAGCTCATAACCCTTCCTGAAGTCCTTCCACGCCGGATCCAAGGGCATATTGAAGAAGATGCCGCCGTTGCCCGTGTATTCGACGTAGAGGTCGACTTCGCCATCGAGGACCGCCCGGCGCACGACCGGAGTGGCGCCGATCTTCAGGCGATCGACGGTCGGGATACCGGCGGCGCTCAGGACCAGATGGATCATCTCGCCGATCATCGCCGACTCGCTCGAGAGCTTCGATGAGACGACGACGGGGGCGCCGGCCCGCGCCGGCGCGGGGGCGATGAGCGCGATTGTCGCGGCGATGCAGAGCGCTTTGAAGAATCGCGCCACGTGTGGCCTCTACCCCTATGGGAACACACGTTGGCCGCTGGTGCGTTGCGAGTCAAGCGTTATCATCGGGGCATGAAGAGTACCGCGCGAGCCGTCGTCATCGGGGGTGGGGTGGTCGGCGCCAGCGTGCTTTACCACCTCGCCAGGATCGGCTGGCAGGACGTTCTGCTCCTCGAGAAGAGCGAGCTCACGGCCGGCTCGACGTGGCATGCAGCCGGCGGCATGCACACGTTCAATGGCGAGGCGAACATCTCCAAGCTGCAGAAGTATACGATCGACCTCTACCGCGAGATCGAGGCGCTGTCGGGCCACTCGTGTGGGCTGCACCCGAACGGCGGTCTCATGCTGGCAGCGACACCCGGAGAGCTCGACAGTCTGAAGCTCATCTGCTCCCGCGCCCGCTATCTCGGCATGGAGACCGAGATGATCTCGCTCGAGGAGGCGCAGCGGCTGAACCCGCTCATCGACACGAGCTTCTTCATCGGGGCGCTCTGGCGTGCGGACGGCGGGCACTGTGACCCTTCCGGAACCACGCATGCGTACGTCAAGGCGGCTCGGCAGCTTGGCGCATCAGTGGAGCGTTTCACGCGTGTGCTCGCGCTCACGCCTCGCCGCGACGGTACGTGGGACGTAGCGACCGACAAGGGGACGGTCCATGCCGAGCACGTGGTCAATTGCGCCGGGTTGTGGGCGCGCGAGGTCGGGCATCTTGTCGGCATCCACCTGCCCGTGCTCGCGATGGAGCACCACTATCTGGTGACCGAGGACATCCCGGAGCTCAAGGGACGCGAGCGCGAGATCGTCAACACGACCGACTACGCGGGCGAGATCTACATGCGGCAGGAGCGCTCAGGTGCCCTGATCGGCACCTATGAGCCGCACGGTGTGGTCTGGGCACCCGTCAGGACGCCCGACGACTTCTCCATGCAGCTCCTGCCCGAAGATTTCGAGCGGCTGGCGCCTTACTTCGAAGTGGGATTCCAACACTTTCCCGCGCTCGGCCGCGCCGGCATCAAGAAGGCCATCAATGGCCCGTTCACCTTCGCGCCCGATGGCAATCCGCTCGTCGGGCCCGTTCGCGGCCTGAGGAATTTCTGGGTCGCCTGTGCCGTGATGGCAGGCTTCAGCCAGGGCGGGGGCATCGGGCTGGTGCTGTCGCGCTGGATGGCAGAGGGCGACCCGGGTCAGGACATCCTCTCGATGGATGTATCGCGATTCGGCGCGTTCGCAACGCCCAAGTACACCTCCATCAAGGTTCCGGAGAATTACTCACGGCGCTTCCGCCTGGCTTATCCCAACGAGGAGCTCCCCGCGGCGCGGCCCATGCGGCGCTCTCCCATCCATGACCGCCTCGAGGCCGCTGGGGCGGTCATGGGCGCGAATTTCGGGCTGGAGCATGCACTCTGGTTCGCACCTCCGGGAGTGGCGCCGGCGGAGACGCCGACCTATCGCCGGTCGGAGGCGTTCCCTCACGTTGGCGAGGAATGCCGCGCCGTGCGCAGCACGGTCGGCATCTACGAGACGACCAACTACGGGAAGTACGAGGTGACGGGGCGCGGCGCGCGCGGCTGGCTCGATCGCGTGTTCGCCTCGCGCATTCCGCCGCCGGGACGATTGCGGCTGGCGCCGATGCTCAATCGGGCCGGGCGGATCGTCGGTGACCTCACGATCACCTGTGTCGCGGAGGATCGATATCTCATCTTCGGATCCGGCTTCGCGGAGGAATTCCACCTGCGCTGGTTCTGGGCGTCCGGCATCCCGGCCGACGTGTTCGTGCGCTCGGCCGCCTCGACCCTGACGGGATTCTCCATCGCCGGCCCGAGATCGCGGGAGCTTCTGCAGCGCCTGGTCCGGCTCGATCTTTCCAACGGGTCCTTCAAGCTCTTCCAGGTGGCCGAGACCTCCGTGGGGTTCGCGCCGGCGATCCTCATGCGCTCCGGCTTCACCGGCGAGCTCGGCTACGAAATCTGGACGACGCCCGACTATTTCGCGACGCTCCACGATGACCTGCTCGAGGCGGGCCGCGACCTCGGGCTTACGCACTTCGGCGGACGCGCGCTGTCGTCGCTGCGGCTCGAGAAGGGTTACGGCTCATTCAACAAGGACTTCCGCCCCGACTACACGCCCGCAGAAACCGGCCTCGATCGCTACGTCGATTTCGACAAGCCCGAGTTCATGGGACGCGCGGCCGTGCTTGCCGAGCGCGCCGGCGGCCCGAAGCGGCGCTTCGTGATCCTCGAGCTGCCCGAGGCCGATACGGAGGCGGTCGGCTATGAGTCGATACTGAAGGACGGCGCGGCAGTTGGATACGTTACCTCGGCGGCGTACGGCCACTGCGTCCGCAAAAGCCTCGCCGCGGGCTACGTACCCACGGCGCTCGCTCGCGAGGGAGAGACGTTCCAGGTCGATGTCTTCGGTGAACCTCGCGCCGCGATCGTCCGCCTGCAGGCGCTCTACGACCCGGAGGGTCTACGACTCAGAGGTTAGCGTCGTGAACGGTCAAATGGCTGTCGCCGCGAGCGCGCGCTCATCGAGCGCATAGCCCATGCCGGGAGCATCGCTCAGATTGAGCCAGCCCTCCGCGTCGGCCACGAGCGGCTCGGCCAGCATGAAATCCCGCCGCTCGAGCGTCCACTCCGGCGGGTCGTACGCATACTCGAGGAAGGGCGCATCAGCGAGTCCTGCGACCAGGTGCGCATTCGCGGTGAGGCCCATGCCGTTGGTCCAGGTATGAGGCGTGAAGACGAGCTGATGCTCCTGGGCCATCGCCGCAATCCGCCTGAGCCCGGTGATGCCGCCGACGAGAGCTGCATCGGGTTGCAGCACATCGACCGATCCGCCGGTGATCAGATCGCGCAGCTCGTGGAGTTGGCGCGTCATCTCACCCGCCGCGATCCTCACCTCCGTAGCCTCGCGGAGCGCTTTCATGCCCGCGTGGTCGGCTCGATGCAAAGGCTCTTCCATCCAGAACACATCGAGGCGCTCGAGCTCCCGCGCCACCGCGAGCGCATCCTTCAGGCTCCAGGGCGCTTGCGTGTCCCACGGCATGCGCCAGCCCTGGTTGCAATCGACCAGGAGCTCGAGGCGCTCGCCGACGCGCGCGCGCACCGCCTCGAGCGCACGGACGTCGTGGTGCCAGTCGCCGCGTTGAAAGCGGATCTTCATGGCACGAAAGCCCCGAGCGGCATAACACTCCGCCTGCGCGGCCAGTGCCGCCGGGTCGCGCAGCGTGCCCGAGGAGGCGTAGGTGCGCACCCGGCTCGCGAGGCCGCCCAAGAGTCGCCAGCAGGGCTGACCGGTGATCTTCCCGGCAAGGTCCCAGAGCGCGAGATCGAGCGGCCAGCAGCGCCCGTAATGAAAGTCGATGTGCGAGAGGACGCGGTGATGCCGCTCGAGGGCGAGCGCGTCCTGGCCGACGAACAGGGGCTCATGGCCGGCAAAGCCGACCATCTGATCGCCGGAGCCGTAGCCTTCGAGTCCCGTGTCGGTGGTTACCCGCACGAGGGTGGCGTCGAAATGAACCCGCGGCCGGGTATCCCAGCTCGCATGGAACGGTGGATCGAGCGGCAGACGATGATGGGTGATGCGGATCGAAGCGATCCGGTGCCCCGAGGCGCGGGGCGCAGATTGCTGAGGCAACGCGTTCATGGGGCTCGGCTGCTAGGCTTTCACACTCACCGCGGCCGTCCAAGCCGAGAATTTGGCTACCGGCATCGAAAAAAGGCATCGAAATGCGGTGCGCCGCCGCGGTCAGCGGCGGCTAGTATGCTCGAGCCGCCCGGGAGGCAAAGATGGGCAAGAAAACGATCGATCGACGTTGGCTGCCGCTCAATGCGTTGCGCGCGTTCGAGGGGGTAGCCAAGCACGGCAGCTTCACGGCCGCCGCCCACGCGCTGCTCATTTCCCAGAGCGCTCTGTCCCGACACGTCATCTCGCTCGAGCGCCTGATCGGCGTCCAGCTCTTCGAGCGGCGCCCACACGCGTTGACGCTCACCAAGGCGGGCCAACATCTGCTGCCGGCCGTAGCCAAGTCCTTCGATCGGCTGGAATACGCCATCGACGACATCCGCAACGAGGGTGCTCCCGCCCAGCGCACGTTGCGGGTACGTATGCCGCCGAGCTTTGCCATGCAGCTCGCGGTACCCATTCTCAGGGATTTTCGCCAGGCGAGTACGGAGGTCGACATCGACCTCATCAGTCCCGCCGCGGCAGGTCCACCGCTCGGTGATGTCGATGTGGCGGTGGTCTACTCGAGGCCCATGGTGACCGACCTGGTCGCGGACCTGCTCTGGCCGGTGCGCCTCAGCATCCTCTGCCACCCGCAGATCGCCGCGCAGCACGCTGCCAAAGGACTCGCAGGCTTCATAGAAGCGAATGAGCTCGTGCACGTGCGCATCGATGAGCTGCCGCGGCACGAGGCCTGGGCGCAGTTCGTGCGCCATGCCGCGCTCGGTCCGATCAACGTCGAGCGTGGACTGGTCTTCGACACTGCCATGCTCGCCGCGCAGTACGCTCTCAGCGGCCAGGGCATCGCGCTGGTCGACACCAACCTGTTCGCGGAGGAAATCCGCAGCGGCCGTCTGGTGAGCCCCTTCGATATGACCGTCGACAACGGCTACGGCTACTACCTCCTCACACATCCCGAAGGTCTCGCCGACACGGCCATCAGCCTCTTCAGATCCTGGCTGATCGAGCGCTTCGGGGCGGGCGCAATCGCCGCGAATCCGCCGGTGCAGCTCGCGGTATCCAACGATTGGGAGAAGGCGGAGCGACGAGGCTCATGAGAAGTGCCGCTCGCGTAGTGGTGGTGGGCGGCGGTGTGGTCGGCGCCAGTGTGCTCTACCATCTGACCAAGGCCGGCTGGTCGGAGGTGATGCTGATCGAGAGGGATGAGCTGACGTGCGGCTCGACCTGGCATGCGGCGGGAGGCATGCATACCGTCAACGGCGATCCCAACGTCGCGCGGCTGCAGCAATACACCATCAACCTCTATCGTGAGATCGAGCGCATTTCCGGGCAGTCCTGCGGCGTGCATCTGACAGGCGGGCTCATGCTGGCCGGTACCCGCGAGCGCCTCGACTGGCTGCGGATGGCGCAGGCGCGCGGCCGTTATCTCGGCATGGAGCTCGAGATGCTGACGGTCGAGGAGGCCGCGCGTCGCTTTCCGCTGCTCGACAAGCGCCATTTCGTCGGGGCGATATTCGATCCCGTCGAGGGCCACGTCGACCCGTATGGCGTGACGCAGGCATATGCCAAATCCGCGCAGATCGCCGGCGCCGAGGTGGTACGCCACACACGTGTTGTTGATCTCAAGCCGCGGCCCGACGGTACCTGGGATGTGATCACCGACCAGGGGAATGTGCACGCGGAGCATATTGTCAACGCGGGGGGCCTCTGGGCGCGTGAAGTGGGCAGGATGGTGGGGCTCGAGCTGCCGATTCTCGCGATGGAGCATCAGTACCTGATCACCGAGGAGGTGGCGCAGATCGCAGGTCTCCCCGAACAGCTGCACTGCATCGATTTCGAGGGCGAGCTCTACTTGCGTGAAGAGCGCGGCGGGATGTTGCTCGGCACCTACGAGCGCGCAGGCGTGCCGTGGTCGCCCATCACGACGCCCTGGGATTTCGCGCAGAGCCTCCTGCCCAACGACTTGGATCGGATCGCCCCGAGCCTGGAGGTGGCGTTCGAGCATTTTCCCGCACTAGGGGAAGTCGGCATACGCAAGGTCGTCAACGGTCCCTTCACGTTCGCCCCGGATGGCAACCCGCTCATCGGACCCATCAAGGGGCTGCGCAATTTCTGGGTGGCGTGCGGGGTGATGGCAGGGTTCAGTCAAGGGGGCGGTGTCGGCCTCGCACTCTCGCAGTGGATGGTGAATGGCGATCCGGGCTCCGACATCTGGGCGATGGATGTCGCCCGCTACGGCGACTGGGCGACGCTGGCCTACACCAATGCGAAGGTGCGCGAGAACTACTCGCGCCGCTTCAGGATCCGCTTTCCGAACGAGGAGCTGCCGGCGGCCCGGCCGCTGCGTACCACGCCGGTCTACGATCGGCTGTGCGAGGCACATGCGGTATTCGGGGAATACTGTGGGCTCGAGCATCCGCTGTGGTTTGCCCCCTCCCAGGCAGACGCCCGGGAGGATGTTACCTTCCACCGCTCCAATGCGCATCCTCATGTTGCCGCGGAATGCCGCGCTGTGCAGGAGCGGGTCGGACTGATCGAGACCTCCAGCTACGGCAAGATCGAGGTTTCCGGGCCGGGGGCTGCGGACTGGCTGTCGCGCATGATGGCCAACCGCGTGCCCGCCGTGGGTCGCATCGCGCTGACGCCGATGCTGAACGAGCGGGGCAAGCTGATCGGCGATTTTACGATGTGCCGGCTGGCAGCCGATCGTGTGCTGCTCATCGGGACTCTGGCGGCGGAGACCTACTATCTTCGTTGGCTCGAGCGCCATCTGCCGCCCGCAGGGGTGCACGTGCGGGCGTGTGCGATGGAGCACGTTGGTCTCTCGGTAGCGGGGCCGTCCTCGCGCGCTCTGTTACAGAGCCTGGTGCACGACGACCTGTCCAACGCCGCACTTCCATTCCTCACCTTCCGCCGCCTCGACATCGGCATGATCCCGGCGCTGGTGGGCAGGATCTCCTTCACCGGCGAGCTGGGTTACGAGATCTGGGTCTCGCCTGACTATCAGCGCGCACTCCATGATCTCCTGCTCGATGCCGGAAGCGAGCACGGCCTGAAATCCTTCGGCGCGCGCGCACTCAACGCCATGCGGATCGAGAAGGGCTTCGGCACGTGGGCGCGGGAGTTCCGCCCGATCTATGGCCCCTACGAGGCAGGTCTCGGACGCTTCGTTGCCATCGACAAATCCGACTTCATCGGCCGGGCTGCGGCAGTCGATGAGCGCGCGAGGGGCGGGGAGTTACGCCTGGTCGCATTCGCCGTCGATGCCGCCGATGCCGATGCGATTGGCGATGAGCCGATCTGGCACGAGGGCCGGGTGGTCGGCTGGGTAACCTCCGGGACTTACGGCCATCGGGTGGAGCGTTCGCTCGCGCTCGGTTATGTTCCGGCGGCGGTGGCCGCGGCGAGCGCAGGGTTCGAGATCGAGATCATCGGTGAGCGGCGGGCGGCGGAGCGCCTGACGGCATGCGCTTATGACCCGAGCGGCGCGAGAATGCGCTCATGAAGCTGCAAGCGATCCGTACCTTCGTCGTCGGTAATCCGCCGCCGCACAACGGCGGGCGTTACTTCATATTCGCCAAGCTGACGACCGCCGACGGTGTAACCGGCATCGGTGAGGCGTACGGTATCCCCTTCGATCCGCATCAGGTCGCGCGGCTGATCGAGGACGTGTTCAGTCGCTACCTGGAAGGCGAAGATCCGCACGACGTCGAGAGAATCTGGCGGCGCGTCTACTCCTCCGGTTACTCGCAGCATCCGGACCTCACGCTCATGGGCGTACTCAGCGCGTTGGAGATGGCCTGCTGGGACATCATTGGCAAGGCCGCGGGCCAACCGGTCTACAAGCTCCTCGGCGGCCGCGTACATGAGCGGCTGCGCACCTATACCTACATTTACGCCAGGCCCGATGATCGCACGGACGTCTATCAGGATCCGGATCTGGCGGCAGAGCGGGCCGCGGAATATGTCGCGCAGGGCTTCACGGCGCTGAAGTTCGATCCGCTCGGGCCCTATTCGGTCTTCGACGGCCGCCAGCCGTCTCTCGCCGCGCTCGATCGCTGCGAGCGCTTCATGCGCCAGCTGCGCTCTGCGGTGGGCTCGAAGGCCGATCTTCTCTTCGGCACCCATGGGCAAATGACTGCCGCCGGGGCCATCCGCGTGGCGCGCCGCATCCAACCCTACGACCCGCTTTGGTTCGAGGAGCCTGTGCCGCCCGATGCGCCGGAGGAGATGGGCCGGGTGGCGCGCGCCAGCGGTGTGCCGATCGCGGCCGGGGAGCGCCTCACCACCAAATACGACTTCGCGCGGCTGCTCGCCGCCGGCGGTGCCGCCATCCTGCAGCCGAACCTCGGTCGGGTAGGCGGTCTCCTCGAGGCGAAGAAGATCGCGGCGCTGGCCGAGGTGCAGCACGCGCAGATTGCACCGCATCTTTATTGCGGCCCCGTGGTGGGCGCCGCGAACATTCAGCTCGCCACCTGCAGCCCGAATTTCCTGATCCTCGAGGGCATCGAGCGCTGGCAGGGCCTGCACGCACAGCTGCTGCGTGAGCCGATCCGCTGGGAGGAGGGCTACGTCATCCCGCCCACGGCGCCGGGCCTGGGCGTCGAGCTCGATGAGGCGGTCGCCACTGCCCACCCCTACGCGGGCGCTGCGCTGCACCTGGAGATGGCGGGCCAGCCGATAACATAGGCAGACACTCAACACCATCGCCGGGACCTGGGGAAGCGTGCGAGTACGATGGAGTCTTTGGATCTCGACGGCCCTGATGGGGTCAGCTTCTTCGTCGTGCCGGCGGTCATCTGGCCGACCGGGCTCATGCCGGACCTCAGAACCCGTCCGGTGACGATGCCATGCTGTGGTATTTCGGGCTGGTGAGCCTCATCGCCTTCGTCTCGGTGGCGCTGCCCTGGCGGGGCGAATCCGGAGTCCGGGGCCACGGTCTCGAACGAGCGGACGTATCTCGACAAGCCGATGACGCAATTCGATCAGGCGGTCCTGGCGGTGCCGAGCGATACTCGTGAAATGAGCAGTCAGAGCACGGGTGACAGGCGGCTGCCGCCGGAAGCGGCTGCGGTGATCATCGGCCAGGGAGGGATCGTCGGTGCGGCAGTCGCGCACCACCTGATCGAGCGCGGCTGGAAGAGCCTCGTCGGCATCGACAAATCGGCCATTCCGACCGACATCGGCTCCACTGCCCATGCCTCGGACTTCTGCTACATGACGAGTCACGACAGGATGTCGGTCTACACCACCCTCTACAGCCGCGAGTTCTACGAGAGCCTCGGGCACTACAGCCGGGTCGGCGGCCTCGAGGTCGCCCGCGTGGGCGACGATGAGCGCATGGAGGAGCTGAAGCGCAAGGTGGGATCCTCCAAGGCCTTCGGTGCGCGGGCACACCTCATCTCCGCGGCCCGCGCGAAGGAGTATTTTCCGCTGCTCGAAGAACGGGCGATCCAGGGCGCGCTCTGGGATCCTGAGGCCGGGCTGGTGGTTCCCCGCTCGCAACGGGTGGCGGGCGTCCTGCTCGAGCGTGCGGTGGCGAGCGGCAAGCTGCAGACCTTCGCCAACACGCCGGCGCTGTCCGTGGATATTCAGGGCGGGCGCGTTTGTGGGGTGGAGACCCGCAAGGGCTACATCAGGACTCCCATCGTCATTCTCGCGTGCGGCATCTGGGGTCCGCTGCTCGCGACCCGCATGGGCTCGCCGCTGCCGCTCATGCCCTTCGAGCATCCGCTGCTCTTCTTCGGGCCGTTCAACGAATTCGCCGGCACCGGCAAGGAGATCGGCTATCCGCTGCTGCGCGATCAGGGTAATTCCTCGTACATGCGCGACACGGGCGACCCCAAGACGGCCGAGGGTGGGCAGCTCGAATGGGGCTACTACGAGCAGCACGAGCCCAGGTTGGTTTATCCGCGGGACATCGCCGAGCCGGGCGAGGCCCGTCTTTCGCCCTCCATGCGCGACATGGACATCGAGCAGGTGATGCAGGGCTACGAGCGCGCGACCGAGCTCGTGCCGCTGCTCGGCGAGTTGGGATGGGATGCCAAGCGCTCCTTCAATGGCCTCATGTCCATCACCGCTGACGGCTCACCGCTCGTCGGTGAGTCGCCGGAAGTCGGCGGGCTCTGGTTCTCGGAGGCCGTCTGGGTCAAGGATGCTCCGGGAGTGGCCAAGGTGCTGGCGGAGTGGATGAGCACGGGACGCTCGGAGTGGGACACCTGCAGCATCGATATCGCCCGCTTCTACGCGGTGCAGAAGACCGCAGGGTATGTCTTCGGGCGCTGCTTCGAGACGGCCAAGAAGGTCTACAACCCGGCCGTACACCCGCGCGAGCCGTACCTCACCGGACGCGACCTGCGCCGCGGGCCCTTCTGGCCGCGCGAGAAAGAGCTCGGGGGCTACTTCATGGAGGCCGCGGGCTGGGAGCGTGCCCACGGTTATGGTGCCAATGAGCGTCTGCTCGAGAAGTACGGTGAGCGCGTGCCCGAGCGGCGTAATGAATGGGATGCGCGCCACTTCTGGCCGGTCTCGAATGCCGAGCAGCTCGCGATGAGCGACAGCGTGGGCATGGTCAACCTGTCGCATTTCGCCATTTACGATGTCTCGGGCGCCGATGCCGAGGCGTTCCTCGAGTACCTTTCGGTCGCGAAGGTCGGCGGGGGCACGGCGCCGGGGCAGGGCGTGTACACGCACTTCCTCGATGAGGCCGGGGGAGTGCGTTCAGATCTCACCATCATTCGCCTGAGCGCCTCTGAGTATCGGGTCGTGTGCGGCGGCAGCACTGGACCTCGCGACCTCATGTGGATGCGGCTGATCCGCGACGCACGTGGATTCAAGGTGCAGATCGCCGACCGCTCGGATGATCTGGTTACCCTTGGCCTCTGGGGACCGAACGCGCGACGCACGCTGCAGGCGCTCGCCGACGAGCCCGAGGCGCTGACGCACGAGCGATTCCCGTTCGCATCCGCACGGCCTATCCGTGTGCGCGGCCTGCCGGTCTGGGCGTTCCGTATTTCCTACGTGGGCGAGCAGGGATGGGAGCTCTACGTATCGCCGAGCTATGGGCTCGGCCTCTGGGATCTGCTGTACGATGAGGGAGTCGTGCCCGTCGGCATCGAGACGTATGCCAACACCCGGCGGATGGAGAAGAGCCTGCGCCTGCAGAACGCGGATCTTCTTACGGAGTACAACCTCTACGAGGCTGGCCTCGCGCGGGCGAAGGTCAAGGGTGATGTCTTTCACGGCAAGGCCGCCTACGTCTCCCAGCGCGAGCGGCCGCGGCAGCCTGCGTACCTCTGTACGCTCACGATGGAAAGCAACACCGATGCCGCTGGAGTGGCCCGCTATCCGGTGGGTCAGTGGCCCATACTCGATCCGGACTCAGGCGATGTCCTGATCGACGAGGTTGGGCGTCGCTCATCCACGACGAGCATCGCTTACGGTCCGTCGGTCGGCAAGAACATCGCCTTAGGCTACCTGCCGGAGCGGTACGCGCAGGAGGGGCGTGCGCTCCTCATGGAGTATTTCGGCGAGCACTATCCGCTGCGCGTGGCGGGGGTGGGACAGCGGGCGCTTTACGATCCAAACAACGAGCGTCCGAAGTCCTGAACAGTACCGCGCGCGTACGCGCAGGCGCGGCGCAGGCACGCGGGACGCCGCGGTCAGGCTGCCTTGTCACTGCGGCATGAGGCCAGCGTCCGCAAGCTTTCCGCTCGGCGAGAGCCCAATGATTGCCCGAAGCGCTCCTTTGGCAAACCGGGCCTCGTAAACATCATCCCCGGCCGGGGAGACGTCTTTGAATGTCGTCGCCCTCAAAGCGCCAAGTTCTAGCAGCATTCTCCTCAGCTCGGGAAGGTAGCGATGCGTGGCCTGCACCATGTTGGCTTCCATGTCGGAGTAGTCCGGATGGCCGGTGGCGAGGCCGCGCAGCAGGCTGCGCAACACAGCGGCGCTTCTCGGGTCGGGGATCTGCCTTTCGAACCTCAGCTGGTCGGCCTCGGACTTGTGGACGAAGGGCCGGCCGGCCGCTCCAGGCAGCAGTCTGCCGTGATACTCTCCGAGCCATTGATAAACCGTCAATGTAGGTTTCGCGCCGGAAGTCCCCTCCTGGAAGAGGACTCTTGCGTCTACGTCTGTCGCGGTGTATTCCCGATCGGACATCGCGAATATCTCGCTCGCTCGTTGACGCGGCAGCCGCACATAAGCGTGGCGTCCGTCACGCCAGAACGTCACGACTGCTCCATCCTGCATTCTGTAGGCACCTGCAAAATGGTCGAGAGCGGCCTCGTTCAGCGGTACGACCGTGCGCACCGCGGGTAAATAATCCGGCCAGCGCAGATCGTAGGCGAGGGTACGGACGACGCCCATCGCCAATTGCATGCCACCTTCGCTGCTCGTCATGACGACCGCGCCATCCCGGCCATCGTCGTACGAGATCATGAAGCTCTCATAACCGGCATCGACGCCGCCGTGACCGAAGCAGGGACGATGGGTAATGCCGCAGATCTCGAGGCCCAGTCCATAGTGTTGACGCACGGAAGTCACCATCGTCCGTGCCAGGTCGGGCGATATGACGCCTTGCCTCTCGCCATGCAGATCCCTGCTGATCGACAGCGCAAAGCGCGCCAGGTCGGAAGGTGTCGTCCAAAGGCCGGCAGCCGATTGCTCCGGATATACGTGCGGTCCGCCCGCGATCGGTGTGCCGTCGGCGTGATAGGGAAGGGCGACGTCGCTTCGCAGTGTGTCCGGCAGCGGCTGCTCGAATGTGCTGTGGGACATTCCGAGCGGCTCGAGTACCCCATCATGCATGAGCTTCGCGAATGACTCGCCGGTAACGTCTTCGAGCAGCTGCTCCACGATCACATAGCCACCGCCTGAGTATCGCCACGCCGTCCCCGGCTCCTGGTCGACGCGAATCGGCGGTGAGTTGGCAGGGGGCTTGCCGTTCAGAACCTCGGGTAGAGTCGGCAGAGGCTGTCCGGCTTCATACCCGGGAAAGCCGTGGACGGTCACTCCGGCAGTGTGAGAGAGCAGCTCGCGCAGGGTGACCGCCTTGCGCCGAGTGAAGTCATTCGGCGGGATTTTCCATGTTTTGAGGTAGTCGTTCGCGTCTGCATCGAGCGCAAGTTTCCCGGTCTGCACCAGATGGAGCACCTCGAGCGCCGTCACTGGTTTGCTGATCGAGCCCGCTTCAAACAAGGTATCTGGAGTGACCGGCGGTCCCCCGATACGCGTGATGCCGAAGCCTCTTGCCCATGCGATGGCGCCGTCGCGGATCACGGCGACGCTGATCCCGAGGACGTGGTCCGTGCGCATGAGATCGGCGAGCCGGCTGTACTGGTGCGGGTGGCCCTTCAGGATTACGATGGGCACTTCCCGATTGGCGACGTCGCTGATCTGCCTGGCGATGCTGGGTACCGGTTCTGCCGCCGGCGAGCCTGCGAATGCCGGGCAGGACAACAGCAAGAGTATGACTCCGGGAAGGCGGCCGGTTGACATTTCGTTCCCCTCTATGTCCTGCCGGACTCACTATATACCGCTTCCAGCGCCGGGCGCTGGCTGCATACGTATTCGCTACGTGCTGAGGGCTGACATCGAGGCCAACAGCGGGGTCCCTGGGCGGTAAGCTCCGCACTCACGGCGTGCTAAGCTCGATACATTGGAAGTGTAGGACCGACGATGACGATCGATCGATTGACGCAACTCCTCGCGCAGCGTCCATGGCTGCTCGCCGACGGGGCGACGGGAAGCAATCTCTTCGCGCGCGGACTGACGAGCGGCGATGCCCCGGAGCTCTGGAACATCGAGCATCCGCAACGGATCCGCGAGCTGCATCGTGGCTTCATCGAAGCCGGTGCCGACATCATCCTCACCAATACCTTTGGCGGCACCCGGCATCGTCTGAAATTGCATCGAGCCGAGGGGCGAGTCGCGGAGCTGAATGAGGCGGCGGCGAGGCTCGCTCGCACCGAGGCGGAGCGGGCGGGCCGCGTCGTGCTCGTGGGCGGCAGCATGGGACCCACCGGCGAGATCCTGGAGCCGCTCGGGCCGCTTTCGATGGCGGAGGCACGGGAGTCGTTTGCGGAGCAGGCGGCTGCGCTTGCCCGAGGCGGCGCCGATATCCTGTGGATCGAGACGATGTCCTCGACGGAGGAAGCCGAGGCGGCGATCGAAGGCGCGCGCCGGACAGGGCTTCCGATCGTCGCGACACTGAGCTTCGATACCAACGGCAGGACGATGATGGGCATCACACCCGCCGAGCTCGCAGGCCTTTCCCGCAAACATCATTTGGCTGCCTGCGGGAGCAATTGCGGCGTCGGTGCGGCGGAATTGGTGGCTTCGATCGTCAACCTCTCGGCAGCGGCCGATCCGTCGGCCATCCTCGTCGCGAAGGCGAACTGCGGAATACCGCAGTATGTCGATGGAGCGATCCGCTTCAACGGCACGCCCGAGCTCATGGCCGATTACGCCCGCCTCGCGCTCGACAGCGGTGCGCGGATCATCGGCGGATGCTGCGGTACCACACCGGAGCATCTGCGCGCGATGCGCCAGACGCTCGAGACGCACGTTCGCGGGCCCAAGCCCTCGATCGAGACGATCGAGGCGCGACTCGGGGCTCTGTCAGCAGGAGCCACCGCGCAGCTGCGGGGCGAAATGGATCGCCAGGCCGGTGCCGCGCCCGGTGCATCCCAACGCCGCCCCTCGCGCAGGCGGTCGACTTAGTCAGGACGGCTCGCGCTCGGCCAATGCCAATATCTTGGTCACGTACGGGGCGAAGGAGCGGGCCATCTCGATGCGGAATGTCTCGGGGCCGGTGCGCCACAGTACGATCTGCGCCTTGGCGAACACCGTGCGGGTGCACATGTCGACCGGGAATGAGGCCGGGTCGAGGTCGAGGGGACAGCCGATGTTGAGAGCGGCTGCGGCACGCGTACCGCGCAGCTCGAAGGCGGTCTGCCCATGACTGATCTCCACCAGAGAATGCGGCATTCCCGCCAGGGCGCGTTGCAACTGCCCCGATATCTCCTCGGCCGCTTCGGCAGGGCCGATCAATAGCCGCTCGTCAGGCCCCAGCCAGAGTGCCGCCCGCCCGTCGCCGCGCACGGCACGACAGGGTGTTTCGCTGCGCTGCAAATCGAGGGCATCCATCGCCGCATCCCGCACCTGCGGACCACCACGCAGCACCAGCCTGGCAGCCGCAGGCAACTGGCGGAGTAGGGAGCTCGACGGCACGACCTGCTGCTGCCGCGCAATGGACGACTCAACCATTGAGGCGGCTCCCCTGCGGGTCGTAAAACACGGGCGAAACCACCTGTACGGGGATATCACTCTCGGGCATGGCGACGTATAGAGTCTCGCCCAAGCGTGAGCGACCGCTCGTCACCAACGCGAGCGCAATGGACCGGCCGAGGCTGGCGCTGTAATACGACGAGGTCACGTGACCGATGGGGGTCGCGAGCGCGGCGGTGCGGTGCCTACCGGCTATGATCTGCGCGCCTTCCTCGAGGACGCATTGCGGATCGCGCGTCGCGAGTCCGACGAGCTGCTTCCTGAAAGGCGAGGCGAAAGCCGGGCGCTGCAGCGCGCGTTTGCCGACGAAATCCGGCTTGCTCTTGCCGATGGCCCAGGACAGTCCTGCATCGTCGGGTGTCACCGTGCCATCCGCGTCCTGGCCGACGATGATGTAGCCCTTTTCTGCTCTCAGCACGTGCATCGTCTCGGTGCCATAGGGGGTGATTCCATGTTTCTGGCCGGCTTCGTAGACCGCCTGCCAGACTGCCAGCCCGAAATCTGCGGGCACGTTGACCTCGAATCCGAGCTCGCCGGTGAAGCTGACACGCATGAGGAGCATGGGTAGGCCGCAGATCCTTCCGCGCGCGACGCTCATATGCGGCATGGCTGCGGCCGAAATGTCGAGGCCCTCCACCAGCGGCTCCAATACCCGGCGCGCGCTCGGACCTTGCACGGCGATCACTGCCCACTGCTCTGTAGTCGAGGTGAGCCACACGTTGAGGTCGGCCCACTCCGTCTGCCTATAGTCCTCCATCAATGCGAGGACGCCTGCCGCGCCGCCCGTCGTGGTAGTGACGTGAAACCGATCATCAGCGGTGCGGGCCACAACGCCGTCATCGTAGATGAAGCCGTCATCTCGCAGCAGAACACCGTAGCGGCAGCGCCCGATGGCGAGGCCCGTCCAGGCGTTGACGTACATCCGGTTCATGAAGGTCGCCGCATCCCTGCCCACGACCTCGATCTTGCCCAGCGTCGAGCCGTCGAAAATGCCGCAATGCCGGCGCACCGCGAGGCATTCGCGTGCCACGGCTTCGTGCATGGTTTCGCCGGACCGGGGGAAGTAGCGGGCGCGCTTCCACAGGCCGACATCCTCGAACACGGCACCATTGCGGGTGGCCCACTCGTGCATCGGGGTGGTCCGT
>Ga0070741_10001198_pt1 | contig 81641 bp, 66 predicted proteins | sample Coa_R1_4_FD_66440 | JGI IMG/M metagenome (GOLD analysis project Ga0070741, IMG submission 66440) | Surface soil microbial communities from Centralia Pennsylvania, which are recovering from an underground coalmine fire - Coalmine... | ecosystem: Environmental > Terrestrial > Soil > Unclassified ...
ACCGCCACTTCTGCAGGTAATTGCGCTCGATCGTCCGGTCATAGCTGTTGTCGCGCATCGAATCGCCCCTCTCGGGTAGATTCGATCAGCGAATTAGTGAACATGCACAGCAATGACGAAATGTACGCAGCAGGGATCCAGAATGAAACGAATCGTCACGCTTCTCGCCGCGATCACTCTCGGCGTGGTGCTTTTCGCCCCGGCGCACGCGCAAACCTATCCCGACCGCACCGTCGCCATCGTCGTGCCGTTCCCGCCGGGCGGATCGGTCGACGGCGTGGCGCGCATCGTGGTCGACAAGCTGAACCACACGGTCGGTCCGCATTTCATCGTCGAGAACCGCGCCGGCGGCGCGTCCGGCAATGTCGGCGCCAACGTCGTCGCCAAGGCCGCGCCCGATGGCTACACGCTCCTCCTCACCGCATCGCTGCACGTCGTCAACCCGTTCCTCTACAAGAACATGCCGTTCGACGTCGTGAAGGATTTCACCCCGATCACGCTGATTGCGGCGGGACCGCTGATCGTCAGCACGACGCCAAGCGTGCCGGCCAAAACATTGCGTGAATTTTTCGACCTGGTCCGGCAGAACCCCGAGAAATACACGTTCGGCACCACCAGCATCGGCTCGGCCGGCCATCTGGTGATCGAGCGTCTCAAGCGCGAAGCCGGAGTCAAGACGCTGGTCGTCGCCTACAAGGGCACCGCGCCGGCGTTGACCGATCTGATGAGCGGCCAGATTCAGCTCCTTGCCGATCCGATGCTGTCGTCGCTGCCCCTGGCGCGCGCCGGCCGCATCAAGGCGCTGGCGATCACCAGCACCAAGCGCCAGGCCGCGGCGCCGGAGATCCCGACGGTCGAAGAGTCCGGCTTGCCCGGCTTCGACTTCTCGTCCTGGTACGGCCTGTGGGGACCGAAGGACCTGCCGCCCGATATCGCCGCCAAGCTGCAGACGAGCATCGCCGAGGTCCTGAAAATGCCCGACGTGCAGACGCGGCTGGGCGCGCTCGGCTTCGAAGCCATCGGCTCGACGCCTGACCAGTTCACCAGCTTCATCGCGAGCGAAATGGCGAAATACGGGAAAATCATCCACGACGCCGACATCAAGGTCGAGTAGAGCGTCGCACCGCAGGCGCTTGGTAACGAATTGCTAACCACCGATAGTTAACAAAGGGTCACCCGCATTCTGGAGGACCCTGCCGTGGAGCAGTCGAACAACAAAAATCCGGGCCAAGAGCCGGAACAAGACGGCCAAGGCGAAGCGCACAAACCCGCTGCCGGCAATCCGGCCGTCACGCCCGGCGCAGCGGAGAGTGCAGCCGCCGGCAATGAGTCGGCGCCGGCGAGCGCGGCGAGCGACGCCATGAAAGACTTGCCCGTGGTCGAAGCGCCCAGCGTCGATGCCGCGAAAGCCGACGACTCGGCCGCCGAGCCCGTTGGCGCGGTCCCGCAGCCGCACGCTGTCGAGCCGATCGCGACGATCGTCCACGAGGCGGCTGACGACATTCCCGAGCACGCTGCGCCGATTGAATTTGCGGCGGCGCCGCAGCCGCGCTCGCTGCGATTTGCGCTGCTGGCGGCGACCATCGTGGTTGCGGCCGGCGTCGGTTCGTTCGTCGGCGCTCTGACCGCATCCGGCGTCGGGCGCCATGACGTCGCCGATGCAGCCGCGCCACGCAGCGCCGAAGCACGCAACGTGCTCCAGGCGCTGAACAAGCAGCTTGCCGAATTGAACGCGCTCAAAGCGAGCCTCGACACCTCCAATCGCAGCGCCGGCACACAGTTCGCCAAGATCACCGATCGGCTCACGAGCCTCGAGCATGCGCAGGCCGAGCCGGCCGCCAAGCTGGCCCGGCTGGCCGATACGGTCGATCGGCTCGACAAGCGCGCCGCCGCAGCGCCGGAGATCACCGGCTCGATTACCAGGCCGCCGCAGCCGCAGCCGGCCGCGGTCCCCGTGCCGGCCGCCTCTGAACGCGTCCTCGACGATTGGATCGTGCGCGACGTGCGCAACGGCCGCGCGCTGGTGGAGAGCCGTTATGGCGGCGTCTTTGTCGCCGCCTCCGGCGGTAATCTACCCGGCCTGGGCCGCGTCGAATCCGTGCGGCGGCAGGACGGCAGCTGGATCGTCGTCACCGCGAAGGGCACGATCACGTCGGACCGCTAAAGCCGCGCCACAGACGCGGCACCAGCATCGGCACGCGCCGACGATACGTCTCGTAAGCGTCGGCGCCGAGCTCGCTACTCAAAAAGCGTTCCTCGGCGCGCGCCTTCACCCAGAAGCTGAGCACGATCAGCGCCGCGCCGCCGAGTGCGGTCGGCGTCGCTTCGGCAAGCGCCGAAGCCATGATGGCGGCAATCAGGCCGGTATAGATCGGATGCCGCACCAGCGCATAAGGGCCGCTGTCGACAATGCGATGGCCTTCCTTGCGGGTGATCGCGCCGGACCATAGCCGGCCGAGATGAATGCGGGCCCACCAGGTGAACAGAAGTCCCGCCAGCGTTACTGCGGCGAGCAAATAGGTACCGACGGCGCCGGGGATCCAGAGCGGGGTTGCAGCAAGCTGCCGTGCCGCCCAAGGCGTCATCAGCACGATACCGGCGCCGAGCAGCACGCGGTACGACAACTCGGTCCATGTCCCCGCGCGCCTTTGCGTGCGGGCCGCCCAGAATGCCGCGACGAGCCAGCTCACCACCCAGGCGCCCCAGATGACGGCAAAGACTGCGCGTGGGCCATCATGCATCGGCATGGCTCCTGTACGGCCGCGAGGCTTACGCTCTAGCTTCGCCGTCGCGTTCCGTGCCACCCTCAGATGGGGCGCGCGACGCCATACAGGGAGCCACGCATGCGCGGCTTTCGCCGATTGGCCGGTCGAGTATTACGCGGCATTTTGCAGCCAACCGGGCGCGTTGTTGCGCTGGGCCTTGTGGCGGCCGCGCTCGCCGGCGGCGCACACGCTCAGTCGCCCAACAATCCGCCGCCGGCAAAGCCGGAAATCATGGACAATTGTCCCGGCCTCGTGGCGCACAACCGGCTGCCGCTCGAGCCTGTGGCGTTCCAGCGCGTCGCGCTCGGCGCCGATCAGGTGCGCATCACCTTCGTGGGCCACGCCACGTTCCTGATCGAAAGCCCGCAGCTCGTGCGCATCGCCACCGACTACAACGATTATGTGCGGCCGCCGGTGCTGCCCGACATCGCCACCATGAACCACGCGCACGACACGCATTACAGCGACCATCCCGATCCGGCGATCAAATACGTGCTGCGCGGCTGGGGCGAGACGCCCGACAAGCCACGGCTCTACGATATGCAGTACCGCGACGTGCACGTGCGCAACGTGCCGACCAACATCCGCAACTGGTCCGGCGGCACCGAACGCTACGGCAATTCGATCTTCGTTTTCGAGACCGCCAATCTGTGCATCGCGCATCTCGGCCACCTGCATCACACCTTGACCCAGCAGCAGCTCAACGAGATCGGCCGTCCCGACGTGGTGATGGCGCCGGTCGACGGCAACCTCACCCTCGATCTCGACGGCATGATGGACGTGCTGGCGGCGCTCAAGCCGTCGCTGATCATCCCGATGCACTTCTTCAATCCGTTCACGCTCGCCCGCTTTGTCGACCGCGCGCGCCAGCAATGGGACGTCGAGCGCGCGGAGATCCCTTCACTCGTGGTGTCCAAGACCACGCTGCCGCCGCACCCGAAGGTGCTGGTGCTGCCCGGGCATTGAATTCATCCGCCCCCGCGCAACGCGCGGGGGAGGGGGACCATCTTGCGAAGCAAGATGGTGGAAGGGGTTCAGCTTCGACGCTTCGCTTTCGTTGTCGGAGTTTCGTCGAGTCCCCGCGCCCCTTCCACCACGCTGCTTCGCAGCGTGGTCCCCCTTCCCCGCTTGCGCGGGGAAGGATGAAGGAAACAAGCCTCGCCTTCCGGTCCTCCGACGCCCGGCGTATAACTGAGGGCAAAGAGGAATATCTACAATGCTCAGCGCCGAACAAAACGATCGCATCGCGCGTAGCGGACCGGGCACGGCGGCCGGCGCACTGTTGCGCCGTTACTGGCAGCCGGCCGCTTTGGTCGACGAGCTTTCCGGCAACCGGCCGGTCAAGCCCGTGCGGCTGTTAGGCGAAGACCTCGTCGCCTTCAAGGACGACAAGGGCCGCTACGGACTGATCGGCCGGCATTGTCCGCATCGCGGCACCGATCTGGCGTTCGGGCGCCTGGAAGATGGCGGCCTGCGCTGCGCGTTTCACGGCTGGCTGTTCGACGTCGGCGGCCGCTGCCTGCAAACGCCGGCCGAGCCCGACAACAGCAATCTTGCCGCCAACATCAAACAAAAGTCCTACCCGGTGGTCGAAAAGAGCGGCATCCTGTTCGCCTATCTGGGTCCCGGCGAGCCGCCGGCGTTTCCGCATTTCGACTGTTTCGTCGCACCCGACACCCATACCTTCGCCTTCAAGGGCATGATCGACTGCAACTGGCTGCAGTCGCTCGAAGTCGGCATCGATCCGGTGCACACCTCGTTCCTGCACCGCTTCTTCGAGGACGAGGATCCCGATCGCGGTTACGGCAAGATGTTTCGCGACAAGTCCAAGGATTCCGAGATGCCGATGACGCGGATCATGCGCGAGTTTCCGCGGCCGCGGCTCGAGCTCGAACCGACCGATTACGGCTTTCGCCTGATCACGCTGCGCCAGATCTCCGATGACAATGCGCATGTGCGCGTCACCAATCTGATCTTCCCCAATGCGTTCATCATTCCGATGAGCCGCGAGATGACGATCTCGCAATGGCACGTGCCGATCGACGATCACCGGCATTACTGGTACGCGATCTTCACCTCGTTCGGCGTGCCGGTGAACAAGGACGAGATGCGCCGCCAGCGCCTGGAGCTTTACGCGTTGCCCGACTACGTGCCGCGCAAGAACAAGAGCAACGATTACGGTTTCGATCCGCACGAGCAGGCGCACACGACCTTCACCGGCATGGGCACCGACATCAATGTGCACGACCAGTGGGCCTGCGAGTCGATGGGCGCGATCCAGGACCGCACCCAGGAGCACCTCGGCACCTCCGACAAGGCGATCAGCTTCTATCGCCGGCTGCTGCGCCAGGCGCTCGACGATTCCGACAAAGGCGCGCGGCCGCTGATGGTGCTTGACGCCGCAAAGGCCAAAGCGGTCACCGGTCCGGCCTGTGTCGACGGCATCGGGTCGGCCGCCGACTGGCAAGGCTATTGGCAGCGCACCGAAGCCGCGCGGCAGGAAACGAAAAGCTGGAAGAATGGAGGGTAGCGAATAGCGAAACGGCGAATGGCGAATAGGGAAAGCGGCAAGCGGCTCAACCATTCGCCATTGGCTATTGGCCATTCGCAATCGTCGATGCCGCGTCGTCGTCCGTCTGACAAATCTTTCGTCGAGCGCCACGGCCTGTGGAGCGCCGCGCACGTGCGTGCCGCAAACGCAGTGGAACTCTGGATTAAGAAGCACGATCTCGAGTTGGTGCGCTTCTCGTTCGCCGATCAGCACGGCGTGCTGCGCGGCAAGACCGTGGTCGCCGCCGATGTGCCCGCCTTGATGCGCAGCGGCGTCACCATGACGACGACGCTGCTTGCCAAGGACACCGCGCACAAGACCGCGTGGCCGGTGTTCACGCCGGGCGGCGGCTTCGGCATGGCCGAGATGGAAGGCGCCGGCGATTTCGTCATGGTGCCCGATCCCGGGACGTTCCGCGTGCTGCCATGGGCCGACAAAACCGGCTGGCTCCTTTGCGATATTTATTTTACCAACGGCAAGCCGGTGCCGTTCTCGACCCGGCAGGTGCTGCGCGATGCGCTCGATCGCATGCGCCGGCACGGCTTTCATTTTGTCGCCGGCCTGGAAGTCGAATTTCATCTGTTCAAGCTGGAAAACGAGCGGCTCGCGCCGGCTGACGCTACTTGGCCGCCGGTCGCGCCCGAGGTGAGCCTGCTCAACCAGGGCTATCAGTATCTCACCGAGAGCCGATACGATCAGCTCGACGCCGCGCTAGCACCGATCCGCAGGGGCATCGCCGCGCTCGGCCTGCCGCTGCGCTCGCTCGAAGTCGAGCTCGGGCCGAGCCAATGCGAGTTCACGTTCCAGCCGCTTCTCGGCCTCGCGGCCGCCGATGCGATGATTCTGTTCCGCGCCGCGGCGAAGCAGATCGCGCGGCGCCATGGTTTTCTGGCAAGCTTCATGTGCCGGCCGGCGCTGCCCAATGTGTTCGCCTCGGGCTGGCATCTGCATATGTCGCTGATCGACCGCAAACGCGGCAGCAACGCTTTCGTCGGCGATGCGCGCGACGGCCTGTCGACCACGGGGCTGCATTTTCTCGGCGGGCTGCTCGCGCACGCCCACGCCGCCACCGCTTTCAGTGCGCCGACGGTCAACGGCTACCGGCGCTATCGCGCCTATGCGCTGGCGCCCGATCGCGTCGTCTGGGCGCGCGACAATCGCGGCGTCATGGTGCGCGTGCTCGGCCAGCCCGGCGAGCCGTCGACGCATCTGGAAAACCGCATCGGCGAACCCGCCGCCAATCCGTATCTCTACATGGCCTCTCAGATTTACGCCGGCCTCGACGGCATCGCGCACAGGCGCGACCCCGGCCCCTCGGCCGATACGCCATACGAGACCAAGGCGCTGGCATTGCCGAAGAGCCTTGGCGAAGCGCTCGCCGAATTGCGCGCCAGCGATCTATTCCGCGAAGCCTTCGGCGCGTCGTTCATCGACTACTACGCCCACCTCAAGGAGGCCGAAGTCGCGCGCTTCAAGAGCGAAGCCAACGACAAAGGCGAAGTGACGGCTTGGGAGCAGAACGAGTATTTCGATTTGTTTTGATGTTCGATATAGGCGCCGATCTGCGGGCCCGGTCGTGGCGCCAAGTGACGCGAAGACGTTGCTTCATCCGATTGACGTGGCGCGGCTGCCGGTCGGTCGCGCTAACCGCCGAGGCTGTCCGGCTCAAGCATGGCGTTGGCTTGAATCGAAGCATAGGTGCGCGGATGCTTGTCGTGCAGCAAGATCGCGAGCTGCGCTCTTATATCTTGAGCTTGCGAGGTTGCGGCCTGCTCGAACAAGCTGTGTTGAACGTCATGGGGAAGACGGCCCCAAATCCTGATGACCGCCTCGCCGAGCGCACGAGCAAGATGCTCCGAAGTCTCCCGGATTTCGTCCATTGCGAGCTCCTCAGATCACGGCAGTGGACACATCACGACAGCAGTGGATACAACGCCGCCACCGCGCCGCAGTTCCACGACGAACGCCACCAGCCTGCTATCTAAGGGAAATCGTCAATCGCGGAAGCCTTTTCCGGTCGAAAGTCGAAGCATTTCCGCGGAGATGAATGATCCGGCTGCCGGACAGAGCGCTGGATTCGCGCCGGCGCCACGGCGCCTACACATCCACGCTGGCCGCCAGCGCGTTGCTCTCGATGAACTCCCGGCGGGGTTCGACCTTGTCGCCCATCAGCTCGTCGAAGATGGTGTTGGCTTCGTCGATTTCCTTGACGCTGACCTGTAGGAGCGAGCGGGCGTTGACGTCGAGGGTGGTTTCCCAGAGCTGGTTGGGATTCATCTCGCCCAAGCCTTTGTACCGTTGCAGCGCCACGCCCTTTTTGCCGGTGGCGGTAACGGCCTCGAACAGGCCGACGGGGCCGTGGATCGGTGTTTCTTCGTCCTTGCGGCGAAGCATCGCCGGCGGCGTCGGGCGCGGAAAGACCTTTTGCAGTTCCGGCGCGAACTCGTCGAGCTTGCGGGCGTCGGCGGAGCTGAGCAAGGCATGGTCGAGTGCCGCAACCTCTTTGACGCCGCGCACGGTGCGCTCGAACGTAAAGCCGACACCTTCGGTGAACTCGCCCTGCCAGCCGCGCTCGGTCTCCTCCGACAGCGCGTCGAGGCGTTTGGCAATATAGGGCACGGCGGCGACGGCCTTCGGCGGATCGCCGAAGATGTCGCGATGCAGCACGCCCAAGATCGCGGCCTGCTCGACCACCTGGCGATTATAGCGGCTGTGCAGCCCGCGCAGGATGTTGCGAATACTGCGGGCGTCCTCGACCAGCTTGCGCAGATCGGGACCGGCGCGCACTTCGCCCGACGACAGCCGCAACGTGGAGTCCTCCAGGCCGGCGTCGATCAGATAATCCTCGAGCGAGCGCTCGTCCTTGAGATATTGCTCGGACTTGCCGCGGCTGATTTTGTAGAGCGGCGGCTGGGCGATGTAGAGATAGCCGCCGTCGATGAGGTCGCGCATCTGCCGATAGAAAAACGTCAGCAACAGCGTCCGGATGTGGGCGCCGTCGACGTCGGCGTCCGTCATGATGATGATCTTGTGGTAGCGCAGCTTGTCGATGGCGAATTCGTCGGTGCCGATGCCGGTGCCGAGCGCGGTGATCAGCGTGCCGATCTGCTCGGACGACAGCATCTTGTCCATGCGGGCGCGCTCGACGTTGAGGATCTTGCCGCGCAGCGGCAGCACGGCCTGGAATTCGCGGTTGCGGCCCTGCTTGGCGGAGCCGCCGGCGGAATCGCCCTCGACGATGAACAGCTCGGATTTGGCCGGATCGCGCTCCTGGCAATCGGCGAGCTTGCCCGGCAATGACGTGATGCCGAGCGCGCTTTTGCGCGTCATCTCGCGCGCCTTGCGGGCGGCCTCGCGCGCCGCCGCGGCCTGGATGACCTTGCCGACGATGGTCTTGGCCTCGGACGGATGCTCCTCGAACCAGGATTTCAGCATGTCGTTGAGCACGCCCTCGACCACCGGGCGCACCTCGGACGACACCAGCTTGTCCTTGGTCTGCGATGAGAATTTCGGATCGGGCACCTTGCAGGACAGCACTGCCGTCAAGCCCTCGCGGCAATCGTCGCCCGTCAGCGCCACCTTCTCCTTGCGGGCGACGCCGCTCCCATCCGCATACGACGTGACCTGGCGCGTCAGCGCGCCGCGGAAGCCGGCCAAATGCGTGCCGCCGTCGCGCTGCGGGATGTTGTTGGTGAAGCACAGCACGGTCTCGTGGTAGCCGTCGTTCCACCACAGCGCGCAGTCGACGCCGATCCCGTCGCGCTCGGACTTGATGAGGATCGGCTGCGGCACCAGCGCGGTCTTGTTGCGGTCGAGATATTTGACAAAGGCTTCGACGCCGCCCTCGTAGTGCAGGCGCTCGCGCTTCTCCACTGCGTGCCGCATGTCGGAGAGCACGATGGTGACGCCGGAATTGAGGAACGCGAGCTCGCGCAGCCGGTGCTCCAAGGTGGCGAAGTCGAACTCCGTCATCGTGAACGTTTGCTTCGACGGCAGAAAGCTCACCTCGGTGCCGCGCTTGTCGTGTGCGGCGCCGACCACAGCCAGCGGCGCCACCGGCTCGCCGTGCTTGAACTCCATCGCGTGCTCGTGGCCGTCGCGCCAGATCGTGAGCTTGAGCCATTCGGACAACGCATTGACCACCGAGACGCCGACGCCGTGCAGGCCGCCCGACACCTTGTAGGAATTCTGATCGAATTTCCCGCCGGCGTGCAGCTGGGTCATGATCACTTCAGCGGCCGACACGCCTTCGCCCTTGTGGATGTCGGTCGGGATGCCGCGGCCGTCGTCGCGAACGGTCACAGAGCCGTCCGGATTGAGGACGATCAGAATTTCCTTGGCGTAGCCGGCGAGTGCCTCGTCGATCGCATTGTCGACGACCTCGTAGACCATGTGGTGCAGGCCGGAACCGTCGTCGGTGTCGCCGATATACATGCCCGGCCGCTTGCGCACGGCGTCGAGGCCCTTGAGCACCTTGATCGACTCGGCGTCGTAATCGGAGGCCTCAGGGACGGGCTTGCGGACAGGTTCGGCCATGCGGTGAGCTTTCGAAGAGCTTTGAAAATGCACGAAGAATCGCTCTGACTTGTACACCAAATCGGGCCGGCGTACAGCGCAAAGTCGTCACGGCTAAAGTATTGTCGAATCTCGATTTTTCAAGGATTCCGCAGGGCAAAAAATCGCCCCTCGAAGCGGCCGGAAAAAGCCGCCGAATCGGGCCTTCGATACTGGCCAGAGAAGTGCTTGGAACGGCATCCGGCGCGGCGCACTTTGGCCGCGCCCCTCGGTATAACGCGCACGCTTTATGTGTTCGAATAAGCTCCCGCCTACACGCGTGGGCGTGGCGGTGCGAGTGCGGACGAGGCCGGCAGGATGTACTCACTGCGCGGCTGATAGTCGGGCACCGGCTGTTGGAAATGCCCCAGTGCGGCGGCCCAGAGCTCCACCTTATTCAGATCGTCGCGCAGGTGGTCCAACGCGTCGATCAGATTGTGGACGATCAGGTCCTCGGCTGGTTCCGACATGGCACGTTCCAACATGGCACCCGGGCTCAGCAATGTTTACTCCCCGACGTTAAAACGGCTCCGCGCAATCCGTTCCTCAAAATAGCGCATGTGATGGGCATGGAACCGGCGGTTCCATTGCAGAATTTATGCCACACGGGCTCGGACCTTGAGCCGCCCGGCATCGACCTCAACGACGCTGGCGTTCTCGGCGAGTTCGGCAAACAGCGCCGGATCGGCGCCGGTCAGCCATGCCTGGGCGCCGAGCGCGGTGAGTTCCACCTGCAGCGCGGCGCGGCGGGCCGGATCGAGGTGGGCGACGATTTCATCGAGCAGCAGCACCGGCGCGAACGATGTCATGTCGGCGATCAGCCGCGCCTGGGCCAGGATCAATCCGATGAGTAGCGCCTTCTGCTCGCCGGTCGACGCGTCGGCCGCGGCGATTCCTTTGGCCGCATAGGTGACGGCGAAGTCGGTCAGGTGCGGGCCGTCAAGCGTGCGGCCGGCGGCGGCGTCGCGCGGGCGATTGTCGCGCAGCAGTGTGCGGTAGCGCTCCTCGATCGCGCCGGCCGGATGCGTTGCAATGAGCTGCTCCATCCAGCCGTCGAGCGCAATTTGTGCGGGCGGAAACGCCGCGTCCTTGCGGCTCGCCAGCACGGCTTCGAGACGGCGCACGGTCTCGACCCGCGAGCTCGCCACCGCCACGGCCAACTCGGCGGTCTCGCGCTCGACGGCATCGAGCCAGTGCGCGTCCGGACGCGGGTCCTCCAACAGCCGGTTGCGCGAACGCAGCGCGCGCTCGAGCGCATTGATGCGGCTGCCGTGGTCGGCGTCGACCGCGAGCGCCAAGCGGTCGAGAAAGCGCCGGCGCTCCGATGGCGCGCCGACGAACAGGCCGTCCATCGCGGGAGTAAGCCAGATCACGCGCACATGATCGGCAAACGCCGCAGCCGACGTGACCGGCTCGCGATCGATGCGGAATTTGCGCGTGGTCGCGCCGGCGTCCTCGATCGGTCGCTCGATCCCGGTGCCGAGTGTCGCCAGTCCGAGCGCACCCTCGATTTCGGCCGCGACCGCCCAGGCGCCGTCACCCTCGCTGAATGCGACCTCGTCGAGCGTGGCGCGGCGCAGGCCGCGGCCCGGCGCCAGAAACGAGATCGCCTCGATCAAATTGGTCTTGCCGGCGCCGTTCGGTCCGACCAGCACGATGGTGTCGCCGCCGGTCTCCAGCGTCGCCGCATGATAATTGCGGAAGTTACTGAGCGTGAGCTTGCGTATGCGCGCGGCGGGCATGATGGGTAGAAAATCGGTGTTCTATTGATTCGCGCGGACAATATCCCGTCACGCGCCGCCGTCGATCGCAACGGCCAGCGAAACACGGATAGCCATTGCGATCGACGGCTTTCTCCGATCCAGGAGAAATGAACTCGCGGCGATCCGTTGCCTAAACCCGCATCGGCATCAGCACATAAAGCGCGCCGTGCGGCTCCTTGTCCTGGATCAGGGTCGGCGAGCCCGGATCGGCGAGCTTGAGTACGGCCGCTTCGCTCTCGATCTGCGCGGCGATGTCGAGCAGGTAGCGCGAGTTGAAGCCGATATCGAGCGGGTCGGCCTCGTATTCGACTTCGAGCTCTTCGTTGGCGCTGCCGGAATCGGGATTGGTGACCGACAGCAACAGCTTGCCGCCGGTGATCGAGAGTTTGACGGCGCGGCCGCGTTCGCTCGACACCGTGGAGACGCGGTCGACCGCGGCCTCGAACTCCTTCTTGTCGACGACGAGCTCCTTGTCGTTGCCGGCCGGAATGACGCGCCCGTAATCCGGAAAGGTGCCGTCGATCAGCTTCGAGGTCAGCACCACCTCGCCGACGGTGAAGCGGATCTTGCCGGCCGACAGCTCGATCAACACCTCGGCCTCGTTGTCTTCGAGCAGGCGCTGCACCTCGCCGACGGTTTTGCGCGGCACGATGATGCCGGGCATGCCGGCGGCGCCGCTCGGCAGCTCGAACTCGACCTGCGCCAGCCGATGGCCGTCGGTCGCGACCGCCCGCAAGGTCTGTGCTTTGCCGCTGCCGGCCACGTGCAGGTAGATGCCGTTGAGGTAGTAGCGGGTCTCTTCGGTCGAGATCGCGAACTGGGTCTTGTCGATCAAGCGCTTCAGGTCGGCCGCCTTGACGGTGAACTTGTGCGTCATCTCGCCGGGTGCGAGATCGGGAAAGTCGGTCTCCGGAAGGGTCTGCAATGTGAACCGTGAGCGGCCGGCGCGGATGGCCAGCGCGGCGCGATCGCCGGATGACTCGATGACGATCTGCGCGCCCTCGGCGAGCTTGCGCACGATGTCGAACAGCATGTGGGCCGGCACCGTGGTCGATCCGCCGGGACCGACTTCGGCGGCGATCGTATCGGTGACCTCGATGTCGAGATCGGTCGCTTTCAGGCTCAGCTTGGAGCGATCGGCGCGCAACAGCACATTGGCGAGAATCGGTATGGTGTTGCGGCGCTCGACCACGCGGTGCACGTGACCGAGCGATTTGAGGAGTTCCGAGCGTTCTACAGTGACCTTCATCGCGCATCCGTCCGCTGTTCCACGCCGAGGCTGGCGCGGCGCGCGCATTTCGGCAAGTGGCACCCGCAACAAGCTTGGCGTTTTCCAGGCTTTTAACAGGGCCGGGCGGCGGCCTCAATTACGCGCCGCCCGCAGGTCGCCGAGGCTAGGGTGGGAGCAATGGGGCATCAGTCCTGCAGCTGACGCTTGAGCGCCTCGATCTCCTCGGCGAGCGCGGTATCGTTGCCGGACAGGGCTTCGATCTTGCGGACCGCATGCAGCACCGTGGTGTGATCGCGGCCGCCGAACCGCCGGCCGATCTCGGGCAGCGAGCGCAAGGTCAGAACCTTGGCGAGGTACATCGCCACCTGGCGCGGCCGCACCACGTTGGCGGTGCGCCGTGACGACAACAGGTCGGCGCGGCTGACGTTGTACTGCCGGGCGACGACGCGCTGGATGTCCTCGATGCGGACGCGCTTGGGCTCGGCCGGCCGGATCAGGTCGCGCATCTCGTGCTCGGCCATTTCCAGGGTCACCGGCTGGCCGGTCAGCTTGCTGTGGGCGAGCAGGCGGTTGACGGCGCCTTCCAGGTCGCGGCCGTTATGGGTGACCGACTTGGCGATGAAGGCCAGAACCGGCGTCGGCACCTCGAAGCCCGGATGGTGCGTCCGCGCGGCGGCGATGCGGCTCTTGAGGATTTCGAGGCGCAGTTCCTCGCCGAGCGAGCCGATCTCGACCACGAGGCCGCCGGCCAGCCGCGAGCGCACGCGGTCGTCGAGGCTTTCCAGGTCCGCCGGCGGCCGGTCGCTGGCGATCACCACCTGCCGGCCGGCATCGATCAGGGCGTTGATGGTGTGGCAGAACTCGTGCTGGGTGGAACGGCCTTGCAGGAACTGCAAATCGTCGATCACCAGCACGTCGATGGCGCGCAGCGCTTCCTTGAAGGCGAGCGTGGTCTGGCTCTTCAGGGCCGAGACAAAGCCGTACATGAAGCGCTCGGCGGTGAGATACAGAACCTTGCGATCGGCGCCGTTGCCCGCCCAGGTGATCGCCTGCAACAGATGGGTTTTGCCGAGCCCGACGCCGGCATGGATGTAGAGCGGATTGAACATCAGCGGGTCGCCGCGACGGCTGATGGCGATCTGTTTGGCGGCGGCGTGAGCCAGCGTGTTCGAGCGGCCGACAATGAAGGAGTCGAATGTCAGGCGCGGATCAAGCGGCGAACCACCAAGCGCGTCGTGCATCGACATGAACGGCACGCTGGCGCGTGGTTCGCCGTTGAACGACGCCGGCTCACGAGGCTCGCGCGGCAATGCCGGCATTTCGGGCAGCTTGAGCTTCGGCATCGGCGGCCGGATGGCGGCCGAGCGGACGCTCAATTCCAGGCGGCCGATGTTCGGATCCTCGGCCTGCCATTGCGCCAGCACACGGTCGGCGTAATGCGATTGGATCCACTTGCGCAGGAAGCGCGTCGGCACCGACAGCCGGACCGCACCGTCTTCGGCGCCTTCGCATTCCATCCGGCCGAACCAGCTCGAGAATACGTCTTCGCCTAGCTCGAAGCGCAAGCGGTCCTTGATGCGCTGCCAGCGGTCCTGCTCATGGTTCATGTTGGCGTGCTGCTTTTGAGGAATCACGGGCTCAACCGATCGGGTTGGGGCGAGGGCAAAACACTCCCTTGCCCGGAAAAGCGGGGACGCAAACACACTGAATTGGAACGAGGAGAAGAGCCGAAGCTGCCGCGCGCGGCAGTCGGACGCGACGGCCTTAGCCGCTAGGCGCCGCCCTCAAACCGCGACTGCAGGAGGACGCGGCACGGGCCATCGTTTCAAATTGATCGCGACGATGCAGTCGTTCTGTCAGGAGGATTGTCGTCACCATTTGCCCCGCCTCCATCGCTCCCAAGTCTCTTGCCTTGGTGGACGTTCCGCCCCGCCACCGGGACCGAGCCCGCGCGATGGTCAAAATCGCCACCTCTGTATGTCTTCGCCGCCGACGAAGATCAAAACCCGGCTCGCTCGCGACAAGCTCGCGACCGCACAGCGCCAGGGTGGTATTCGGACACAAACCACCCTTCCCCATCCGTGATGGGGTACTGCCGAACCGGATGAACTTCGGGGACCGAAGAGACCACGAAGGAATATCATGGGGTCGTTGACTCGCAACCGCCAAAAATCCGTCAGAGAAATGACTTTTAGTTTGCGGCGTGCTTGCCGCGGCGCGGCACACGCAGCACAAGTGCTTGCACGGTTTTAGAAATTTCAGCTGGACCGGGGCCGAAAGCGATGCCGAAATGAGGCGATTTTGGCCGCGGATGTTATTAGTTCCGGCACGCTCGCCGCGCCCGATTTTTCAACTCCCGGCATACCGTCCGGATTAAGCCATTCATGACTCTTGAATTCCCCAACACAAAGTCGGTGGGGTACCCACCCTGACGCAGAACGGCCATGCACTAAAACGCGCATAAAATAAGGATTAGATCGCTGCCGAGGCACAAAAGTGCCGTCGTGGTGCGGGTTTCTGGGACTCGCAGCGTATTTTTACCCCTGTCTGTGACAATTGCGCAACAGCCGTACGACGGCTGCGCAAAATCCACAGCGGAAAAGACCCTGAGCTTGGAACAGGATTTCGCCCGCAAATCCGGGCGAAGAACGCGCCGCCTATGCGCCGAGCTTGGCAATCTGATGGGCGAGCCGCGATACCTTGCGGCGTGCGGTGTTGCGATGAACCGTACCCTTCTGGCCGGCGCGAATGATGGCCGGCTCTGCTTCCGCCATGGCGGCCTGTGCGGCCGTGCGATTGCCGGTGGCGATGGCTTCCTCGACCTTGCGCACCGCGTTGCGCAGGCGCGAACGACGCGCCTTGTTGATCACGGTACGGCGCGCGATTTGGCGGGCGGCCTTTTTGGCGGATTTCGTATTGGCCATGCTGATCGAGCCGGCGGCTTCCTTTGAATGGACGGAACGGGTGCGGCGGCGCTGCAAGCGCCTGGCCGCTTATGCGCGGCTTATAGGGGGCGCACGCAGCGGCGTCAACGCGCCAAGCTGGCTCGGTAAACGCGTCGTCAGGCGACCCGCCGATCGCGCACGGCCTCGTAGCCGGCGCTCACTGTGGCGCGGTCGGCGGCCGAGAACGCGGCGAGCGGCGGCGCCACGCGGGTCCACGCGGCATCGTCGTGGATATGGGCGAGCAGCGCCTTGACGCCCGGCACCAGCGCCTTGCCGTCGAACAGCTTGCGGATGGCAACCGCCTCGTCCAGCGCCGCCACGTCGCCCGAGCGATAGCCCCGGGCGCACAGATCGGCATTGAGGTTGGCGGTTGCCGAAATGCAGCCGGCAAACGGCCCGGACCGCGCCTGCGGCAGCGCCGCCTCGGTCGAGGGAAACACCTTGAAGCGCGGCATGATCGCGGCCGCGGCGCGGGCGTAATTCATGTCGCCGGACGAATCCTTCAGGCCGACGATGCGCTCGCCGAACGTATCGAGCAGGCGCCGGATCAGGCCGACATGCCAGGGCAGGCCGGACTGCGCAGGAAAATGATACAGATAGATCGGGATCGGCCGCGCCGCGGTCGCGCTCACGATCGCATCGATGTAGGCGACAAGCCCGTCATCCGGCACGCCCTTATAGTAGAACGGCGGCAGCACCAGCGCGCCGGCGAAGCCGAGCTCGGCGGCATGGCTGGCAAGCGCGATGGCGTCGGCGGTCGCCGCGGCGCCGGTGCCGACCATCATGCGGTCGAGCGGCAGCCCGCTCGCCGCATAAGCGCTCATCATGCGCCGGCGCTGGTCGAGCGAGAACGAGGTCGCCTCGCCGGTCGTGCCCAGCACGTTGAGCCCGTCGCAGCCGTTGCCGAGCAGGAAGCGCGCCAGCGCCACCGAGCGCGCGCAATCCGGCTCGCCGTCCGCGCCGATCGCCGTTGCGATCGCCGCGATCACGCCATGCAGGGTCGGTGTCGTCATGGTCTGGTCCTCAGGCGCGCATCCCTAGCATGAAGCGGCGGCGGCTTGACAGTGCCGCGCCGCCACGGAAGTTTGCCGGCCGTCACGAGGAAAAATGAGGGGAGAGTGATGGCCAAGTTGCGCTTGAGCTTTGCGTGTGGACCCTACGACCGAACCCAGGCGCTGCGCGACGGCACCATCAATCCGGAAGGCATCGAGCTGTCCTACATTCCGCTGCAGCCGGCGGAGATCTTCTGGCGCATGCTGCAGTACCAGGAGTTCGACGCCAGCGAAATGTCGCTGTCGAACTACGCCACCCTGGTCGGCAGCGGCGCGGCGCCGTTCATTGCCATCCCGGTGTTTCCGTCGCGGGTGTTCCGGCACGGCTATTTCTTCATCAACACGCAGAAGGGCATTGCGCAGCCCGCCGACCTGAAGGGCAAGCGCGGCGGCGTGCCCGAATACAGCATGACGGCGGCCGTCTATATGCGCGGGTTGTTGCAGCACGAATACGGCGTCAAGCCGAGCGACGTCGCCTGGGTGCAGGGCCGCGCCGACCGGCTCGGCCACAAGCTGCCGTCCAACGTCCGGCTCACCCAGGCGCCGGCCGGCGCCGAGCTTGGCGATCTGTTGGAGCGCGGCGAGATCGATTTCCTGATGACCGCCAACAATCCGCTGTCGTTTCGCCGCGGCGCGCCGAACGTGAAGCGGCTGTTTCCGAACTACCGCGAGCTCGAGCAGGACCATTACCGCCGCACCAAGATCTACCCGATCATGCACACGGTGGTGATCCGCCGCGACGTCTACGAGCGCGATCCGTGGGTGGCGATGAGCCTCTACAAGGCGCTGTGCCGCGCCAAGGACTATGCGCTGCGCCTTGTCAGCGAGACCGGCTCGCCCAAGGCCTCGTTCGCCTGGCTGCAGCCGCTGATCGAGGAGGAGCAGGCGATCATCGGCACCGACTGGTATCCGTACGGCATCGAGCCCAACCGCGCCTCGATCGAAGCGCTGCTGCAATATTCGCACGAGCACGGGCTCACCCCGCGCCGGCTCAAGATCGAGGACCTATTCGTGCCGAGCACGCTGCGCGACATTCCGCTGAGCGAAGGCCAGCACGTGTAGCTCGGCTGCCGTCGCGCACCTTAATTATTCCTCATCCTGAGGTGCTCGGCGCGGAGCGCCGAGCCTCGAAGGATGCAGGCCATGGCGCCTCGGCCTACATCCTTCGAGGGCCGCTTCGCGGCCGCCTCAGGATGAGGGGAACAAATATTACTCCAGCTCGCGCAACTTGAACCGCTGCAGCTTGCCGGTGGCGGTGCGCGGCAGGTCGGGGCGGATGTCGATCCAGCGCGGATATTTCCACGGGCCGGCGCTTTCTTTGACGTGGACTCGCAGAGTTTCGAGCAGCCGCTCGTCGGCGGCAAAGCCGTTGCGCAGCACGATGAAGGCTTTCGGCTTGATCAGGCCGTCGGCGTCCTGTTTGCCGATCACGGCTGCTTCCAGCACCGCCTCGTGGGAGGTGAGCGCAGATTCGACCTCGAACGGCGACACCCACATGCCGCTGACCTTGAACATGTCGTCGGTGCGCCCGCAATAATGGAAGTAGCCGTCGGTGTCGCGAAAATATTTATCGCCCGTATGGGTCCACTCGCCCGCAAAAGTGCGCCGGCTTTTGTGCCGTTGATTCCAGTAGCCTTCGGCAGCGGTCGGGCCGCGCACGATCAATTCGCCGATTTCGCCGGCCGCGACCTCGGCGCCGGCATCGTCGACGATCTTCAGCTCGTAGCCGGGCACCGGCTTGCCGGTGGTGCCGTAGCGCACGTCGCCCGGGCGGTTGCTCAAGAACGTCTGGAACATCTCGGTCGAGCCGATGCCGTCGATCACGTCCACGCCGGACGCATCGCGCCAGCGCCGGCCAAGCTCGGCCGGCAGCGCCTCTCCGGCCGAGACGCACAGCCGCAGCCGGTCGGAGCCGGCGCCGCGCCGCATGTCCTTGTGCGCCGACAGCGAGGCAAACAGCGTCGGCACGCCGTAAAAGATGGTCGGCCGGTGCCGCCGCATGATGTCGAACACCGCATCGGGCGTCGGCCGGTGCGGCAGCAGTACCGTGGTGGCGCCGACCGACAGCGGAAACGCCATGGCGTTGCCCATGCCGTAGGAGAAAAATAGCTTTGCGGCGGAGAACACGACGTCGTCTTCGCGGATGCCGATGACGTGGCGGCCCATCAGCCGCGCCGCTGCGAGCTGCGTGGTGTGGACGTGCTTGACGCCCTTGGGCTCGCCGGTCGAGCCCGACGTGTACATCCAGAACGCCACTTCGTCCGACAAGGTCGGCGCGATGAACGGTTTTGCGTTACCGTCCGCAGACAGGTCGGCGAAATTGCGCACGTCGCGTCCCGCAAAGGCGGCTTTGTCCTGTTCGCGCGCATCGACCAGAATGATGGTGCGCAGGCGCGGCAGGCGGGCGAGGATCGGGATGAGCGCGTGCGCCAGCGACGCCGCGACGACGATGGCGGAAGCGCGGCTGTCGCTCAGGATGTAGGCGTATTGCTCGCTGGTGAGCAGGGTGTTGAGCGGCAGCACCACGATGCCGGCGCGCACGCCGCCCCAGAACGCAATCGGGAAATCGACGGTGTCGGGCAGAAGCAGCGCCAGCCGCTCCTCGTGCCGCAGCCCGAGAGCGAGCAGCGCCGCGGCAAATGCCGACGTGCGCGCCTGCAAATCGCCATAGGTCAGCGTGCGATCAGAGTCGACAAACGCGATTTTGCCGGCAAGGCCGCGCGCCACCGGCGCATCGATCAAATCCGTCACCGCATTGTACGGTTTGCGCTGTAGGAGGTCTTCCAGCATCGGATGGTGTCGGAGCGCCCGCGCAGTTGAGGACCAGCCACGAGCCTAATGCCTGACATGGAGCCGCGCAAACGATCCATCGCAGCTCGGGTTAAATGGCCGGCACGCCCTCTTGCCGACTTGGCAAATTCCCAGAAAAATACTGGACCGCGCCCGGGGTCCCGGCGATTTGTGAAATGAGTGAGGTGCCATGAGCCGCGCCAACGCCATCGCTCGCGCGCACGCGTATTTCGACAAGGGCGGTTTTCTTGCCGATCTGACGCGTCGCGTTGCGATCCCGAGCAGCAGCCAGGAGCCGGAGCGTGCCGGCGCGCTGCGCTCTTATCTGGTCGACGAAATCGAGCCGACGCTCGGCAAGCTCGGCTTTATCTGCCGCATCCTGGACAATGCCAATGGGCCGCCGGCGCTCGTCGCCGAGCGTATCGAAAACCCCGCGTTGCTTACGGTGCTGCTGTACGGCCACGGCGACACGATCCGCGGTCTCGACGATCTATGGCGGGACGGGCTGTCGCCCTGGAAGGTCACGGTGGAGGGCGACCGCATCTACGGCCGCGGCACTGCCGACAACAAAGGCCAGCACGGCGTCAATTTCGGCGCGCTGGCGGCGGTGTTGGCGGAACGCGGCGCGCTCGGCTTCAACTGCAAGATCCTCATCGAGATGGCCGAAGAGGTCGGCTCGGCCGGCTTGCGCGACATCTGCGCCGCGCATCGCGACGGTCTGCTCAAGGCCGACGTGCTGATCGGCTCCGACGGTCCGCGCAATGCGCCGGATGTGCCGACTATTTTTCTCGGCGCGCGCGGCGGCTATCCGATCGATCTCGTGGTCGATCTGCGCGAGGGCAGCCATCATTCCGGGAATTGGGGTGGGCTGCTTGCCAATGCCGGAATCGTTCTGGCGCAGGCGCTGGCCTCGATCACCGACGCGCGCGGCGCCATCCGCGTGCCCGAGTGGCGGCCGCCGCTGCCGCAAACCGTGCGCGATCTTTTGGTCGGCGTCGAAGTCGACGGTGGCGCCGACGGACCGAAAGTCGATCGCGATTGGGGCGAGCCGGGGCTCACGCCTGCCGAGCGCGTGTTCGGCTGGAACAGCTTCGAGGTCCAGGCCTTCGTCGCGGGCACGCCGGAGCGCCCGGTCAACGCCATCCCGGGCACGGCGCGCGCCCATTGCCAGCTCAAATACGTGGTCGGCACCGACGTCGACGACATCATTCCGGCGCTGCGGCGGCATCTCGATCGCCACGGCTTTGCCAACGTCGAAGCGCGCCGCGGCCGCAGCAGTGTGTTTGGCGCGAGCCGCCTCGACCCGGCCGATCCCTGGGTCGGCTGGGCGCGAGACTGCATCGCACGCACCACCAACCATGCGCCGACGGTTCTGCCCAATTTCGGCGGCTCGCTGCCGAACGACATTTTCGCCGACGTGCTCAATCTCAAAACACTGTGGATTCCGCACTCCTATGCGGGCTGCTCGCAGCACGCGCCCGACGAACACCTGCTGGCGCCGATCGCGCGCGAAGGCCTGGGCCTGATGGCGGGATTGTTCTGGGACCTCGGCGATCCCGATCGGGCGCGGCCGCCAGTTTAGACCGGAATGTCGAAGTGCATGACGTCTTCGCGCGCGCCGAGCTTTGTATAGAGGGCGATGGCGGCTTCATCGCCATAGTCGGCCTGCACGTATATCACCCAGGCACCGCGCTGCCGGGCGATGTCGCGGAGGTGTGCAATGAGTGCCGTCGCCACGCCCTGGCGGCGAAAATTTTCTTCGACCGCGAGATCGTAAATGTAGATTTCGCGCCGCTCCTGCTCGAACTTGTCGAGCTCGTAGGCAACAAGACCGCCCACGATCTTGCCGTCCGCGAATGCGACCAGCGGAATGATGTGCGGCTTTTGCAGCAGCTGCTCGAGATAGACCGAGGCCGGTCTTGCGGCTTGATGCTTGTCGGCCTCGCCGAAGGCTGCCGCGAAGAGCGCATTGAGCTGATGAAAGAGCGCGGCCTCGCCGGAGACCAGGCGTCGGACGTCGGGTTGCCAGGACATGGTGACTCACTATTGCACGGGGGCGGCCTGCGCGTCCGTGTCTTCTCGCCATCGCGCCACCAGCGCGCAGCGGCCGATCTTGTCGCCAATGAGCGCTGGACGTAGCCTAAGCTCTCGAGCATCGCTCCAGATGCTGCGGCGGGCCATTTGAGGATCGGATGACAACGGCGATCGAAAGCGTCGAACTCACGCGCGTCGGGCCCGGCACCGTCATGGGCGAGCTGATGCGGCAATACTGGATACCCGCGTTGTTGTCTTCGGAAGTCGAGCGCGATGGTGCGCCGGTTCGGCTGATGCTGCTTGGCGAAAAACTCATTGCCTTTCGCGACAGCGCGGGTCGCGTCGGGGTCTTGGATCATCGTTGCCCGCACCGCGGTGCGTCGCTGTTCCTCGGCCGCAACGAGCAAGACGGCATCCGCTGCATCTATCACGGCTGGAAATTCGATGTCACCGGCCGCTGCCTCGACATGCCCAACGTGCCGCCCCAACAGGATTTCAAGCACAAGGTCGGCGCCAAGGCGTACCGGACGATCGAGCGCGCCGGGCTGGTGTGGGTCTATATGGGATCGCGCGCCGAGCCGCCGCCGCTGCCGGGATTCGAGGTTTTGGGCGTTCCCGACGACGAAATCGGAGCGCTCTTCATTGCCCGCAACTGCAATTATCTGCAGGCGCTGGAGGGCGATATCGACACCTCGCACTTCGGTTTTCTGCATGCCGGCCACGTCGAGCCGGACGAACTGGGCGAAGACGATCCCATCTACCACACGGTCGCGGTCCGCGCGCCGGACTATCACATCGCCGAAACGGCCTGGGGCACGACCTATGCGGGCTATCGGGCTGCCGGGCCGGGCCGCACCTCCTGGCGTTTCGGCAACTTTCTATTTCCCTTCTGGACCCAGGTGCCGAACGGCGAGTTCGGCGGACATCTGCAGGTGCGCGGATGGGTGCCGCTCGACGACGAGCACACGATGTATTGCGTGGTGTGGTGGAAGGGCGGCCAATCGGCCATGACGCAGCAAGACCCGGCATTCAAGGACGGCACGCCGGTCGGCGGCATGGGACGGCGCAACGATTTTCTGCCCAACACGACCGACTGGCTCGGCCGCTGGCGGCTGGCGGCCAATGCAAGCAACGATTGGCGCATCGACCGCGCCGCGCAGCAAGATGACGTGATCTTCAGCGGCATCGAAAGCATCCACTTGCAGGACCAGGCCGTGACCGAGAGCATGGGCGCGATCCTCGATCACAGCTTCGAGCATCTCGCCCCGTCCGATCTGATGATCACGCGCACGCGGCGCCGCCTCTTGATGGCGGCGCGGGCGTTGCGCGATAACGGCGTGCCGCCGCCGGGCGCCGAAAATGTCGCCGTGTTCCGCGATGCGCGCGGCGGCTACTTTGTCGGCGACGCCGGCAAGGGATGGCAGGACGCCTATGCGGCGCAACTCGCCGGCGCTTTCCGTCCGGCGCCGACCGCCTTGCGCGCGGCGCCATAGCCCGATCCAAAGGGTGCGGACGAAATAAACCGCGCAATCCGAATTCAAGCCGTAATCGCTGCGCGACGAGGCATGCCGCTGGGCCGCGGTGTGATTGCACGCTCCCATGATCGAGCTTCTAGTTGAATACCGTCGCCGACTGGATCACGATGAACGGTCAATCGTGCAAGGGGATGACATCATGGTCAGTGAGCGAGACATTGCGAACCTATGCCGCGATATTTATCCCGGCGGTGCGCCGGCAAGCGCCTGGGACCTGCTTGAAATCCCGGCTGCGGGTGTCGCTTTCGGTCTGAAAGATTTCGGCAATGCTGTCGCGGTGATCTTCCGCGGCTCAACGACGATCGAGGATTGGTTGCGCGATGCCGAAGCCGTAGCCGACCCTTTCGAGCATGCCGAACTCGGGCCGGTTCATCCCGGCTTTTTTGCCGGACTACCCGAGCTATGGGCGCGGCTCAAGCCACGACTCAACAACAAGCCGTGTATCGTTGCCGGGCACAGCCTCGGTGCCGCGCGCGCCTCGCTGTTCACCGGGCTTATGATCGTCGACAAGCAGCCGCCGGTGCGGCGCATATGCTTTGGCGAACCCCGTCCAAGTTTTCCCAAAGCGGCGCAGATTATAGCTACCGTGCGCGGCCGGTCGTATTTCAACAGCAACGGACGGGGTCATGATGTGGTCACCGATGTTCCGTTCACGACGTTCATCGAGGATTATGTCCATGCGACTCCGCTGGTTCCAGTGACCGCACCGCCGACCGACGCCGATGTGTTGGAACTGCTCATATTTGCCTGGCATCCGATGCGGTTGTACGCGTCGGTGACGCCCGACGTTGCGATTATCTAGGCGAGGCTTTTCAGGGGCGGAGATGGTGCAGGCGCGGCTGCAAGGCCGCGCCGCCGCTTACGCCTTCTCCGCCACGAACCGGTTGCGCATCTTGCCCAGCCCCTCGATCTCGGTCTCCATCACGTCGCCCGCTTTGAGGAAGGTGTTGGTGCCCTGGCCGACGCCGCCGCAGGTGCCGCAGCTGAAAATGTCGCCGCACTCGACCGAGAGAATGCTGGAGGCGTATTCGATCTGCTCCTCGGGCGTGAAGATGAATTGCGAGGTGTTGCCGTTCTGCTTGACTTCGCCGTTCACCGTAAGCCGGATGAAGAGGTTCATGGCGTCGGCCACGAAGGCGCGCGGCACCAGGAACGGGCCGGTCGGCGCGAAATTGTCGTGGCTCTTGCCGCCGAGCCAGTCGGAGCGCAGGCCGGGCCGGTCCGGCCGGATTTGCAGGTCGCGGCACGACACGTCGTTGGTGGTCATGAACCCGGCGACGTGGTCGAGCGCGCGCTCGGCCTTGATGCGTTTGCCGCGCTTGCCGATGGCGAGCGCGATCTCGGCCTCCCAGTCGATCTTTTGCATGCCGAGCGGAATTTCGATGTCGTCATAAGCGCCGGCGAGCGTGCTCGGCGCCTTGAGGAACAGGTAGGGCCGTGTGGTCGATTTCTCGCCGGTGAATTTCGGGCCGCCGGCCGGCGTCATGCCGGCGCGCAGCATCTCGTCGACGTGCTCCTGAAAGTTCTGCGCCGCATAAAACATCTTGCCGGGCCGCCGCACCGGCGGCAGCGCGCGTAGGTCGGCCAGCTTGGCGCTACCGGGGCGGGCGCCCTGTTTTTCGAGATGTGCCACGATCTCCTGCAGGGTGGCGAAATTGGCGTCCCAGTTTTCCAAAAGCGCGTCGATGCTCTCGACTGCACTCAGGGTGCGCTTGGGTCCTGTGGTCCCGTATGCCGCCTGCGCTGCCTTAATGTCGATGGCGTCATCGCCGAGAACAATGGCGGCGAATGGGCTGCCGCCGGTTTTCGCAAACGTGCCGAGCTTGAAGGGAGTGCCGTTCATGATGGGTGATCCTTATTTGCCGCGGAATACCGGTTTTCGTTTTTGGTGAAACGCTTCCACGCCTTCGCGGAAATCGTCGGACTGGCGCAGGAAGCTGTAGCCCTGACCTTCGAGCTCGATGGCGGCCTGCAAGTTGGTGTCCTCGCTGTGGTTGAGCAGCGACTTGGCGGTGCGTTGCGCCAGCGGCGCGAACGCGCGCAGCTCGTCGACCAGCGCGTCGGTCGCCGCTTCCAGCTTGTCGTCGGGCACGCATTCGGTGGCGATGCCCCAGTCGTAGGCCTGTTTGGCGGGGATGCGCTTGGAGCGCATGACGATGTCTTTGGTGCGGGTGATGCCGATGATCTTCTGCAGCCGCGCCGCGCCGCCCGAGCCGGGAATTTGCCCGAGTCGCTGTTCCGGCAGCGCGTACTGGCAAGTCTCCGAGACGATGCGGAAATCACAGGCCAGCGACAGCTCGAAGCCGACGCCGAAGCAATAGCCGCGGTTGGCGGCGATCACCGGTTTTGAACAACGCGCCGGCGCGGCGATGTTCCAGGCGAGTTTTGACACGTGCTCGGGCGAAGCCTGCAGAAAGCCGGCGATGTTGCCGCCGGAGGAAAAATGCTCGCCGGCCGCGCGCAGCACGACGATGCGCACGCGCTCGTCGTCGCTGAGCATCTCGAAGACGAAGCGCAGCTCGTCGCGCTGGCCCATCTCGATGACGTTGAGCGGCGGCCGGTCGAGCACCACGTCGGCGCGCTCGCGCGCGGCGTCGACCTCGAGGCGAAAGCCGTCGAACGCGTTGTCTTCAAGATGCCGTTCGGCAAACGCTTTCATGCCGCGGTTCCTTGCTGGCGGGCCTCGGGTTCTTCGCCCACATACTCGCCGGCGACGAGCTTGCGGCGCAACAGCTTGCCGACCGGCGATTTCGGAATCTCGGCGACGAAGACGTAGCGGCGCGGGCGCTTGAAGGCGGCAAGCCCCGACTTGCGGCAGAATGCGTCGAGTTCTTCCGCCTCGACCGGCGCGCGGCGCTGGATGAAAGCGGTTACGGCCTTACCCCAGCGCTCGTCTGCCAAGCCGACCACCGCGACTTCGGACACGGCCGCATGCAGCGACAGGCAGGATTCGATCTCGACCGGCGAAATGTTCTCGCCGCCGGAAATGATCATGTCGTCGACCCGGCCGGTGACGAAAATATCGCCGTCGGCATCCACATAACCGGTGTCGCCGGTAAAGTACCAGCCGTGCCGGATCGCCTTGGCATCGGCTTCCGGCCGCCGCCAATAGCCTTCGAACGATTCATCGCCGGCCAAGAGCGCGATGAGTTCGCCTTCTTCGCCGGCGGCTGCGACCTCGTCCACCGACTGCGCGCCGAGCCTGACCACGCGCACCATCTGATTGATGCCGGCGCGTCCCGCTGAGCCGGGCTTTTTGGGTGCATTCTGATCGATGGTGAAGGTGTAGATTTCCGACGAGCCGTAATGATTGACGAACAGGTCCGGCCTGAATGCCGCCTGCAGCTCTTTCAAAAGCCCATCGGTCATCGGCGCGCCGGCAAAGCCGAGCTTGCGCACTGAGCTCACGTCGGTCTTGGCGAACAGCGGATGGTGGACCAGATCGTGATAGAGCGTCGGCACCAGATAAAGGTTGCTGATCCGCTCCGCCACGATCGTCTGCAGCGCCTGCTCGACGTCAAAGCGGCGCAGGCACACGAAGGCACCGCCGACGAGCGACATGGCAAGGAGCGAGCGTACCCCCATGGTGTGATAGAGCGGCATGACGCCGAGCGTGCGCTCGCCGTTGCCGTAAAGATTCTGCGCCACGTGCGCCAAAGCGGCGGCGCGTTCGGCGCGCTGCCGGCGCGGCACGCCCTTCGGCCGCGCCGTGGTGCCGGAGGTGTAGAGCATCACGGACCACGCCTCCGCATCGGCCTGCGGCTGTGCGTCCGGCGCCGTGCGCGACGCGAGGTCGGCGAAGGCGACATCGGATGGGCCTGCGATATCGAGTGCGATACGCGGCAGCGTCTCGGCTGCGGCGGTGCCGGTGACGGCTTGCGCCGAAACCTCTTCGTAGGCGATTGCTTTGGCCTCGGCGTCGCCAAGAAAAAAGTCGAGTTCGTCCGCCGACGAGCGCCAGTTTACCGGCGTGATGATGATGCCGGCGAACTGACAGGCCCAATGCAGCGTGGCGGCTTCCCAACGATTGGTCAGCGCGGTGACGAGATGATCGCCGGGCTTGAGCCCGAGCGCGTCGAAGCCCGCGACGACCGCCGAGATGCGCCGGTACCATTTGGCGTAAGTCAGCCGCAACGCGCCATCGACGATCGCCGGCGCCTGAGGGTCGCGGGCGACGCTGGCGACAAAGCTCAGGCCCAGATCGAGCATGTGGGCGTTCTCTCCTTCGTGCCCCATGATAGGCAATTTCGCGGCGAGACCGAAAGCGGCCCGGCCGCACCATAGGAAGGCGCGGAGCGCAGGTTGCCTTGCCAAATGGCCGCAGCTACAGCATCCGCAATGACATCGCTCACGCTTCTCGACCGCAAAAGCTGGCTCGGCGGCTTGGCGCGCTCGCCCGGGCGCACCGTCGTGGCGCTGATTGTCGGCTTCGCGGTGTGCCGGCTGATCATCGCGGCGACGCTCGGGCTCGGCGTCGACGAGTGCTACGGCATCGGCGTCTCGCACGATCTGGAACTGTCCTATTTCGACCATCCGCCGCTCAGCTATTGGATCGCGCACGTCTTCATGCCGCTGTTCGGCGACGGCCGTGCCTTGCGCATCCCGTTCGTTGTGCTGTTCGCCGGCACGACGTGGCTTCTTTATCTTTTGACGCGGCACCTGTTCGGCGCCGCCGCCGGCGTTTGGGCGGTGCTGGCGCTGAATTTCTCCGCCTTCTTTATTCTTGCCGGCAGCTGGATCCTGCCCGACGGGCCGCTGATGCTGTGCCTCGTCGCCGCCGCCTATGTGCTGGCGCGCGGATTGTTTCCGGCCGGCGCGCCGGTTTCGCCGTGGCGCACCTGGCTCGGCGCCGGTTTTTGGTTCGGCTTGGCGGGCCTGTCGAAATATCATGCGGTACTGATTGCGCTCGGGCTGCTGCTCTATCTGATCAGCACGCCGCAGCGGCGCAAAATTTTGGCGCATCCGGCGCCATGGGTCGGCGGTGCGCTGGCGCTCCTCATGTTCGCGCCGGTTCTGATCTGGAACGCCGAACACCATTGGGTGTCGTTCGCCTATCAGGGCGGCCGCGCCGAAAGCTACGGCGGCTTTCCCAAGATCAGCCAGTTCCTCGCCAATCTGGGCGGCCAGTTCTTATGGCTGGCGCCGTGGGTGTTCGTGCCGATGGTGGTGGCCGTCTACGAAGCATTGCGGCACGGGCGGGAAGCGGAGCGTTCGTGGTTCTGCCTGTGCCTCGGGCTGCCGACGATTCTGCTGTTCACCGTGGTGCCGTTGTGGGGCGACCGCGGCCTGCCGCACTGGCAGATGCCGGGCTGGTTGATGCTGTTTCCCGTGCTCAGCGATCATCTTGCCCGCGAAGTTTTGGTGCGCCGCCGGCCGCGGGTTTGGCTGGTCACGTCCGCTGTTTCGCTCGCCGTCGTTGCGGTGGTGCTGATCGGCCACGCCGATACCGGCTTCGGCCGCCTCCTTTTTCCGGCGGTCTTCGCCAAAGGCGATCCGACGCTGGAGGCTTACGAGTGGACCCCGCTGCGCGACGAACTGCAACGGCGCGGCCTGCTCGACAGACCGGGCCTGTTCGTCATCTCAGGCAGCCCGATCGATATCGGCAAGATCGACCAGGCGCTGCACGACGCGCTGCCCATGCAGGTGTTCGGCGAAGCCAAGCAATACGCGTTCCGTATCGATCCGAAGACCCTGGTCGGCCGCGACGCCTTGATCGTCGGGCAACGCAACCGCACCATCGGCCTGCGTCAGGCGCTCGCGCCGTATTTCGACTCCATCGACGAACTGCCGCCGTTTTCGTTCGGCCGCTCCGGCATGAGCGAAGTCGAGGTGCGGCTGCTCTACGGCCACGCGCTGAAAAAACCGCTGCCGTCGCGGTATGATTAGGCCGGCTCGCGCACCCGCGCCGCCAGGGCGGCATCGACGGCCTTGAACACCTGATCGACCGCGATCGCCTGCATGCAGACGTTGTCGGTGCAGGCGCTTTTGCGATGATTGCTGGCGCTGACGCAGGGCGAGCAGGCAAGCCCGGCGTAGATTGCGGTCGCGGCGCCGAGCGGGCGGTACAGGTTCGGCGTCTCCGGGCCGAACAGCACGATGGTCGGCAGCCCGCACGCGGCGGCGAAATGCGCCGGGCCGGAATCGTTGCTGATCATCACATCGGCCATGGCGTAGAGCGCCGGCAGGTCGGTGAGCTTGGTGTGGCCGGCGAATGCGACACAGCGGTCGCTGGCGCATCGCGCCGCAAGCGCGTCGGCTTCGGTGCGCTCGCTCGGCGCGCCGGTGATCAGCACCAGTGCGTCGTCGTGCGCCGCCAGAATGCGGCGGATCAGCTCGGCGTAGCGATCTGGCATCCAGCGCCGCTGCGGCAGCATGTTCGAGGCATTCGGATTGACCAGCACGAGACGGCGCCCGGACAAATCGCGCGGCCCGGCAAGCGCCGCGATTTGCGCCCGCACTGCTTCGCGCGTCGCCGGGCTGACGGGCTGCGCCGAGATCGTCAACTCGTCGTCGCCGATGATGGTCTTTGAATACGGAACGGTCGGCGTCTCGCTCAGCAGCGCATCGACCAGCGCGATGAAGTTTTTTGAAATGTGGATGTGCGGATTGTAGGCGACGCGATGGGTCAGCATCTCGCCGCGATAGAGGCCCTCGTTATGGAAACGGTAGAAGCCGGCGCGGCGGTCGGCGCCGCAAAGGCCGGTGAGCAGGCCGGTGAAGCGTGAAAACAGTTCGAGATCGACCACCGTGTCGATGCCGTTGCGCCGCGTCCACCACAAGAACGCCAGCGTATCGAGGGCGAGACCCCACAGCGATCCGCTGCGGATGGTGAAGACATTGCGCCGCTCGATGGTGCCGGTGAACGCCAGCGAGTCGGCGTTTTGCGCAAAGATGACGAAATAGAGTTCGGCGCCGGCGCGGTCGCGCGCCTTGCGCAGCGCCGGGTCGGCCAGAATCGTGCTGCCCATCTCGGACAGCTCGATGAACAGGATGCGCCGGATCGGCCGCGGAGGCTTGCGCCGCACCAGATCGGCGAGCCGCAGCACGAGCGTCGCCAGAAAGCACAGCGGTACGCCGGCCAGACGGTCGATCCGGCGCATGGCGTCGACGCTGATGCCGCTCTCGCTCATGCGGCGGGTTTTAGCGCCGTCCTGCTTACTTGCGCCAGCCCTTCATCGGCAGGTCGAGCTTGGCGGTGGCGCGGTCCTGCGGCCAGACCGAGACGTACTGCTTGCCCTGAAGCTGGATCAGGTAGGTCGCCGACAGGATGTTCTGGCCGGTGGCGTCGAACTTCACGCCGTTGTAGCCCATGATGAGCTGGTCGGGCTTGAGATCGGTGGCCTTGAGCGCCGCCTGGATCTTGTCCGGTTCGGTCGATCCGGCGCGGTTGATGGCGTCGGCGAGCACGAAAAAGCCCTGCAGCCAGCGCGCGCTGGTGTCGTCGAGATCGCGGCCGTATTTGGTCTTGAACATCTGGTTGACGATGTAGCTCGAGCTGCCCGGCTTGCCGATGTCGAAGGCGCTGCGATTGATGGCGCCCTGGGCGAGATCGCCGGCATTGGGAATGAACGCCGGATCGGAGAAGCCGGAATCGTCGCCGATGATGATCGGCGGCAGGTAGTCGAGGTTCTTCATGGTCTTGAAATAGAGAATGATGTCCGCCGTGTAGCTGACGAACACCACGGCGTCCGGCTGCAAGGTTTTCAGCTGCAGCACCTGCGCGGTCACGTCGGATGAGTTGGCGTTATAGGCGATCTGCGCGCCGACCTTGATGTTCGCGGTCTTGGCGGCTTCGACGATGCTGGCGCCGACCGAGGTGCCGTAATCGGTGTTTTCGTTGACCACCGCGATGGTGTCGATCTTGCGGCCCGATTTCTTGATGTCGTTGAGAAACTCGAAATAGGCCTTGGCGAAGTCCGGCGCGATCGGCGTGGTGCGGAATGTCCATTTGAAGCCGCGGCCGGTGATGTTGGAGGCGACCGAGTCGGCGACCAGGAACGGCACGCCCTGCCGCTCCGCGACCGCGGTGGCGACAAGCGACACCGACGACTGGTACGAGCCCAGCATGGCGGCGACGTGATCCTGGGTGATCAGCCGCAAGGTCTGCTGCTGGCCGACCTGCGGATTACCCTCATGGTCGGCCTCATCGAGCTCGATCTTGGCGCCGCCGAGGCCCGGCAGGCCGGCGGTCGCGGCCAGCGGCAAGCTTTTCAATTCCGGATGCGCGTCGTTGACGATGTCGACGCCGAGATGCACGGCATCGCGCGCCGACTGTCCGGCGCTCGCGGCGTTGCCGGTCAGCGGATAGATCACGCCGATCTTGACCGGGCCGGCCGCATAGGCGGAGCTGGCGAAAATAGCGGTCAGGACGGCGACGATGCCGCACGCGGCTCGGTTCATGGCTTTCTCCCCTTACGGCATCAGCCCGGGTGGAAGCCGCATTTGAACGAGAAACCGGCGCGCTTGTCCATCGCCTTGCGGTGGGCGTTTCCCTGGCGCAGCGCACCACTCGTGCTGCGCGGCGCCCGGAAATACTGCGGTGCTACCGCCGCGTCGGGAACAGCGCGGCCGGAAAATCCGCCGCGTAACGGCGACCGCGGTCGCGCGGCTGATAATCCGGATGCGGATCGGGATCCGGCTCGACCGCGCGGCGATACAGGTGCCAGGTCGCATGGCCGAGTATCGGCATCACAACCGGCAGGCCGAGGAACAGCGGCAGCGAGCCGAGCACCAGCAGCGCCGCGACGATGAAGCCCCATAAGGCCATGGTCGCCGGATTGGCGGCGACGACCCGGATCGAGGTGTAGACCGCCACTGCGGCGCCGACGTCGCGATCGAGCAGCAGCGGGAACGACACCGCGCTCATGGTCAGCGCGACTGCGGCGAAGACAAAGCCGACTGCGGTGCCGACGACGATCAGGCCCCAGCCGGCGTGCGTAGTGAACACGTCGCGGGCGAATTGGCCGATCGAGGCCGGCGCGTGATAACCGAAGAACGCGATGTAGACCGCTTGCGCCGCGGCGAGCCAGAGCAAAAACAGCGCCATCAGGACGAGGCCGAGCGCCACGATGGCGCCGAGCGACCGCGAATGCAGCACGTCGAAGACGTGGGTCGCATTGCTGTCGAGGCCGGCCTCGCGTCGGCGGCTCAGTTCGTAAAGCCCGATTGCCGCGAACGGTCCGATCAGAGCGAAACCCGCTGCAATCGGAAATGCGAGTGGCAGCATGGCGTGGCCGATGGTCATGGCGATCAAGAAAAGGCCGATCAGCGGATAGACCACACAGAGAAAGACGGCATGGCTCGGCATCGCCGTAAAATCATCGATGCCGCCGCGCAGGGCGTGCAGCAGGTCGGCTGGCGCGATGCGGCGGATGGTGGGTCGGGCAGCCGAAGTGCCAGCGCCAACCAGAATGCGGGAATACGACATGGCGCAACTCCCTGAACCTACGTTCGCGGGCCGCGCCTTGCGACCGGCCGCCGCAAGGCGCCCGAGGTCTTCACCACGCGCATCATGGCATCGCGCCGCGGCGCCACAATAGCGGTGACGTGCGTGGCGCTTCACAAAACGGTGTGCGCTGGCGTGTCCATTGCAGCGACGTGCGAGCTGCAAAACGCAAAATTTCTAAAGAGCAAACGAACGGCGAAACCAAAAAAGAAGGAGGCCCCGTTGGCGGGGCCTCCTCGAGCTCATGAGCCCACGACTCATGCACTACGACACAGCGTTAGTAATGCCAGTGCCTGTGCCTATGATGCCAACGCCACCCCGGCGCCACGACGACGCCCGGAGCCCGAGCGTAGTAACCGTCGTAGTAACCATACGGGTAGTCGTAATAGCCGCCGTAATACGGTGCTCCGACGCCGACGCCGACACCGCCCGGTCCGACGTAGAAGCCGAACTGAGCCATCGCCGGGGCCGCCGCTGCAGTTACGAGCGCCGCCGCTGCAGCCGTGCTCAGTAGGAGTTTTCTCATGAGGGCCTCCTTTCGCTGTCAGTAAGAACGCACAAGTGCGCTCGATTGTTCCGGGCCGCCAAGCTTAGGCGCTTTGCGCAAGGCGCGGCGATGAACGATCGTTCAGCGGGCGGAACAAAGCAACGAACAAATAATGGCGTGCTGCGCCGCGGCGCGTCGCTATTCGGCGGCGATCCGGAGCGCCTCCGGCTCCTCATGATGCTCGCGCTTCTCGCCGCGCAGCCAGGCCTGGAAGCGGTCGAGATAGAGATAGATCACCGGCGTCGTGAACAGCGTCAGGCATTGGCTGAAGGCGAGACCGCCCACCATGGCGTAGCCGAGCGGCTGCCGCAGTTCCGAGCCGGAACCGCTGCCGAGCATCAGCGGCACGCCGCTCAACAGCGCCGTCATGGTGGTCATCATGATCGGACGGAAGCGCAACAGGCAGGCTTGGCGCACCGCCTCGCGCGGCGGCAAGCCGGCGCGTTCGCGGCTGATGGCGAAGTCGACCAGGATGATGCCGTTCTTCTTGACGATGCCGATCAAGAGGATGAGGCCGATGATGCCGATCACCGACAGGTCGAAACCGCCGATCCACAGACAGAGCAACGCGCCGACGCCGGCCGACGGCAGCGTCGACAAGATCGTCAGCGGATGAATGTAGCTCTCATAGAGCACGCCGAGGATGACGTAGACTACGACAAGTGCGGCGGCGATCAGGACCGGCTCGTTGGACAATGCCGCCTGGAACGCCTGGGCGTTGCCCTGGAAGCTCGCGATCAGCGATGACGGCATGCCGATCTCGTCGGAGGTGCGGCGAATGGCGTCCACCGCCTGGCCGAGCGCCACGCCCGGCGGCAGATTGAAGGTGACCGTGATGGCGGGGAATTGCCCGGAGTGCGAGACCAGCAGCGGGCCGATCTGGTTGGTGTCGATGCTGACCAGCGTCGACAGCGGCACCAATTGGCCGGTGGTCGGCGCCTTGATGTAAAGCTGGTTGATCGCCTTTTGCATGTCGTACTGCAAGTGCGGCAGCACTTCGAGGATGACGTAGTACGAATTGTTCGTGAAATACTGCGTCACCTGGCGCTGGCCGAAGGCGTCGTTGAGCGTGTCGTCGATGAGCTGCGGCTGAATGCCGAACCGCGCCGCGGCATCGCGGTTGATCTTGACGGCCAAGACCGGCGCGCGGTTCTGCGCGTCGGTCGCGACATCGGCCAGTTGCGGCAGCTTCTTCAGCCGGTCGATCAGCCGCGGCGTCCAGGTGCTCAGCTCGTGCACGTCGGGATCCTGCAGCACGTACTGGAACTGGCCGCGGGCGATGCGGCCGCCCACGGTGATGTCCTGGGCCGGCTGCAGGAACAGCCGCACGCCGGGCACCTGAGCGAGCTTTGGCCGCAGCCGATCGACGATCTGGGAGGCCGTCGCCGAACGATCGTCGCGCGGTTTCAGGCCGACGATGAAGCGGCCGGTATTTTGCGTGTTGCCGTAGCTCGGCCCGAAGAACGATCCGAAGTCGGCGACGTCCGGATCTTGCTCGATCACCTTGGAGAGCTCGCGCTCGATCGCTTGCATCTTTTCCGGCGAGATGTCCTGACCGGCCTCGGAAATGCCGAGCAGCATGCCGATGTCCTGGGTCGGGAAGAAGCCCTTCGGGATCATGACGAACAGCACGCCGGTGGTGATCACTGTGGCGATGAACACCATGAGGGTGGCGAACTGATGCCGCAGCACCACGTCGAGGCCGCGCTCGTAGGCCTCTAGCGTGGCGTCGAAGCCGCGCTCGATGATGCGGTAAATCCGGCCGTGCTCGCGGCCATGCTCGCTGACCAAAAAGCGCGAGCACAGCATCGGGGTCAGCGTCAGCGACACCACCACCGAGATGACGATGGCGGCGGTGACCGTGATGGCGAATTCGTGAAACAGCCGGCCGACGATGCCGCTCATCAGCAACAGCGGAATGAACACGGCGATCAGCGATATGCTGATCGACACCACCGTGAAGCCGATCTCGCGGGCGCCCTTGATGGCCGATTGCAGCGGCGTGGTACCGGCTTCCAGATGCCGGAAAATATTCTCCAGCACCACGATGGCGTCGTCGACCACGAAGCCGACCGCGATGGTGAACGCCATCAGCGACAGATTGTCGAGGCTGAAGCCGGCCAGATAGATGACCGCGGTGGCGCCAAGGAGCGACAGCGGCACCGCGGCGGCGGGAATGAGCGTGGCGTGAATGCTGCGCAGGAACAGCAGGATGACCAGCACCACCAGCACGCAGGACAGGATCAGCGTGAACTCTACGTCCTTGACCGAGGCGCGAATGGTCTGGGTGCGGTCCACGATGGTGTCGAGGTGGATGCCGGGCGGGATCAGCGATTTGAGGTGCCCGAGCGTTTTTTTGATATTGTCCACCGTGTCGATCACGTTGGCGCCGGGCTGCTTGAACACCAGCAGCATCACGGCCGGCTGCTCGCGGTGCAGCGCACCGAGGGTCACGTCCTGTGGCCCGTCGATCGCGGTGCCGATATTGCGCACGCGGATCGGTGCGCCGTTGCGATAGGCGATGACGACGTCGTTGTAGGCCCCGGCCTCGGTCAATTGATCGTTGGCGGTGATGGTGAAGCTCTGCTCGCGGCCCAGCACGGTGCCCTTGGCGGCGTCGGTCGTCGCGTTGTTGAGCGCGATGCGGACCTCCTCCAAGGTCAAGCCGCTCGCCGTCAGCTTGGCCGGATCGACCTGCACGCGCACCGATGGCGTCTGCTGGCCGCCGATAAACACCTGCGCCACGCCCGCGACCTGAGAAATCTGCTGGGCGGCGACGTTCTCGGCGAAATCGTCGACCTGGGTCAGCGGCAGCGTATTGGAGTTGGCCGAGATGATCAGGATCGGCGAATCCGCCGGATTGACCTTGCGATAGGTCGGCGGCGAGCTGAGGTTTTTCGGCAGGAAGCGCGTTGCCGCCGTGATCGCGGCCTGCACGTCCTGGGCGGCGGCGTCGATGTTACGGTCGAGGTCGAATTGCAGCGTGACGACGCTCGAGCCGAGCGAGCTCACCGAGCTCATCTGCGCCACGCCGGCGATCTGCCCGAACTGGCGCTCCAGCGGCGTGGCGACGGTCGCCGCCATGGTCTCGGGGCTGGCGCCGGGCAGGGTGGCGCTGACGTTGATGGTGGGAAAATCGACTTGCGGCAGCGGCGCGATCGGCAACAGCGGAAACGCCACGATGCCGACCAGCGCCAGCGCTGCCATCAACAGCGACGTGGCGATCGGCCGGCGGATGAACGGCTCCGAGACGTTCATCGGCGTTCTTTCGCCGGCGGCTGTCCCGCTGCCGGATTGGGCGTGCGCACCACCACACGCATGCCGGCGTCGAGCCGCGATGCGCCGTCGACCACGACCCGCTCGCCGGCGGCGAGCCCCTTGCGGACGACCACCGTGCTCTCATCCACGGTCTGCGCCGCGACCGGGCGCTGCTCTGCCGTATCGTCCGACTTGACCACCCAGACATAGAGGCCGTCGGGGCCGCGCTGCAGCGCCACCGGCGGCACCACCACGGCATCCTTGTGCGTCGTGACGAGGATGTGGACATGCACGAACTCGCCGGGCCACAGCCGCTCATCCTCGTTGGGGAATTCGGCCTTGAGTCGGATCGTGCTGGTGGTCTGGTCGATCTGATTGTCGATCAGGAGCAGCCGGCCCTGCGCCAGTTGCTCGGTATTATTCTGATCGAAGGCGAGCACGGTCACCGGGCCTTTGAGCATGGCCTCGCGCACCGGACCGAGATCGCCCTGCGGCAACGTGAAGATCACCGCGGAGGGTTTGATCTGGGTCAGCACCGTCAACGGATTGGTGTCGGTGGTATGGATGATGTTGCCGATGTCGACCTGGCGGAAACCGACCACGCCGTCGATCGGCGCCGTGATGGTGGCGTAATTGAGCTGCGTCTGCGCTGCCTCGATGGCCGCCTGATCGGCGGCGATCATCGCCTTGAACTGATCGACCTTGGCCTGCTGGTTGTCGACGTTCTGCTGCGTCTCGGCGTTCTTGAGCACCAGGGTCTTGAAGCGGACGAGGTCCTTTTGGGCGCTGGACAGCTGCGCCTCGTCCTGGTTTTTCTTGGCGACGGCCTGGTCGAGCGCAGCCTGCAGCGGCGCCGGATCGATGCGGGCGAGCACATCGCCCTGGCGCACCTCCTGGCCCTGGCGGAAATCGACCGAAATGATCTGGCCGTTGACCTGGGCGCGGATGGCGACGGTATTGAGCGCCGATACGGTGCCGAGCGCGTCATAAAAGATCGGCACGTCGCGCTGCCCGGCTGCCGTGACGACGACCGGAACCGAAGGGGTTGGCGCCGCGTGGGCGGGGCGCGACTTGGTCAGCCGGTTAACGGCTAAGCCGGCGAAAATGGCCGCGGCTGCGAGCACCACGACTGCCCACACGATCGGCCGGGATTGGCGCTTTTTTGGCATGGCGCTCATCGGCGCCTCTATAGCTTGCCGGCGTATTTTCTGAAAGCCGTTGCGCCGCCGCCGAGCCCATTAAAGTTCGGTAAGAATGACGCGGCGGACCTCATGCCGGACCGGCTTTCCGCGTTGGTTACACGCACAGCTTGACCGTAAGCCCGATAGCCTTCATCGCTAGACCTAACACCGCCGACGTTCGATAAATCCGTATAGCCGCGTCATTTGCAGGGTGACGCAATGGGACGGCGGCAGTGCTGGGAACGCCCCGGCGTTTGTCCTGACTTTGGTAATCAGGATCGTAGGTTTGGGCGCTGAAGGCTCGGTGTACGCGGAGCGCGGTATGGCTTCTGCCATCATACCCCTGATCATGTGCGGCGGCGCCGGCACGCGGTTGTGGCCGGCCTCGCGCGCCAATCGGCCGAAGCAATTTTTGCCGTTGTTTGGTCCGATCTCGACCTTTCAGGAAACCGTGCGCCGCGTCAGCGATCCAGCCCGGTTCGCCCGGCCGATCGTGATAACCAACGGCCAATATCGATTTCTGGTGGCCGAGCAGCTCGCCGGCATCGGCGTCGAGGCCGATATTCTGCTCGAGCCGGAGCGCCGCGATTCCGGCCCGGCCATCGTGGCCGGTGCGCTCTTTGCCCAGCGTCGCGATGGCGACGTTCTGGTCGCGGCGCTTGCCGCCGACCATGTGATCGACGATGCCGCAGCGTTTGCGGCGGTATGTGCCGCCGCGGCGCCGGCCGCTGCCGCCGACCGGATCGTCACCTTCGGCGTGCGGCCGACGCGGCCCGCGACCGAATATGGCTACATCCGCGCCGGCGCCGCGCTTGGCGCCGATCTGTTCGAAGTCGAGCGCTTCGTTGAAAAGCCGGATGCCGCAACGGCCCAAAGCTACGTGGCCGAGGGCTATTTGTGGAATTCCGGAAATTTCTTGTTCCGCGCCGAGCGGCTGCTCGCCGAGTACCGCCGTTTCGAGCCTGACAGCGCCGCCGCAGTCGAACAGGCGATCCAAACGGCCGGCCGCGATCTCGGCTTCGTCACGCTCGATGCGCAGGCGTTCGGGCGCGCGGTGGCCAAATCGATCGATTACGCGGTGATGGAGCGAACCGGTCACATCGCCGTGATGCCGGTGTCCTATGGCTGGTCCGACGTCGGCTCCTGGCACGCGGTGTGGGAATTATCGAAACGCGATGCCGCTGATAATGCCGCGCAGGGGCCGGCCTTCTTCATGGATGCCAGCGGCTGCTACGCCGTGACAGAAAAGCAGCTGGTCGCGCTGCATGGCGTCGAAAATCTCGTGGTCGTCGCCACCGCCGACGCCGTCCTGGTGGCGCCGCGTGAGCGCGCCGATGCGTTGCGGCATCTCGTCGGCAAGCTCAAGGGCGTGGCCCCGGCGGTCATCGCCGATCACCTCAAGGTGCATCGGCCGTGGGGCTCCTATCAGTCGCTCGATCAGGGCGAGCGTTTCCAGGTCAAGCGCATCGTGGTCAAACAGGGCGGGCGATTGTCGCTGCAGATGCATCATCACCGCGCCGAGCACTGGGTGATCGTGCGCGGCACCGCGCGGGTCACGATCGGCGACGAGGTCCGCGTCCTGCACGAAAATGAATCGATCTACGTCCCGAGCGGCGCCCGGCATCGTCTGGAGAATCCGGGCAAGATCGACCTCGAGCTGATCGAGGTGCAGACCGGCTCTTATCTGGGCGAAGACGACATCGTCCGTTTCGAGGACGATTACAATCGGTGAGCCGCGCTAGGCGCTCAGCCGCGCCGCCGCCTGCTTGCGCACCATGATCTCAACGGTCTGAAACAGCCGGACGGGAAACTCGATCAGCGGCTTCGGAATCGCGCGGAGCCGGCGCAGCACCGGGTGATCGGCCGAAACCGACGTCACTTCGAAGCCCACATTGTTGAAGCAGCCGCGCACCTCGTAGTACGGCCGATAGAACGTCTCCTGCATGCAGAAATCGTGATAGGCCTGCGTCTTGCGCCGCTTGTCGGCCTGCGCGAGCCAGCCCCATTGCGGATCCATGCCGCAGGCCAGAAAGGCTCTGATCGCCCATTTGCGCAGCGGGCTTTTCGGCAGCCAGTGCACGAATGGCATGAACAGGTGCGGCTCGATCAGCCGCAGTTTTCCCGGATAGACGTGAAACCCATAGCCGCCCGCAGCCGTGATGCGCCCGATCTCGCGCGTCACCGCATGGATGTCGGCGACGTGCTCGAGCACGTAATGGGTGAAGACGAAGTGAAAGGTGCCGTCGGCAAAATCGGTGCGGCAGTCGGGGCCGATCAGCTTGATGCTGCGCTCGAAATCGTAATTGCGGGCATCGAACAGATCGACGCCGCGCTCTGCCGCTTCGGCGCGGATTTCGGCGCCGTAGGCATCGTAGCCGGCATCGCGCAGCCACAGCACGTATTCGCCGCGGCCGCTGCCCCAGTCGAGGATTTTCATCTGGCTTTTGGTCAGGCCGAGCCGCTGGCGCGTCAGCTCGATGTAACGCAGCACCTCGGAATTGGGCGCAAACGTCGCGAAATCGGTTTCGGTCAAGAGCGCATCGTAGCTCATCTGCAGCTCCGCCTCGGATTGTTGAAATGCGCGCCGGTCGCGCACGCCGGATGCTGCCAGCCCGGTCCATCGATGTCGATTCCGACCGCCCGTTAAGGTAAAGCGCGCGGCCTCGCCGCAATGATTAACCTAAAGACGCAAACGATCGGCGAATGTCACGATCGCGCTGCGATGTGATGTATCTATGCGGCCACCGTTTCGAGGCCAACGGCAAATGTCTTTAGTACGCTCAATCGGCAGGCTGTCGGCGTTCCTCCGCAACGGGCCGTGGCGCGCCTATCTGGACATTCTGGTCGTCGGCTCGGGCGCCCGCATGTTCGGGCTTGCCTCGCAATTCGTCGTGCTCGTGATGCTGAGCCGCTTGCTGCCGAAGCAGAGTTTCGGCGATCTGATGACGGCGTTCGGATTCTACCGGCTCAGCGGCGCGGCGCTGGGCATCGGCGGCTCGCTGGTCTTGCTGTTTCACGTGTCGCGGCAGCGCGCCGACCGCCCGGCCGAGATCAGGCTGCAGCGCTTTTCGGCGCTCATTGGCGCCATTCCGTCCGGCGCCATCGCGCTGGCGACGGTGTTGGCGGCGCAACCGATCGCCGCCGCGCTCGGCAAGCCGTCGCTGGCGGTTGGGCTGCAGCAACTCGCGCCCTTCGTGGTCTTCACCACGCTGCTGACGATCACGACTGGCGCGCTGGAGGGACGGTCGCGTGTCGCCGAGTCGATCTTCTGGGGCGAAGTCGCCCCCAATGGGGTGCGCATGGTGCTGCTGCCGCTGGTCGCGCTGTTGCACCTGCCGGCCGTCTATGTGGCCCATGTGCTGACGCTGTCGGTGCTGTTGCCGTGGCTCTGGCTGGCGCGGCGCATGGCGAGCCGCGACGTCGCCGGCTGGCAGCGCTGGTCGCGCTGGGACTACTCGTATGGCGGCAAGTTCGTCATGGCGACGCTGTTCGCCAACCAGCTCGGCGCCGCCGACATCGTGATCGCGAGTTTGCTGTTCTCCTCGACCACCGTGGCCGATTATGCGGTCGCCGCACGTCTCGCCGCGCTGTTCACGTTCTTCGAACTCGCTCTGCTCAAGCGCTTTGCGCCGCGCGCCGGGCGATTGCTCGAGCTCAAGGACGCGGCCGGGCTGCAGCGCGAGTTCGAAATGTGCCGGCGTCTCGCCATCGGCTGCGTCGCCATCACGATCGCCGGCGTGCTCATTCTGGCGCCGGTTTTGCTGCCGCTCCTCGGCAACTACCTGGACGCGCGCACGCCGCTGATCTGGCTGGCGATCCCGTCGCTCATCGGCGCGTTCTACGCGACCTCGGATCGGCTATTGATCATCGCCGGGCAGGCCAATGTGGCCCTTGTGGTCACCGCCTCGTCATTCGTCGTCTTGATCACAAGCCCGTTCGGTCTCGCGCCGTGGCTCGGGCCGGTTGCGATTCCCGCAGCGATGATTCTGTCCGTCGTCCTGTTCAATCCGATCGTTGCGCTGCGCGCCCGGCAGTTGATCGGCGTGCGCACGCTGGCGTGGCGCGATGCGATCCTGATGGCCTGCGGCTGCACCGCGCTGGCGACGGCGGCGATCGCCGGTTCGTATGCCGCCGTGATGATCGTGAGCGCGCTGCTCGCCGCGGTCGGCGCCTACTACGTGATGACGGCGCTGACGCGGTCGGCCGGCGAGGCTTACGACAATTCCCTGATCCTTGCCGCCGGAACGGCGGCAACGCCCTCGTTGGACAGAGTCTCGCAATAGACCGCCAAGGTCTGCTGCGCGATGTTGAGCCAATCGTGCTTGGCCATCATGCGGTCACGCTCGCGCGCCGCCATGCGCTGCGGTTCCGCCGCGGCAAAAAATGCATCGAGCTCATGGGCCAGCGCGGCAACGTCGCCGACGGCGATCAGCCGCGCGCCGGGCAGCGCCAGTTCGCGGTGTGCCGCAATGTCGCTCAGGATCAGGGAAAGCCCGTAACTGGCGGCTTCCAGTACCGCGATCGGCTGGCCTTCGTGGCTCGACGGCAGCACGAACACGCCGGCATGAGAGTAGAGCTCGGCGAGCGCATCGCCGCTTTGGTGACCGAGCATGACGAAGCCGGGCGTTTGCCGCGCGGCGTCGGCGACCGCCGTGGCGTAGCCGCTCGAATAATCGGCGCCGCCAACCAGGGCGAGCCTCCATGACGGCGATTTCAGCCGCGCGTAGGCGGCGACGAGGTCGAGTTGACGCTTCTGCTCGTCGATGCGTGCGACGTTCAGCGCATAGCGGCCGGAGGCGAGTCCGAAAGCCGCCAGCGTGCCGGTCGTTTCGATCACGCGCGGCTTGTCGATGCCGTTCGGGATGGCGTTGACCGAGACTCCGTAGGTGCGGGTCATTTCGTTGGCGCGACCCACCGATACGGCGATGCGGCCGTTGGCAAATTTCATCCCGACCGACTCGCCGAAGCGCAGAATGCCGCGCGCCAGCGTGCCCCATTTGTCGTTCTCGTAATTGAGCACGTGATGCGTGACGATCACCCGCAGGCCCAGCGCCCGAGCGAGTGGCGTGAACAAGGCCGGGCCGATCGAGTGGATGTGCAGGATATCGGGACGCTCGATTGCCGCGCGCAGCACGCCGAGCAAAGAATGAGCGAAAGCTTCGAGCCCGCTGATCCGCGGCGCCCATAAGGGCGTCAATGCAATGCCGCGCCAATTCTTCCGCGATTTGTCCACGTAGCAGCTGCGCACGATGGCGTCGACCTCGCAGCCCAGCGTGGTGAGCGCGCACGACAGTTTTTCGACATGCTTTTCGGCGCCGCCCTGCACGTCGGGAAAACCGCGAATGCCCAGCATGGTCACGCGCAAGGCGCGCTGGCGCGGTTCGAATTGGTTACGGCCGGCCATCATGTTCATCGCACGCGCACTCCGAGCGAGTCGTAAAGATCGAGCTGGCGCTGCCGATAGACCACAGGCGAGAAATCCTGCTCCACCCAGGCCCGGCCGGCCGCGCCCATGGCGGCGATGCGGTCGTCGGACAGCGCCGCAAAGCGCGTCAACGTATCGGCGAGCGCCGCCACGTCGCCGGCCGGAAACAGCGCGCCGGTTTCGTCCTCGCGGATGAGTTCGGGAATGCCCGCATTGGCGGCGCCGATCACCGGGCGGCCGGCCGCATAGGCCTCCAGCACCGCCAGCGGCGCGTTTTCGGGGACCTCGGACGGCAGCACGAGAGCGCGGGCTTCTTGGATCAGCCCAGGCAGTGCGTCTTTGCCGAGATGGCCGGTAAAGATCACGTCGCCGCCGCTCTGCTCGGCGATAGCGCGGAGCCGCGCTTCATCGGGGCCGCGGCCGGCAATGGTGAGCGGTTGCCGCGCCGCCGCTGCCGCCCGCAGCAACGTCTCTACGCCTTTCAGCCGGTCGAGCCGGCCGCAGTAGACAAAACGGCGGCCGACGTCCCTTGCCGGCTGGAAGCGCTCGAGATCGACGAAGTTCGGAATATGGACGAAGCGCTCACGGGCAAAACCCCAGGCCGCGAGCGTGTCCAGCAGAAACCGGCTCGGCACGACGAAGCGCTCGACATTCGCCTCATAAAGCCGCAGCGCGCGGTGCACGTAGGCCTCGACCATCACCAGGCCGGAGAGCGCCAGCGAGCCTTTGATGCAGCGGTTGAGCGCGACGTTATAGACCTTGCCGCCGCGGCAGCTGTCGCAACGTTGGCCGTCGCGCATCATCGTGTAGGCCGGGCACGCCAGCTTCAGATCGTGCAAGGTCATCACCACCGGAATGCCGAGCTCCTTGAGAAGCGGCAGCACCGAGGGCGAGAGGTGATGATAGAGATTGTGCGCGTGCGCCACGTGCGGCCGCACCGCGTCGAGCAGATCGCGCATCCGCTGGCGCGCCTGCAGCGAATAGATCACCCGCGGCGCACGCACGAGTTTGGCGGCAAGCCCGTAGTCCTCGCCGAATTCGATCTCGTCCGGGAAATACTCGGCCCAAGGCGTCGGCAGATTCTTGGCGTGCCGCATCGCGAACGGCACCACCTGCCAGCCGATCGACTCGAACATGCGATTGTGCTCGAGAAACAGCGTCTCGGCGCCGCCGCGGCCGTAATAGTAGTTGTTGATCGCCAGCAGGCATTTGGACGCGGTCAGCATGGCGTCACCGCGTCTCGGCGATGCTGAGGAAGCGAAGTCCCAGCATCGACACCAGCATCATGAACCACAGCGCGCTGCCGCCGCGAAACAGCTCGGCTTCGAAACTGGACAGGCAGAGGCCGAACAGCCAGATCTGCAGGAACAGCGTGGTCATGGCGCGGTCGGCGCCTTGCGCCAGGCAGCGGCGGTAATCGGCGAACGGCTGCACCACGATCAACCACAACACGGCGCCAAGCCCGAGCAGGCCGGTGGTCGCGCCGAGATTGAGATAGCCGTTGTGGGCATCGCTGGCGCGGTAACCCCAGGACTCGTGGAAATTCCAATTCGACACCAGGGCGGGTGTGCCCCAGAAGGATTCGAAGCCGAAACCGAACAGCGGGCGCTCCGCGATGTGGTCGAGCGCAAATAGCCAGATCTCGTCGCGGCCGGTGAAGGTCGGATCGGGCAGCACGGCGCTGACCAGCGTCTTGATCGGGCCGAACATCACCGACCCGACGCTCAAGAGCGTGATGAGGAACGGCGTGCCGAGCACTAGCGCGAATGCCAGGAACCGGCTGCGTACGCGCGGCACCAGATAGGAGAGAAAGAGGACGATCGGCAGCAGGATCAGCGGCGATTTGGCGTGGCTGAAATAAAGAAACACGGCGGCGCAGATCGCGATCGCCGCGCCAAGCGGCCGGCTCAGGCGGCGGCCGACGAAGATGCTGATGAAGATGAGCACCACCATGGCGGCGCCGGCACCGTTCTTGTGGGCGAACAAGCCGCGCCAGTCGCCGGTAAGGTCGCCGGGGCCGATATCGGCCGCCGTTTCGAGGACGCCGATGTCGTCGGCCTGATGGATCGCGCGGGTCGGCATGAAGGCGACGCCGAAATAGCAGGCGACCAGGATGACGATTGCGGCGGCGGCAAGGAGCCGGGCGAAATGCTGGCGTCCCTGCGGCAGCAGCAACAGCACCGACGCCTGGAAGATCGTGAACGCCGCCAGCACGAGGCGGCGCGTGGCGACGTCCGGGTAAGCCGAGTGCAGCGCCGAGGCGGCGAAGGCGACGAACGTCAGGATCAGCGGCAGGGTGATGACGCGTCCGAGCAGCGGGCTGCGCTTGACGAGTGCGAAGGCGGCCAGCGCCCCGGTCACCAGAATGGTCGCGGCCTGATTGAGAAAATCGCCGTGCGTGCTGGAATCGAGGAGGCGCGGGTCGCCCAGATCGGGAAACGGGTCGGTGGTGAACCACACCAGCAGCAGTGTGCCGAGGAACAGCACGTCGCGGATCAGGCGGTCGCTGGCGAGCGCCGCCGCCGGCCCGGGCGCATAGCGGCCGGTCAGGCTCGGTGCGGGACTGCTCCAGGGAAAATCCATGTGATGCCGCTTGCGCCGCAACCAAAGGGCCGCTCACGAGGGCGTCGCGGGTTCGACGGGCGCATCCCGATGGCTTGCGCCAGGTAATGCGCCAGGTAATGCGCCGGGCGATGCTCCATCTGCGCCCGAACCGGTCACCAGATTGTTAAGGCAGCCGCCGAGGCGCGGCGCCTGAACCGCGTCGACCGCGTGGCCCTTTTGAACGATGGTGCTGTCGATCCAGGCGCTCGGATCGGCGCGGCGACCAAACAGGCCCGGCCAGATGCCGGCCGCATAAACGTTCCAGGCGGTGACCGAATAGAGGCCGATGCGCAGCGAACGGCATTTCAGGGCCATGACGGCAAATGGCAACAGCGCGAGCGCCGCCAGCGCGAGCGCGCCGCGCGCCGACGTTGCGGTCGCAAACGCAACGGCGATCAGCGCCAGCCACCAGACGTGCACCCCCGCCAGCAACACCAGCTCGTGGCGCATCTTGCGCAGCGCCGGCCAGAAGGTGTTGCGGCCGATGGTGGCGCGCAGCACTTCGCCGGTGCCGAACGCGAGCCGCGTCCTCCAGCGGCGCAGCAGCAGCGCATAGGCGTTGCCGGTATGGCCATAATGATCGATGGCAGGGACATCGATGCGCGCCAGCTTCCAGCCGCGCGCACGCAGCCGTACGCCGAGCTCCATCTCCTCGCGGCCGTGCAGATTGCGGTCGCCAAAGTAGCCGGCCGCCGCAATGGCCTCGCGGCGATACAGGCCGCCGCAGTCGAGATGGTCTACGATCCCGGGCAACCGGTCGGCATCGTGCGCGCTCGCCCGTTTGACGTATTCGAGATTCTCGGCTTCGCGCTCGACGATGATGCCGCCGACGCCGGCGAATTGCCGATGATCGTTCAGGAAGCGCAGCGCGGCAGGAAGAAAGTTCTCGTAGAGCCGCATGTCGCCGTCGATCAAACAGATGAAGCGGCCGCGGCAGTACTGATAGCCGAGCTGCACGCCGGCGCCGCAAGCACGGTTGGCGATCCGGTTCAGCCGCACGATGGTGATCGGATAGCGCCCCGCGATGTCAACTGTCCGGTCGGTCGAGGCGCTGTCGGCCAGGATCACTTCGCCGCTTAATCCGGTGCCGGCGAGCGCAGCGAACGCGCTTTCGATCGTAGCGCCGATGTGGCGCTCCTCGTTGAGCGCTTTGATGACGATGCTGACCTCAAGAAGCGCGCCGGACATGATGATGCACGTTCAGTAAAATGGACGAACGAAAGCGAAGCGCGGCGAAGCCGTATCTATCGGCCCTGGTATAGCGCCGCGCGCCGCGCTGCGGCCGGCTTGTCGGCATTAACGCTAATGCGTCGACAGGGCAGCCTTGCGCGCGGTGGAAGAATTCAGGCCCAGTGCGTCGGCGATATTGGCTTCGAGATCGATGCCGGGCAGAGGGGCCAGGCCAAAACCTTGTCCGCGATAGACCCATGCGGCCCAGCCGAAATTCTGCGCTTGCGCCGCCTGCCGGACGTCGCGAAACCACTGCGCCCGTTCGTCGGCGCGCGCACCGGATGACTGCAAGGCGGTTTGCCGGGCGCCGAACTCGCCGAGCATGATGCGGTTCGCGGCAATGCCCTGCGTGCGCGCCCAGTTGGCGATCCGCTCGAATTCTTTCGCGATTGCAGCGCCGTCAAATCCGGAGTCCCGATATTGCTCGAGCCTGACCTGCGCGTCGCGATAAGCCTCCGCTTGGCGCGGCGCGGACAGCGTACCGGTTCCGATCAATGCAGCCGTCGCCGTCAGGCTGTCGTCGAGCGGCCGCGCGCGCGCCGGATAAGGAACGTCGGCCAGATAGCGCGCGGCGTTCCACGACGCGCCCTGATGGGTGAACTGATAAGGATCGTAATAGTGGAACGAGAAGCGCACCGCCTGGTCATGGGCAAATGCTGTCGTGCGCATCGCCATCAGCGCCGCCGCCGAAGCTTCGTTGCCGCCCTCGACCACCAGGGCCAAACGGGCCGAACCACGGCGCGCCGCCGCATAGGCGGCGTCAAGCATCGGCTGCCAGGCTGACGGCGATATCGGCGGCTCGTTCATCAGCTCGAGCCCGACATTGGATGCGTGCAGTCCATCGAGCAGCCCGGCCGTGCGTTCGATGAGCCGCAGATAGGCTTCAAACAACGGGCTGGTCGCGCCTTTTGTCAGCGCTGCCCCGGTGTAGTCCGGATGCATGTCGCTTGGATGGAAGTCGACGATCACGCCAAGCTCGGCGGCGAGAATGAGATTGACCCGCTCCGTAAGCATGCGGTCGAGTGCGTTGCGGCGCTCGCCTTTGAACTGGAGGAAAGGGCCGGGATCGACGGCAAGCCGCACGAAGTCGAAGCCGGTGCGCCGCACCGCCTGCAGGTCGGTGGCCAACTGCGCGTAACTCACATCGGCGAACGGCGGAAAGACGAATTCGCGCGCCGGACCGGGCGCGATCGCCGCCCATGCCATCACGTGGCCGAGGCCGATGCCGCGGCGGAAATTGTCCTGATCGAGGGCGCCGACGGTTCGCGCCATGCCGCCAAGCCACGCGGCGGCGCAGACCGAGAGGGCAACGACGAGTGCGGTTCGCCGGGAAGTCAGTACCGCAAGTGTTTCCGCGCGATGCGTAGCAACCGGTCGTGGCGGTCGCGGCGCGGCTCCTGGGTCGCTCACGACCGTACTGTCGATCCAGCCCGCCGGCGGTTTGCGCGCCCGCAAAAAACCCGGCAGAAAACACAGCGCCTGGGCATTCCACACCGCGAGCGAATAGAGCGCATTGCGCAGCGAACGCCAGCGCGCCGCCATGACGGCGAACGGCAACACGACAAGCGCGGTAATGGCAAGGAGCGCGCTCGCTCCGCTGCCAGTGGCGGCGATCACTGCGATCGCGCCCCACCACACCGCGACCATGCCGCATAACTGCGAATTGCGGTCGCTGCGGACAACGAATCCGAATTGCGGCCGTCCGATGGCGGCACGGATCAGTTCGCCGGGGCCCCAGGCGTTGCGCGTGCGGATGCGCTGCCACAACAGCCGATACGGGTTGCCGACGTGGCAGTAATGCTCGACCGCAGGATGGTCGATCCGCGCCAGCAGCCAGCCGGCCGCATGCAGGCGCGAACCCAAATCCAATTCCTCGCCGCCGTGCAGGTTGCGGTCGGTCACATAGCCGAGCCCCTCGATGGCAGCGCGGCGATAGAGTCCGCAGCCGCCCAAGCGAGTGACCGCGCCGACCCGGCTGTCGGGGTCGAACCTGGCGACACGCTGGGCGTATTCCAGGTTGGCGACGTCTTTGTTGATCACGGCGCCGCCGACGCCCGCGACGGCCTGGTTGTTTCTTAGAAAACGAACGGCTGTGGCGAGAAACGCCGGATGCAGCCGCATGTCGCCGTCCATCAGGAACAGGAATTCGCCGCGGCTGTACTGAAAGCCGAGCTGGGCGCCCACGCCGCAGGACCGATCTTCGATCCGGTCCAGGCGCACGATCGTGATCGGATAGGTTTTCGCAATGGCGACGGTGCGGTCGGTCGACGCGGAGTCGGCGAGAATCACCTCGCCATCGAGGCCGGCAAGCGCCGCGAGCGCGCTCTCGATGGCGGCGGCGATGTGCCGTTCCTCATTGAGGGCTTTGATGATGATGCTGACTGTGGGCTGCGCGTTATCCGCCATGACATTCCTCGACCGAGCTACATGCGCGCGACCGGATCGCCGAGTCGGGAATTGACGGCGCGGGGAAAGCCGTTGAGCTTGCAATGCAGCGTCGAAGCGTTTTCGTCGCGCGTCACACAGATGCGCGGCAGGGCGTGCAGATCATCGCGATGCTGCGGAAAGATCGCGCCGGGCCGCGTGGTCACCGCCGTGCGGAAGCCGACCGCGCGTGAGATGTCCGCCTCGCGCTCGCCGCAGGCGCCGGCATGGCCGAACGGATAGGCGTTGTGCCAAACCGGCTGACCGGTGAGGTCCTGCAGGAACTTGCGATTGTTCGCCATTTCGGTCTTGGCGGTTGCGGCCGGCGCGCGCGCCAAATTCAGATGGGTCGTGGTATGGCCGCCGATGGTTACCAGCGGATGCTGCGCCAGCGTGCGCAGCTGCCTTTCGGTGAGCGCCTCGCGATCGACCAGCGGTCCGATTTCAATTCCGTTGGAGCCGAGCGCGTCGCGTACCGCCGGCAGCAAATCGAAATTTTGGTGGATCGCCGACTCGATGGCCGCAAAGGCGTGCTGTTTGCCCGCCGCGTCGGTGCAGACGAAGCAGCCAAGCCCCGGCAGCTCGATACGGTCGCGGCGACGGATCCAGGCGGCGACGCCGAACCACCATGCGTCGATATCGCGGGCAATCATTCCGGTCGGCACATAGACCGTGAACGGCGCCGCGTATTTTTCCATGACCGGCAGCGCCAGTGTCAAATTGTCGGCAAAGCCGTCGTCGAAGGTAAACGCCGCGAACGGCTTTGGCGCCGGCGCGTTCAGCCGTTCCACCACCTCGTCCAGCGTCACGATGTCCAGATTCTGTCGCCGCAGCCGGCCCAACACCCAGTCCAGCGTGCTGACCGGACAGCGCAACGTGTGATCGGGATGAAACGCGTCGTCGGCGACGACGCTGTGCAAGGCAAAGATGACGCCGCAGCCGCGATAGCGCAGCGCCAGCGCGCGGCTCAATCCGGTGACATGCGCGGTCGTATAGACGGCGCTCTTGACGATCGGGGGAAGCTGCATCGCTCGTTCTGCTCCTCGGCCCAAGGAGAGGCGGTGAAAGGAAGCGGTACAACAAGGCGGCGCCGCATCCGGCCGCGCGTGCGCGCCAGGCGCATGAATTGACTAGACGATTTCGCACGCTCCGTGCTCGTCTTGCTTGGAGTAACCCTAACGTGGCCGACGGTGCGATGGACGGCGCGCAGTCAGGCGCGGAACCCGCACCTGCGTGATGGCGGCTGTTGAACCGGCTTAGGCGCCGGCAAGGACCGCGCCGCGAACTTTTCGACCGTTCAGGCCCAGGCTCGCCACGATGGCGGCGGCGCTTTTGGCCTCGTCGGTCTTGATAACGAGCACGATGTGATCGACCAGCTCGGCAAAGAAGCCGGTGCTGGGATCGGCATTCGGATCGGCCGCGGCGACGATCACCATGTCGAAGTTTTCGGTCTGCGCGAAAGCGAGCTTGACGTCCTCGTCGGTAATGCGGCGGTCGCGGCGGCTGTTCGGCGCCACGAACGGAATGAAATTGACGTTGGTGTCGGCGTCGCGGATCACCGCCTCGGACAACAGCCGCCGGCCGAGGGCGACGTCGACCAAGCCGGCTTCGTTGCGGTCGGCATCGATCACCGACAGCGTGCCGCGTTCGAGGTCGGTGTCGATCAGCAACACGCGCTGCGTGGCGGCCGCGAGCGCCGCCAAGGTCAGCGCCACCGGCGCGCTGCCGCTATCGACCCCAGAGGCCAGCACCAGCACGCTCGGATTGTCGCGCTTGCCCGGAGCAGTCCGCACCGTGTCGAACACTTTGTGGATACCGGCGGCGATGTGCGATCGCGGATCCTCCAAGGTGGCGTGGTCGATGGCGTCGAGCTGCGGCATCACGGCGAGCACCGGGACCCCGGGCGCGATTTCGTTGTCGGCGATTGCGGGGCTGCGGTCGCGCCGCGCCGGGATTCGACCGCGCCACGGCATGCGCCAGCGCGGCAGCGGCGTCGCCTCGCGTCGCGCCACCATCGGCTCGGCCCCGATCGGCGCGGTGCCGTTGCTGCGCAGCAGAGCGAGACCGGAGCCGGCGGCAACGCCGAGAAACAGGGCGGCGAGGCCGATCAGCGACGACGACGGCGGCCAGCTGCGGTTCAGCGGCAACTCGGCGTTGGAGATCACGTGGATGTTCTTAGTGTCGATCCGCTCCTGCTCGCCGGTCTCGCGGGCGCGCACCAGGAACGCTTCGTAGACGGCACGGCTCGCCTGCACGTCGCGCTCGAGCTCGCGCAGCGTCACCATCGCCGCGTTGGTGTCGAGCGTGCTCCGCTTGAGCGCATCGACGTTGCGGGTCAGCAAATCCTCATTGGTCTTGGCGGTCTCGTAATCGGCGCGCGCGGCGAGCGCGATGCGATTGACCTCGTCGGCGATCATGTGCTTGAGCCGCTCGGCCTGGGCCTTGATCTCGATCACCGCGGGATGGCGCTCGCCGAGGCTCGTGGTCTGCTCGGCTTCGCGGCGCATGATCTCGGCGTACTGGGTGCGCAGCGCGGTGATGGTCTGCGATTGCACGGCCTCGGGGAACGCGCCGATTTCGACCTTCGACCGCTGCAATGCTTCGATCTGATCGAGCCGCGCTTTGGCTGCGGCGGTGCGGGCGCGTACCGCGGCGAGCTGATTGTTCAGATCGGCGAGCTGCTGCTCGTTGACGAGCTGGCCGTTGGCGCCGACGATGTTGTGACTGACCTTGAACGCCTGCACCCGGTCTTCGGCGGTCTGCACGCTCTGCTTCAGCTCGTTGAGCCGTGCCGTCAGCGAGCGCGAGACTTGGCGCGCCGCATCGGCCCGCACCTGGGTCTGGTCGTCCAGATAAGCCTGTGCCACCGCATTGGCGAGCCGCGCCGCCTTGGCGGCTTCTTCGCTGTTGACGCTGATATCCACCACATAGGTGCGCTCGGCGCGCTTGACCTGCACGCGGCGCCGGAACTCGTTCAGTGCGGCAAGCGCCGCATCGGGCTTGGCGGCCGTTTGATGGCGGTGAAGCGCGGTCGAAATGCTGTCGAGCAGGCCGCGCAGCAGCGACGGCCCGCGGGTAAATTCCGGATCGTGCGCCAGGTCTTCGCGGTCCACGACGCGGCGCAGGACGGCGTCGGAGGTGATCACGCGGACCTGGCTGTCGACTTGCAGAAGCGCCGTGTCGCTCGCCGGGTTGGGCGGCTTTGCCTCATTGGCGACGGCGCGCAGGTCGGAAGGCTCGAGCAGGATCTCGGTAAACGCGGTGTAGCGATGCGGCGCCACCAGCACGAACAGCACGGCGGCAAACAGCGCCAAAGCCGCAGTCGACAGAATGATTGTGCGGCCCTGCCATAGCGCCGAGAAGATCCGGCCCAGATCGAGATCGTTGACTGGGGGCGCCACCGCATTGGGGTTGGCGAGAACGGCGGACTTGAACTGACGCGGGGCTTCGAACATCGAGCACTCGACACGTGATCGGCGCGCCGCCTGGCGGTTCTCCGCCCGCGCCGCTCACCGTCCAGCCCCGCAGAGCCGTAGTGAACGCACACGCGGCCGGCCGTCCAGCGCTCGGCGCGTCTTGCCGGAATTCATAGATAATTAAAGTTAATGCGCGGTGTATGCGGCGCCGTCAGCGGCGGAACAAACGAAAGAACGCGGCGACCACCACCGCCACCGCGATGACCGGGATCCAGATCAGCACCGCACCAAGCACCGCGATCAGGACGAGCGCGATCACCGCGGCAATCGCCAGCAGCAACAGCGCGATTCCGAACGGGCCGACCCGCCCGACATAGACACGATGCCTGCCGTGGATCTGCTCAAAGCCGCCGCCGCGCCAAGGGCCGTCAGGCGCGCGGCGCCAATTGCCGGAGCCGCCGTCGCGATCCGGCGGAATGATCTCGGGCTCGACGCGGGGGCGTTCCGGACGATTAGGATCGTTGGCCATGGGGCACCGTGCTCGACGTCGGTTTCCGCTATCTAGGCAGCGCGGCGGCCATCACAAGGGACGCTTGCGCGCAGGGGGCGCAAAAGGCGCTCTGCGGACCAGCGTGCGCTCGTGATGATCGTGCAGGAATTTGGCCAATTGCTCGCGCAGACTTTCGTCGCGCTCGCTCTGGTGGCCGAGCAGCACGGCCCGTTCGAACAAGACCTGCTGCAGCTCCTGCGGCAGGTCGCTCCACAGGTCGGCGGCCGCGGCGCCGAGCGCAAGGAAATAGCGCGCGGCATTTTCATCGGCACTCGGTGATGGCGTCGGCATCGATGTCGGCATGGGCTCGACCTCGCGCTGGATGCGTTCAAGCGTAGCGGGCCGCTGCGGCCTGGGCAACCTGACGATAACGCGGGTCCCGCGGTGCGGTTCAGCTCGGCGCGCCTTCCAGCATGTCGAACCGTCCGAGCCGGTAGACGATCACGGAAACGAGCCAGCTGGCGACGAAAATCGCAATGATCAAATAACCGAGGCTGCCGAAATGGTCGTTGAGCGCGCCGATCATCGCCCAGAACGGCCCTTCGAGCTTGAACTGGTCGGCCAACAGGCCCAGCGCCTCGATGCCGCCGATCAGGACAGCCACCACGACGGAGACGAACGTGATGGTCAGATTGTAATAGAGCTTGCGGATCGGCTTGGTGAAGGCCCAGCCGTAGGCGCCCAGCATGAGTACGCCGTCGGTGGTGTCGATCAGCGACATGCCGACGGTAAACAGCGCCGGGAACACCATGATCGACCAGATCGGCAGGCCGCGGCTCGCCTGCGCGGCCGAGATGCCAAGGAGCCCGATTTCGGTTGCGGTGTCGAAGCCGAGCCCGAACAAGAAGCCGAGCGGGTACATGTGCCAGCTGCGCGCCACCATGGCGAACATCGGCCGGAACACCCGGCCGAGCAGGCCGCGCTGCGCCAACAGGTGATTGAGATCGTCCTCGATCAGCGTGCCGCCGCGCCGCACCGCGCGAAACGTGCGATACACCGACAACAGAATGAGCAGGTTGGCGGCGGCGACCAGGAACAGGAACACCGCCGAAACCGAGGTGCCGATCAGGCCGCCGACCAGCCTGAACGTTTCGAAGCGGCCCTGCAGCGCACCAGTGGCGAGCGCGACCCCCACCGAGCCCAGCACCACGATGGTCGAATGGCCGAGCGCGAAGAAGAAGCCGACGCTGACCGGCCGCTTGCCCTCCTGCATCAGCTTGCGGGTGACGTTGTCGATCGCCGCGATGTGATCGGCGTCGACGGCATGGCGCAGGCCGAAGGTGTAGGCGAGAAACGCCGTGCCGATCAGGACCGGATAGTCATGGAACGCAACCAGCGCCCAGATCCACGCCAGCACGTTGGCGCCGATCAGGACGGCGTAAATGGCGGTGAGCTTACCGCGTAATTCCGCGTTCTGATCGTTGAACAGCTTGGTCAAGGCCCGCATGCACTACCCGTCCGGCGGGCCAAAACGGCCGGCCCTGCGCATCGATACGATAGCGCCCGGCGGGCAGGCAATAGGTGGTGAGATGAGCCTGCTAAATCGTCATACCGGTCATTCCGGCTTGATGCCGGCGGCCTTGATCACGGCGCTCCAGCGCTCGGTCTCCTGCTTGACGAAGGCGGCCATCTCGGCCGGCGTGCCGCCGCCCAGCGTAGCGTTGAGCTGTTTGTAGCGCTCAACCATGTCAGGCATCTGCATCACCTTGTTGGCCGCGTCGTTGAGCTTGGCGACGACGGCCGCCGGCGTTTTCGGCGGCGCGCTGATGGCGTTCCAGGTGTCGGATTCGCATCCGGGTACGCCGGCCTCCGCGAGCGTCGGGATGTCGGAGATTGCGGGGACGCGCTGTTTGGTGGCGACCGCGAGAATCCTGGCCTTGCCGGCCTTGTGCAACTGCATCGAGGTCGACAGCTCGGTGAAGAACAAGTCGACATGGCTGGAGATGATGTCGTTGAGCGCCGGCCCGGTTCCCTTGTAGGGCACGTGGGTGAGTTTGACGTGGGCGATCGAGCCAAACAGCTCGGCGGTGAGATGCGAGGTGGTGCCGACGCCCTGTGAAGCGTAATTCAATTTGCCCGGATTGGCCTTCGCATAGGCGACCGACTCCTGCACGGTTTTCTGCGGAAGATCGGGCCGCACCAGCAGCACGTTGGGGATGTGGGACATGATCGCGACACCCTCGAACTTGGTCGGATCGTAGTTCAGTCCCTTGATGAGCAGCGGATTGGTGGTAATCGGCGCCGGCTGCGAGGCGAGCAGAATGTAACCGTCGGGCTGCGAGTGATAGACCAGATCGGCCGCAAAACTGCCGCCGGCGCCGGGCTTGTCCTCGACCGCAATCGGCTGGCCCAGCACGGTTTGCATCTTGCCGGCCACGAGCCTCGCGAACGCGTCGACGCCGCCGCCGGCCGCCGTGGAGACGATCAGCCGTATCGGCCGGTCCGGAAAATTCGTTGTGCCCTGGGCGTTTGCCGTGCCCCGGGCGAGTACCAGCCCGAGCGTGGAGACGATTGCGGAACGACGGGAAATGCGGCTGCCGGACATGGCGCAAGCTCCTCGAAACAAAGTGTCTCGCATCAGCTTAGCCCGGCGCGCCGCATACGTCCCGCGACCCGCTGCCGCTGGGCATGCGGCCGGTCAAACGCGTTCGACGCGCCGAGGACGGCTGCGATCAGGGCTCATTCGGCTCCTCATCGAGTCGGTTCACAAACGCTGCCGCCCCCCATAGGATCGCGCGCCGCAAGGGAGAAGGCGCGTAATGAGCAAGCTCGATTTCATTCTCGAAGAACTGGTGACCGCCAACCGTATTCTGGCCAACGAAGGCGTGGTGGATTCGTTCGGCCATGTCAGCGCGCGGCATCCCGACAATCCGCAGCACTTCTTGCTGTCGCGGGCGCGGGCTCCCGAGCGCATCGAGCGCGACGACATCGTCGCGTACACGCTCGACGGCACCGCGATCGACGAACGCGGCCGCGCGCCTTATCTGGAGCGCTTCATCCACGGCGCCATCTACGAGCAGCGGCCGGACGTGCACGCGGTCGTGCACAATCATTCGCCGAGCGTCATTCCGTTCGGCGTCACCGCCAAGAAGCTCAAGCCGCTCCTGCACATGTGCGCCTCGATCGGTCACGAAGTGCCGGTGTGGGATTGTCACGACAAGTTCGGCGACACCACGCTGCTCGTCACCGACATGGAGATGGGCCGCGACCTGGCGCACGCACTCGGCGAGCGGCCGTCGACGCTGATGCGCGGCCACGGCGCCACCGTGGTGGGCCGCTCGGTGCGCCACGCCGTGTTCGTCTCGGTCTATCTGGAGGTCGGCGCCAAGCTGCAGATGCAGGCGATGGCGATGGGCGAGATCAAGTTTCTCACCCCCGGCGAGGTCGACAAGATCCGGGCGAGGGTCACCGATTACACGCTGAACCGCGCCTGGGAAAACTGGGCACGGCGCGCCGGCCGCGAGATGCAGAAGCAGGGGTGATTACGCGCTCGCAGAGTTATTACGCGCCTAACAAAGATCAGAGAAAGCCGTCGATCGCAGCGGCACGTGACCGGACGGATCCTTACGTATTCGTCGTCAGCGGGCTGATGTACTTGGCGCCGACCTCCTGGCCTTGGCGCCACACCACCTTGTAGGTGCCGTCGCGCGCGGCGCCGCCGGCGCCGTGGAACAGCAGCACGAACATGTCGATCACCTCGATACCGTTGAGCTGCAGCCGGACGCCCTCGACCGAGGTGTTGGTAACGAGCACGAAGCGCGGTGCAATGCCGACGCCGAGCTTGATGGTGGCGAGGCGGCCGAGCCGCTGGCGCGGGTTTTGGCGGCGCTCCTGGAGTACGGGGGTGGACTCTTCGTTGACGTCCGGCGAATTCATGGTGCTCGGCTCCGCTTTGCAGGGCGCTACGATGGGGCGACGGCCCCGTTGGCAATACCCTTAACTGGCCGCGATTGCGGGCGCGCTAATCCGACCGGCTAAATTCGTCTCGGATTTTCACAAAATCCCGATAGAGCCAGACGCAAAACGGCGACGCCGGCGCATGCGCCGGCGTCCGTTCGAAGCTAAATCTGTGATAAGCCCGCCGCTATTCGGCGGCGATCCGCACTTCCGGCGCAGCCGCGCGCACGTCGGGATCGACGTATTCCTCGAACTGCACGAAGTTCTTCTGGAACATGCCGACCAGCTTGCGCGCGGTCTGGTCGAACTCGAGCTTGTTCTGCCAGGTCTTCTGCGGATAGAGCAGGTGCGGCTCGACGCTGGCGAGCTGGGTGGGCACCGAGAAACCGAAATACGGATCGGTGCGGAATTTGGCGTTCTTCAGCGAACCATCCAGCGCCGCCGACAACAGCGTGCGCGTCACCTTGATGGGCATGCGGCGGCCGACGCCGTAGATGCCGCCGGTCCAGCCGGTATTGACCAGCCAGCAATCGACGTCGTGGGCGCTGATCAGCTCGCGCAGCAGATTGCCGTACACCGACGGATGCCGCGGCAGGAACGGCGCGGCAAAGCAGGTGGAGAATTCCGGCTCGACACCGACTAGGCCTTTTTCGGTGCCCGCGACCTTGGCGGTGTAGCCGGACAGGAAGTGATACATCGCCTGCGCCGGCGTCAGCTTGGCGATCGGCGGCATCACGCCGAACGCATCGGCGGTGAGCAGCACGATGTTCTTCGGCATGCCGGCGCGGCCGTTGCGCGACGCGTTGGGAATGAAATCGAGCGGATAGGCGGCGCGGGTGTTTTCGGTCTTGCTGTCGTCGTCGAAATCGCAGATGCGCGTTTCCGGATCGAACACCACGTTCTCCAGCACCGTGCCGAAGCGGTGCGTGGTGGAATAGATTTCCGGCTCGGCCTCGGCCGACAGCTTGATGCATTTGGCGTAGCAGCCGCCTTCGAAATTGAACACGCCCTGCGGGCCCCAGCCGTGCTCGTCGTCGCCGATCAGCGTGCGCTTGGGATCGGCGGACAGCGTGGTCTTGCCGGTGCCGGACAGGCCGAAGAACAGCGCCACGTCGCCGCCCGGCCCGACATTGGCCGAACAGTGCATCGGCATCACGCTCTCGGACGGCAGGTAGTAATTGAGCACCGTGAACACCGACTTCTTCATCTCCCCGGCGTAATAGCTGCCGCCGATCAGAATGATGCGCCGGGAAAAATCGAGCGCCACCACGGTCTCGGTGCGCACGCCGTGGCGCTTCGGATCGGCCTTGAACGAGGGCAGCGACAGAATGGTGAAATCGGGTACGTAGTGCGACAGCTCGCTGCGATCCGGCCGGATCAGGAGCGCGCGGATGAACTGCGAGTGCCAGGCGAGCTCGTTATAGATGCGCGCCTTGATCCGGTATTTCGGATCGGCGCCGCCATAGAGGTCCTGGGCGTACAGCGTCTTGCCGCGCGCGTGGGCCAGCATGTCGTCGAGCAGCAGCTCGAATTTTTCGCTGGTGAGCCGGCCGTTCTTCTCCCACCACACCGACTTTTCGGTCTGGCCGTCGACCACCACGAACTTGTCCTTGGGGCTGCGGCCGGTATGCACGCCGGTCTCGGCGCAGAACGCGCCGCCATGGACGAGGGAGCCTTCGCGGTTGGCGACCGCGTGCTCGACCAGAATGGTGTCAGGTAGGTTCCAGTGGATCGCCGCGAGGTCTTTAAAGCCGAATTTCTCGGCGCCGTGCGCGCCGTTCCTCAGACCCGTTTCCTGCACCTTAAGCCTCCACTGACTGGCCCGCTTGCTCCGTTCAGGCCTTGAACCGCTGACGCGTCTATCCGCAACTGCCCCGCCGGCTGGCTATAATGGGCATCCTAGCATCTGCCAAGCCGGGTTCCCATTGCAAAGCTAACCGGCTGGATTTGACGCCGTTCCAGCTCGCGCGCTTTTGCTGCAGTGCAGAGAGAGCGTGCGGCGCGCTAGAGGGCGCGCGCCTGCGCGGCAAGCTCGACCACCGTCTTGCGCAGCGCTTGCGCCGTGGTGACACGCTCGGGAAAGGCCAGGCGCAGCGTCGCGTCGCCGAGCGCGAGGTCGATGCCGTCGGGATCGAGCCCCGTCAGCCGCCATTTGCCGTCCTCGGCGCCGAGCAGTTTTGTCGCATAGAGCCGGACCGCTTCGGCGTGGTCGTCATTCATGTGAGCGACCGCGCCGGCCTCCGCGTCGAGCAGCTCTTGCGCGTCCGACACGTCGGTCATCACGTCGGCGGCTTTCAGATCGGCGGCGCGGGCGAAGCCGCCGTTGAGATGCGCGGACACGACGTCGAGCCGCCAGAACGAAAAATCGGCAAAGCCGGCGTAGAGCTGCGACTTCGGATGGCGCGCGAGAAAACGCCGGCGCACGCGCGGCTCGTCAGGATCGTCGCGCGCGACCGGCTTGAAGGCGCCCAGCAAGGTCAGCCGCGGATGGGCGAGCGGATCGCCCTTGCCGGTGGTGGCGAGCAGCACCGACGCGCGGCCGTCCTGTTCCAGGTTGGCGGTGTGGGTCGACAGCCGCGACACCAGGATCAGCGGCGCGCCGTCCGCATCGGTCGCGACATTGACCAGGGACGCGAACGGATGACCGGTGTTGCGGTCGATGGTCGCAAGCGTACCCGCCCGCGTCGCCCGCAACAGCGTCTTGGCCAGCGCCTTGGGATCGAAATCCGGCGCCGGCGCGGTCTCCGGAAGCCGGTCCGGCATGGCGCCGGGGAGGGGCGTTTTGGGCGCCGCCGGGCTCGATTTGTCGGCTTCGGCCATAACCACATTCCTTTCCTATTCCTTACCTATGTCCCGCTAAGTCATAGGAATTGCCCTGATTTTGCCTTGTCTAGCCACACTTCCGCCCCCACATGGGTCTTTACCGACGACTTGGGGCCGGGCTCTGGGGTGATGCTGCCGGCCGACTCATGTTAAGAAGGCCGCCATGCCGACAATCGCTCTCGTCGACGACGACCGCAACATTCTCACCTCGGTGTCGATTGCGCTCGAGGCTGAAGGATATCGCATCAACACCTACACCGACGGCGCTTCGGCCCTGGACGGATTCAAGACGGCACCGCCCGACCTTGCCATCCTCGACATCAAGATGCCGCGCATGGACGGCATGGAGACGTTGCGGCGGCTGCGCCAGAAGTCCGACCTGCCGGTGATCTTTCTCACCTCCAAGGACGAGGAGATCGACGAGCTGTTCGGTCTGAAGATGGGCGCTGACGACTTCATCCGGAAGCCGTTCTCGCAGCGTCTTTTGGTGGAGCGCGTCAAAGCGGTGCTGCGCCGCGCGTCGCCGAAGGACGGCGTCGCGCCGAAGGAAGCCGACAGCAAGGTTCTGGAACGCGGCATGCTCCGCATGGATCCGGAGCGCCATACCTGCACCTGGAAGAACGAGCCGGTGACGTTGACCGTCACCGAGTTTCTGATCCTGCAGGCGCTCGCCAGCCGGCCCGGCGTGGTGAAAAGCCGCAATGCGCTGATGGATGCGGCCTACGACGACCAAGTCTACGTCGACGACCGCACCATCGACAGCCACATCAAACGGCTGCGCAAGAAGTTCAAGGCAAGCGATAACGAATTCGATATGATCGAGACGCTGTACGGCGTCGGCTATCGTTTCAAGGAAATGTAGGAGCTCGTGTCCCGGATGCGGTGCAGAGCGAAGCAGTGCACCGCTAATCCGGGACCTTCGCAGACTCGGAGCTTGTAACGATCCCGGGTCTGCAGCGCACCACCTCGTGCTGCGCTGCGCCCGGAAAACGCCGTCCGCGATATGACCATAGGCGGCTGGATCGGCCGGTAGCCCCGGGCCGGGCTGCCAAAGATGTGATCGCCGAGCAAAAAGGCCCGCTGACTGGGACGGCTGACGTGCGGTAATAATGGCGTCTGGTTCCGCTCACATCTCGACGCGCTCGCGCGGCGAGCCAGGAGAGGGCCCGCTCCGAACCCCGGCAGACCACGTGCTCGATCGAACCGCAGACATCGACCAAAAGGATCTTGGCCAAAAGGAACTTGGCCAAAAGGATCTCGGCCCGGACAAGGCGCCGCCGCTGGCGCTTGGCGAATCCCAACTCGGTGACATCGCCGAGGAGGCGCGCGAGGACCTGCCGCAGCGCAGTGCAGCGGGCCGCGCGCTCGACTGGCTGCGGCGCGCTTGGCAGTTCTTCGTCAGTCAGAGTTCGTCGAGCCTGACGCGCCGCATCGTCGTGCTCAACGTCGCCGGCCTGCTCGCGCTCTCGGTCGGCATCAATTACCTGTCGCCGTTCCGCGCCCGCCTGATCGACGCCCATGCGCAAAGCCTGCTGCAGCAGGGCCAGATCATCGCTCACGCCATCGCCGACTCGGCCACTGCCGAAACCGGCTCTGCCGTCACCATCGATCCGGACAAGCTGCAGAACCTCAAGCCGGGCGAGAGCTACGGCCCGTCCGAGGACGCGCTCTACGGCCTCGATTTCCCGATCGATCCGACCCGCGTCGCGCCGGTGTTGCGCGACCTCGTGGCGCCGACCAAGACCCGGGCGCGCATCTACGATCGCGACGGTGTTCTGCTGGTCGACAGCCACAGCCTGTTTGGCCGCGGCGACGTGCTGCGTTCCGACTTGCCGTCGCCTGGTGCGCAAAAGCCGGGCCTGTTCGATCGCGCCTGGATCGCGCTACGGCTTTGGCTCAACAAGGGCGATCTGCCGCTCTATTCCGAGCTCGGTCCCGACCAGGGCAAAGGCTATCCGGAAGTCGCGCAGGCGCTCGACGGTCACCCCTCCAGCAAGGTGCGGATCACCGAGCGCGGCGACGTCATCGTTTCGGTCGCGGTCCCGGTACAGCGCTTCCGTGCCGTGCGCGGCGCGCTGTTGTTGTCGACCCAGGGCGCCGACATCGACAACATGGTGACCGCCGAGCGGCTTGCCATTCTCAAAGTGTTTCTGATCGCCGCCGCCGTGATGGTAGTACTGTCGATCCTGCTGGCCGGCACCATCGCCGAGCCGGTGCGGCGGCTTGCCGACGCCGCCGAAAGCGTGCGCCGGCGCATCCAGTCGCGCGTCGAGATCCCCGATTTCACCCGCCGCCGCGACGAGATCGGCCATCTGTCCGGCACGCTCCGCGACATGACCAACGCGCTCTACAGCCGCATCGAAGGCATCGAGCGGTTCGCCGCCGACGTCGCCCACGAACTGAAAAATCCGCTGACGTCGCTGCGTTCTGCCGTGGAAACCATGCCGGTCGCCAGGACCGAGGACAGCCGCAAGCGGCTCCTCGATGTCATTCAGCACGACGTCAAACGGCTCGACCGGCTGATCTCCGATATTGCCGACGCCAGCCGCCTCGATGCCGAGCTGCAGCGCCAGGAGTCGGCGCCGGTCGATCTCGGCAAGCTTCTCAATACCGTGGTCGCGGTGGCCAACGAAGTGAAACGCGACGACGGCGTCAAGGTCACGCTCAAGTTCGAAGGCGGCGGCCTGCGCGGATTCCAGGTGCCGGGCCACGATTCGCGGCTCGGCCAGGTCATTGATAATTTGATCGAGAACGCGCGTTCGTTCTCGCCGCCCGGCAGTGCGGTGCGGGTGACGTGCCGTCGCCTGAAAGGCCGCATCGACATCTTCGTCGACGATGACGGGCCCGGCGTGCGCCCCGATGTGGCGGAAAAGATCTTCGAGCGATTTTATACCGACCGGCCGCACCAGGGTTTTGGCCAGAACTCCGGCCTCGGGCTGTCGATCTCGAAACAGATCGTCGAAGCCCATGGTGGCGCCATCTGGGTCGAGAACCGGATGAACGCGGCCGCCGGCGCGGAGGAGCCGCAAGTCGCCGGCGCGCGCTTCATCGTGCGGCTGCCGGTCAACTGAGCCGAACCGAGCGGCCGGATTTTAGGACCATGCCGTCGCCAACCATCCACGCTTCGGTGGTGCTGGTCGGAGCGCGCGCGGTGCTGATCCGCGGCCCTTCGGGATCCGGCAAGTCGCGGCTCGCGCTTGAGCTCATTGAGGCCGGACGGAGCGGCGCGTTGCGTTTTGCGCGCCTGGTCGGCGACGATCGCGTGCACATCGCGGCGGCGCACGGCCGGCTCCTGGTGCACCCGGCCGCGGCGCTCGCCGGCATGATCGAGCTTCGCGGCGTCGGCATCGTGAAGCTGCCCTACGAGTCGCGCGCTGTCGTCGGGCTGGTGGTCGATCTTGCCGCCGAGACGGAGCGGCTGCCGGACGCCCGGCGGCAGCGCGCGGAGCTCGAAGGCGTGGCGTTGGCGCGGCTTGCCGTCGCAGCAGGCGAGCCCGCCTTGCCGGCGGTGCTGGCACTCCTCACCTCATAGGACCGCAATCCGCGGCCGAAAAAAGCCCGGCAAGTCGGGAACAAGTTGGGAATTAGTAACCCTAACCGCTGTAGACTTAAGCGGCATTGCAGTGCGTGCGTTGCCCCAGCCGCGGCGTGGCGTAGCGGAAATTTTCGATTCGACATTCGTTTGCCGCAATGCAACAAGCCCCGAAATTCGTCCGTATGCCTCTTGCGCAGCGACTTCGGATCATCATGATGGAGGGCCTTTCGTGCGGTGCAACCGGGGAGCGCCCGCGGGGAATTCGATGATCGGCGTCGTGCTCGTCACCCACGGCAAGCTTGCTGTCGAGTTCCGGGCCGCGCTGGAGCACGTGGTCGGGCCGCAGGACCAGATCGAAGCTGTCACCATCGGTCCGGAAGACGACGTCGAGGCGCGCCGCAAGGACATCATCGCCGCGGTCACGCGGGTCGATACCGGTGACGGCGTCGCCATCCTCACCGACATGTTCGGCGGCACGCCGTCCAATCTCGCCATCTCGGTGATGAGCCGGCCCAAGGTCGAGGTCTTGGCCGGCATCAACCTGCCCATGCTGGTGAAGCTCGCCAAGGTCCGCGCCGAACGTCCGCTCGGCGACGCGGTCGCCGCCGCCCAGGAAGCCGGCCGCAAATACGTCACCATCGCGAGCCGGGTGCTGACCGGTAAATGAGCACGGTGGCTCAGAGCAGCGGGGAGCGCGTGGCTGACCAAGCGTCCTCACCCGGCGGGGCTTTGATCCGCGTCTTCGTCATCTGCAACAAAAAAGGCCTGCACGCCCGCGCCTCGGCCAAGTTCGTCCAGGCCGTGGAAAAATTCGACGCTGAGGTGCGCGTCACGCGCGGCAACGAAACCGTCGGCGGCACCTCGATCATGGGCCTGATGATGCTCGCCGCCTCGCCCGGCACCTCGATCACCGTGGAAGCCACCGGCAACGAAGCCGCCGAGGTGATGGAAGCCTTGGCGGCGCTGATCGCTTCGCGGTTCGGCGAAGAGGATTAATGTAGCCCGGGTTGAGCGCAGCGAAACCCGGGGACGACATAACACACTGAAACGCTGCTCCCGGATTTCGCTTTCGCTCAATCCGGGCTACGAACTCACCTTCGCCGCCGCCTTTTTCAGATCGGCGACGAACTGCCGGTACGCCGCGCGCTTGTCCTTGTCGTCCTCGATGCGCAGCAACGATGACGGATGCACGGTGACGAACAGCGTGGTGCCGTCGTCGAGCGCCAGCGGCTTGCCGCGCACCTTGGTGATGGTCAGCGTCTTGCCGGTCAGGCTGCGCGCCGCGGTGACGCCGAGCGCGATCACGGCGGCGGGTTTTATCAGCTTGCGTTCGTCGTCGAGCCAGATCCTGCAGCGCTCGATCTCGTAATTGTTCGGCCGCTTGTGCAGCCGGCGCTTGCCGCGCATCTCGTGCTTGAAATGCTTCACCGCGTTGGTGACGAAGGTCTTGTCGCGGGCGATGCCGGCATCGTGGAGCGCCTGGTCGAGCATGCGGCCCGCCGGGCCGACGAACGGTTTGCCGGCGAGGTCTTCCTTGTCGCCGGGCTGCTCGCCCACCAGCATGAAGGTGGCGCGGCTCGGCCCTTCGCCCGGCACCGCCTGGGTGGCGTCCTTGTAGAGCGGGCAGCGCGTGCAGGCGCCCTCGGCGGTCGCCAGTTGGCGCAGGGAGGCGATAGGGGCTGTCGCGGCGTCCATACCGGCACAATGCGGAGCTGTCCGTGCCGGTTCACCCCAACCCTTCCCCCGCTTGCGGGCGAGGGAGGGGGGGGGCGTCACATAAAGGTATCTTTATGTGTTTATTGCCGCTGCGCCGTGACCCTGCTATAGGCCTCCCCGACACCCGAGACACAAGGCCGGATGGCCGGCCCGCAAAGGACCTTCATGAGCACGTCGCCCAAGCCGAAAACCGCCGCCCCCGCCGCCGATTACGTCGTCAAGGACATCGGCCTCGCCGAGTGGGGCCGCAAGGAAATCGCCATCGCCGAAACCGAGATGCCCGGCCTGATGGCGACGCGCGAGGAATATGGGCCGGAGCAATCGCTGCGCGGCGCCCGCATCGCCGGCTCGCTGCACATGACCATCCAGACCGCGGTGCTGATCGAGACCCTGACTGCGCTCGGCGCCGACGTGCGCTGGGCTTCCTGCAACATCTACTCGACCCAGGACCACGCCGCCGCCGCGGTCGCCGCCGGAGGCACGCCGGTGTTCGCCGTCAAGGGCGAGTCGCTGCCCGACTATTGGGACTATACCCACCGCATCTTCGAGTGGTCCGACGGCGGCGCGCCCAACATGATCCTCGACGACGGCGGCGACGCTACGCTCTTGATGCATCTCGGCAGCCGCGCCGAAACCGAGCCGGCGCTGCTCAATCATCCGGGCAACGAGGAAGAAGAGGTGCTGTTCGCCGCCATCAAGAAGCGGCTCAAGGACAAGCCCGGCTGGTACACCAAGACCGCGCACAACATCCGCGGCGTCACCGAGGAGACCACGACCGGCGTGCACCGGCTTTATCAGATGCAGAAGGAAGGCCGGCTCCTGTTCCCGGCCATCAACGTCAACGACAGCGTCACCAAGTCGAAGTTCGACAACCTCTACGGCTGCCGCGAGTCGCTGGTCGACGGCATCCGCCGCGGCACCGACGTGATGATGGCCGGCAAGGTGGCGATGGTCGCGGGCTACGGCGACGTCGGCAAGGGCTCGGCGGCGTCGCTGCGCCAGGCCGGCTGCCGCGTCATGGTCTCGGAGGTCGATCCGATCTGCGCGCTGCAGGCCTCGATGGACGGCTATGAGGTCGTCACCATGGAGGACGCCGCGCCGCGCGCCGACATCTTCGTCACCGCCACCGGCAACGTCGACGTCATCACCATCGAGCACATGCGCCGCATGAAGCACCGCGCCATCGTCTGCAATATCGGCCACTTCGACAGCGAGATCCAGGTCGCGGCGCTGAAGAACCTGAAATGGGACAACATCAAGCCGCAGGTCGACGAGATCGAGTTCCCCGATGGCAAGCGCATCATCCTGTTGTCCGAAGGGCGCCTCGTTAATCTCGGCAACGCCATGGGCCACCCGAGCTTCGTCATGTCGTCGTCGTTCACCAACCAGACGCTCGCGCAGATCGAGCTGTGGACCAATCCCGGCAAGTACGAGAAGAAAGTCTACGTGCTGCCAAAGGCGCTCGACGAAAAAGTCGCGCGGCTCCATCTCGACAAGATCGGGGTGAAGCTGACCAAGCTGTCCGACAAGCAGTCGACGTATATCGGCGTGCCGCAGAACGGGCCTTTCAAGAGCGATCATTATCGGTATTAGCGTTCACTGTTCGCCGCCTCATCGAATGCGACGAGTCAGCAGACCCCCACTCTATCTCTCCAGGGGGAGAGGAGCGCTTCCGGCACGCCCGCAGAGTCGCAATGAAGCGCAGTAATGCGCTTCCTACTTCCTTCCCTGAAAGCGGAGGAATGCGGAGGGGGTCGCGGCCGCAATCGCGCAGTATGAGACCTTGTACAGCGCGCACGACTGTCACTTGCCGCCCCATGCCCCCGATGTTATCTGCGCCGCATGACCGCACAGGCCATCCCCAATATCCGCAACTTCTCGATCATCGCCCACATCGATCACGGCAAATCGACGCTCGCCGACCGGATCATTCAGCTCACCGGCGGGCTCGAGGCGCGCGAGATGGTCGAGCAGGTGCTCGATTCCATGGAGATCGAGCGCGAGCGCGGCATCACCATCAAGGCGCAGACCGTGCGGCTCAATTACCGGGCGCGCGACGGCAAGGATTACGTGCTCAACCTGATCGACACGCCCGGCCACGTCGATTTCGCCTACGAGGTCAACCGCTCGCTCGCCGCCTGCGAGGGATCGCTGCTCGTGGTCGACGCCAGCCAGGGCGTCGAGGCGCAGACGCTCGCCAACGTCTACCAGGCGATCGACAACAATCACGAGATCGTGCCGGTGCTTAACAAGGTCGATCTGCCGGCCGCCGAGCCCGACAAGGTCAAGCAGCAGATCGAGGACGTGATCGGGCTCGACGCCTCCGACGCCATCCTGATCTCGGCCAAGACCGGGCTCAACGTACCGGATGTCCTGGAAGCGATCGTGCACCGGCTGCCGCCGCCGAAGGGTGACGCCGCGGCGCCGCTCAAGGCGCTGCTGGTCGACTCCTGGTACGACGCCTATCTGGGCGTGGTCGTGCTGTTCCGCGTGGTCGACGGCGTGCTCAAGAAAGGCCAGCGCATCCGCATGATGGGCACCGGCGCCGCCTACGACGTCGACCGCGTCGGCGTGTTCACGCCCAAGCGCGTCGAGCGCGACGAGCTCGGTCCCGGCGAGATCGGCTTTCTCACCGCCTCGATCCGCGAAGTCGCCGACACCCGCGTCGGCGACACCATGACGGACGACCGGCGGCCGGTGGCGGCGGCGCTCCCCGGTTTTCGGCCCGCGATCCCGGTGGTGTTCTGCGGCTTGTTTCCGGTCGACGCCGCCGACTTCGAGGCGCTGCGCGCCGCCATGGGCCGGCTCCGCCTCAACGACGCGAGTTTTTCCTACGAGATGGAAACCTCCGCCGCACTCGGCTTCGGCTTCCGCTGTGGCTTTCTCGGGCTGCTGCACCTTGAAATCATCCAGGAGCGGCTCGAGCGCGAGTTCAATCTCAACCTGATCGCGACCGCGCCGTCGGTCATCTACAAGATCAAGCAGCGCAACGGTCAGCAGCTCGAGATTCACAATCCGGTGGATATGCCGGACCCGAACCATATCGAGGAGATCGAGGAGCCCTGGATCCGCGCCACGATCCTCACGCCGGACGAATATCTCGGCAGCGTGCTGAAACTGTGCCAGGACCGTCGCGGCGTGCAAACCGAGCTGACCTACGTGGGCAACCGCGCCATGGTCAAATACGACCTGCCGCTCAACGAGGTGGTGTTCGATTTTTACGACCGGCTCAAATCGGTGTCGAAGGGCTACGCCTCGTTCGATTATCAGCTCACCGATTACAAGGCCGCCGATCTGGTCAAGCTGCAGATGCTGGTCAACGGCGAGCCGGTCGACGCGCTCGCCATGCTGGTGCACCGCACCCGCGCCGAGAGCCGCGGTCGCGCCATGGCCGAAAAGCTCAAAGAGCTGATCCCGCCGCACATGTTCCAGGTGCCGATCCAGGCCGCCATCGGGGGCAAGATCATCGCCCGCGAGACCGTGCGTGCCTTCAGAAAAGACGTCACCGCCAAGTGCTACGGCGGCGACGTGACGCGCAAGCGCAAGCTTCTGGAGAAGCAGAAAGAAGGCAAGAAGCGCATGCGCCAGTTCGGCAAGGTCGACATCCCGCAGGAGGCGTTCATCGCCGCCCTGAAGGTGGATGTTTGACTTCGTAGCCCGGGTTGAGCGCAGCGAAACCCGGGAAGTCTACCTTCATTGCCGGGCGGTCCTTAGACAGCTACTGTCCCGCCAAAAGCTTCGCGACGGGGAGGGGGACATGATGCGTATCCGATGGAAAATACCGGCGCTGCTGGTGCTGGCGGCTTTGTTTGCCGCCGCGCCGCCGGTGGCGCGCAGCCACGCCGCGTCGGGGCCCGAGATCAGCGCCAACGTCAATGCCACGCTCAACCGGTTCTTCGGCGAGACGCCGTATGGGCGCGAGCTCGCCAACAAGGCGCTCGCCGTCCTGGTATTTCCGAGCATCATCAAGGCCGGCTTCGGCATCGGCGGCGAATACGGCGAGGGCGAATTGCAGATCCGCGGCCGACCCGCCGGCTATTACAACATCGCCTCGGCTTCGATCGGCTTTCAGCTCGGCGCCCAGGCGCGCACCGTCATCATCATGTTCATGACCGAAGGGGCGCTGGGGCAATTCCAGCGCACCGACGGCTTTAAGATCGGCGTCGACGGCTCGGTGGCGATCATCACGGTCGGCGCCGGCGGCGCCATCGACACCAACAGCGTCACCAAGCCGGTCATCGGCTTCATCTTCGATCAGAAAGGCCTGATGTATAACCTGACGCTCGAAGGCTCGAAAATTTCCCGCATCTCGCGTTAACACGCGTCGCGGCACTCCCTTGTCATTGCGAGCGAAGCGAAGCAATGCAGGGTGGCGGTGCCGTTCTGGATTGCTTCGTCGCTTCGCTCCTCGCAATGACGATGAAAGCGCCGCCGGCTATTTCCGTAAACCCGTCGCCTCGGCGACCATGCGCCATTTGGCGGTCTCGCGCGCAATGAACGCGGCGAAATCGCCGGGCGAGCCGCCGAGCGCTTCGAACTGCGCGGCTTCAAGCTTTGCAATCGTCTGCGGCGACTTCAACGCCGCGTTGGCCGCGGCTGCGAGCTTGTCGATGATCGGCCGCGGCGTGGCGGCAGGCGCCACAAGGCCGAACCAGACCGTGGCATCGAAGTCCGGCACGCCGAGCTCTTCGATGGTCGGCAGCTCCGGCACCAGCCGTGAGCGCTTGGCGGTGCTGACCGCAAACGCCTTGAGCCGGCCGGACTTGACGTAGGGCATCATGGTCGATGCCACGCCCAGCATCATGGAGACGCGGCCGGCCAGCAGATCGGTGACGGCAGGCGGGCTGCCCGGGTAGGGCACGTGAACGAGCTTGATATGCTCGCGGATGCTGATGAGCTCGCAAGCGAGCTGCGGAACGCTGCCCACGCCGACCGACGCATAGCTGAGCTCGCCGGGTTTTGACCGCGCCAAGGCGATCAGCTGATCGAAGCTGGAAACGCCGAGCGACGGATTGACTGCCAGCACGAGCGGCAGCCCGGTCAGCAAGGTGATCGGCGCAAAGTCCCTGGCGAAATCGAAACGCAGATTGGGATTGGTGACCGCATCGGTGACGTTCGTGGAGGTGCCGATGTAGAGCGTATAACCGTCGGCCGGCGCCCGCGCCACGTATTCGCCGCCGATCGCGCTGCCGGCGCCCGGACGGGTCTCGACGACGACCTGTTGACCGAGGCTTTGGCTCATCTGTTCGCCAACCAGGCGCGCCGTGATGTCGGCCGCCGAGCCGGGCGGAAAACCGACGATCAGGCGGATCGGATGCGAAGGATAGTCGTCGGCGCGCGCAGGCGCGCTGCCGGCAAGTCCGAGCAGCACCAGCGCGATCGTTGCGATCCGTTTCATGACTGCCCTCCCTCGATTCGACGCCTCGTCAGGTCGAATCTATTTGATCGAAGTGAATATGAATGTCCGGGACCACCTCAGCCTGGCGCGCGCCTTACTCCAAAGGCGCGCCTGTTCGCGGCCGCGATAAACGACCGACGACTTGAGTATCGACAGGAAAACGATCGGAAGCAACCCACGCCGCTTGTTTGATCGGCAGTAGGTCGGCGGCGCCAGGCTTCTATTCCGCCGGCGCCTTCGGCTTCGGCTTGACGAAGGTGCGCTTGAGATTGTCCCACAGCTCGATCTTGGCGCCATGGCGATGCATGATCGTGCTCTGCTGAACCACCGAAAGCGAGTTGTTCCAGGCCCAGTAGATCACCAGGCCGGCCGGGAAGTGCGCCAGCATGAAGGTGAAGATCAACGGCATCCAGTTGAAGATCACCTGCTGGGCTGGATCGGGCGGCGCCGGGTTGAGCTTCATCTGCACCCACATGGTCACGCCCATGATCGCCGGCCAGAAGCCGAGATGCAGGAAGCTGCCGATTGCCGGCAACAATGTCGGATCGAACGGGATCAAGCCGCCGAGCGTGAAGATGTTGGTCGGATCGGCCGCCGAAAGATCGTGGATCCAGCCGTAGAACGGCGCATGGCGCATCTCGATGGTGACGAACAACACCTTGTAGAGCGAGAAGAACACCGGGATCTGGATGGCAATCGGCAGGCAGCCGGCGACCGGATTGATCTGCTCCTTGCGGTAGAGCTCCATCATCGCCTGCTGCTGCTTGGCGCGGTCGTCTGCGTAGCGCTGCTTGATCATCGCCATTTCGGGCTGCACCGCCTTCATCTTCGCCATCGAGGCGTAGGATTTGTTGGCGAGCGGGAAGAACAGCGCCTTCACCAGCACGGTTACGATCAGGATGGCGATGCCGAAATTGCCGACCAGGCGGAAGAAGAAGTCGAGCGCCAAGAACATCGGCTTGGTGATGAAATAGAACCAGCCCCAGTCGATCAGGAGATCGAAATGGTTGAGCTGCAGCGACTGGTTATAGCCGCCGGGGCCGAGCGGGAAATTGATGCCGACGAGGGAGACTTCCTTGGCGCCGGCGAACAGCCGCGTCTCGGTGCTGCCACTGGCGCCCGGCGCGATGGTCAGCGCGTCGGCGAGGTAATCGGTCTGATAGGTCGGCTGCCCGCCGACCTCGGAGGCCGAAAAGCGCGCCTTCACCCTGGCGCTGGTGTCGGGCAGCAGGACCGTGGCCCAGTATTTGTCGGTGAAGCCGAGCCAGGCGTTGGTGGCGTCCCAACTCTGGCTCTTCTTCTCGAGCATTTTTTTGTAGGTTTCTTCCTGCAGGCCGTGGTCGCCCATCACGCCGATCAGGCCCTCGTGCAGGATGTAATAGCCCTGCACCTCGGGCGTGCCGTGACGCGACACCAGCCCATACGGAAACAGCGTGACCGGGCTCGCGCCCTTGTTCTGCACCTCGTCCTTGATCTTGAACAGATAGTTTTTGTCGACATTGATGGTGCGGCGAAACACCAGGCCCTGGCCGTTGTCATAGGTGAGCGTGACCGGACGGTCGACGCCGAGCGCGCCGCTGCCCTCCTGCTTCCACACCGTATCCGGGCCGGGCATCGGTTGATTGCTGCCCGCTGCCGGCACCCAGCCGAACTCGGCGTAAAACGCGTCCGGTGCGCCGGACGGCGACAACAACACGATCGGCGGCGAATTGGCGTCGGTGGTCTCGCGGTATTGCACGAGCGACAGATTGTCGATTCGCGCGCCCTTCAGATCGATGCTGCCGTGCAGCGTCTTCGTGTCGATGTCGACGTGCGGCAGGTTGGCGAGCACCGCGGCGCGGGTCTGCGTCTGGGCCTGGCCGGACGGAACGTTGGGCGCTCCGGGCGTGGCACCGTTGGGTGCCGCCGGTTGTGCGCCGCCCGGATTATTCGGCTGTGCCTGCGGCGGTTTCTGCTCTTGCGTCTGCTGTTGTTGCTGCTGCGCCTGGTTCTGCAGCTCGGGCCGCGCGAAGTAATACTCCCAGCCGATCACCACGATCAGCGACAGGATGATGGCCAGGATGGTGTTCTTATGCTCGGTCATTCAACGCTCGGAGCGGGCCGGTTTCGTTTCGGCTTGCGGGCAGGGGGCGGCCGTGTGCCGGCCGGCGAACCCGCTTCATGTAAGGGGCGCTTCGGGGCCCCACCAGTTCCCTCTGGTCCGGCCGCATGAATCCGCCGCACCGCGGTGGCGAAGTCCCGCATCATTTGTTCGAACGGGCGGTTGAGCGCCGCGCGCCGTCCGACCAGTACGTAGTCATGGCCGGCTTGCAGCGTCTGTGCCGCGGTCAGCCGGACGATTTCGCGCAGGCGTCGCCGCACCCGGTTGCGCTCGACCGCATTGCCCACCTGCCGCGACACCGTAAAGCCGATGCGCGCCGTGCCGCCCTCGGCGCGGCAGCGCGCCTGCACCAGGAACGCGGCGGCGGGCGCCCGCATTGCGGCGGCGGCCGCCCGAAAGTCCACCCGGCGCTTCAACCGCTCCATGATTCGATGGGCTTGGTTCAATGGGCTTGGTTCAACGGCCTTGATTCAACAGCCTTGGCACATTGCGCTTGGCGAGATGCGGCGCAGAGTGCGCTTTGGCCCTGCCGCGTCCGGTCACGCACTCAGGCGCTTGCGCCCCTGGGAGCGGCGCGCGGCCACCACCTTGCGGCCGCCTTTGGTGGCCATCCGGGCGCGAAAGCCGTGGCGGCGCTTGCGTACCAGTTTGCTTGGCTGATAGGTCCGTTTCACGGAAGCTGCCTCCGCTCGCGCGCTCGAAAATGGCCTCTTGTGCCCACTCGGCCGGCCATTGTCGCTTGGCTGGGGACGCACCGCGCACCGCCATCCATCGGGCCGCGCCAGCGGGCGATTGCGGCGGCTTATACGGGACCCCTCCGGCCCCGTCAAATCAGAACCGACGCCGCATTTTTCGAAGCGCGGTCAATCCGATAAGCCGTTCGCGCCATGACATGATCGACCGGCATGATCGAGCAGCTTTTCGCCGTCTTTTGCCGCCAAAGACGGCGAAGATGAGGTAGAAATTCGCCGCTTGCGGTGCTTAAGCTTCCGGACATCGTGGCTCGTGCCGGCTTTGCCCGCGCCTGAAGGTATTGTGCCTGTTCTCAAAATCATTGCGGTGCATTTGCTCAGCCGATGGCCCTGGAACACAGCGAACCTGATATCTGCGTGATCGGCGGCGGCGCCGGCGGCCTTGCCGCGGCGGCCGCCGCGGCCGCCATGAGTGTGCCGGTCGTGCTCGTCGAAAGGGGCCGCATGGGCGGCCAGAACCTCACCGGCGCGGTCCCCGCCCAGGCATTCCTGGCCGCGGCCGATCGCGCCAACGCGCTGCACACCGGCGCCGTCTTCGGCGTCAAGACGGTGCGTTCGGCAATCGACTTTGCCGCCGTCAATGCGCATGTGCGCGGCGCCGTCGAGGCCGTCGCGCCGCTGATGGCGGCCGAGCGTTTCAGCGGGCTCGGCGTCCGTGTCGTGACCGGCACGGCGCGATTTGCCGATGCGGCGACCGTCGCGGTCGGCGAGCTTCGCATCCAGGCGCGGCGCTTCGTTATTGCGACCGGCTCGTCGCCGCTCGTCCCGCCGATCCCAGGCTTGAGTGAAACGCCGTACCTCGCGCCCGAAACGGCGTTCGACCTGCCCGATTGCCCACGCCACCTGATCGTCATTGGCGCTGGACGCACCGGCCTCGCGCTCGCCCAGGCGTTTCGCCGCCTCGGTGCCGATGTCACGGTGCTCGAGGCGGAAAGGCCGTTGCGGCACGAGGATCCCGAGTGCGCCGCAGTGGTGCTCGATGCGCTCGATCGCGAGGGCGTGCGGTTGCGGACCGGCGTCCGTGTTGTGCAGGTGCGGCCGGTCCTGGCGCGGGTTCAGGTCATCATCGCGAAATCCGACGTGCCGGAGGGCGCTGCCGAGGAGACGATCGAAGGAACGCACCTGCTGCTCGCTGCCGGCCGCCGGCCGAATATCGACGATCTTGATCTGAATGCGGCGCGCATTCGTCACGGCCGCGACGGCATTGTGGTCGACAAGCGGCTGCGCACCACCAACAAACGAATCTATGCGATCGGCGATGTGATCGGCGGCCCCAAATCGGTCCATCTGGCCAGTCATCAGGCCGGGCTTGTGGTCCGCAACGCGTTGTTCCGCCATCCCGTCGCGGTCGAGCATCGCGCTGCCGCATCCATCACCTACACCGATCCCGAAATCGCCCGCATCGGCTTGAGCGAGCAAGAGGCCCGCGCCCAGGCCCGCGCCATCCGCATTCTGCGCTGGCCGTATCGCGAGAACGACCGCGCGGCGGCGACCGGCGCGACCGCGGGGCACATCAAGGTCATCACCGACGCCGGCGGCCAAATTCTCGGTGCCACCATCGTGGGCGCGCAAGCCGATGAATCCATCGCGCTGTGGGCGTTGGCGTTGGGGCAGCGCCTGCCGATCGCCGCCATGGCGGGCCTGCTGGCGCCGTATCCCACCTATGCGGAGGTGGGCAAACGCGCCGCCATTACCTATTTTATGCGGGGTTTGACGAGCGCACGGGTGCGTCGCATCATAGGCTGGCTGCGTCGTTTCGGCTGACGCGTGGGGCGGCGGACTTGAACTGGCCGGCAGTGGCCGGCGCCTTGGCCGAGGCTTTCAAGTCCAAAAGCTGCACCGATGAAGACAGCCGGTTGCGGTGTTTCTGTGGTTCTTGAGGTGCGGCGGGCGTCCGCGCACCTTTGCGAAAGGTCGCGCCAGGAAGCGCCGCGGGGCTTACGCGATGAACGATGAATCCGCCGCACGGCCGGAGCCGGTCCGTGCCTCGCGTTTCGGGCTCTCGGGAAAGCTCCTCCTTCTCACGATTTCGTTCGTGATGATCGCGGAGGTGCTGATCTATGTGCCTTCGGTGGCGACCTTCCGCGTCAATTGGCTGCGCGATCATCTGGAAGTCGCCAAGACGGCGGCGCTGGTGCTCGAAGCCGCCCCCAACGGCATGGTGCCGGATCCGCTCGCCAAAAAAATTCTCGGCTCGATCGGCGCGCGCGCCGTCGCCATGAAGATGGGCGACACCCACTACATGCTGCAGCCGAGCGACGTGCCGCTGCCGCCGATTGCCGACGTGTTCGACATGCGCAACGTCGGCACCTTCATGGCGGTGGTCGACGCCTTCAAGACCATGCTCAACGACAAGAACGAGGTGATGCGCGTGGTCGGTCCGGCGCCGATGGGCGGCGAATACATCGACCTGGTGATGGACCAGGGGCCGCTGCGCTCCGCCATGCTGCGCTATTCGGTCGACATCCTGCTCACCTCGCTGCTGATCTCCGCGGTGACAGCCGCGCTGGTCTATCTGGCGCTGCATTATTTGTTCGTGCGGCCGATGCGACGGGTCACCGACAACATGATGGCGTTCCGTGCCGATCCGGAAAACGCCGACCGCGTCATCGTGCCGTCGGTGCGCGCCGACGAGATCGGCACCGCCGAGCGCGAGCTTGCCGCCATGCAGACCGAGCTGGCCTCGATGCTGCACCAGAAGAACCGGCTCGCCGCCTTGGGCCTCGCGGTGTCCAAGATCAATCATGACCTGCGCAATCTGCTGTCGTCCGCGCAGCTGTTTTCCGATCGCCTCGCCAAGCTGCCCGACCCGACGGTGCAACGCTTTGCGCCGAAGCTGATGCAGGCGCTGGAGCGCGCCATCGCGTTCTGCCAGTCGACATTATCGTATGGCCGGCTGCAGGAGCCGCCGCCGGAGCGCCGCCCGATTCCGCTCGAGCCGCTGGTCGAGGAGGTGCACGAGACGCTCAATCTCGGCCCCGACGCGCCGATCCGCTGGATCAGCGCGGTAGAGCGCGGCCTGATCGTCGAAGCCGATTACGACCAGCTGTTCCGCATCCTGCTCAACCTCGCCCGCAACGCGGTGCAGGCGATGGAAAGCCGCGCTTCGCCCGATCCCGGCCGCGACCAGATCCGCATCACCGGCCGGCGCGAAGGCGCCGTCGTGGTCATCGAGGTGTCCGACACCGGCCCGGGTTTCTCCGAGAAAGCGCAGGCCCATCTGTTCGAGGCGTTCCAGGGCTCGACCCGAACCGGCGGCACCGGCCTCGGCCTCGCCATCGCCGCCGAGCTCGTGCGCGCCCATGGCGGCGATATCCGCCTCGTCGAAGGCACCATCGGCGCCACTTTGCGGCTCACCATCCCGGACCGCGCTGTCGAGCTGTCGGCGCATCGCGGCGCCCGGGCGCACGCATAAGCCGCACCGCCAAGCCGCGACCGCGGCGAGCGAAGCGAGGCCGCTCCCTCGCCTTGCCAATAGCCGTTCCAGCCTATAGCTATGGCGCGCGCCGCAGGCCGCCTCGGGCGGCCGGTTTTGCATGCGACGCCAGGCGCCCGTAGCTCAGCTGGATAGAGCACCAGACTACGAATCTGGGGGTCAGGAGTTCGAATCTCTTCGGGCGCGCCATCTTTCTTTCACTTTGTACTTTTGCGCGGGTCTTATGTGATAATCGCTTTTATCACTCGCGCTCCCGGCCGCGCTTCCCGCTTCGCCACAGACAACAATTGACGCCATGGAAGTCATTGCCAGCGATATTCCCGGCGTGCTCCTGCTCAAGCCGCGCTATTTCTCTGACGCGCGCGGCTATTTCGTCGAGACTTATAATTTGCGCGCCGCGCAGGCGGCCGGGCTCGCGGCCGAATTCGTCCAGGACAATCAGGCGTTCTCGCACAAGCGCGGCACGGTGCGGGCGCTGCACTTTCAGGTGCCGCCGCATGCGCAGGCCAAGCTCGTTCGCGTGCTGCGAGGGTCCGTCTATGACGTCGCGGTCGACCTGCGCGCCGGCTCGCCGAGCTACGGCCGCTGGATCGCGGCGACGCTCACCGCGGAGCGCGGCGAACAGGTATTCGTGCCGCGCGGTTTTGCCCACGGCTATTGCACGCTCGAGGCCGAAACCGAAGTCGCCTACAAGGTCGACGATTATTACGCGCCCGATTGCGAACAAGGCCTGATCTGGAACGATCCGACCCTGGCGATCGATTGGCCGGTGACGGCAGCCGACGCCGTGCTGTCCGACAAGGACCGGAAGCTGCCGCGCTTTGCTGACTTCGCATCGCCGTTCCGCTATGATCGGGCGGGATGAGCAAGCGATTTCTGATCACCGGCGGAGCGGGTTTCATCGGATCGGCCGTGGTGCGCCATCTGATCGGCGCCACCGCGCACCGCGTCTGCGTGGTCGACAAGCTCACCTACGCCGGCAATCTGGCGTCGCTGGCGCCGGTCGCGGACGACCCGCGCTACAGCTTCGTGCGCGCCGACGTCGCCGACGCCGCCAAGATGAAAGAGGTGCTGTTCGGCTTCCGGCCCGACGTGGTGATGCATCTCGCCGCCGAGAGCCACGTCGACCGATCGATCGACGGTCCGGCCGATTTCATCCAGACCAACATCATCGGCACCTACGTGCTCCTTGAAACCGCGCTGACCTACTGGCGCGGCCTGCCCAAAACCGCGCAGCGCGATTTTCGCTTCCATCATATCTCGACCGACGAAGTGTTCGGCTCGCTCGACACCGACGGTGCGTTCGATGAAACCACCGCCTACGCGCCGCGCTCGCCCTATTCGGCCTCCAAAGCCGCATCCGATCATCTGGTGCGGTCCTGGCATCACACCTACGGGCTGCCGGTTCTGGTCACCAATTGCTCGAACAATTACGGGCCCTATCATTTTCCCGAAAAACTCATTCCGCTCACCATCATCAACGGGCTGGAAGGAAAGAAGCTGCCGGTCTACGGGCAGGGCAGCAACGTGCGCGACTGGCTCTATGTCGAAGACCATGCGCGCGCGCTGTTGGCGGTGGTCGACGGCGGACGCGTCGGCGAGACCTACTGCATCGGCGGCCGCAGCGAGCGCACCAACCTCGACGTGGTCAAAGCCGTGTGCGCGCTGCTCGACGAGTTGGCGCCCAGCGCCGCGATCGGATGCCGCGAGGACCTCATCACGTTCGTGACCGACCGGCCGGGTCACGATCTGCGCTACGCCATCGATCCGGCGCGGATCGGCAGCGAGCTCGGCTGGCAGCCGCACGAGACGTTCGAGAGCGGCCTGCGCAAGACCGTGCAGTGGTATCTCGCCAATCGGCCGTGGTGGCAGCGTATTCGCGATCATGTCTATGCCGGCGAGCGTCTCGGGGTGCCGGCGTGATTCTGGTATTCGGCGGCAACGGCCAGCTCGGCCGCGAGCTCATTCGCACCGCTGCGGAGCGCCACGTCGCGCTCCAAGCGCTGACCCGCGCCGACGCCGACATCGCCGATGCGGCGGCGGTTGCGGCGGCGGTCAAGCGCTCGCAACCCGATCTCGTGGTCAACGCCGCCGCCTACACCAGCGTGGATGGTGCCGAAAGCCACGACGCCGAGGCGCGACGCGGCAACGAACTCGGACCGGGTGTACTCGCCGCCGCCTGTGCCGCAGCTGGCATTGCGATGGTGCATGTTTCCACGGACTACGTGTTCGACGGCAACAAAGACGGCGCGTACCGCGAGAGCGATCCCATTCATCCGATCAACGCCTACGGGCGCAGCAAGGCGGCCGGCGAGAACGCGGTGCGCCGCGCGCTCGATCGCCACGTCATTCTGCGCACCGCATGGCTGTACAGCGAATTCGGCCGCAATTTTGTGAAAACGGTTCTGCGGCTTGCGCAAACGCGCGACGAGCTGCGCATCGTCGCCGACCAGCACGGCAGCCCAACGTCGGCGCGCGCGCTCGCCGAAGCCATCCTGCACATCGCGCCGCGCGTGATCGCCGAGCCGCGCCTGGCGGGCACCTATCATTTCACTGCCAATGGCGCGACCACTTGGCACGGCTTTGCAGAGTGTATTGTGGCCACTGTGGCACCGATCACCGGTCGCCGTCCGCGGGTGACGCCGATCGCGACCGCGGACTATCCGACGCCGGCCAAGCGGCCCGCGAACTCGCGGCTCGACTGCAGCCTGTTCGTGCAAACCTTCGGCCTGACGCCGCGGCCGTGGCGCGAAGACGTCGAGGCGACGACGCGGGCGCTCGTTGCGGCGCCGCAGCTTGCGGAGCACCATGTCGCGTAAGGGCATCATCTTGGCCGGTGGCGCCGGGACGCGGCTGCATCCGCTGACCCTGGTCACGTCGAAGCAGCTCCTTCCGGTCTACGACAAGCCGATGATCTATTATCCGCTGTCGGCGCTGATGCTGGCCGGCATCCGCGAGATCTTGATCATCAGCACGCCGCAGGATCAGGCGGCGTTCAAGCATCTGCTCGGCACCGGCAAGCAGTGGGGCGTTCGCTTCGAGTACGCGGTGCAGCCGGCGCCGAACGGGCTTGCCGAAGCGTTCGTCATCGGCGCCGATTTCGTGCGCGGCCATCCGTCGTGCCTGATCCTCGGCGACAACATTTTGTATGGCCACGGCCTGCCCGACGCGCTGCGCCGGGCCGACGCGCGCAGCGACGGCGCCACGATTTTTTCCTACTCGGTCGACGATCCGCAGCGCTACGGTGTGATCGAATTCGATCGTGATGACGGCGTGCTGTCGATCGAGGAGAAACCGCAGAGCCCGAAATCGAGCTGGGCAGCGATCGGGGTTTATTTTTACGACCAGGAGGTGGTCGACCTCGTCAAGCAGCTAAAACCCTCGGCGCGCGGCGAGCTGGAAATCACCGACCTCAATGTCCTCTACATGCGCCGCCGGAAGCTCTATGTGGAACGGCTCGGCCGCGGCTTTGCCTGGTTCGACGCCGGCACGCACGATTCGCTGCTGGAAGCCGCCGAGTTCGTCCGCGTGCTGCAGCATCGGCAGGGCCAGCTCGTCTGCTCGCCCGACGAAGTCGCGTTCCACAATCACTGGATCGATGCCGACGCGCTCAAGGCGCTGGCGGCCCAGCACGGCAAGACCCAGTACGCGCGGCGGCTCCTCGATAACTTGCGCTGAGCCGAAAACGCGCCGCTCTCAGCTCGCGATCGCCTCGAGCCGCCGCTTCGTTACCGGCGGCCCAAAGCCGCCGATCACCACGAACACCACCAGCATGGCGCCGGCGATGAAGCTGAACACGCCGATGGTGCCATAACGGCTGAGGAAGAACGCAATGATGAAGCCGGAGAAGATCGCCGAGAACCGGCTCCACGAATAGACGAAGCCGACCGCCTGGGCGCGGATGCGGGTCGGGTAGAGTTCGGCCTGATAGGCGTGGAACGAGAACGACAGCCAATTGTTGCACAGCGTGATCAACAGGCCGCAAATGATAACGCCGACGGCGGTCGTCTGAAACGCGAACAACAACCCGAACGCGGCGATGCCGATCGCTGCCCAGGCGATCTGCCATTTGCGCTCGAAGTGGTCGGCGAACATCATGCCGATCAGCGGCCCGACCGGCGCCGCCACCGCGATGATGAAGGTGTAGCGGAGCGACTTGGTTTCTCCGATGCCTTGCGAAATCAGCAGCGTCGGCACCCAGCTGGAAAAACCGTAATAGCCGATGGTCTGAAACAGGTTATAGATCACCAGCATGATGGTGCGGCCGCGATAGATCGGATTCCACATCTCGGTCCAGGCGCCGGCTTTGCGCTCATCCTCGCCGGCGACGACCTCCGGCGGCGGCAGCACGAGGCCGTCGGCTTCGACTTTTTTCTCGAGCGCGCTGACGATGCGCTCGGCCTCGTCGGCGCGGCCGTGGTGGGCGAGCCAGCGCGGCGATTCCGGCAGCGCGCGGCGGATCCACCAGATCAAGACGGCGCCGATCGAGCCGAGGATCACGACGACGCGCCAGCCGTCCAGGCCGGCGATCGTCATCGGCACCAGCTGCCACGACAGGAACGCCACGATCGGCACCGCGGTGAACATGATGAACTGATTGTAGGCGAAGGACGGGCCGCGCTGGCCTTTCGGCACGAGCTCGGACAGATACGTGTCGACGTTCACCAGTTCGACGCCGAGCCC
>Ga0070741_10001199_pt1 | contig 81584 bp, 77 predicted proteins | sample Coa_R1_4_FD_66440 | JGI IMG/M metagenome (GOLD analysis project Ga0070741, IMG submission 66440) | Surface soil microbial communities from Centralia Pennsylvania, which are recovering from an underground coalmine fire - Coalmine... | ecosystem: Environmental > Terrestrial > Soil > Unclassified ...
ACCCCCTGGGAGCCAGATCCGTTACGCCCCAACACCTTTACGGTCGGCAGCGTCCAACAGAAGTCACATCGCCCACGCAAGACCCATGGAAATCAGCCAACGGTGGATCGAGGCTTAGGGGACTGGGCGGAACGCAAATCTGCTCGTCACCGCACTGGAGCTACAAGGCAGACGATCGGGAACCGGCCTCTTATTCCGCGGGTTCAGGGTTCAAGTCCCTGGGGGCGTACTGATCAAGCATCGCAGGCGTCCGGATGCCTTCGGCAGAAATGGTTTGCTCAGGCCCCCCCGTTGCGACAATGAGCGCGGCGACGCTCGAGATTGCCCCGAGGTCACGATCTTCGAGTGCCGGGCGCCTTGGAACCTGGTGCTCAGCGACGATTCGAACCGACAGCCGGTGCCCAACCTCGCGATGAGTCCACGGGCCGGCGTTGGCCGTTGTTTGCGCCGACCGGCCGCCGGCAACCCAATTTCCCACCAGGCCAGGGCCACCGCCAGGGTGGTCAAACTTTCGGCCGGAATCAGCGCTTCGCGCCGAGCGTTAGCGTATCCGCTAACATTATGGAAGTGGACGGGCTGATCGCGCCCAGGCTGCTGGTCGAGGCGAGGGAGAGGGCGGGTCTGAGCCAGGCGGAGCTGGCTCGCCGAGCCGGTGTCAGTCGTTCGGTGCTGAGCGTGTACGAGTCGGGTCGGCGCCGACCGAGCAGTGAGGCGTTGGTCCGGATTCTGGCCGCTGCCGGGTTCCAGCTCGGTTTGCGTCCGGCGGTCCGCGTTCTCGACGATGCCCGGGCCGGTCGGATTCTGGAACAGGTCCTGGAACTGGCCGAGGCATTGCCGGGGCGCCGGCGGGGTCCGCTTCGCTACCCGCCGCTGGTCCGTCGCAGCCCGTGAGCATCCTCGGCCAACGGCTGCTGGCCATCCACGACGCCCTCCGGGACCACGACATCCCCCACGCCTTCGGGGGCGCCATCGCCTTGGCCTACTGCACCGAGGAACCCCGCGGCACCCGGGACCTCGACGTCAACATCTTCGTCGCGCCGGCCGGCTCCTCTCCCGTCCTCGCCGCCCTCCCCGACGAGATCGTCGCGACCGAGGATGACCGCCGACGGATCGAGCGTGACGGCCAGGTCCGCCTGTGGTGGGACGACACGCCCGTCGACCTTTTCTTCGACGTCCATGAATTCCACCGTCAGGTCGGCGCCGGGATCCGCTTCGTCTCATTCCTGGAACGCCGCGTTCCAGTCCTGGCCTGCACCGACCTCCTCGTGTTCAAGGCGATGTTCAATCGCACGAAGGACTGGGCTGACATCGAGGAGATGATCGAGGCCCGAACCATCGATCCGGACCAGGCCCTCCTCTGGTTGACCCGCCTGCTCGGGCGCGCCGACGAGGTCACGCTCCGACTCGCCTCGCTGCTCGATCGCCCCCCTCGCTCCGGCCCGCCGCTGAAGGGGTGACGCCGAGGAATGTTCGCCGCCGGCGAATCGAGAAATTGCGGCATTGAGTCCGGATGACACACGGTGACCCGAACAACGTCGGTCGTGGTTCTCCGTTCCGATGCCATTCGGCGTCGGGTCAGCAGCACGTCCAGCCGCCGTCGACGACAAGGGTCGTACCGGTGACATAGGAGGCCCGAGGGTCGAGGAGGAAGACGACGGCGTCGGCGATCTCGGCCGGCTCGGCCACCCGGCCGAGCGGGATGCGGGCGTTGATGCGGGCCACCTGGGCCGGGTCGGCCAGCCGCTCGGCGGTCATCGGCGTGCGGACGCCGCCCGGGGCCACGGCGTTGACCCGGATCCCGTGGGCGGCGAGTTCCAGCGCCGCCGCCTTGGTCAGCATGGTCAGCGCGCCCTTCGAGGCGATGTAGTGGCACTGGCCAGGAAGGGCGAGGAAGGCGTTCACCGAGGTGACGTTCACGACGGCGCCGCCGGTGCCGTCGGCGATCCAGCGGCGGGCCGCAGTCCGCACACCGAGGAACGTCCCCCGGACGTTGACGGCGAAGATGCGGTCGAACTCGTCGACGTCGAGGTCGACGAGGGCGGCCGTGGTCCGGATCCCGGCGCAGTTGACGACCCCGGCCAGCGGGGCCGTCTCGGCGACCACCTCGTCCCAGGCGGCCTCGTCCCGGACGTCGAGCGCCAGGACGCCGTCGCCGCCGGTGATGTCGGCCGGGACCGGATCCCAGCCGGCGGCGGCCAGCGCCCCGCAGGTGGCGGCGCCGATGCCGGACGCCCCACCGGTCACGAGCACCCGGCCGCGAGGCGAGGGCGTCGTCGTCATGAGCGGGCGTAGTGGCGGGCGTAGTCGCGCAGCGGCGGCTCGCGGTCCGGCCGGAGATAGGTCAGGTACTGCTCGGTCACATTGGCCATCATGCGGGCCAGGCTCAGCGGCATGGTGATCGGGTCGACGAAGGGCGAGTACGACCGGCCGCAGACCGAGCGGTCGATCCGGGCGGGATCGGCCGGCCCGGCATGGGTCAGGGCGTCGAGGACGACGGCGTAGGCCACCGGGTCGTACGTGCCGAGAGCAAAGTGGTCGCCGGTGTTGGACGGGCAGATGTCCTGGGTGGCGATGTTGGTCGCCCCGGCGATGGTCGAGTGCTCCGCCGGGGTGACGACCTGCTCGAAGTGGGTCCAGACCACGGTGTAGTCGATGCCGGGGAACGTCTCGCGGCCGGAGTTCATGGCCGCCTCGAACTCGGCCCCGTCGCGCTGCTGCCAGAACGAGGGAGGGCAGTTGGGCGTGCACAGGACGTTGACGCTCCGGCCGCCGTGGGCGCTCGGCGTGATGCCGACGTAGTCGTCGACCATCGCCCGCAGGTCAGGCCACCACCGCAGCGCCCACCGGGGCTGGGTGCCGCCCTGGCTCCAGCCGAGGATCTGTACCTTGCGGCCCGTCCGGCGGTGGATCTCCCGGATCCCGTAGACGCTGTACTCCGCCGAGACCTGGATGTCGCCCATCGAGCGGTCGGGAGGCTCCACGTAGCAGTAGGGGATGCCGAGGGCGTCGAAGGCCGGCATGTAGGTCCAGGAGTAGGCCTCGACCGCCGTCATCGTCGTGCCGGGCACGAGGAGGACCACTTCCCGGGTGGTGTGCTCGAGATCGGCGGGGCAGTGCAGCCCGGCGGCCAGCGCCGCCGGACGCACGGACAGCGGCGGACCAGTGTCGACCGCGGCGTGGGCTGGGGCCGTGAGCACCGAAGCGCTCATGAGCGCCGCCGCCAGCGCCGTTCCGGCTCGACCGATCCATCCACTGCTCCGCACCAGGGCCACCTCCTTGCCGTACCGGCCGGTACCCGAACGCCGGCCCGCCCGCTGCGACGGTACGGGCGAGAAACTCGACTTGTCAACTATCGCAACCTCTCGTATAGTGGGCGGCGCCGCTTACGAGACGGAGGGGGTCGATGCGTCCGACGCACCGGGTGGGGCTGGTCATCCCGGCCGTCAATACCGTGCTGGAGCCGTTCCTCGCCGCCGCCCTCGGGTCGGGAACGAGCCTTCACACCCAGCGGGTGCCGGTGGCGGCGTCGCCCTCGGTCGAGACGGTGGAGGCAATGGATCGCCACGGCTTGGACGCCGTCGCCACCGTGGCCGCCTGCCGGCCCGACCTGATCGTCTACGCCTGCACCGCTTCGGGGTACTGCAACGGTCCGGCCCACGACGCAGCGCTCGTCGCCCGCTTCGAGTCGGCGGTCGGCGTTCCCTGCCTCAGCGCCGCCGCGGCCGAGGTCGAGGCCCTCGAGCGGCTCGGCGTGCGGTCCATGTGTTCGCTCACGCCCTACCCCGCCGAGCTCGGCCGGCTCGCCGCCTCCTTCCTCGAGCGCCAGGGCATCGAGGTCCGGGCGAGCTGCGACCTCGGCGTGACCGACACCTTCGCCCTGGCCGAGGTGGAACCGGCGCTGATCGCCGACGCGGCCCGACGCCTGTGGGACGGCGCCGGCGGAGCGCTGCTCGTCAGCTGCCTGAATTTCCGGGCCCACGAGCTGCGGGCCGAGCTCGAAGCCGAGCTCGGCTGCCTGGTGGTCACCGCGCCGGACGCCGTGTTGGCCGCCGTCGAGCGCCGGCTGGCCGCGCTGACGTCGAACGGGGTCGGACGGTGATCGACGACGTCCCGCTCTCCGCCGACGAGGCGGCGATGCTCGACGTCACGCGGCAGGTGACCCGCGACGTCGTCGCGCCCCGGGCCGACGCCATCGCCGAGACCGGCGAGTTCCCCTGGGACGTCTACAAGACCTTCTGCGACATCGGTCTGGTGGGGCTCCCCGTCCCGAAGGAGTACGGCGGTGTCGGCGCCGGCGTCCTCCTGCAGTGCCTCCTGGCCGAGGAGGTGGCCAAGGAGTGCTCGGTGTGCGCCTCGCTGATCGCCGGCCCGTCGCTGGCCAGCTACCCGATCGTTCTCGCCGGGACGGAGGACCAGAAGGCCCGGCTGCTCCCCCGGCTGGCCACCGGCGAGCTGCAGGCCGCCTTCGCCCTCACCGAGCCGGAAGCGGGCTCCGACGTCTCGGGTCTACGCACGAGGGCGGTGCGGGACGGCGACGGCTGGGTCATCCACGGCCAGAAGTGCTTCATCACCCGGGGCAACATCGCCGGACTGTTGGTGGTCTTCGCCAAGACCGACCCCGACGCTTTCGGCCTGTCGGGGATCAGCGCCTTCCTCGTCGAGCGGGATCCCGCCGCTCCGCCGCCCGGCCTCGTCGTCGACCGGCTGGAACGGAAGATGGGCCAGGAGGCTTCTCCCACCGCGGCGTTGACCTTCGACGGCCTGCGCGTCGGCGCCGACTGCCTCCTCGGCGAGGAGCACGGCGGCATGCGGGCGCTGCGGACGCTGTACAAGACCCGGCCGCTGGCCGCCGCCGTGGCGCTCGGCATCGCCACCGGCGCCTACGACCACGCCCGGCGCCACCTGACGCAACGGCGCCAGTTCGGCCAGCCGCTGGCCGAGTTCCAGGGGCTGCAGTTCATGGTGGCCGACATGGCCATCGCCATCGAAGCCGCCCGGCGCCTCGTCTACCACGCCGCCACGGTCGTCGATCGGGACGGGGTCGGCGCGGAGTCGCTGGTGGCCATGGCCAAGGTCTTCGCCACCGACACCGCCATGCGGGTCACCACCGACGCCGTCCAGCTCCTCGGCGGCTACGGCTACCTGCGCGACTTCCCGGTCGAACGGCGCATGCGGGCGGCGAAGCTCTACCAGATCGTCGAAGGGACCAACCAGATCCAGCGCCACATCGTGGCCAAGCACGCCTTCGCCGAGGTGACCGCATGACCGCAACCGGCAACGCATCGGCCGAGTGGCGCACCGCCATCGCCGACACGTCGGACCACTCCGATATCCGCATCCGGGGCTACAGCCTCCTCGACCTGATCGAGCACGTCGACTTCGCGTCCGCCGTCTACCTGGTCCTCGTTGGCGAACTGCCCACCGACGGGCAGCGCCGCATGCTCGACATGCTGCTGGTCTCGGCCATCGACCACGGCGTGGCGCCGTCGGCGGCGGTCAGCCGGGTCATCAGCGCCTCGGGCGTGCCGGTGCAGGCGGCGGTGGCCGGCGGCCTGCTGACGCTCGGCGACATCCACGGCGGCGCCGGCGAGGACTACGCCCGCATGCTGGCCGACCTCGTCGCCGACCACGGACGGCAGCGGTCGGACTGGCGGCCCGTGGCCGACGACGTCGTGACCGGCCTGCGGGCCGCCCGCCGGCGACTGCCCGGCTACGGCCATCCGCTCCATCCCGACGGCGATCCCCGGGCGCCCCGCCTCGTGGGAGCCGCCCATCGACTCGGCGTGGCCGGCCCGCACATCGCGCTGGCGACGGCACTCGAGGACGCCCTGGCCGCCACCTCGGGCCGGCGGATTCCGCTCAACATCGACGGCGCGCTGGGCTCGGTGATGCTCGACCTCGGCTTCTCCTGGCACCACGCCCGGCCGCTGTGCATCATCTCCCGGGCCTGCGGGCTGGCGGCCCACGCCATCGAGGAGCGCACCCGGGAACGGGGCTGGCGGGGCATCCGGGTCGACGCGGTGGCCTACGACGGCCCGCCGCCCCGCACGCTGCCGGATCGGGCCGCCGTCGAGGCCGGGGTGACGCCGTGAACTTCGACCTTCCCGCCGGTCTGACCGCCCGCCGGGCCCGCCTGGTCGCCGCCGTGGCGGCGCTGGCGCCCCGGGCGGAGCGCGGCGCCGGAGTCGACCTGTTCGCCGAACTCGAGGCGGACGGGCTTCTGGCCGCACCCGCCGACGGGCTCCTGGGTCTCGTCGTCGACCGGGACGCGACCGGCGGCGTCGCCGTCGCCCTGCCCGACCTGGAGGCCGCGGTCCGGCGCGCCGTTGGGCCGGAGTCGCCGCCGGACGCCCCGGTCAGCGCGCTGGTGGCGGCCGGCTGCCTGGTCGACGCCGCCACCGCGGCCGCCGTCGCCGCTCGCCTGGTCGACGAAGCGTGGAGGGCGCTCGCCGATACCGCGCCCCATCAGGGGATCCGGTTCGCCATCACCGAAGCCGCCATGGCGACCCACTGCGCCCGCGTCGCAGTCCACGCCGCCACGGCGCTTTCGCCGACGTCGGCTGCCTTCGCCTATCAGACGCTGGCGGTGCGCCTCCAGGCCGTGGCCGCCGCCGACGCCGCTCTGCACGCCACCGAGGCGATCCTCCTCCATGCCGCACCCCGGCTGCTGGCCGTCCTCGAAGGCCGGATCAGGGCGCTGGCGCGGCAGCCGCTGTCGGCGCATGACGTCCGCAGCCTGCTCGGGGCCGCCGTCCACGCCGGCAACTTCGCCGGAGCGACGTTCTGATGGATCTGCGCCTTCCAGTCGAACTCGACGACCTCCGCACCCTGGTGCGCCGCGTCGTCGTCGACCACCTCCTCCCCCACGAAGCGGCGCTGGAGCGCCACGGCACTCTCCCGGCCGACGTGTGGGCCGAACTCGAAGGCCGCAGCCGGGCCCTGGGCCTCCACGCCCTCGGCGTTCCCGCCGAGCATGGCGGCGCCGGGCTCGACACGCTCGGCCAGCTGGTGGCGGCGGAGGAGATGGGCCGCGTCGCGGTCGGTTTCCGCCACATCGTCGGCACCCCCGCCGGGGCGCCCGTCGTCGCCGCCTTCGGCACGCCGGAACAGCACCGCCGCTACCTGCAGCCCTGGCTGGCCGGGGAGCGGTGGGGGGCCTGGGCGGCCACCGAACCCGGGGCGGGCTCCGACCTCGGAGCCATGACCACCACCGCCCGCCGCGACGGCGCCGGCTGGGTGCTCTCCGGCGGCAAGCACTTCGTCACCGGTCTCGACCGGGCCGACTTCGTCATCACCTTCGCCAAAACGAGCCGGGACCGGGGCGTCCGAGGGCTCACCGCCTTCCTCGTCGACCTCGACCGGGCCGGTGTCGTCCGGGGCCGGGAACAGGTGATGATGGGCCGGGGCGGGCTGCACAGCTTCGAGCTGCACTTCGACGACGTCGTTCTCCCCGACGGCGCTCGCCTCGGCGACGTCGACGGGGGCTTCGCCCTGCTCATCAAGGACGTGAGCCGGATGCGGCTCCTCCTGGCCGGCCACTGCCTCGGCGTCGCCGCCCGTCTCCTCCACCTCGCCGCCGAATGGGGCCGCTCCCGGGTCCAGTTCGGACGGCCCATCGGCGAATTCGGAGCGTTGCAGTGGTCGCTGGCCGACACCGCCGCCGAGCTGGTCACCGTCCGGGCGGCCACCTACCAGGCGGCGGTGCTCGTCGATGCCGGGCAGGAGGCCCGGGCGGAGAGCGCCATCGCCAAAGCCTTCGCCTCCGAGCTGGCCTTCCGGGCGGCCGACCGGACCCTGCAGATCTTCGGGGGCTCGGGCTACTGCCGGGACCTGCCCGTCGAAGCACTGTTCCGGGCCGTCCGGCTGTGGCGCATCGCCGAGGGGACCTCGGAGATCCAGCGGATGCTCGTCGGCCGGGAGCTCGACGGCGGCTGGCGGCCGGCCGGCATGGGCATCGGCACCGAGCAGCTCGAGGAGGTCGGCGCATCGTGACCTGGACCGGGCAGGACGCCTACCAGCTCCACGAGGTCAGCTGCGACGGCGGCGTCCTCCTCGTGCGCTTCAACCAGCCCGAGCAGCTCAACGCCTTCACGCTCGAGTCGATGGAGGAGCTGGCGGCACTGCTCAACGCCGCCGCCCACAATCCCGAGATCAGAGTCCTCGTCCTGACCGGGACCGGTCGGGCCTTCTGCGCCGGCGGGAACGCCAAAGCCATGGGGGACCGCAACGAGCAGGCCGGTTCCGCCCATCCGCTCGACCGGCCGCTGTGGAACGCCCCGACGATGTCGGTGCCGGCGCGGATGGCGCTGCGCCGCCAGACCGGCCGGGAACTCATGCAGGCCGTCGCCGAACTCGACAAGCCGACGATCGCCGCCGTGAACGGGATCGCCGCCGGCGCGGGGATGGACATCGCCCTGGCCTGCGACCTCCGTTTCGCCGCCGAGGACGCCCGCTTCGCCCAGATCTACGTCCGCCGGGGGCTCGTCCCCTTCGACGGTGGGATGTGGTGGCTTCCCCGTCTCGTCGGGTTGGGCCGGGCCTACGAGCTGCTCTACACCGGGGACTGGGTCGACGCCGCCACCGCCGAGCGGATCGGGCTCGTCAACCGGGTCTGCGCCGCCGAGGCGCTGCTCGAGGAGACTCTGGCCTTCGCCCGCCGGTTGGCCGACGGGCCACCCGTCGCCCTGGCCACCATCAAGCACCTCACCCGGCAGGCGCTCTCGATGGAGTTCCCGGAGATGCTGGAGCGGACCTACACCGCGGCGGAGTACCTGTTCCGCACCGCCGACCACCGAGAGGCGATGGCCGCCTTCGCCGACAAGCGCGATCCCGTCTACGAGGGCCACTGATGGGCGCCGGCGCACCGACGATCACGGTGGAACGGCAAGGCGGCGTCGCCCGGGTGGCGCTCGACCGGCCGGAGCGGCGCAACGCCATCAGCCTGGCGCTGCGCCGGGAACTCGCCACCGCGCTCGGGGACCTCGCCGCCGACCCGGCCGTCGGCGCCCTGATCCTGGCGGGCAACGGGCCGGTGTTCTGCGCCGGCGGCGACCTCGACGAGCTGGCGGCGTTGGACGGGCGGGAGGCGGCGATCGAGCGGCTCGAGGCCGGCAACCGGATGGTGCAGGCGCTGGCGGCCTTCCCCGTCCCGACCGTCGCCGCCGTGCGGGGGGCGGCGGCCGGGGCCGGCGCCGCTTTGGCCCTGGCCTGTGACTTCCTGGTGGCCGGGGGGAGCGCCGAACTGCGGCTGCCGTTCGTGGGCATCGGCTTGGCTCCCGACGCCGGCAGCAGCTGGCTGCTCCCCCGTCGGCTCGGTCTGCCGGCGGCGCTCCGGGTGGCGCTGCTCGGCGGCCGGCTCGACGCCGGGGCGCTGGCCGCGGCGGGCGTGGCCGACGCCGTGGTGGCCGACGCCGACGTCGATGCCGAGGCCGACCGCCTGGCCCAACGGCTGGCGGCCCAGCCCCGGGCGGCGGTGGTGGCGGCGAAGCGGCTGCTGGCCGCCGGCGCCGAGTCGACCCTGGAGGCGGCGCTGGGCGCCGAACTCGAAGTGCAGGTCGATCTCCTCGGCGGCGCCGATTTCCGGGCTGCGCTCGACAGGAGGAAGGAGGCGGCCGGTGCCCGCTGACCGGACTTCGTTCGAGGACATCCTCTTCGACCGCTTCGACGGCCGGGCCGTCATCACCATCAACCGGCCGGAGCGGATGAACGCCTTCCGGGCCCGCACCATCGACGAGATGATCGCCGCGCTGCGGGCCTGCGCCACCGACCGCTCCGTCGGCGTGGTCGTGATCACCGGTGCCGGCGACCGGGCCTTCTGCACCGGCGGCGACCAGAAGGACAAGACCGACGACGGCTACGCCGGTGACGCCGGGATCGACATCAACACCCTCAACTACTTGGTCCGTTCCCTGCCGAAGCCGGTGATCGCCGCCGTCAACGGGTACGCCATCGGGGGCGGGAACGTCCTCCAGGTGGTCTGCGACCTGTCGATCGCCGCCGACACCGCCGTCTTCGGCCAGGTCGGCCCCAAGGTCGGAAGCGTGGACGCCGGCCTCGGCACCGCCTACCTGGCCCGCCTCGTCGGCGAGCGCAAGGCTCGGGAGATCTGGTTCCTCTGCCGGCGTTACCGCGCCGCCGAGGCGCTGGCCATGGGCCTCATCAACGCCGTCGTCCCGAGCACCGACCTCATGGCCGAAACGATGCGGTGGTGCGACGAGATCCTCGGCCTCAGCCCGACGGCGCTGAAACTGGCCAAGCAGTCCTTCGCCGTCGACACCGAGATGGTCGCCGCCCTCAGCCGCTTCGCCATCTCGACCGTCGACCTCTTCTACAAGACGCCCGAAGCCAAAGAAGGATGGCATGCGTTCCTCGACAAGCGAAAGCCCGACTTCGCCCGCTTCCGCTGAACCCCTCGCCGGGCCGGCCGGCGAACTGGCCGTCGCCCTGGCCGCCTACGACGGCCGGGCCGCCGAACCCTGGCGGTCGGTCGTCGCCTTCCATCTCGACGGCGAGTTGTGGATCCACCTCCGCGTCGGCAACGGGCGGGTGACGCTCCACGAGGGCCGCCCGCCGGCGCCGGCCACGGTGGTGGAGGTGCCGTCCGACGCCCTGTGGGACTGGGTGTCGGGCCGGCGGGACATCACCCACCGCATCGCCGACGGGTCGGCCCGGGTGTCGGCCGGCGACTACTACGACCTCGTGCTGCTGTCCCGGGTGTTCGGACGGCTGCAACGGGAGCGACGGCCGTGAGACGGGTGGCCATCGTCGGCGTCGGCCAGCTCCCGTTCCGGTCCCGCTGGCCGCACCACCGCTACCCCGAGCTGGCAATGCTGGCGGCCAAAGCGGCCCTCGACGACGCCCGCCTGCGGCGCCAGGAGCTCGATGCCGCCGTGTACTCCATCTACAGCGATCTGCTGCTGCGCCAGGGCGGCCCGGAGGCGATCGTCCACGACTACCTCGGCCTCAACGGCCTGCCCGCCCAGCGGGTGAGTGCTGGGGCGGCGTCGGGCGGCTACGCCCTGCGGGCGGCCTACGCCGAGATCGCCTCGGGGCTGGCCGACGTCGTGCTGTGCCTCGGGGTGCAGAAGGCCCTCGACGTCGATGAGCCCATCGCCGGGCAGCGCAGCGACGGCGCTCTCGAGGTCGAGAGCCTGACCCTCGACACCACCTGGCATCTCCCGTTCTCCCAGCAGCCCTGGGCACTGCTGCTGACGGCCCACATGGCTCGCTACGGCGCACCGACGGAGTCACAGATCGCCAAGGTGGCAGTGAAGAACCGGGCCAACGCCGCTCTCAACCCCAACGCCCAGCTCCGCCGGCCGGTCACGCTCGACGAGGTGCTCGGCTCCCGTCTCACCAACTGGCCGACCACGATGTACGAGTCGTGCCTCTACGGCGAGTCCGCCGCCGCCCTCGTGCTGGTCGCCGAGGAACGCGTCTCGCCGGCCCAGCGGCCGGTGTGGATCCGGGGCATCGCCACGTCGCACTGCGTGTCGACCGACTTCATGGCCGACGACGACCCCGGACGGATCTGGCCGCTGCACCACGCCTGCCGGCGGGCCTACGCCATGGCCGGCATCGCCGACCCGGCCGCCGACTTCGACGTGGTGGAGCTCAACGACCTCGTGGCCGGTCTCGAACTGCTGTCCTACGCCGAGATCGGCCTGTGCGGCCTCGGCGAAGGCGGCCGCCTCATCGAGGACGGCGTCACCGAGCGGGACGGGCCGGTGCCGGTGAACCCGTCGGGCGGCCGGATCGGTGCCGGCCACATCGCCGGGGTCTCGGGGGTCTACAGCGCCGGCGAGGTGGCCCTCCAACTCCGGGAGGAGGCCGGTGAGCGCCAGGTGCGGATCGGGCGCGGCCGGGGGCTGATGACCGTCGTCGGCGGTTCGGGCCTCGGCCTCGGCGCCGCCCTCGTCCTCGACCGGGAGGCGGCGTGACCGACTTCCTGATCGAGCGACCCCTTGCGGCCGACGGACACCGTCGCCAAGCCGGGGACGGCTGGTTCGAGGTCCGGGAGGAGATGCGGATCCAGTGGTCCTCCTCCTACGGCGGCATCTCCCGCTTTTTCGCCGAGATCGTCGAACGCAGCCGCCTCCTCGTGACCCGCTGCCCCGACTGCCGGCGGGTCTACTGCCCGCCCCGGGCCGACTGCCCCTCGTGCTGGTGCGCCACGCAGTGGGAGCCGCACTCCGGGCGAGGCCGGGTCGTGGCGCCGGTGTACTGCTACTGGACCCAGATCAACTCGCCGGTCCGCCGGTACGTGCAGCCGCCGTTCGTCTACGCCCTCGTCCGCCTCGACGGTGTGGAGAACTGCTTCCACGCCCTGGTGGAGCCGGCCGATGTCCGCCTCAACGTTGCCGTGCGGGTGGGGACTCCGGTGTCGATCCGGTTCCGGCCGGAGCGGCGGGGTGCGGCCACCGACTTCTACTTCGTGCCCGACGCCCCCGACGGGGACGGGTCGTGATCCCCTACCGGGGCGTTCGGACGCTCGGGGCGCTGTTGGCGGAGCGGGCCGGCGAACGGCCGGAGGCGGTGTTCGTCACCGCCGGTGGCCGATCGGTGACCTATGCCGAAGCCGACCGCCGGGCCAACCGGCTGGCCCATGGCCTCGCCGCCCTCGGCGTCACGTGCGGCACGGCGGTCGGGCTCGTCCTGGACAACCGCCTGGAGTACCTCGACGCCTGGTTCGCCCTGGCGCGGCTCGGGGCGATCGAGGTGCCGTTGAACCCGGCGCTGCTCCCCCACCAGCTCGGCGCCCTGCTGGCCGACAGCGGCGCGGTGCTCGTGGTGACCGAACCCCGCCATCGGCCCGCCGTCGCCGAGGCGGTCGCCGGGGCGGGACTCGAGCCCGTCATCGTGGTGCCCGACGGCATGGCGGCACTGACGGCCGGCCGGCCCGACACCGCTCCCGAGGTGACGGTCGAACCGGCCGATCCCTTCGCCATCATGCACACCTCGGGGACGACGTCGGCGGCCAAGGGCGTCGTCCTCTGCCACGAGCACGACTTCACGCTGGCCGAGACCATGGTCGACCACCTCGGGATCACGCCCGACGACGTCTTCTACAACTGCTTCCCGCTGTTCCACAACACCGCCCAGGGGATGATTACGTGGGCGGTGCTGCGGGCCGGGGCATCGATGGTGCTGGCCGAGCGCTTCTCCGGGAGCCGGTTCTGGACCGACGTCACGGCCGGAAACTGCAGCCTGTTCTTCACGATGGGCCCGATGGTGGAGTTCCTCCTCCAGCGGGCCCGGGCCGGCGAACCGGGCGGCGTCCCGGGATCGCACCGCCTGCGCCGGGGCTTCGGGATCGGCTTCAGCGCCGCGGCCGCCGCCGAGTTCCGGGCCCGGTTCGGCGTGGCCCTCTCCGGCGGTTACGGCTCCACCGAGGTGAACCTCGTCACCGTTCACCCCGACGACGATCCCCGCCTCGATACGGCGGGCAAGCCGCTGCCCGACTTCGAGGTGGCCGTCGTCGACGAGCGGGACCGGATCGTGGCCGCCGGTGCGACGGGCGAGATCGTCGTCCGGCCGCGGCGGCCCTTCACCACCTCGCTCGGCTACCACGGCCGGGCACAGGAGACGGCCGCCGCCCGGCGAGGAGGCTGGCTCCACACCGGCGACGCCGGCCGCTTCGACGCCGACGGCTACCTGCACTTCGTCGACCGCCTCCGCGACGTCATCCGCCGCCGGGGGGAGAACATCGCCAGCGGCGACGTCGAGGCCGCCGCCCGGACGTTCCCCGGCCTGGTCGACTGCGCCGCCGTGGCCGTCCCGTCGGGGCTGGCCGTGGGCGACGACGAGGTCTACCTGGCGGTGGTCGTCGCCGAGCCGGCGGCGTTCGAACCGGCCACGCTGATCGCCCACTGCGCCGGGCTGCTCCCGCCGTTCGCCGTGCCCCGCTTCGTCGCCGTCTGGCCGTCACTGCCGGCGACGCCGAACGGCAAGGTCCGCAAGGTCGAGATCCGCGCCCTCGCCGACCCGTCCACCGCCTGGGACCGCGACGCGGCCGGTGTTCCCGTCGGCCGGGAGGGGGTGCGCTGATGCGCTTCAAGGACACGGTCGTGGTCGTGGCCGGCGGCTCGGGCGGAGTCGGCTCGGCCGCCGCCCGGCGCTTCGCCGCCGAGGGCGCCCGGGTGTTGGCGACCTACCGGTCCCGTCCGCAGGCGGCCGAGCAGCTGGTGCGCGACGCCGAGCTTCTCGACGGTGAGGTCACCGTCGTGGCCGCCGACCTCACCGACCCGGCTGGCATCGACCGGATGGTCACGGCGGCACTCGACCGCTACGGCCACATCGACGTGTTCGTCTCCACCGTGGGGGCGACCTCGGCCATGAGCGCACTGCTCGAGACGCCGCCGGAGGTCATCGACCGGACGATCGCCGTCGAGCTCCGCAGCGTCATCGACAGCACGATCGCCGTTCTCCCCCACCTCGTCCGGGCCGGCGGCGGCCGGATCATCGTCGTCGGCTCCGACTCGGGCAAGGTCGGGTCGTCCTGGGAGGCGGTCTCGGCCGCCTGCCGGGGCGGCGTCATCGCCTTCGCCAAGTCGGTGGCCCGGGAGTATGCCCGCGCCGGCGTCCTGGCCAACGTGGTCTGTCCCGGGCCGATCGACACCGACCTCTGGCGACGGCTCGTCGAGCGCCACGACGAGCCGTCCCGCCGGGCCGCGGCCGGGCTGGTGCGGGCCATCCCCCTCCGGAGGCCGGCGAGCGCCGAGGAGGTGGCCAGCGCCGTCGTCTACCTGGCCTCGCCGGAGGCCAGCTTCGTGACCGGCCAGGCCTTGAGCGTGAGCGGCGGGCTGACGATGCAATGAGCCGACCGCAAAACCAGCCTAGACGATAGTTGAATGGTCGAGTAATATCCCGGCTGTACCACTGGGACGGCGAGCCTCGAGGAGAGGGCATGACGACCATCCCTGCCATCGGCAACCATTTCGACCCGATGTCCCCCGAGCTGGGAGCGGACTTCTGGCCCACGATCACCTCGATCCAGCAGACCTGCCCCGTGCTGCGCAGCGAAGCCTACGGCGGCTACTGGCTCCTGACCCGCTACGAGGACGTCTGGAACGTCGTGCGGGACTGGGAGTCGTTCACCTCCACGGAGGGCGTCGCCGGCATCCCGATCAACAAGTCGGACTTCCGCTTCATCCCGATCGAGGTCGACCCGCCCTACCACCGCGCCGTCCGCAAGCTCCTCAACCCCTACTTCGCCCCGCAGCGCATGCCGGGCTACGAGCCGGCCATCCGGCGGATCGCCGCCGGGCTCGTCGATCGCTTCCGCGCCGCCGGCCGGTGCGAGTTCGTCGAGGACTTCGCCCAGCGCTTCCCTGCCCAGGTCTTCTTCGAGGTCGTTCTCGACCTGCCGACGGCGGAACTGGAGCGGGTCGAGCCCTGGCTCCACGCCATCATCTGGGAGCCGAACACCGCCGGGCCGGCGGTGGCGGACTTCGGCGCCTGGACCCAGGAGATCTTCGACCGCCGCCGACGTGAGCCGCGGCGCGACGACGTGCTCGACGCCATGCTCTTCGGCGAGGTCGACGGGCGGGCGGTCACCGACCACGAGCGGGCCTGCATGCTGACGGTGCTGATCATCGGCGGCATCGAGACCGGAGCCACCGCCTACGCCAACCTGGCCTACCAGCTGGCCACCCGGCCCGACGTCGCCGGGTTGCTCCGCCGCGACGCCGCGGCCCGGGCCAACGCCCCCGACGAATTCCTCCGCTTCGAGGCGCCGGCGTTGGGTCTTGCTCGCTCGGCCACCCGCGACGTCGAAATCGGTGGGCACCATATCCGCAAGGGCGACCGGGTGCTGTGCTACTACGGCGCCGCCAACCGCGACCCCGAGGAGTTCCCCGAGCCCGAGAGGCTCGACTTCACCCGGCCGGGGAACCGCCACCTGTCGTTCGGGGCCGGCCCGCACCGCTGCATCGGATCGCACCTCGCCCGCCTGGAATTCACCGTCGTGCTCGACGAGCTGCTGTCGCTGCCCGGGCTGCGGCTCGGCACTGACCAGCCGATCGGGTACCGGGTGGGGCTGCACCGCGCTCCCGCCGCACTTCCACTGGCGTTCACGCCCGAGGCCGGCTCCTCGATCTGAACGCCGTCGTTTTCATCACCCGCCTCGAAAGGGGGAATCGATGCGGCTGGAAGTGGATCCGTCCGCCTGCCAGGGGCATGCCCAGTGTCACGCCGCTGCGCCCGACCTGTTCACGCTCGACGACGAGGGCTACGCCGTCGTGGCCGTCGACGTCCTGACCGCCGACCAGCTGGCGTCCGCCCGGGCCGCCGTCGCCGCCTGCCCGGAGCGGGCCGTCGCGCTGCTCGACGACGGGACGAGGGCCCAGCGATGAGGCGCCAAACCTCGGCCGCGCTCGTCCTGTCGATCGTCGTCGCCACCGCCTGCTCGGGCGGCGGCGGCACCATTGCCGCCCGTCAGCGGCTCCGCGCCGGCGGTCCGACGGCGGAGGGGCCCGCCCCGAGGCCGTCTGATCCCGGCCCGGCCGTCAGCGAGTCGGGTACGGCCGACAATGCCGGATCGCCCGCCGTCCCCTCCGTGGGGGGCACGGCTTCCCGATCATCATCAGGGGCCGGGCCGGTAGCCGCCGGCGGTACGGCGGCTGCGCCGACGGGCCGGTCAGCGTCGGACCACCCGACCTCGGTCGTGGCGGGCGGACGCTCCAACGCCGACACCGGCGGGCACGACCCCACGGCCGACCCGGGAGTTCTCCCGCCGGGCGCCGCACTGCCGCCCGCCGGCCCTGGCGACCGCACCGGCGTCAGCGCCACGGAGGTCCTCTTCGGCATGCACCTCCCGCAGTCGGGGCCCGTCGGCGTCCTGCTCGGCAACGCCTGGAAGGGGGCGCAGGCCTACTTCGACGAGGTCAACGCCGCCGGAGGGGTCAACGGCCGGCGGGTGAAGATGATCGTGGCCGACGACGGCTACTCGGCCGACAAGGCCGCCGGCGCCATCCGCGACCTCGTCGACACGAAGAAGGTGTTCGCCGCCTCCTGTCTGGCCGGTGTCGACCAGTGCGTCGTCGGCCTCGACTACGCCAACGCCAAAGCCGTCCCCTACATCTGTGCCGGGATGAGCGAAGCGGCGGTAGCCAACCGGCCGTGGGCCTTCCCCGACACCACCAGCTATGCCTACGCCGGCAGTCGCCTCGTCGACTACCTGTTCACCACACGCGGCTACACGCCCCAGCGGAAGATCGGTGCCCTGTACCTCAACTCGGTCCACATCTCCGAAGCCGTCGACCGGATGAGCGATCGGCTCAAGAGCTTCGGCGCCCGGTTCGTGGTGAAGATCCCGGCCGAGAAGGACCAGAGCGACTTCTCCACTGCGATCACGAAGCTGGCCAATGCCGGAGTCGACACCCTCTGGTGGTTCGTCGACCCATCGCTCATCGCCAAGTTCACCGCCCAGGCCAAGCTGCTGCGCTTCACGCCCCAGTACGTGTTCTTCGCCCCGGCCGGCGGGGACCTCTTCGCCGAAGCCACCGGCGGGAACCTCGACGGGGCCTACGGCCTCTCCGGATGGGCCGACCCGCAGTGGCCGGGCGGCGCCGCCTTCCGGGAGACGTTCAAGAAGTCCTATCCCGACCAGGAGCCGACCGACTTCACCGTCGTGGCCTACATCCACGCCCGGCTGCTCGTCGAGGGTCTACGGCGGGCGGGCCCCGACCTCGGCCGCGACGCCTTCGCCCGGGGCCTGGCCGGCCTCGACCGGCTCGACACCGGAATCTCCTCCCCGATCAGCTATTCGACCCGGTCGCGGCTCACGGCCGCCAACGGCGCGCTGGCGCTGTTCGAAATCCACGGCACGCACACCGACCAGGTCACCGGATTCGACTTCTGAATGACGCCGCTCGTCCAGTTCACCGTCTCGGGTCTGGCCGCCGGCGGGCTGTACGCCATGGTCGCTCTCGGCCTTGCGCTGCTCTACCAGGGGACCCGGGTGCTGTCGTTCGCCCACGGCGCCTACGCCACCCTGGCCGCCTACGTGTTCTGGGACCTGTATCCCGCCCACGCCGCACTGCCCGTCGCGCTACCGACCGCCCTGGCGGTGGCGGTGGCCGCCGGCATCGTCACCGAACGGCTCGTCATCCGCCCGCTCGGGCCCTCGCTGCTGACGGCGGTCGTCGCCACCCTGGCCGTCGGTGACATGCTGACCTTCGCAGTGGTGAAGGTCTGGGGGACGGGGACGCGCACCGTTGCGCCGCTGGTCACCCGCCCGACGGTCATCGTCGGGCGCATCATCCTGCCCGCTCACCGCCTCCTGATCCTCGCCGTCGCGGCCGGCGTCGCCGCCGCCATGAGCCTGCTGCTCCGCCGGAGCCGATTCGGGTTGGCCGTCCGGGCCGCCGCCGAGGACCCGGTCGCCCTCCGCCTGCGGGGCGTCTCCCCCACCGCCATGGCCACCTTCGCCTGGGCGGCATCGGCCGGGCTGTCCGGTTTGGCCGGCATCCTGGTCACGCCCATCCTCGGTCTCGGACCGTTCGTCATGACGCTGGTGCTCATCCGCGCCTTCACCGGCGCCCTCCTCGGCGGGCTCACCAGCCTCGGCGGAGCGATGGCCGGCGGACTGCTCGTCGGCGTGGTCGAGAGCCACCTCCAGTCCCGCACCAGCTATCCCGGTGCGGTGGAGGCGGCACTGTTCGCGGTGATCGTGGCGGTGCTCCTCCTTCGGCCCCACGGCCTGTTCGGCCGGCCCGAGCCCGTCCGCCCCGCGCCGTTCGCCGGTGGCGGCCGGCGCCTACCCCGGCCCCGGCCGCTGGCCGGCCTGGCCGCCCGGCGACGGGCGCTGCTGGGAGCGGGGCTCGTCGGCACCGCCACGGTGGCGGCGGCCGCTTCCGGCGAGTACTGGTCGTTCGTCGCCGCCGTCGCCGCCACCTACGCCGTCGTCGGGATCTCCATGTTCCTCCTGTCGGGCCTGGCCGGACAGCTCTCGCTGGGCCACGCCGCCCTCATGGGGCTGGGCGGCTTCACCGCCGCCCTTCTCACCTCCCGGGCCGGATGGCCGTACCCCGTCACGATCCCGGCGGCGGCGCTGGTGGCCGCGGTTGGGGCTGCCGCCATCGGCGTGCCCGCCTTCCGGATCCGGGGTCTGTACCTGGCCGTGGCCACGCTGGCCTTCGGCATCGCCGCCGAGCGGTGGCTGTTCCGGCTCACGGCCGTCTCCGGCGGCTCCGAGGGCGTGGGGCTCCCGCCGATGAGCGCCCGTTCGCTGCTGGGCCTGTCCGTCCTCCTCCTCGCCGGCGCCGCCGTCCTGGCCCGGCGGGTGGCGGCCACCCGGGGCGGCTCGAACCTCCGGGTCCTCCACCACGACGAGACGCTGGCCGCCAGCTGGGGCATCAACACCGGCCGGGCCAAGCTGTTCGCCTTCACCCTTTCGGGCCTGCTGGCGGGGGCGGCCGGGGGCGTCTACGCCGGTCTGGTCGGCCACCTCACCTCCGAGGTCTTCAGCGCCGAACGGTCGATCACGCTGGTGGCCATGGCCATCGTCGGCGGGCTCGGCTCCGTCGGCGGGGTCGTGGCCGGTGCGGTGCTCTTCTCCCTGCTCCCCGAAGTGCTGCATGGAGCCGCCCAGTGGCTCACCCTCGTCGATTCGGCCATCCTCCTGGCGGTCATCCTGCTGCTCCCCGGCGGTCTGGCCCAGCTGTGGACGCCCGCGCCGTGAGTCTCGAGATCCGCCATCTCACCGTCCGCTTCGGTGGCCTGACCGCCGTCGACGACGTCTCCTTCGCCGTGGAGGACGGCGACATCGTCGGCCTCATCGGGCCGAACGGCGCCGGCAAGACGACGCTGCTCAACGCCGTGTCCGGCTTCGTCGCCCCCGCCGCCGGGCGCGTCATCGCCGGCGACCGGGATGTGACCGGCCTCGCCGCCCATCGCCGGGCCCAACTCGGGATCGTCCGCACCTTCCAGCACGGCGGGCTCGTGGACGGTGCCACCGTCCTCCAGAACTGCATCATGGCCCAGCAGGCCGCCATGCGGACGGGCCCGGTGGCCGCCGCCTTCGGTTGGGGGGCCGGCGAGGCGAAGGCGCTCCGGGCCCGAGGCGAGGACGTCCTCACCCGACTCGGCCTCGAAGCGATCGCCGGCGACGCGGTGGGCACGCTGTCGCACGGGCGGCGCAAACAGGTGGAGCTGGCCGCCGCCTTCGTCCGCCGGCCTCGACTCCTGCTGCTCGACGAACCATCGGCCGGGCTCGACCCCGCCGAGACCGGCGCCATGGCCGACCGGCTGACCGCCCTCCAGCACGAGGCGGGCTGCACCACCGTCGTCATCGACCACGACCTCCGCCTCGTCCGCCGCCTGGCCCGCCGGATCATCGTGCTGTCGTTCGGGCACCTCCTCGCCGACGGCGACTGGGACGACGTGGTCGCCGATCCCGCCGTCGTGGCCGCCTACCTCGGCCGGACTCCCGGCCCCGCCGAGACCCATGCCGCTCCTCGACGTCATTGACCTGTCGGCCGGTTACGGCCCGGTGCCGGTCCTCGTCTCCGCCCACCTGACCGTCGGCGAGGCGGAGATCGTCGCCGTCCTCGGCGCCAACGGCGCGGGCAAGACCACGCTGCTGCGGACGGTGGCCGGCCTCCTGCCGCCGTCGGGCGGCAGCGTGTCGTTCGGCGGGCGGCCGATCACCGGCCTTCCGGCGGAAGCCCTCGCCCGGCTCGGGATCCAGCTGATCCCGGAAGGCGGCGGGATCCTCCGGGCCCTGTCGGTGCTGGAGAACCTCAGGCTGGCCAACTGGCGGGCGGGCGCCGGCGGGCGCGGCGCCGAACCGGCCCGCCTGGTCCGGGCCTTCGAGCTGTTCCCCGAGCTCGGCCCCCGGCGTCACCAGCCGGCCGGGAGCCTCTCGGGCGGCGAACGGCAGATGCTGGCCCTGGCCCAGACGACGATGACCGACGCCCGCCTGCTCCTCATCGACGAGGCCTCCCTCGGTCTCGCCCCCGTCATCGTCGCCCGGCTGTTCGAGATCATCGCTGGGCGGCGGAAGGAGGGGCGATCGGTCGTCCTCGTCGAGCAGAACGCCCACCAGGCGGCGGCGGTCGCCGACCGGGTCCATGTCATGGAGAAGGGCCGGCTCGGACCGCCGCTCGATCCGGGCAGCATCACCGGCGGAAACCTCGAGGACCTCTACGGCCGGGGACGGCCCCGAACGGAGGGCAACAGTGCGGTCAGGGAACGGTTCGCCACCGGCCAATAGTCGCTTGGTCAACGGTCGGACGGTCGTTGTCCGATACGCTGAGCACATGGCGCCCAAAGGACAGCTGGCGGTCGATCCCATCGAGGAGGTCCGCCGGCAGTGGCGGCGCCGCGGTCTGCCGGCCTCCGACGCCGTGCGGGCCGTCGGTTCCATCATGCGGGCCCAGCAGGTGCTGCTGTACCGGCTGGAGGAACTGCTCGCCCCGCTCGGCCTCAGCTTCGCCCGCTACGAGGCGCTGCTGCTGCTGCACTTCAGCCAGCATGGTTCGCTCCCCCTCAGCCGGATGGGTGAGCGCCTCCTCGTCCACCCCACCGCGGTGACGCACACCGTCGACCGGTTGGAGCGCCAGGAGCTCGTCCGCCGGGCACCGCACCCGACCGACCGGCGCACCACGCTGGCGGAGATCACCGACAAAGGGCGGGCCGTGGCCGAGGAGGCGATGGCGACGCTGGCCGCCGAGTCGTTCGGCCTCGCCGGTTGGAAGACCGCTGACCTCCGCACGCTCAACGCCCTCATGAAGCGGATCCGCCGCGAGCAGGGTGACTTCGTGGAAGACGAGCACGACGGCACGACGGCCTCCGCCGTCTGACGGCTCGTCCGCAGGTGGCTGACGCCGACGAGAGCGGCTCGTTCGCCGACCTTGACAAGGCGACCGCTGATCGTCTACCAACGGTCACTACATGCGAGAAGGTTGAGATTGACATCGGTGGAAGGGGGAGCACCGTTGTCGGCCGTGGCGTGGCCAGGGGGGTCGTTCGCGGGTGGCTGGCTGGGGTCGGTGCGCGACGCCGTCGTCCTCGATATCGTCGACTCGGTCGCGCTGGCGCAGCACGCCGCCGAGGCGCTCCACCCCCGTATCGGCCTGTCGTTCACGGGCGTCGCCATCCGGGACGAACCCGGGCTGTTCGCGATGCACGGGGTGGCGGGCGGCCGCAACGAGACCGTCCTGCGCCAGATTCGGGTCAGCTCGGGCCAGGGTCTGGGCGGGAAGGTCGTGGCGCTTCGGGAACCCGTCGTCGTCACGGACTACGTCACCGACCCGGCGATCAGCAGCCATTTCCGCCAGCTCGCCGTCATGGAGTCGCTCGGGGCGATGGCCGCCGTTCCGGTCATCACCGATGGCGAGGTGGTCGCCATCCTCTACGCCGCCACCCGGGATGAGACGTCTCCGGGCGATGTCGGCATCGGCTGGCTTCACGAGGCCGCGGCCGGGCTGGCGGATCTGTTCGGCGTGGCCGCCCGCCACCACGACGCCATCCGCCGGGAAGCGGCGGCGGAGCGGGCCCGGATCGCCGAGGAACTCCACGACACGGTCGGGCAGGTGCTCTTCGCCATCGGGGCGTCCGCCCGGCGGCTGCGGCTCGAGGCGGATGGGATGACCGACCTCGCCGAACTGAGCCGGATGATCGAGGCGTCCGCCGCCCGGGCCACCGGGCTCCTGCGGGCCGCAGTGGGCCGCCTGACGCTTCGAGCCCCCGAGGAGAGCCTGCCGGTGGCCGCCCGGGTCAGCGTCGAGGAGTTCTCCCGGGCCAGCGCGGTTCCCGCCCACCTGGTGGTCGTGGGCGAGCCCAGGGCGGTCACGGCCGCGGGCGCCGGCGCGCTGCTCAACGTCGTCCGGGAGTGCCTGCACAACGCGGGCAAGCATGCCGCCGCCGGGCAGGTGGTCGTGACACTGGCCTATTCGGCCGACACCGTCGAGGTCATCGTCCAGGACGACGGCCGCGGCCTTCCCCCCGATTTCGCCCTCAGGGCGATTGCTGGCGGGACCGGTTCGAGCGGCCTGGGTCTCCCGTCGCTGCTCCGCCGGATGCAGCAGCTCGGCGGGACGTTGACGGTGCGCCGGGGGCCGCAGGGCGGAACGATCGTCCGGGCCACCCTCCGGGAGAAGGCCCTGGACCGCCCGGTGGGTTAGCCGCTCCGGAACCCGGCCAGGACCCGGGCCCAGGGATCGGGCTCGTGGCGGTAGGGGGCGTAGAGCGCCACCCGGTCGAGCTTGCCGCCGAAGCGGGCGAGGACGGCCGGACCGATCTCCTCCGGCTTGCCCCTCACCGAGAACAGGGCGAGGACCTCGTCATCGATCAGGTCACCCATGTCCCGCCACCGGCCCTGCTTCGACAGGGCGTTGAGGGCCTCGGTGAGGTCGGGCCGGCCGTGGAAGGCCAGGACTCCCCGATAGGCCGGCGTCGAGGCGTAGAAGGCCAGCTGCTGGCGGACGGCCCGGTCGGCGCCGACGAACTGCTCCTCGGTGTCGCCGGTGACGACGAAGACGGGGGCATAGAGCTCGACGTCGGCTCGCGTCCGCCCGGCCGCGTCGAGCCCCTGCCGGAGCGCCGGGAGGGTGATCCCATCCAGCGTGGCCTCGGAAGTGAGCGCGTGGAGCATGAGGCCGTCGGCCACTTCGCCGCCGACGGCCGTCATCGCCGGGCCCGACGCGGCGAGGTAGATCGGCGGGGAACCGTAGGGGTTGCGGGGCGGACTGAAGAACGGCGTCATCAGCGTGTGCCGGTAGAACGGGCCTTCGTAGCGGAGCGGGGTCTGCTCGTCCCACGACCGCCAGATGGCCCGCACCGCACCGATGAGGTCCTTCATCCGTTCCGTGGGCTGGGACCACGTCGCCGAGTACCGCTTCTCGACGTGGGCCCGCACCTGGGAGCCGAGACCGAGGATGAACCGGCCTCCCGAGAAGCGGGCGAGGTCGTGGGCCGCGTGGGCCAGATGGACGGGGCTGCGGGACAGCCCGACGGCGACACAGGTGCCGAGGCCGATCCGCCCGGTGTGCTCGGCCGCAATGGCCAGCGGCATGAACGGGTCGTGGCCGATCTCGGCGGTCAGCACCGCGGCGTAGCCGAGGTCCTCGGCTCGGCGGGCGACGGCGGCGATCTCGCCGAGCTCGGCGTTCATGCACAGCAGGTCGACCTTCACCGTTTCAGCTCGCGGTGGCGGCGACGGGTTCGAAGTCGCCCTCGTAGCCCGTGGTGTGGGTCCGGGCCAGGACCATGTAGCGCTGGATGGCCGGCAGGAAGCGGGCCACGTACGACACGCTGCCTTTGGGGACCAGGATCTGCTCGTTCATGAGCGCCGGGACGAGGTCGTCGATCCCCTCGTTGACCTTGTACCAGTCCTCGTAGCTGCCTTCGAGGATGTAGTCGGTGATCCACCCGGCGTCGTCACGCTCGAGGCCCGCCATGGACGGGAAGTCGAAGCCGTAGACGTGCTCGCCGGTCACCCCCCGCTCCGGCGACGGGTGGATGAGCACCAGCACCTTGCGGTTGAACTTGGCGATCTTGGTCTGAAACTCCTCGTCGTCGATGCACAGCTTGGCCTGCTCCTCGACCCACTCCGGACTGAAGGCGATGCTCATGAGCCCTCCCTCTTGCGCTTACCGGCCTTGTGTACGATGACGTCCCGCCCAGCCCGGAGCTCCTCGAGCGTCTGCCCGTACCAGTTCTTCTCCCGGGCTTTCATGAGGATCTCGGCCAGCTCCGTCTCGGTCCGCATGAACGGCGACGACGGCATGATCGGCGGCTTATAGCGGTTGCGGAACCGGGCCACGATCTCCTCGAGCGTGTCGGGGTCGTCGGCGTTGTCGTCGGCGTCGCGGACCGCCGCCCGGCAGACGTCGGCGACCTTCTCGTCCGTCAGCGTCTCCGACCGGATCTGGTCGCTGGTCATCTCGTCGAAGCGGAGCACGGCGACGCGGTGCTCGATCTGCGCCTCGATCCAGAGGTCGTCCTGGTCGGCGATCGTGTCGGCGGCGTGATCCTCCCGCCAGGCCAGCAGCAGCGCCACGGCGTCGCCCAGGGACTGCGTTCCGGCCTGGATCCGGCCCTCCCAGGCGGCGCGGACCTCCTTGTTGCCGTAGGGGGACGGCTCGAGCCGGAACTCGGCGCCCTCCTTGTCCGGGACGCGGGTGCGGGTGGGCATCAGCTCGTCTCGTTTCCGCTCGGGAGGAAGGTCTCCTCGAAGATCTGGTCGGAAGGAACGCCCTTGTCGGCCAGCAGCGCCCGGGTCGCTTCGACCATCGGTGGCGGCCCGCAGAGGTAGTAGGCGTGGGCGGCCGGGTCCTCCAGCCGGGAGGCGAGGACGTCGGTGACGAGCCCGACGTCGCCGTCCCAGTGGCCGGCGGGACGGACGACGCAGTGGTGGACGGCGAGGCCGGGGAAGTCCTTGGCGAGCTCGGCCAGTTCCCGCTCGAAGAACACGTCGCCGGCGTCGGTGTTGCCGAAGAAGAGGGTGGCCGGGTCGTCGGGCGCCGTGGCGGCCAGGGAGCGCAGCATGCTCATGATCGGGGCGAGGCCGGTGCCGCCGGCCACGAACACCGGCGGCGGGGCGCCGGGCCGGAGGCAGAAGCGACCAAAGGGCCCTTCCACGTCGACGATCTCGCCGATGCGGCCCTCGCCGGCCACATGTCCGGAGAAGGCGCCGCCGGGCAGCACCCGGATGAGGAACTCGAGGTCCCGCTCCCCCGTTGCGGCGTTGGCCATCGAGTAGTCGCGGCTCACCTCGAGACTGGGCAGCGTCAGCCGGACGTACTGACCCGGCTCGAACGTCACCGGCTCCTGGGCGGCCAGGGTGCGGACGACGACGCGCACGACGGTCTCGCACAGCCGGTCGAGGGCCACGATCTGGCCCTGCCGCCGGCCCTCGGCGAAGTGCTCCACCCGGTCGAGGGGATAGTCGTAGTCGAGGACGAGGTCGCTGCGGGGCTGCAGGCGGCAGGCCAGCACCCACCCGTCCTCCTCCTCGGAGGGCGACAGGGCGTGGATGGAGTGCGGCAGCAGCTCGTCGTAGTCGCCGTCGACGAGGAGGCACTTGCACGTCGAGCAGACGCCCTCCCGGCACTCGGTCAGGAGGATGTAGCCCTGGCGCAGGGCGGCGGTGACGACGTCCTCGTCCTCCCGGCAGTCGATCGTGAAGCCCGTCTGGCCCTCGAACGTGACCTCGACCTTGTGGTTCACCCCCGGGGGACCTCCTCTTCGAGCCCGAGGAGGGAAGTGGTGAGGACGAACTTGTTGGCCACGGTCATCGTCCGGCCGATGCTGGTCGAGACGCTGACGAGGAAGTCGAAGACGTTGTAGGGGTGGCCGATCAGCGGTTCGATCTCGTCGAGATCGATCTCGAGGCCCTCCTCGCAGTCGATGCGGTAGTACGGGCCGCGGTCCTCGATCCGGAACGTCGGCTCGTCGCCGTAGCGCTCGCCGAGCCACTCGACGACGACCTCGATCTCCTCGCAGCGGGCGAGGACGACGACGACCCGGCGGGTCTCCTTCACGCCCTCGTCGTTCCACATCTTCTGCCGGAGATCCTCGGGGCTGAGGCTCACCGGAGCACCTCGGCCACGAGGTCGTCAACGGAAGCCTCCCAGCCGAAGACCGGGGCGTAGGCCGCCACCCACTCGCCGACCACCCGGCGAGCGGCAGCCTCGGGGCCGGCCGAGGCGGCCCGCATCCGCCCGGTGGCCGACCACAGCGGCACGAGGTCGCCCATGGCGGAGAGGGCGAGGGGGATCCACCGCTCGGCCCACATCCGCATGACCTTGGCGTTGTAGGCGGCGTAGTTCGGGTCGCCGGCCAGCACCCGTTCGAACAGGTCGAAGTTCCAGCGGGCGGCGGCGTCGCCGGCCCGGAGCGCCGACCACATCGTGCGGGGGGTGACGTGGTCGCCATGGAGGCCGGCGTGGTGGTGGAACAGCTCCCGGCGGGCGAAGCGGCCGAAGAGCGGCTCGTAGACCATGTACAGCCCGAACAGCGTCTCGACCGGGTCGTAGGACTCGCCCCACAGCGCCTCGACGGCGGAGCGGGCCCCCTGCAGCACCGGATCCCGAAGCCAGGCCGCCTTGGCCGGGGCGATGTCCTCGGTCACGTCGTCGCGCTGCTGGGCCAGGAACATGCGCTCCGCCTGGATCATCTGGGCGGTGTCGAGGTGGTCGAGAGCCCCGGTGCCGGCCGCCACCCGCAGCACGTCGGTGAAGGTGTCGCGCACCACCGAAGCGTGCGCCATGAACAGGCCGTACTCGTGGTGGACGAAGGCGCCGAGGTACCGCGTGATCATCGTTTCGGCCCATTCGGGGTCGATGTCGTCGTGGAGGCGTTCGGCGGCCGAGGACTCCAGGAACCGCTGCGCTTCCCGCCACTCCTCCGCCTTCTCCTTCACGTAGGGCTGCTCCCAGCGGGAGCCGGGGTCGCGGAAGGCGAACCAGTCGGAGCAGCGGGCTTCGGTGAAGTAGTTCTCCCAGGCGCCCCGGCCGCCGGCGAACTTGCCCGTCCAGCCCCCGAGACCCAGCCCTCCGGGGATCCAGTCGGGGCTCGGCTGGGAGTAGAGCAGGACCTTCTCGTACTCGGAGATCCGTTTCCGGTACGGGTTGGCGTAGTACCCCATCGTCCGGCGGGTCTCGAACGGCGGGACCTCGACGTCGAAGTCGGGGTTGAGGAGCAGCCGCCGGGCCTTGCCGGTGGTGGAACTGTTCACACCCGCTCCACGAACTGCCCGTGCTCGAGGGGGTCGCGGATGACGACGCCGCACCGCTGCAGGTCGTCGAGCGTCCAGAGCCGCTCGCGGCGGAGGTGGGGCTGGGAGGTCAGCGTCTTCCCGTCGCTGCGGACCATGCCCGACGCCCGGACGATCTCCGACATCTCCCAGCCGTCGAAGAGCTCGAAGAAGTTCTGGCCGGTGTAGCGCTCCGGCTCCTTCAGGTACATGCGCTCGCACCACTCCGAGCACAGGGCGTGCTTGCGGCCGCCGTACTCCAGGATGCGGACGTTGGTCAGACCGTCGTAGAACGTCGGCATGATCGTCGGCATCTGGCACACCCGGCAGATGTAGACGGGGATCTTGCCGTTGATGAACAGGTCGACCCCGAGGGCGTGGTTGGCGGGATCGTCGTAGCCGTCCTCCCGCCAGTGGTCGAAGATGTTGCCGATCTCGTCGTAGAAGCCGGGGTAGTTGTGCTCCAGCCACTCCATGTCGCGCTCGTCGGGCAGCTCGAAGCGGACGCCGACGAGGGGCCACAGCGCCCAGGCCGAGGCGTAGGCGTAGTGGTGGGCCCAGTAGGCGTCGCGCTTGGCGTCGGCCAGCGGCGCCGGCGACTGCACGCCGAAGCGGGACAGCCGGCCGAGCCAGATGCCGCCCCAGTCCTCGTAGATCCACTTGTCCCACGTCTGCGCCCACGGCGTGGCCTTGTGCTTGGCGAAGTAGTCGAAGGCCGCCCCCACGAAGGGGGTGATGAACTTGTGGTTGATCCAGAAGGCGTTGTCGATGTCGGTCTGGAGGTACTGCATGTTGTCGGGGTCGTCGACGACGGAGACGATCGTCTGGTAGCCGTTGGCCATGTGGCGCAGCTCGTCCGACTCGATCGAGAGGAAGATCGTCGGGGTGATCTCGTCGCCGTTGGCCGCCGCCACCTCGCACATGGCCACGATCAGCGGGTTGGTGAAGGCCGCCTCGGCCACCAGCTGGAGGTTGACCGACATCTGGACGGGGTCGCCGGAGAGGGCGTGGTCGAGGACGCAGTTGCGGTCCGGCCCGAAGAACGGATGGGCGTAGCGGAACTTGCGGAAGTCGGTGAACCCGGCCGGGTCCTGGTACTGGGTGGCGAAGTAGTTGGCCAAATAGCCGCACTGGGTCACGTGGCGGACCTCGTCCTCCACCTGGGCCAGGTAGCCGTTGCGCTGTTCGGGCGACTCGACGGCGTCCCACAGGGCGGCCGAGGTGCCCATGGCGCCGTACTCGCCGGTCTCGAGGAAGTTCGACACCAGCTTCATGACCTCGGCCCAGCGGGGCTCGACCCGGGACCCGGCCGACAGGCGGGCCAGGCTGTCGAGCAGGGAGCCGAACTGGCGGCTGTCCTTCTCCTCCTCCATGCGGGAGTACTCCCGCACGATGAGCTTGAACTGCTCCTTCGTGTGCTTGTTGAACCTGTACTTCGTGGGGTACTTGGCCCGGCGGGACTCGAAGTCCCAGCCGAAATCGGCGAGCCACTGGTGGACGCCCTGGGGGGTGACTTTGACAGGCGGTGCGCTCAGCATGGGGCCACGGTCGCCCACGGCGAGCGGCGGGGGTACCCCCGGTTGGAGAGTTTCTTTTCGGTGACGGCGGATCGGGAACCCTCCGATCGGGGGTGCCGGGACCCCCCGGCGGCGCAGTAGTTCTCGGGCATGTCACTCACGCTGCCCCCCGGCACCTCCGTCCCCGCCGAGGTCGAGAAGTTCCTGGAGCGCGCCGCCGAGAGCATCGTCGTCGACGGCGAGCGGCGCAGCGCCTTGTCGGGCCGCACCCTGGAGTCGGTCGACCCGGGCACCGGAGCGCCGCTGGCCACCCTGGCCGCCGGCGACGCGGCCGACGTCGACGCCGCCGTGGGCTCGGCCCGGGCCGCCTTCGACGACAGCTGGGGCCGCCTGCCCCCGGCCGCCCGGGGCCGGCTCCTCTCGGAGTTCGCCGCCCTGGTGGACGACCACGCCGACGAACTGGCCACGCTCGAGGTCCTCGACGCCGGCAAGCCCCTGACCGAGGCCCTCTACATCGACGCCGCCTACACCGCCGAGACGCTGCGCTACTACGCCGGGTGGGCCACCAAGCTCCACGGCGACGTCCTGCCGGTGTCGCCGGCAATCGGCGAGGCCTTCGTGTACACCCGCCGGGAGCCGCTCGGCGTGGTGGGCGCCATCGTCCCCTGGAACTTCCCGATGCTGATCGCGTCGTGGAAGATCGGCCCGGCGCTGGCGGCCGGCAACACCGTGGTGCTCAAGCCGTCGGAGATGACGTCGCTGACGGCCATCCGCCTGGCCGAGCTGGCCCTGGAGGCCGGCCTGCCGCCCGGCGCCTTCAACGTCGTCACCGGCTACGGGCCCGAGGCCGGCCAGGCCCTGGCCGAGCACCCCGGTGTGGACAAGGTCACGTTCACCGGCTCGACGGCCACCGGCCGGCGCATCCTGGGAGCCTCGGCCGGCAACCTCAAGCAGGTGGCGCTGGAGCTGGGCGGGAAGTCGCCCAACATCGTCTTCGCCGACGCCGATCTCGACCAGGCCGTCCCCGGCGCCTTCACCGGCATCTTCCTCAACCAGGGCGAGGTGTGCTGCGCCGGCTCCCGGGCCTACGCCGAGGCGCCGGTCTACGACGAGTTCGTCGAGCGCCTGACGAAGGCGGCGGGCAAGGTCCGCCTCGGCCACGGCCTCGCCGACGGCACCGACATGGGCCCGCTGGTGTCGGCCGGCCAGCGGGACCGGGTGGTGGGCTACATCGAGTCGGGTGTGGCCGACGGCGCCACCTGCACGAGCCCGGCGGCGGCCGCTCCGCCGGACGGGTACTTCGTGCCGCCCACCATCTTCACCGGTGTCGCCGACTCGATGACCATCGCCCGGGAGGAGATCTTCGGGCCGGTGCTGTCGGTGCTGCGCTTCGAGTCGGAGGAGGACGTCGTGGCCCGGGCCAACGCCAGCCGCTACGGCCTGGCGGCGGGGGTGTGGACCACCGACCTCCGCAAAGCGCACCGGATGGCCGCCGCCCTCCAGGCCGGGACGGTCTGGATCAACGCCTACAACATGATGGACCCCACCGCGCCCTTCGGCGGCTGCAAGGAGTCCGGCTACGGGCGTGACCTCGGCCTCGACGCCGTCCGCTCCTACACCCATACCAAGACCGTCTGGGTCGGTCTCGACTGACGAAGGAAGAAAGGAACGCCACATGCCGTACTTCCAGGACGAGGACGAGGTCTACCGCTACATCGGCGGGATCTTCACCGAGGTCCTCGGCGACCCCGAGCTCGGGCAGGAGTTCGCCGACACCGAGGTCGTCATGGGACTGCACTTCACCGATCCCGCGTCCCGCCTCGTGATCGACTCCCCCGGCCGGAAGGTCTACACCGGCGCCGAGTGCGACTCGGCCCCGGCGCCCAATATCGAGATGTTCATGACGGCCGACGTCTCGCATCAGTTCTGGCTGGGGAAGGTCAACGTGTCGCAGGCCCTGGCCAAGGGCCAGATGCGGGCCAAGGGGCCCGTCCCCACCATCCTCAAGCTGGTCCCGATCGCCTCCAAGGTCTTCCCCCGGTACCAGCGGATGATCGACGGGAGGACCGACCGATGAAGACGACGGCCGCCGTCCTGTGGGGCCTCGGCGAGAAGTGGAGCGTCGAGGAGGTCGACCTCGACCCGCCGAAGGAGCAGGAGGTCCTCGTCCGCCTGGCCGCCTCGGGCCTGTGCCACTCCGACGCCCACCTCGTCACCGGCGACGTCCCCATCCCCTTCCCCGTCGTCGGCGGGCACGAGGGCGCCGGGATCGTCGAGGACGTCGGCCCCGGCGTGGCGGGGATCGAGCCCGGCGACCACGTCGTGCTGGCCTTCATCCCGTCCTGCGGCCGCTGCCACTGGTGCGCCACCGGCCGGTCGAACCTCTGCGACCTCGGGGCGGGCATCATCCTCGGCCCGCAGCTGGACGGGACGTACCGGTTCCACGCCGGGGACGCCGACGTCGGGCAGATGTGCATGCTCGGGACCTTCGCTCCGCTCACGGTGGTGCCGGCGGCGTCGGTGGTGAAGATCGACGACGACCTCCCGCTCGAGGTGGCCGCCCTCGTCGGCTGCGGGGTGACCACCGGCTACGGCAGCGCCGTCCACACCGCCGAGGTCAGAGCCGGTGAGACCGTCGTCGTCATGGGCGCCGGCGGGATCGGCATGAACGCCGTGCAGGGCGCCCGGATCGCCGGGGCGGAACGGATCGTCGTCGTCGACCCGGTGGCCTTCAAGCGGGAGCAGGCCATGGCCTTCGGCGCGACGCACGTCGCCGAGAGCGTCGACGAGGCCTGGAACACCGTGAGCGAGCTGACCCGGGGCCGGCTGGCCGACGCCGCCATCATCACCACCGACGTGGCCGAGAGCCGCTACGTGGCCCAGGCCCTGTCGCTGGTCGGCAAGCGGGGCCGGGTGGTGGCCACCGCCATCGCGCACCCGACCGAGACCACCGTCGACCTGTCGCTGTTCGAGCTGACCCTCTACGAGAAGCAGCTGCGGGGCTGCGTGTTCGGCTCCGCCAACCCCCACGCCGACATCCCCCGCCTGCTGTCGCTCTACCGGTCGGGGCTTCTGAAACTCGACGAGCTCGTCACCCGGACGTACCGCCTCGACGAGATCAACGAGGGCTACCAGGACATGTTCGCCGGCCTCAACATCCGCGGCGTGATCCACCACGCCGGCTGAGCGGTCCGGTCGACCGTCGCCCCGTCGTGCTCCCCTACGGCGAGGCGACGGTCCCGGCCATCCCCGCCTTCCAGTGGCCGGGGATGTGACAGGCGAAGACCGGCAGTTCCGGACCGGTGAAGGCCCACGTCAGCTCCTTGGTCTCTCCCGGCCGGACGTGCTCGCCGTCGGAGGCCGCCGCCCGCCGGTCGAGGTCGGCGATGCGCCGGGCCAGCGCCTTCATGTAGCGGGCGTGGGCCGGGTCGTGGCCCATCTTCATGTCCATGCCGCTCGTCCCGTCCATGCCGCCCGACATGGCCATGCCCTGACCCTGCCCCGACATGTCCATCTCGGCCATCTGGGCGTCGTGCAGCTCCTGGGCGGCCGGTCCGCCGATGGTGAACTCGTGGGGGAGGTGACCGGCGTTGACCAGCCGGAACGTGACGACCTCGCCCCGCTGCACGGTGACGGTGGCCGGCTCGAAGCGGAGCGAGTCGAGCATGCGGACCTCGACGACCCTGGTGGCCTGCGACCGGAGGGCGCCGTGGCCGTAGGTCTGGGGCCGGGGGGCATCGGCGGCCGCCGCCTTGGCCGCGCCGGGGTTTCCGGGCCCGCCGCAGGCCGTCCCGGCGACGGCCACCGCCGCCAGGAGGACGGCGGCCCCGAGGCGCGCTCGGCCCGAGGGCGGCAGCGTCGTGGTCATCGGGCGGGCACCATGGCCCGGCGCCGGCGGGTGAGGAGGAACGCGCTGGCCGCCACCAGGGCGGCCACGCCCGCCCCGACCAGGAGCGGCGTGACGTCGGTCCCCGAACCGGACGACGTCGTGCGGCCGGCCGGGGAGCTCCGGCCGACCAGGTCGACCGCCTGGCCGGGCTGGAGCCGCACCGGCCAGGTCCGGTTGATCGGGACGACGTAGCCGTCGCCGCCGGGGACGTCCCCGACGTCGACGGTCAGCGACCAGGTTCCGGGCGCCAGCGGCGGCAGCGCCGCCGCGTAGTGCCCGTCGGCCTTGTCGTCGCCCAGCGAGACGGGGCCGAAGGCGGCGCCCTGCGGGCCTGTCCCGCTGACCTGGACGAGGTAGCCCGGGGCCGGCGCCCCCGAGCTCGTGTCGTCGAGGTTCGCCCGGACCATCCAGCCGTCGCCCTGGGGCTCGAGGCGGAGGCTCCCCAGGTAGAGGCGCACGGGGCCCCCGGCTCCGTGGTGGGCCAGCGCCGGTCTCGTCACCGCCGGTGTGAACACCGTGGCCGCGATCACGGCGGCGATGAGCAATCGTTGTCGCAGGGCGTTCATAGGACTCCTCGGGCCGCTTCGATGAGCTCGTGCAGGTACTTGAGGACGGTCACGCAGACCCAGACGCCGGTCCCGCCGGCGACGACGGTGAGCGCGGCGATGTGGGCCGCGGCGGGGGCTCGGCGCAGTACCTCCGGCGGGGCGGCCGGCTCGAGCACCAGCGGTTCGGCCACCGTCACGGCGCCCCGTCCACCGGCCGCCCTCACCGGCGCCACCGGTGTCGGGGCCGCCGGCGGCCCGTCGTCGTTCGACAGCGTCCGCCGCTTGGCCTCCCGGACGAGCGGGACGGTGGCGGCGGCCATGGTGAGGTAGAGGCCGATCTTGACCGCCAGGGTGAGGAAGTAGGGCCGGCCCCAGGGCAGGGCGAAGGCGGCGTGCACGGCCCGGGACGACAGCGGCGTCTTGTAGGCCGTCTCCTTCAGGGTCAGGTAGACGCCGCTGGCCAGGACCAGCCCGGTGGTGACGGCGGTGGCCCGGACGATCCGGTCGAGGTTCCGTTCCAGGCGGTGGCGGCCCGACGGCGACAGCCATTGCCGGCCGCCGGGCAGGGCCAGGGCCAAGAGCAGCCCGACGGAGGCGAACCAGGCGACGGCCACGGCGGTGTGGCCGAGGAGCAGCGCCACGTCCTTCGCCTTGACCTTGAGGTTGACGGCCTTGACGTCCTCGCCCCGGGCGACCTCGCCGACCGGCAGATCGAAGGCCACGCTGGCCTGGGCCAGCGCCACCGGCGCCTGCTTGGCGTCGCTGCGCTCCCTCGAGACGCTGGCCACGAACGTCCACGATCCGCCGTGGTCGACGTAGACGGTGCAGTCGTAGACGCCCGGCGGAGTGCGGGAGTCGACGTCGTTGACGTGGCCGCAGGCGAAGAAGGGGCTCTTCTCGCCCTGGGCGTTGGTGGCCTGGGCGAACATGACGTAGCTGGCGGTGGGGGCCCGACCGGTGTCGTGGTCGTGGAGCGTGACGCGGTAGGCGGCGCTCAGGTTGGTGAGGATCGACGTACGGGGCCGGGTGTCGCGCTCGATCTGGATGTCGAACCGGGGCGTCGTCTGGGCCGCGGCCCCGGCGGCGGCCCAGACCACCAGCAGTGCTGCAACCGGCAGCGAACGGACCGTGCGCATCTCGCTCAACCTCCCCTGGCGGCCTCAATCGACGGTCGTGTGCTTGGCGTCCCACTTCCCGTAGTACCGGCTGACCTTGATGGCGGCGGCGGCGAACTTCGTCTGGAACCAGTCCTGGAAACGGTCCTGGCGGTCGCGCTCGACCAGGAAGGCGGTGAGTTCGGGCCGCAGCTCGTCGAGCGTGAGCCTCGGTGTGGCCTGGCGGCTGGCGAGGCGGGCGACGATCCAGGCGCCGCCGGCGGGAATCGGAGCACTGACGGCGCCGGGGGCCAGCGTGCCCAGGGCGTCGAGGACGGCGGCGGGCAGCGGCGCCACCACCGGGTTGACGTCAACCGTGGCGACATCGGCCGCGCCGAGCGCCGAGGCGGCGTCGGCGAAGCGCTCGCCGGCGCCGACCCGCCCGGCCAGTTGCGTGGCCGAATCCTCGGCGCCGAAGCGGGCCAGATCGGCGGTGGCCTTCCAGTGCCGGTCGAGCAGCGGCGCCCGGCGCTCGTACTCGGCCCGCAGGGCCGCGTCGGAGATCGAGACGTCGGGGAACAGCTTTTTGGCCATGGCCTGGCTCAGCCGTCCGGCCTGCAGTTCCCGGGCCAGGTCCTGCGGGCGTTCGCCGATCCGGCCGGTGTCCGCCGGCTGGATGAGCCGGGCGGCGGAATCGAAGTACGACGCCGGCTCGCTGGCCACCCCGAGCGTGGCTGCCAGGTGCTCCAGGCACGTCAGCCTGATCTGGTACTCGAGGACGCCCTTGGCCACCTCGTCGCGGGGCATGTCCTCGCCCATCGGCTGGGGACTCTGGCGATGGAGGTAGGCGTCGACCATCGCCTCGGTCTCCGACGAGGGAATCCTCGTCCCCTCGACCACGGCGGCGACGGCGGGCCGGCTCCCTGCGCCGGTCGAGCACCCTGCGCCGAGCAGGGTGGCGACGACCGTCAGCACGACGATCAGCGCCCCGGCCGGCGGCCGGCCCCGGCCGTTCACGGCCGACCTCCGTCCGCCGGCGGCCCGCCGGCGTCGAGGGCCTGGCGCAGCCACCAGCTCGTGCCGTCGTCCTTCGGGGTGCTCTGGCGCATCCGCTCGGCCAGGTCGTCGGAGCGGTCGATGCGCTGCCCGGCGACCAGCGACCGCAGGTCGTCCATCATGCGGCGGGGAACCAGGTAGACCCGGCCCGGCTCACCGCGCCGATCGGCGTAGACGCCGCCGTCGGTGAACGTCGGCCGGCCGAGCGCCACCTGGTGATCCTTCCCGGCCGTATCGGTGACCGTGAGGATGATCTCGGGGTCGGCGAGGCCGTACTCCGCCGATGCCGTGTCGGCGCCGAGGCTGCGGTAGGCCCGCAGGGGTAGCAGCCGCCCTTCGACGTCGGACATCAACGCCACCGTCACCACCGACGCTCCGGCACCGGCGCGCCAGACCCCGTCGGCATGGTCCAGCTCGACGTGGCGGCCCTTCGAGTCGAGGGTGAGGCGCCGGACGCTCTCCGGCCGCAGGGCCAGCAGCGAAGCCGGCGGCGCCGACCGTTTCCGGGTCGTGGCCGCCCGGCTCAGCCCGGCCGCGCCGGCCAGGGCCAGCGCCACGGCCAGGGCGGAGGCGGCGATGCGGGCCACGGGCGCCAGGCGGGTCGTCATCCCCGCCGCAGCCTCCAGGCGGCCCACGGCAGCGGGAGCAGCACCGCCAGCGCCGGGAACACGATCCCCTGCCGGACCAGCCGCTGCTTCTGGGCGGCGGTGAGGACGACCTTGCTGAACCCGGTGGGCGGCCGGCCGGCGGCGAGGACGTCGTCCTCGGCCGCCACCCACTGGACGAGGGCGGTGCCGAACTCCCGGTTCCCGAACATGTCGAACAGGCCGTTGGTGATCCCCTCGGCCGTCCCCACGACGGCGATGCGGGTCCGGGCGATCTGCGGGTCGTGGTCCGTCCCGCCGAGGTGGCTCCAGTCCGCCAGGGCGGCCAGGGCGAACGGTCCCGGCCGGCGGGCGGCGCCTTCGCCGCTCCAGCTCCGCCGGCTGGAGCGGACGAGCTCCACGAAGGCGTTGTGGTCCCGGGCGTCCTGCGAGCCCTGCACCGGGAGGGCGTTGGTCATCACGACCGGGATGCCTTCCTCGTTGAGGCGCCGGACGGGAGGGCTGGAGCCGCTGGCGAAGTCGAGCGAGACGACCGACGTCGGGTCGCCGGCCAGGGCGGAGGCGTCGGTCACGACGCCGGCCTCGATCGAGAGGCCCCAGGGGGCGAGCACGGTGTCGAGCTGCCGGCGGGTCTCCTCGGCGGTCCCGTCGGCCAGGACGAGCAGGCGGCCGTCGTGGGCGGCCTGCGCCGACAGCAGCTCCAGTTCGACCGGCTGGAACGGGACCTTGGCGCCGGCCACGACCACGACGGCGCAACGGCCGAGCGCCGCCGCCGCCCCCGGGGCGGCCAGCCCGATCGGCTGGATGTCGAAGGCCAGCGATTTCAGCGCTCCGGCCAGAGCGGAGGCGCCGACGATGCTGCCGTCGGCCGGGTCCCGTTCGCCGTGACCGGCGGTGAAGCAGACCACCGGCCGGGTCGGGCGGGACAGCCGCAGCAGCGCGCTGGTCAACGCCCCCTGGGTGACCTGGGTCAGCCGCTCCTGGCGGCCGCCCAGCTCCACCACCGCCTCGCCCTGGCTGTCGATGTGGGCCGCCCGGGCCCGGCCCGGCTGCAGGTCGGGGTCGATGACGTCGAGGGCGATGGGCAGGCCGGCCGACCGGTACTGCTTCACCAGATCGCCGAGGTCGGCGGCGTCGTTGCTGATCGCGGCGGCGAACCCGGTGAGGTGGACGGGTTGGCCGAGCCGCTTCACCCTGGCGATCACGTCCCGGGTCAGGGCGGTGACGCTCTGGCTGTGCTCGGGGGTGAGGTCCACCGAGCCCTCGAAGTCGCCGGCCAGCGCCACGGTGCCGCCGCACAGGACGAGCACCCCGCCGACCGCCGCCCCCCGCCGCAGCAGCGAGCCCAGCCTGCGGCCCGGACGGTCCCGCTCGAGGGCGGCCACGGCCAGCCCGAGGCCGACCAGCGTGGCGAAGACGAAGTAGGCGACGTCGCTCCAGTAGACGACGCCCCGGGCGAAGCCGGCCGAGTGCTGCGTGGGGCCGAGCGAGGCCAGCCGGTCGCCGATCCAGCCCGGGGCGTAGTCGAGGACCCGGAGGAACAGCAGCAGCCCAAAGCCCAAGAAGGCGGCCGCGGCCGGCGATGCGGCCCGGGCCGAGATCATGAGGGCCAGGGCCGAGAAGGCCGTGGCCATGAGCAGCAGGCCGATGTACCCGCCGGCGGTGCGCCCCATCTGGATGTGGGCCAGGCGGCCCACCAGGCGGTAGTAGAGCCACACGACGCTGGACAGCACCCACAGGTAGAGGGTGTTGGCCGCGAACTTGCCGACGACGAGGCCGAGCCGCGACAGCCGCCAGGCCAGCGTGATGTCGAGCGCACCGGTGCGGCGCTCCTCGGCGAAGGAGCGCATCGCCACCACCGGCACGAGGACCAGCAGCGTGTTGGCGATGTTCGAGTAGTAGTGCTCGAGGTCCGGGATCTGGGACGTGATGAGGATGTTGACGAAGAAGATCCCGGACAGGATCAGGTAGGCGGCGGCGATGGCGTAGGTCTGGGGCGACGCCGCCAGGGCCCGCAGCTCCCGGCGCAGGACGTACACGGCGCTCATCGGGTCGCATCCCCGTCGTCGGCCGGCCCGGCGCCGACCGCCCGGCGGAAGGCCTGTTCCAGCTCGTCGCCGGCGGCCAGGCCGGCGGTCGAGCCGTCGTAGACGAGCCGACCCCGGCTGAGGACGAGCACTCGCCGGCACAACCGGGCCGCCTCGCCGAGGCTGTGGGTGGAGACCAGCACCGCCCGCTGTTCGCCGTACCGCTGCAGGACGGTCCGGATCTCGATGACGTGGAGCGGGTCGAGGCCGGCCGACGGCTCGTCGAGGATCAGGATCGCCGGGTCCCCGAGCATCGCCTGCGCCAGGCCGACCCGCTGGCGATAGCCCTTGGACAGGTTGGCGATGATGCGGGACCGGACGCCGTCGAGGCCCGTCCGGGACAGCGCCGTCTCGACCGCCGCCCGCCGCTCTGCCCGGGGGATCCCCTTGCCCTCGGCGGCGAAGCGGAGGTAGGGCCCGACCCGCATCTCCGGCGGGAACGACACCCGCTCCGGCATGTAGCCGATGCGGCCCCGGGCGTCGCGGGACCGCCAGGCGGGGTCGATCCCGCCGATGCGGACCTCGCCGCTGTCCCAGCCGCCGAGCCCGGCCAGGCAGCGGATCAGGGTCGACTTCCCGGCCCCGTTGGGACCGAGCAGGCCCGTCACCCCGCAGCGCAGCTCGAAGCTGACGTCGTCCACCGCCCGGCGGGCGCCGTAGGACTTCGTCAGATTGGAGACCGTGAGCAGGGCCGGCGACGGCGGAGCCGGTGCGGGCTCGACGCCGGCCCTGCTGTCGGGCTCAGTAGAAACCAAAGGTAGGGTCGTCAAGGTATCCATAGCCGTCGTGGGGAGCGGGCTTGCCGTTGAGTTCGTACCGTCCCGCCGCCCGGCTCACGCCGATGCGCATCCCCATGCCGTTGCCGACCTGACCCTCGCGGGCCGCCGGCCCGAAATAGCCGTCGAGGGCGGACACCTCGACGACGTAGCGCTGGCTGTGGGAGTAGCCGATGCGGGGCTCGAGGATCCGCAGGCCGTACTTTCCGAGCGGCTTGAACCCGGGCTGGCCCTGCCGCACCTGACTGTTGAACTGGGCGGCCACATCCCGACCGACCAGGCCCTGGCCGGCGAGGACCACACCGGTGTACCCCGCTCCGCTCTGGCTCTGCCCGTCGCCGATGCCCGAGACGTCGATCCGGTAGGAGATCAGCGGCTCGGCCGACTGGCGGAACTCGACCTTGAGCCAGCTCATCACCGTGGCGATCGACAGCGGGCCGATCCTCAGACCGTGGACGATGTTGGTCGTCTCGGTCACGATCGAACCCTGCTCGGTCGACTTGGTGTCGGTGGTGTCGCTGGAGGCCGACTCGAACGTGAAGTCCCCGCTCAGGTAGCGGCCCCACGTCGCCGACGACGCCCCCGACGTCGGTGAGGCGCACTCGGCCTTCGACTCCGGCCCGTTGGGGAAGGTGGTCACGTCGGCCTTGACCGGGTTGCGGTTCTCGGGGTTGGCCGCCGCCGCCTTTCCCGGGTTGTGGTAGTTGTGGTCGGACAGCTCGTAGCCGAGCTGGTCGACGGTCTCGCCGCTGCCGCCGGTGTCGATCAGCGTTCCGTTGGCCTCGCACTGCACCGGGAGCTTGCCGGCCAGCTGCGCCCAGCTCCCCGGCGACCCGGCGTCGAGCTCCTCGGGGATCTGGGCGTAGGGCTCGACGGGATGGCCCCACACGTCGACCTTCCAGTAGTTGTCGGCGTCGGCCGCCCTCGCCGGCGCTGCCAGCAAGGATGTCATCAGCGCCGCGGCCAGTGCGGCCGCGAACCGGGTTCCCCCTCCAGCTCGCATGATCCTTCCCTCCCTCTAGAGAACTGCCGTCAACCGTTGCGCTTCCGCCGCCGGGTTCGAGACGAACCGGCCCTTCTCCAGGACGAGCCGCCGGCTGGCCGACGCCGTGGTGCTGTGGACGTGGACCTCGTCGACCACGATCACGGCCAGGCCTTCGGCGCAGAGCGTCTGCAGCGCGGCGGTCAGGGTCGCCACCACCAGCGGGGCGAGCCCCAGCGAGAGCTCGTCGACCAGCAGGAGCTGCGGGCGCGACATCAGCGCCCGCCCCACCGCCAGCATCTGCTGCTCCCCCCCGGAGAGCGACCCGGCCCGCTGGCCCGAGCGGCTCCCGAGGATGGGGAACACCTCGTGGACCCGTTCGAGCTGACCGGCCACCTCGCGCTTGGCGATCGTGTTGGCGCCCGTCCGGAGGTTCTCCTTCACGCTCAGGTTGGGGAAGATCCGCCGGCCTTCGGGCACCATGGCGATGCCCCGGGCGATCCGGTCGTAGGTCGCCAGATGCGTGATGCGCTGACCGCCGAAGACGACCTCGCCGGCGCTGACGTTGGTGACGCCGAGGATCGTCTTCAACAGGGTGGACCGGCCGGCGCCGTTCGCCCCCACCACGGTCAGCCATTCGCCGGCGCCGACGGTGAGGTCGACGTCGAACAGCACCGGGAGCCGGCCGTACCCGGCCCGGATGCCCCGCAGTTCGAGCATGGGCGGCTCAGGCATCGACCCGCTCCTCCGTTCTCGGCTGGTAGTCCTCCCCGAGGTAGACGGCCCGCACCTCGGGGTCGGCGGCGATCTCGGCCGCACTGCCGGCGGCGATGATCCGCCCCCGGGCGAGGACGTAGATCAGGTCGCAGTTCTCCAGCACCGCCTTGACGTAGTGCTCGACCAGCAGCACGGTCAGCCCGAGGTCCTGCTCCAGGCGGCGGACGAGGGCGAACAGCGCCGCCGCCTCGGCGGCGTCGAGTCCGGCGGCCGGTTCGTCGAGCAGGAGGAGGCGGGGGCCGGACAGCAGGCTCCGGCCGATCTCCACCCGGCGCTGGGCCCCGAAGTCGAGGTTGCGCACGAACTCGTCCCAGTCGCCGGCCACGTCGAGCAGCTCGGCCACCGCCCGGGCCGCCTCCCCTGCCCGTCGTTCCCCGGCCTTGGCCCGGGGCAGCCCGGCCACCGCCTCGGCCACGCTGCCGGGGATCATGAGGTAGGCGCCGGCCATCAAGTTCTCGCCCACGGTGAGGTCGAGGTTCACCCGGCTGGACTGGAAGGTGCGGGACAGGCCGAGGGCGGCGCGGTTCCACGGCGGCGCCTGGCTCACGTCCTGCCCGAAGAGGAGGACGGATCCGCTGTCGGGCTGGCGGAGCCCGTTCAGGATGTCGAAGAGCGTCGACTTCCCGGCGCCGTTGGGGCCGATCAGCCCCACCAGCTTCCGCGTCGGGACGGTGAGCGACACGTCGGCCAGAGCCTGGAGGCCGCCGAAGGCGATCGAGACGTCGCTCGCCACCAGCACCTCCCGGGCGTCGCTCCGTTCCGGCAGGTACGCCTCGAGGACGGCCAGGGCCCGGGCGTGGCGCTCCCGGCGGGATGCGTCGTCCCCGCCGGACGGGTCGCGCAGGTCGACGGCGGCGGCGTCCCGGTCCTCGTCCGCCGGCCGGCGGGCCCGCCGGCTGTGCAGCCAGGCCAGGACGAGCCCGCTCACCCCGGTCGGACCGGTCAGCGTGCCGGACAGCAGCCCGATGGCACCGAGGAGCAGCGGAGAGATGTGCAGGTGCTCGAAGGCCTGCGGGGCGACGGAGAAGACCATGGCCACCACGGCCACCGCCACCAGGGACCGGAACCCGGCCAGCACCGGGATGGCCAGGTAGACGAGCGAGTTGATCGACAGGTAGCTGATGTAGCTGGGCGGCGTCGGGTACAGCGGAGCGGTGACGACGCCGGCCAGACCGGCGAAGACGCCGGCCAGAGCGAAGGCGGAGATCTTGGCCCGCCAGGGCGACACGCCGACCGCGGCGGCGGCCTGGCGGTCGGTCCCGGCCAGGATCAGCCCCCGGCCGAAGCGGGAGGCCCGCAGCCGGGCGAGGAAGACCATGCCGAGCACCAGCACGGCCAGCGCGAACAGGAAGTAGGCCCGGTCCGAGGTGAGGTGCACCCCGAACAGCGCCGGCCGGTGGATGGTGTGGTCCGGGTCGGTCTGGACCAGCGTGATGTCGGAGAAGAACGTCTTCTCGATCGTGATCTGCAGGGCCAGCGTCAGGATGATGATGTAGATCCCCGACAGCTTGGCGGTGGAGAGCGAGACCAGCAGCGACAGCGCCACGACGACGCCGACGCCGAAGGCCGCCGAGGCCAGGTAGGGCCAGTGCCAGCCCGCCCCGGACCGCATGGCGAACCCGCAGAGGTAGATGGCGGTGGCCGTGAGCCCGGCCTGGGCCAGGCTGACCTCCCGGGCCCAGCCCACCAGCACCAGCAGCCCCAGCGTGGAGATGCCCAGCGTGAGCCCGGTGGTGGCGGTGAAGAGCCAGTACTGCGGAGCGGTGAAGAGCCAGACGGCGGTGACCGCGGCGAGCACCGCACCGATGACGGCCGGTCGTTTCATCGTTGCCGCCGTCACAGCGTCTCGACCTCCAGCACCTTGATCGGCCGCAGCCGGTTGATGAGCAGGACCAGCCCGAAGAGGGCGGTCATGAGGACGACCTCCTGGCGCCCGATCGACATCGGGCCGAACACGCCGGCGGTGAGGCAGGCCTCGCCGACGCCGAGGAGGACGCAGCCGAGCAGCGCCAGGCTGAAGCTGGCCAGCCCGCCGAGGACGCAGACGGTGAGCGCCCGGAGGAAGACCGTGAGCAGCTCGGGCACCAGCATCCCGACGGTCGCCGTGACCAGCGCCCCGGCGAAGGCCGAGAGGCCGGCCGAGAAGGCGTAGACGCCGGCCCCGACCCTCGTGAGCGGGACGCCGACGAAGCGGGACGCCTCCACGTCGTCGGCCACGGCCCGGATGTTGACCCCGGTCTGGGTCCGCAGCAGCACGAAGGCCAGGACGGCGATGACGCCGAGCAGGATGAGCAGCGTGGCCACCTGGTGGATGGTGATCACACCTCCGAAGATCCGGTAGACCCGCTTGCCGAAGATGCTGGGGATGCGGGTGCTCTGCGGTTCGATCACCGTCTGGGTGACGGCGACCATGCCCAGCAGCCAGGCCAGCGAGTAGACGGTCAGGTTGAGGCGGGGCCAGTTCCCCATCCGCTTCCCGGTCACGGTGAGGCCGTAGAGCAGCCCGATGACGGCGCCGGCGGCGACGACGACGAGCAGGCCGGGCCACTGCCCGACGCGGCCCTGGCCGGCGCTGGGGTTCCAGCGGCCCCGCACGCCCGAGTCGTAGGTCAGCCACCAGTAGAAGTGGGCGGCGAAGATGGCGATGCCGCCGTGGACGAACCCGATGGTGCGGCTCACCCGGTAGGTGAGGACGAGCGACACGGCCAGGAGGCCGTACAGCCCGGCCGCCGCCACGCCCAGCACGAGGGCCGGACCGACCAGTTGGGTATGGAATTGGAGCGCGAGCAACGAAGGCCCCCAGGTGTCGGATGCAGGGTCGGGGTGGGCGGCGCACCCCCCGGGGCGCGCCGCCCACCGTTTACGTCACTCCCCGGCTTCGGGCGCCGGAGCGTGGGCGACGAACTCACCGGGGTCGGGGATCCAACCCCTGGTCTTGCCGTCGTCGCCCGAGTACGTCTCGGTGCTCACGTACTTGTAGATGTACTCCTTGCGGTTGATGGTGTCGTCGGAGTAGCGGTTGCCGGCCGACCACATCATCGACTGGCCCAGCCCCGGCGGGGACTCCCACCGCTGGCTGTTCATGCACTGCATCAGCGCCACCCGGGTCAGGTTCGGCCCGATCCGCTTCATGCACTCGATCATGGCCTGCTCGCCGATCCACTGGCCCTGGAGGACGTGGTGGGACTCGCCCTTGTTCTCCGGCACGTACTTCCGCTGCCAGGCGATGTGCTCGGGGCCCCACAGCAGGTAGGTCGTGTTGTTCCAGTAGCCCTTCTTGGCCGGGTAGTCGCCGATGATGCCGCCCAGCGGCTCGATCGTCTTGTGGTTGGAGATGATCCCCATCGGCGGCCAGTAGTCCTGCTGCTGGGAGTCGATGTAGAACCGGGCGCTGACGAAAGCGTCGATGGCATAGTCGAAGATCATGTCGGGAGCGGCGGTCCGGGCGGCGAGGATGTCACCCGACATGTCGGGCGTGCCGGACCGGTAGGTGCGCTTGAAGACCTCCTTGGCCCCGAAGGCGTTCATCCGCTTCTCCACCCGGCTGCAGGCGGCCTGCGAGTCCGGGATGTTGAGGCAGATGACGCCGTAGGTCTTGGGTTTCTTGGTGTCGGCCGCCCAGTTGGCGGTGGCGGTCCCCTCCTGGCGCATGTCCATGTGGACGGGGAAGGAGTAGGGGTTGGCCCACTCGACCTGATAGAGGCTGCAGGGGGCGAAGGCCGGGATCTGGTCCTGCTTCAGGTCGGCCTGGTACTGGTCTTCACTGATGGAGCAGCCGGCGCTGAAGGCGAAGATCTTGTCCTGCTCGACCAGCTTCTTGTAGCAGGCCCGGGTCCGGGCCGGGTCGCCCGGTCCGTCGTCGCAGTCGACGTAGGTGAGCTTCCGGCCGTAGATCCCGCCGTTGTCGTTGACGATCTTGAACAGGGCCCGTATCTGGCGGGTCATCGGCTGCCAGACCTGCTCCGACAGGCCGAGCCAGCCGTACATCATGATCCCGCCGAACTTGACCTCGTCGGCGGAGACGCCGCGGTCCGTCGCTCCGCCGTTGCCGCCGGCGGGGGCGGGGACCGCGGAGGGCGGCGCGGGCGTGGCGGAGGAGGCCACGCCGGGCGACGACTTCGCCGCCGGGGTGGCGCTGCTCCCACCGGCCAGCGGCTTGCTCGACGCCGCCAGCGCGGTGGGCTTCGTGCCGGCGTCGCCCGGGACGGCCGCGCCCGACGGGGCCTGGCCCGGCGCGGGGGCGGCCGAAGCCGTCGGAGCGCCGGTCTCCGCCGACGCCGCCGTTGCACCCTCCGCCGTGGGGGACGACGGCTGCGAGGCGTCAGGAGTTGCCGCCGCCGGCTGTGACTGGCCGGGGGAACTCGGTGCCGCACTGCTGCGTTTGCCGTTGTCGGAACCACCACCGCAGGCCGTCATCACGATGGCGGCCGTCGCGGCTAGAGCGACGATCCTCGAACTTCGCATATACCTTCACTCCTTACTGCGGTCTCCGTGGAGGCTGCGTCATGTCGTCCGTCATGCGAGGCTGGCCGCAGCGCCGACCATGGACCAGCAGGGAACGCGGGCACCGCGCTCTCGAAGTACCCCCCTCCCTGTCGCGAATGTCGCATCCGGGCGGTTCGGGCGGTACACCCAGGTGGAGAGTTCCGCCTGGGTGGTCCGGCCGGGTCAGGGGGCGTGTTCCGGTCCGAGGATGCGGCGGGCGACGACGAGCTGGGCGATCTGGGCCGTGCCGTCGCCGAGTTCGAGCCCGATGACGTCGCGCAGGCGCTGGCCATGGGCGAGATCGCTGGAATAGCCGGCGTGGCCGCTGGTCAGGAGGGCCTGGTGGGTGCCCTCCACGGCCGCCACGGGGGCGAACCACTTGACCATGGCCGCCTCTTGGGCGTGGGCGAGGCCGGCGTCCTTGCGCCACAGCGCCTCGTAAGCCAGGAGACGGGCCATGTGAATTTTCGTCTGGGCCTCGACCAGCGGAAAGGCCACGCCCTGGTGGGCGCCGATGGGGCGGCCCATCGTCCGCCGGTCCCGGGCCCACTGCCACGCCTCGTCCAGTGACGCCTGGGCGCAGCCGAGGCACATGAGGGCGATCAGCGCCCGGGAGAAATCGAACCCCCGCATGACCCGAACGAAGCCCTCGCCTTCGCCGCCGACCAGCGAGCGGGCCGGGGCGGGATGGCCGTCGAAGATCATCGACGCCCGGCCGGCGCTGCGGCCGCCGAGGTCGTCGAACCCCGACCGCTGCAGATGGCGGTCGTCGAGGGTGACGTAAAAGGCGCTCACGCCCCGGGCACCGTCGCCACCGGCTTCGTCCGTGCCGGTGCGGGCGAACACCAGCGCCGTGTCGGCGTGCAGGCCCAGCGTGATCGACGTCTTCTCGCCGGTGAGGCGCCAGCCGTCGCCGTCGGGGACGGCCCGCATGCGGAGGTGGGCGGCGTCGGAGCCGTGGTCGGGTTCAGTCAGGGCCAGGGCGCACACGGCGTCGCCGGCGGCGATCGGCGGCAGGAACTCGGCCTGCTGGACGTCGTCGCAGGCGCTGGTCAGGACGTCACCGACCAGCGAGGAGAGCAGCAGCACATAGGCGGCGTTGACGTCGGCGTAGGCGATCTCCTCGTGGGCGACGCCGGTGGTGACGGCGTCGGCCGCCCCGCCTCCGTGGACCTCGGGGATCCGCAGGCCGAGGAGACCCATGGCGGCGAACTGCCCGACGACCTCCCGCCGGAATCGGGCCAGGCGGTCGTCCTCGGCGTAATGCGGTGCCAGCTCGCGCTCGGCGAACTTGCGCAGCTCCGATCGCAAGGCTTCCTGCTCGTCGCTGAACTCGAAATCCACCGGGTCAGTCCTTTTCGTCGACGGTGGCGACGAAGCAGACGAACCCGTAGAGGGAAGGGAGATGGCGGACGAGCCCCCGGATCTTCAGCTGGCGGCGCAACAGCTTGGCGAACACCGATCGGGCGTTGTCGTCGAAGACGTCGGGAATCCCCCACCGGCCCGTCCGGAACATCGTGAACTGCACGAAGGTGGCGTTGTCGCACTCCACCGCCAGGTCGGCCCGGGCGGGGCAGCCCTTGGCCACCGTCGCCTCCCCCCTGCGGAAGGCGACGCTGGCCGACTGGCCGACGTCGAGGACGTGAACCGACAGGACGAAGTCGAGCCGGTCGAAGACCCGCTTCTTCTCCGGCTCCTCCAGCTTCTCGTCGACCACCCGGGCCAGCAGCCGGGCCACCCCGTTCAGTTCACCTACCGCGGTCACCATGGTGACGTCATACGCAACGAGAACCCGCTCCCCCACCCCCAGGTGGGTGACCTCAGGTGCCGACCGAGTAGAACCGTTCGGCGAAGAAGCGGTGTTCCGGCAGCCCTTTGGCGGTGAGGAGCGACTCGACGGCATCGCAGAAGGCCACCGGACCGGCGACGTAGGCGTCGTGGCCCGAGGCGTCGCGGATCTCCCGGCCCATCCTGCAGATCAGCTCCGCCAGCCGGAGCGGCAACGGCCGGCCGCCGGGCAGCTCCACGGGCCGGAAATCGAAACCCGGCAGGCCGTCGCCCATGCCGGCCAGCTCGTCGCCGTACGGAATCCCGCCTGGCCGGGCGCCATAGTCGAACCGGATGGGGGGGACGGCGCCGACCGTCCGCAGGTCCCGCAGGACGGCCAGCAGCGGCGCGATGCCGGCGCCGGTGGCGGCCATCAGGACGGGTCGGGTGCCGGGCCGGTGGAACAGGCGGCCGAACGGGCCGAGCAGTGTGACCGGCGCATCGCCGGCGGCCTCCAGGGCGCCGAGGACGCGCCGGTGGGTGGCGTCGACCAGAAAGCTGAGCGCGCCGGAGGCGTCGGGTGGGCCCGTGATGGCGTAGGAGCGGCGCTCCCCGGTCCCGGGCAGGCCGATCTCGAGGTACTGGCCGGGTCGCCAGGACAGCGGCGCCTCGGGCCGCAGGCGCAGCTCGACGAGGTCACTCGAGGCCGCCGCCAGCGAGACGACCTGGGCCCGCCGCTCCTCGGGCGGGATGAGGACGACGCCGTCGGCGGGCGGCGGCGTCCCGAACGGCGAGATGACCAGCGGGCTGCGGGCGAACGTCGAGCACAACAGGACGCCGCCCTCTTCCAGCTCCCGGTCGGAAAAGGCGTAGGGGGAGGCGCCGACATGGGCGACCTCGCCGTCCACGACGAGGTACTTGCAGCTGGTGCACTTGCCGTGCCGGCAGCCGTAGCGCAGGTCGACTCCCTGGCGCAGCCCGGCGGTGAGGACGTCCTCACCCGGATCCACCAGGAACACCCGGTCGCCGGGAACCAGCCGGACGGGATAGAGCCCCGGTGTCTGCCTCCGGGGAGGCTGGTGAAGCCCCCAAGCCTCAGCGACCGGACCCATCACCGTTCCCCGCCACCGGCGAGATCATCAGGACGGTGTCGTCGGCGTCGATCTGCCCGAAGTACGCCGAGAGCGTCACGAGGAACGACGACATCGGCAGGTCACGACCCAGGTACGCGCCCACCTCCCGCAGGTCGATCCGGAGCCCGTCCTCGGTCATCACCCGGAAGTAGGTGACGTGGTCCTCGACGCGGATGTCGGGTGAGACGTCGCGCAGGTGGCTGATGGTGGCGTCGGCCTCGTCGCACTTCATCAGGCAGATCCCCACTGTCCCGCTCATCACCGCTCACCACCTGAGCTCGAGGTCGAACCGGTCCAGCTCCGCCACGCAGCCGGCAACGACGACGTCGCGGGCGTCGTCGCCCACCACCGGACGCATGCTCGGGAGGTCGAACACCGGCAGGAAGGCGTCGATCGCCGCCCGGACCGGCGGGCCCCAGGCATCGATCCAGTCCTGGAGCACCGCCCGGTTGGCGGCGGCGGGGACCGGGCGGCCCGTCCGGTCGGCCTCCGCCGTCACCATCTCCATCAGTGTCCGCACCGCCTTCAGGTACCGGAGCCGGTCCCGCTCGGCGGTGATGGCGATGACCGGCGTGACCGGGTCGCCGTTGACCGAGGCGAAGCGGCGGAAGAAGTGCCGCCCGACCAGCGTCGAGAGCAGCGGGTCGACCAGAACCCCGCACACCACGACGATTTCACACCAGTCCTCGGCGGCCATCAGCCGCTCGACCACTCGCCGGGCCGGCTGGTAGGCAGGGTCCGCCAGCCATGTCTCCCGGCCGAGCCCGTCGGGGATCCCGTCGAACTCCTGCTCGAGCTCCAGGCCGTACATGGCGATGGCCTGCTGGTGGCGGAGGCGGTCGACGGCGGTGAAGGTGATCATCATCGTGAGCGTGTCCGACAGGGCGAGCCGGATCGCCCGGTTCAACGCCAGGAAGAGACCCCATTCCAAAAAGGCGTAGCCCTGGTGGTAGCGGGCCAGGATCTCCCGGGCCCAGAAGCCGTCGAGGTCGGCCAGGTAGCCATTGCCCCGCGCCGAGTCCAGCAGCGCCGCCACCGCCCGCTCCTCCACCGCCTGCTGACGCATGTAGGTGCGCTGCCACAGCGACGACGGGTCGCGGTACTGGAACCAGTCCGGGTGGCGGAGCCGGGTCGATGAGGCCTCGAACAGGCTCTTCCCGTCGGGAGCGGCCAGCAGCCAGCCGCCGAAGTCGTAGTGGTTGACGTCGGGCTGCACGTGGCAGATGGCGGCCTCATAGTCGGACAGGCGTCGCCCGGCGGGCTGGATGTACGTCAGCTCCCGAGGTGAGTAGAAGCCGTCGGCGACATCGGCCGGGACCAGGCCACCGCCGCTCATGCGACCACCGGCAGGGTGGTGGCGTCGACGTGGCGCAGCGGGTCGCGGATCTCCACGCCGAGACGGCGGATGTCGTCGATCGTCCACAGGTGCTTCTCGTCGGTCTGCAGTTGCGGCTGGCCCACGAGCGTGCGGCCGTCGGTCCGCACCAGACCGACCCGCTCGATGTATTCGGCGAGGTCCATCCCGTCGTAGAGCTCCAGCCAGGTGGCGCACTGGTAGCGCCAGGGTGCCTCCCGGAACAAGGTCTCACACGGCTCGGAACAGAGGGCATGCTTGCGGCCGTCGGCGTCGCGCACCAGGCGGGTGTCGGCCAGGTCGGGGCGGGGCAGCACGGTCGGCATGTGGCACACCCGGCACAGCGGCGGGATCGACTCGATCAGGCTGAGCGCCAGCGCCCCGTTGGCCGGGTCCGCCATCTCCCGGTACTGCTCCCAGAACGGGCCGTAGTACCGCTCCCAGCCCGGGTACTTCTCCTCCAGATAGGCGAAGTCGTCGGGCTCCATGACGTCGTGGCGCCAGTAGTGCACCGGCCACAGGGCGGCGGCCAGCATGGCGCAGGTGTGACCGCCCCAGGCGACGTCGTTCCGGATTCGCTCCGTCCAGCGGGGGACCTCGAGGCCGAACGGCGCCAGGCGCTCGACGTAGCCGCCGATCCAGTCCTGCCAGATCCACTGCTCCCAGTACTCCCGATACGACCGGAGCCGCACCTTGGGGAAGTAGTCGTAGACCACGCCCAGGAAGCTGTCCATGAAGACGTGCAGGCGCCAGAAGGCGGCATCGAAGTCACGCTGCAGCGTCGGCAGGTTGTCGGGTTCGGCCAGCAGCGCGGAGAGCGTGGCGTAGCCGTTGGCCATGTGCCGCACCTCGTCGGACTGGATGTTGAGGAACACCGACGGGGTGGCCGGGTCGTCGTTGGCGGCGGCGATCTCGGTGGCGGCCACGAACACGGCGTTGGTGTAGCCGGCCTCGCCAACCACCTGGACCTGCACGGAACACGTCAGCGGGTCCTCGTTGAGGAACACATCGAACACCGCTCCCCGGGCCGCCCGGATCAGCGGGTTGACCGAACGGGAGGACAGCGCCGAATTGAACCCGGCCGGGTCGGGGGCGTGGCGGGACAGATAGCGGATGAGATACGTCTCCTGGTTGGTGTGGCGCATCTCGTCGAGCATCTGGGCCACGTAGCCCTGGCGCAGCTCGGGGTTGTCGACGGTGTCGACGAGGCTCGCCATGCACTTGACGGCGGCGTACTCGGCGCAGGTGGTCATCGACAGCAGCGGTTTGAGCACCTCCATCCACCGGTGCTGAGCCCGCTCGGGGCTGCGAGTACGGGCGACCACGTCCTCCAGGGCGCCGTACTGGCGGTTGTCCTTCTCCTCCTCCATGGCGACGTAGTCCCGCAGCAGATGCCGGAACGGGTCCTTGCTCCGGCGGGGGATCTTGTACTTCGTCTCCCGCATCGGCCTGCGGGCGAAGTAGTCCGGCTCCCAGGCGTACTCCTTGATCCGGGCGTGGGCGGTGTCGAGATCGCGCAAGGAGGGGTGCCTCTCAGAGCAAACCGAACTCGCTGGCCCGGGCGATGGCCTCCACCCGGTTGCGGGCGCCGAGCTTCTGCAGCGCCGACTGCAGATAGGTCTTGACCGTGTTGCGGGACAGCCCGATGGCCTCGGCGATCTCGGGGTTGGTCTCCCCGATGGCCACCCGGCGGAGCACCTCGTACTCCCGGCGGGTCAGCTCCGGCCCTGGCATCTTGGGCGCCCGGCCGGGGAGGCTGTCGCGCTCGAGGCGCGGGTCGTAGACGCTCTCGCCCCTGGCCACCCGGCGGATGGCCTCGACCAGGTCGGTGTCGGCGGCGTCCTTCAGCAGGCAGCCGTCGACTCCCGCCTCCATGGCCGCCTTGAGCGCCTTGTGCCCGGCGTAGGCGGTGAAGATCACGATCCGGGCCCGGGGGGCGGCCATCCGGAGCAGCTTCACCGCTTCGGAGGCCAGCATGTCGGGGAGGCGCAGGTCGAGGAGGACGACGTCGGGCCGCGTCTGGCGGGCCACGGCCACGGCCTCCTCGGCCGAGCGGGCACTGCCGGTCACCACGATGTCGGTCGAGGAGTGGACGAGCAGCGACACACCCTCGCAGACCACCGGGTGGTCGTCGACCACCAGCAGCCGGATCCGGGCCTCGGGCAGTCGCGGCGCGCCCTCGGGGGTCAGCATGGCAGCCAGGCCCGCATCGTGCACCCCCCGTCCTCATTGGTCGACACGGCCAGCTGGCCCCCCACCCGGGCCAGGCGGTCGGCGGTCGCGTCGAGCCCAAGTCCGGAGGACAGGCCCCCATCCCGGTCGCCGATGCCGTCGACCGGGCGGCCCAGGCCCACACCGTCGTCGGCCACCACCAGGCTCACGCCGTCGTCGACGGCGTGCAGGCTCACCACCACCGACCGGGCCCGGGCGTGCTTCTCGGCGTTGTGCAGTGCTTCCCGAGCCGCCTGGAGCAGCACCTTGGCCCGCCCCTCCTCCAGGGCCGGGAGCTCGCCGAGGACGACGCAGCCGGCCTTCATCCCGGTACGCTCCTCCAGCGCCCGACACTCCGCTCGCAACGCCACGCCGAGCGCCACCTCCTGCGGCACCTCGTTCAAGGATCGCAGCGCCGACCGCAGCTGAGCCGACGCCTTCGCCACCTGCTGCTCGATGTACTTGAGACGGGCCCGCAGCGCCTGTTCGCACTCCCGTTCCGTCTCGAGGTCGCGGGCGGCCGCCCCGATGCTGAAGAGTATCGCTCCGACCGAGTCGTGGATCGTGAGCGCCAGGTGGCGGCGCTCCTCGTGGACCGCCACGTCGGCCATCTCCCGGGCGTGGTCGGCCACTTCGATGGCCAGGCCGGTCTGTCGGGCCAGGCGCATGACGGCGTCGATCGTACGTTCGGGGACGTCGCCTGGCGCCCGGGCCGCCGCCCCCAGCACCCCGTAGAACCAGTGGCCCCGGGTGATCGGCACCGCCACCGCCGCTCGCAGTCCCTCGGCCCGCCACTGGGGGTCGAAATCGTGGGTGATGCCCGCTTCGCGCAGATAGTCGGCCACGGCGATCGGGTGGCGCAGCGTGGCCACCTTGCCGGAGAGGCCCATCCCGGCCGGGATCACGAGGTCGACGAGGGCGTCCGTCCGGTTGCCGGAGACGGCGCAGACCGACAGGGTGTCGAGGTGGTCGATGCGCTCGGCGGCAAAACCCAGGTCGACACCGGCCTCCTGGGGCACCAGGGAAGCGGCGTGGCGGAAGGCGGCCGAGCGGTCGAGCAGGGCGATGACCGCCGCGTACTCCCGCTCGATCTGGTCGAGCTCCAGGACCCGCTCCGCCGTCCTCATCCGGTCACCCTGGCATCGGAACCTCCAGGTGACTACCCCCATGTGGAGAGTGTCTCCGGCTGGGGGAGGCGACGTCCGGGACACTGCCCGACAATCGGTCGGTCCGCTCCGCCGAGCGCCGAACGAGGGAGATGCCGGTGCAGGGAACCATGCAGGCGACGCCGCTCACCACCAACCTCCTGCTGCGCCACGGCCTCACCGTCCACGGCGGCAGTCAGGTCGTCACCGACGACGGCGGCCGCGCCGCCCGGAGGACGACGTTCGCCGAGATCGGCGACCGTGCGGCTCGTCTCGCCGGGGCGCTCCACCGGCTCGGGGTGCGGCCCGGCGACCGGGTGGCCACGCTGGCCTGGAACCATCAGCCCCACTTCGAGGCCTACCTCGCCGTGCCGGGCATGGGGGCGGTGCTCCACACCCTGAATCTGCGCCTGTTCCCGGACCAGCTCGGCTGGATCATCGGCCACGCCGAGGATAAGGTCCTCCTGGTCGACGCCTCGCTGAAACCGCTGCTGGACAAGCTCGACGGCGATCTGGCGTCGGTCGAGCGGATCATCGTGATCGACGACGAGTACGAGTCTCTCCTGGCCGCCGAGGACCCGTCCTACGGCTGGCCGGATCTGGACGAGGGCTCGGCGGCCACGATGTGCTACACGAGCGGCACCACCGGAAACCCCAAGGGTGTCGTCTACAGCCACCGCTCCCTCGTCCTCCACGCCCTGGCGCAGTGCGGCGCCGACGCCTTCGCGATCAGTCAACGGGACCGCATCCTGCTCGTCGTCCCGATGTTCCACGCCAACGCCTGGGGGCTGCCCTACGCCGGCTGGATGGCGGGCGCCGGCTTCGTGCTGCCCGGCCCGAACCTGCGGCCCGACCACCTGGCGGCGCTGATCCGCCACCACCGCATCACCTTCGCCGAGGGCGTCCCGACCATCTGGAACGACATGCTGGCCCACACCGAGGACTACGGCGCCGACTTCTCCTCGCTCCGGATGATCCTCTCCGGTGGCTCCGCCGTCCCCCGCAGCCTCATCGCCGCCTACCGCGACCGGTTCGGCGTCCCGCTGGTCCAGGCCTGGGGGATGACCGAAACCGGACCACTGGCGGCCATCGCCTTCCCCCCACCGGACGTCTCCGGTGACGCCGAACTCGACTACCGCGCCCGGACGGGACGCATCATCGCCGGCGTCGAGGTGCGGGCCGTCGACGATGGCGGGGCCGAGGTCCCCCGGGACGGGGTTGCGGTCGGCGAGCTCGAGGCCCGCGGCCCCTGGGTGACGGGTGCCTATCATCGGGACCGAAGCCCTGACCGCTTCCACGACGGGTGGCTGCGGACGGGCGACGTCGGCTCCATCGACGAGCGGGGGTTCATCCAGCTCACCGACCGGATGAAGGACGTGATCAAGTCGGGCGGGGAGTGGATCTCGTCGGTCGACCTCGAGACCCGCCTCATGGCCCACCCCGACGTCCACGAGGCGGCGGTCATCGCCGTCCCCGACCGGCGGTGGCAGGAACGGCCGCTGGCCTGCATCGTGCGCCGACCCGGCTCCGACGTCACGCCGGCGGCACTGATCGCCTTCCTCGGCGATCAGGTCGCCCGGTGGTGGCTCCCGGACCGGTGGGCGTTCGTCGAGGAGATCCCCAAGACCAGCGTCGGCAAGTTCGACAAGAAGGAACTCCGCGCCCGGCACGCCGCCCGCCTCTTGGCCGTGATCAGCACCGCGCCGGGGAGCGAGGCATGAGGGGCTTGACCGGCCGGGTGGCCTTCGTCACCGGCGCCGGGCGCGGCATGGGCCGGACCATCGCCGAGCGGCTGGCCGCCGAGGGCACTCGCGTCGCGGTCGCCGATATCGACAAGGACTCGGCCGCAGCTGTCGCCTCCGCCTTGGGCGGCGATGCCCACGCCGTCCCCGTCGACGTGACCGACGCCGGCAGTATCGCCGCCGCCGTCGAAGACGTCACCGCCGCCCTCGGCCGGATCGAGGTGCTGGTCAACAACGCCGGATGGGACCGCATGGCGCCCTTCGTCGAGACCGACGAAGCGCTGTGGGATCGGCTGATCGCCATCAATCTCAAGGGCGTGCTGCACACCTGCAGGATCATCGTGCCGCAGATGACGGAAGGCGGCGGGGGCCGGATCGTGAACATCAGCTCCGACGCCGCCCGGGTCGGCTCGACCGGCGAGGCCGTCTACTCGGCCACGAAAGCCGGCGTCATCGGCTTCACCAAGACCCTGGCCCGGGAAGTGGCGAGATACCGCGTCACCGTCAACGTCGTCTGCCCGGGCCCGACCGAGACGCCACTGCTCGATGAGATGATCGGGGCGGGGAATGAGCGGCTGGTTGCCTCGTTGCAGCGAGCCATTCCCCTCGGCCGGCTCGGCCGGCCCGACGACGTGGCCGCAGCCGTCGCGTTCCTCGCCTCCGACGACGCCTCGTTCATCACCGGCCAGACCCTGTCGGTGAGCGGCGGCCTCACGATGGTCTGAAAGGCGCAGCTCATGGCCGCTGGACGAGACGAGGCCAGGGGTACCCCATCGCCTCCAGATCGCGCAGCGCTTCTTGGGCCGCGGTGCGCCACTCCTTGCGAGGCTCGTAGCCAAGCTTCTTGCGGGCATGATCGCTCGGACAGAACCAGTCCCGGGCGAGATAGACGAGCGATCGGGTGAGGAAGGGCGACGTCCCGGGAAGGACGGGGTGCAGCCGTTCCATCAGCCAACCGAAGGCGTGACCCAGCGGGTAGGGCACGCTGAACCACGGCCCCCGGACGCCCGTCTCGGCTGAGACGAACTCGATCACCTCACGGCTCGTGGGAAAGTCGGCTCCGCAAATATTGAAGGACTCGAAGTCGTCGAGGCCGTCGGCCACGGCGGCCAGGGCGAAGGCCTCCCCCAGGTCCGTGTCGGCCACCAGCGGAAGTCGGCTGCGCCCACCGGCCAGCCAGGGCACGAGGCGGGTGCCGAGGCGCGGGGCCAAAGCGGGCACAATGCCGATCTGGTTGCCGGCTCCGACGAAATGGCCCAGGCGCATGGTGACCAGCTGCGTACCCCGGTGGCAATTGGCCCGCATGTAGCCGTCGAGGTCGACGAGGCGATCGAGATGCGGCCAGAAACCCGTCGCCGTGGCGGGCGAAAAGTCGTCGGCCGGTGCGCCGTCGGCGGTGGGCACCCCGATGGCGACCGTACTGGCGAGGAGGAAGCGTCCGACCCCGGCTCCGATCGCCTCTTCGATCAGACCGCGCGCCGGCTCGAAGAAGTTGGAGCGCTCCTGCGCCTCGTGGCCCCAGAACGACGCCCAGGTTCCGGTATGGCACACGACGTCGACGCCCTCCACGACGGCGCGCCGGTAGCCGGCATCGCGCAGGTCACCGACTCGGAGTTCGCCGCTGAACCCCGATCGCAGCTTCGCCGGTGTCCGGCAGGCGGCGATCGGCTCGACGTCGTTTCGGGCGGTCAAGGCGGCCAGGACGTTGCTGCCGAGGAAGCCGCTCGCCCCGGTGACCACCACCCGTTTCTTCCCCGCTGGCCGGTTCACAGGCCTCCAATCCAGTCCACGAGGCGGGCAGGTCGGTCAGCCTTTCGGATCGGGCAGGTCAGCCCGGAGCAGTCCGGCGCCCCGGCCTTCGAGGGTCCGGCTGCCGGTCTGGGCCAACCGGTAGAGCTCGTCAGCCTTCTCGTCCCGGTAGTTCGTCTTGATCCATTCGTCATCGAGGAATCGGTAGGGCAGTTCCATCGACCGCGGTCGGAAGGAACGGGCCAGCGCATTGACCTGGTCGATCGGCAGTTTCCCCCGGGTGGTGGACCACAGCGCCGTCTTCGGAGGAAGAGACGTTGAACCCGGTCGGATCGGTCCGCTGGTGGTGGTGAACTCGTCATTGGCCAGCACAGAGTACGGGATGAGCGACTCCATGTGCCGGGGCAGATCGGAGTACCGGGCCATCGTGTACTCATGCGACTGCTGGTGGGCGTAGGAGAGGTAACCGAGCAGCTCCCCGAGGGCGTCGCGGGCGTACTCGTCATTGAAGAGCGGCCGGAACTCCTGGACGCGCTCGTCCAGCGTGAACCAGTCGTCCTGGTCATACGTCCCGGTGATGTGGGCGAGATCGCGGGGCAGCGAGTAGTACACCAGCGCCCCGGCGTCGAGCATCTGATCGCGCCTGTAGCTGGCGAAGACCTTCCAGAGCTCGTTGGTGGCCAACCGGAGCACATCGCGGAGTTCTTCCAAGGTGGCGGCCAGCTCGTCGGCGGATCCCATGCCGACGGGCTTGAACCCGTCGCAGAGGTAATCCGATGTGTAGAGGCCGACAGCGGCGACGTGGGCCGGTTCGTAGGTCGGCTCGCAGTCGAACATCGACCAGTCATCGAGCATCGAGACCCTGGTGTCCTTGAGGACGACCGGGATCACGAGGTTGGCGTAGGGGACGTCGCTGGCGACCCCGTCGAGCCAGGGAAAGTCGCCCTCGGCCAGGTTGAGGAAGAACCGGACCATCATCTGGTTGTCGCCCACCCGGTACGGCCCTTCGTTCTGGATACCGGGGCGGGACTCGCAGTGGGCCAGGAGCGCGTACTGGGCCGCGGTGGCCGTGAACTGAGCGAGCGCCGTCTGGAGCCGGTCGCCGGTCCGGCAGCCGATAGCGTCCGACTCGAACACCTGCAGCTGGCGTTCAGGGAAGACCTGGCTCCGGTTGCCGAAGTCGCCGGTCGTGAGGTGGGCGTCGGCTCGATGGTAGGCCAGCATGAACCGCTTCCAGAAGCTCAGGACGGTGACCGCATCGTCCACCGCGTCGGTCGCCCGGACGACGCCGAGATCCATGAGGTATTCCCGGCCGAGCAGGTAGAAGTTGTGCAGGCACCACCCGATAGGAGTGCTCATCAGGGTGGTGCAGCTCTCCCGGGCCCGGTCGCCCAGCTCTTCGGCCGGCATGACCTCTTCGATCCGCCGCACCAGCTCCGGGTAGCGGTAGTAGGCGTTGAGGTAGCTCAGCATCATGTAGGCCGGCACCGGGAACAGGGCCGATTCCTGCACGGTGCGGTACTGGCACAACCACCAGTTGATGTCGCTGGCGCGACGGATCAGGTTGTTGGCCTCCAGCAGCTCGGCGTAGGTCCTGTCGGTGGGCATCCTGCGCTCCTCCTAGCCGATCTTCCAGATCCGGGCCCGGTCCGTCCTGCCCGTCCGGGCCGCCTCGGCGCTCGTGTCGGGCGGCGGCTTGGTGCTCTCGAGGCGGACGCGGTCGCCATCGGCGACACCGCCGAGCTCGACGGCCATGAGACACGGAATGCGGAATTCCCGGGCGAGGACGCCGAGGTGGGACTTGATCGTGCCGCCCTTGCACAGCATGCCGGCGAACTCTTCCAGGATCGGGGCGGTGAGCGTCCCGCCGGCGTCCTCGATGACGGCGATCGTGTCGGGCGGAACACCGCCGGCCATCATGTCGAACACCTTGTCGACCGTGTCGACGAACCGGATGACGCCCTCCGCGTCAGTGTCGAGCGGCAGAGCGTTGTCGCCGTAGCCGACAACCGTCGTCTCGCCGTCGCCGGCGTGCTGCACCACAGGGGCCGCCGCCTCGCCCGACGCCTTGTACTTCTCGGGGTTCTCGACCACCGAGATCTGGGCGCTGTGGTCGAACCGGTAGCCCGTGGCGAGGAGTTCGGCTTCGACCTCGGCGTAGTCAGCCCGGGTGAGGGCGAAGCCGGGGTCGAAAACGACGTCCTCCCAGCGCTTACCGGTGGCGGCGAAGCGATCGGCGATCCGGGCGCGGATGCTGTCGTGAAACGCCTTCACCGTCGGGGTGGCGTGCTCGCCGCCCCACTTGTTCCGCCGGGGTGCCGTGCCCTGGGCTTTCATCACAACCTCCCGATCGTGGGGCGCGCTCCAGCGGAGCCTTCCCGATTCATCGGGTCAATGTCAAGGTTCAGCTCAGCCGTTCCAGAACCGTCGCGTTGGCCATCCCGCCGCTCTCGCACATGGTCACGAGCCCGTAACGACCGTTCACGTCGTCGAGGCCGTCGAGGACCGTGGCGGCCAGGCGGCACCCCGACGCCCCGGGCGGATGGCCGAGGGCGATGGCACCCCCGTACGGGTTGACGCGCTCGGGGTCGGCTTCGGTGTCCGCCAACCAGGCCAGCACGACGGGAGCGAAGGCCTCGTTGACCTCGAAGTGGTCGATGGCGGAAAGGGACAGTCCCGCCCGTTCGAGAACCTTGTCGGTGGCCGGAATCGGCGCGGTGAGCATGAGGATCGGGTCGGCACCGACGACTGCCCCCGCCACCACCGCCGCTCGGGGGGCCACCGCCAACCGGTCGGCGGCGTCGTCGGCGACGAGCAAGGCCGCAGACGCGCCGTCGCTGACCTGGGACGAGGATCCGGCGGTGACGACCCAGTCGATCTCCGGCCAGCGCTGTGCCGCCTCCTCGCTGTAAAAGGCTGGCGGCAGGCCGGCGAGACCCTCGAGGCTGGCGTCGTCCCTGATTCCCTCGTCGGCGTCGACGACCGAACCGTCGGACCGGGCCACGGGGACGATCTGCCGGGCCAGGAAGCCATTCCGGCGAGCAGCGGCCGCTCGGCGATGAGAACGCAGCGACCAGGCGTCGCACTCCTCCCGGCCCAGCTTCCAGCGCGTGGCGATGAGCTCGGCCGCGATGCCCTGATGGCCGAGGCCTTCGGGGTAGCGGGCTCGCAGGCGCGGCCCGAGATCGTCGCGGCCGAGCCGGTTGGCCTTCATCGGGACGGTCCCCATCATGTCGACGCCGCCGACGAGCACCGCGTCCGCCTCCCCGGCGGCGATCACGGCCGAGGCGAACTGGAGCGCCTGCTGGGACGACCCGCACTTGCGATCGACGGTCGTGGCCGGAACGGATTCGGGCAGGCCGGCGGCCAGAGCCGCGTGTCGGGCGATGTTTCCGGCCTGCTCCCCCACCGGAATGGCGCAGCCGACCATGACGTCGTCGATGCGGGCGGGATCGAAACCGGTCCGGATGACGAGCGCCTCGAACACCGTGGCCAGGAGGTCGACCGGGTGCACAGGGGCCAGCACTCCTGTCGGCCTTCCCCGCCCGAACGGTGAACGGACGGCATCGACGATCAGGGCTCGTCGAACCATGATGCCCCCTCCTCGGTCATTGGACGTCGGATGATTCCCAGCCGGGGAGGAACACATCTTCGACCCAGGTGGTGTGGGTGCGGCCGGCTCTGACGTCGGGATGGGCCAGCAGCGAACGGGCGAAGGGTGCAGTGGTCGGGACGCCGGCCACCACCAGATGGCCAAGGGCGTGATCCATCCGGTTCAGGGCCGCGGCCCGATCGGCGCCGAGAACGATGATCTTGGCCAGCAGCGAGTCGTAGTGCGGCGGGATCTCCCAGCCGGGGTAGCAGGCGGTCTCGACCCGTACGGCGCTGCCCACCGGGGCCGCCCAGGCCGTCAGGCGCCCCGGCCGCGGCAGGAACCCGTCGCCGGGGGACTCGGCGTTGACCCGCACCTCGACCGCATGGCCGGAGAGGCGCACGTCCCGCTGGTGGAACGACAACGGCGCGCCGGCCGCCACCCGCAGTTGCTCCCGCACGATGTCCACTCCCGTGAGCATCTCGGTCACCGGATGCTCCACCTGCAACCGGGCGTTCACTTCCAAGAAGGCGAACGTATTCCGATCGGCGTCGACGAGGAACTCACAGGTGGCGGCGCCCGCATAGTCGATCGCCCCGATGAGCCGGACGGCGGCGGCGTGCATGGCGGCCCGCATCTCGGACGGGACGTCCCGGGCGGGCGCCTCCTCGACGAGCTTCTGGTACCGGCGCTGCAGCGTGCAGTCCCGCTCGCCGAGGTGGGCGACGTGGCCGTGGCGGTCGGCCAGCACCTGGACCTCGACATGGCGGGCACGGCGGACATACCGCTCGATGAACAGGCGGCCGTCCCCGAAGGCGGCGTCGGCCTCGCTGGCGGCCGCCGCCCACGCCGCCGACAGCCCGTCGGGACTGTCGACGCGCCGCATGCCCCGGCCGCCGCCGCCGGCCGCCGCCTTGAGCAGGACCGGGAACCCGAGGTGGGCGGCGGATTCGGCGGCCTCGCCCTCGGTGGTGACGACGTCGGTTCCGGCACCGACCGGGATGTCGAGCTTTCGGGCCAGCGCCCGAGCGCTGCCTTTGTCTCCGACCGAGCGCATGGCGTCGGCCGACGGGCCGACGAACACCAGGCCCGCCTTCTCGCAGGCCGCCGGGAGCTCGGGTCGCTCGGACAGGAAGCCGTAGCCCGGATGGACGGCGTCGCAGCCGGTGAGGGTGGCAGCGGCCAGAATGCGGTCGACATCGAGGTAGCTGTCGGCCGGCGAAGCCGGGCCGATGACGACGGCCCGGTCGGCCAGCTGCGCGGCCAGGCTCTGCCGGTCGGCGTCGGACACCGCCACCACCGTCTCCAGCCCTTCGTCGTAGCAGGCCCGCAGGATGCGCACGGCGATCTCGCCCCGGTTGGCGACCAGCACCCGTCGGAGCCCACCGCTGGCAGCGACGCTCACGGGCCGGAGTCGATGAGGACGAGCGGCTCGCCCCGGGCCACGGTGGCGCCGTTTCGGACCAGAATGGCGGTCACCACCCCGGACCGACCCGCCTTGAGCGGGCTCATCAGCTTCATGACTTCGATGATCGCCAGGGTGTCGTCGGGCTCGACGTGGCTGCCAACCTCCACGAACGGCGGGGCGCCCGGCGCCGGAGACCGCCAGAAGAGCCCGACCGACGGCGCCTCCACGGCCACGCCGCGTGCCGCCACGCTGGTTCCGGCGGAGGCTTCACCGTTGCGGTCGACCAGCGCCGGTTCGACGGCGGGGGTGGGGCCGGTGGCAGGGACGGGGGTGGCGGCGGCGACCGACGCCGGAGCGGGCGCCGAGCCGTTGGCCCGGCGGGACACGTGGAGATGGTCCTCGCCGATATCGATCGTCATCTCCTGCCAGCTACTCGCCTCGAACTGCTCCAGGAGGGCCTGGATGTCGGCCGGCGTGAGTCCCATCACGATTCATCCTATCTTTCGCGCCAGGAAACATCCTATGTTGTGCGGGTCAGAACCGCCGAGGCCGAGGAGGGCCCGATGACGCTGGACGGCCTCCCGCCGGAGGGCACGATCAACTTCCGTGATCTCGGGGGGCTTCCCACCGCCGATGGCCGGACCACCCGGCCCGGCCGGCTGTTCCGCAGCGGAGCACTGGGCGAGCTCACCCCGTCCGGGCTGGCGCGCCTGTACGGTGAGCTCGGCATCGCCTCGATCATGGACCTCCGGGGCGCCGAGGAGTCGGTGGCCATGGGCCGCGGCCCACTCGACCAGGTCCCGATCTGCCACTTCAACGTCCCGCTGCGGGACTTCCAGTCGCTGGTCGACTCCGACGTCGGCGTCCTGCCCGGCGGCCACGATTCCGCCGCCGTCGATGCCGGCGGACCGCTCATGCCGCACTACGTCGAGAACCTCGAGTCCGACCGCAACCTGGTCATGGCCGTCGATCTGCTGGCCAACGCCCTCGGCCACGGACCGGCCCTGGTGCACTGTGCCTTCGGGAAGGACCGTACCGGTGTCGTCGTCGCCCTGCTGCTGCGGATGGCCGGGGTCACCACCGAGGCGGTCGTCGGCGACTACATGGCGTCGTCGGCCTGCATGGAGGACTGCATCGCCCGGGCCCGGCGGACGCCCCGCTACGCCCCTTTCGCCGACCTCGATGTCTGGCGCTGCGACGAGCGGATGATCACCTTCTACCTCGAGGAGCTGGAGCAGCGCTACGGCGGGGCGGTGAAGTGGGCGCTGGGAAAGGGAATCCCGGAACAGACGATCGACCGCCTGCGGGCTGACCTGGTCGCCTGAGTGGTCGCCGTCTGATTCCGACGAGCCATCGAAAGGAAGGGCGCTGGTGAGGTTCGGGATGGTGAGAACAAGGCCTGACGACGACCTGATGCACCCGCCGGACGGGTCGGCGGAATTCAACGAGAGTGTCTATTACAACTTCGGCGACCGCCGAAGTGACGTCGGCGGTTTCTTGCGGATCGGGAACCGGGTCAACGAGGGCTATGCCGAGGTCAGCACCTGCCTGTTCCTGCCCGGCGGTACCGTCGCCTTCTGGTACGTGAAGCCGGAGATCACCGCCAACGACGCCCACGACGCCGGCGGGCTGCGCTGCCGGACCGTCGAGCCCCACCGGGTGCACGCCGTCGAGTACGACGGCGACGTCGTCGTGCTCGGCGATCCAGCGCAGATGGAGGATCCCCGCCACGCCTTCAAGGCCAACCCGCACCGCCGGTGCCGGGTCGACCTCACCTTTGAGGCCGTGGCCGACACGTTCTGGCCGTGGGTCCCGGCCGAGGAGGGCGCTCCCACCGGGTTCGATGCCGTGCTCCAGTCCGCGTTCGCCCGCCACCACCTGAACCAGCACATGACGGCCTCCGGGACCGTGACGGTCGGCGACCGATCGTTCACCGTCGACGGCCTCGGATGGAGGGACCGGTCGTGGGGCGCCCGGCGCTGGGCGAGCATCGACATGTACCGATGGACCAGCGTGAGCTTCGGCCCCGACCTCGGCCTGGCCATCATGCTCTTCGGCGACGAGGATGGCGCGACGTACCCCCGCGGCTACGTCCACCGTGGCTTCGACCGCCCGCCGGCCCGGATCGTCGAGGCCCGGTACCGGACCGACTACGACAGCCGCTGGTACGCCCGGGCGGTCGAGGTCACCGTCACCGCCGAGGACGGCGAGGACTTCGTGATCGAGGGCGACGTCCGGAACCACATCCCCCTCCGCTTCCGGCGCGGCGACCAGCTGACCCGCACCACCGAGGCGCTGATGCGCTGGCGCTGCGGGGAACGGTCCGGGGTGGGCATTCTCGAATACCTCGATCAGATGGTCGACGGGCGCCCGTCCGGGGCCTTGCGGGAGGCGTCCGCCTCGTAGCCCCCCATCCCGAGGCGATCTTCGGTCCGGGCGACGGCGCCCTCGAGCTCCGCCCGGGCCAGGACGGCGTAGCGGGCGATGATGCCGTCGCCGGCGTACGTCGTGCTCCAAGCGGCCGTCCGGTCTGCCAGCGTGGTGGCCGAGCCGTCGGCGGCGGTGGTGAGGCAGCAGTACCAGAGCGCGTCCCGGGTCGGCGACCGTTCATCATTGAAGGCACGGTATTCGTCGCCGTACCCCCGCAGCGTCGACTCCACGAGGCCGCAGTCGCAATGGGCGACGAGGTCGACGATCCGGGCCGGCACCGCTCGGGCCGCCAGCCAGCGGGCGCCGTCGAGGAACGACGCCTTGGTCGCGGCCACGTCCGGCGCCAGGCCGATGTCGTGCAAGGCGGCGGCAGCGATCAGGACCTCATGTTCGACCGTCGCCAACCCCAGCCGCTCCCCCACCGTCTCGGCCCGGGCGATCACTCCCCGGACGTGCTGCCACCGGCCGGGCAGCGGACCGGCCAGCTTCTTTTCGGCGGTCGAGAGGGCCCAGCCGACGAGACCGTGCTCGTCCACCGGGCCCTCTCCCATCGGTTTCGATGCCGCTAACGCTCAGACGGCGGGCGTGCTCACGGCGAGTTCGGCCGGAGCACCTGCGCCGTCGCCGTTCAGACCGGGGGCGTCGTCGTGGATGACGACCTCGCCGGTATCCCCGTTGACCGTGATGGTGGCCCCGTCCGGGATCCGGCGCATGGCGTTGGCGATCTGCACCGCCGGGAACCCGTACTCCCGGGCCAGGCAGGAGCCGTGGGCCAGCATGCCGCCGGTCTCGAGGACGATGCCGCTGATGACGAGGAAGACCGGCGTCCAGCCCGGATCGGTGGAGTTCGTGACCAGGATCTCCCGGTTCTTGACCCGCCCGATGTCCTTCAGCTCCTTGACGACGCGGGCGGTCCCGGTCACCGTTCCCCGGCTCGTGCCGATTCCCCGCAGCGCACCGCTGCCGTCGTCGGCTACGGCGTCGAGCTCCACCGGCCGACCACGCTGGAGGTAGAGCGGCGGCATCTCCTCCTTGCTGTGGAACCGGTCGAAGTTTCGCATCCGGGCGGCGATCTTCGCCTTGCAGAGCCGGAGATCGCCCCGCCCGTCGAGCAGGTCGTACAGCTCCTCCTTGATCAGGAAGTAGAAGTCCCGCTCGGTGTCGAAGAGATTCCGTTCCATCAGGCGGCGGTTCAGCTCCAAAAAGCCCCGCTTGATGGTGAAGGTGGAGCGGTCCACGAAGTGGCGCTCGTTGTCCCGGTCCATGAGAAAGCGATGTGTGTAGTCGAGCACGAGCTTGAAGATCTCGACCTTGACGGCCCCGAGCGGCTTTTTGCGGATGCGCGTCTCGACGTCTTCGATCACGGCCTCGCGCCGCTTGTCGACCTCCCGTTCCATCGCCTCCGGGTCGTGGGAGGCGTCGGTGGTGAGGAAGGCCTTGAAGGCCCGGTAGTCCAGGCCGGGGTCCTCCGAACGTCGGGGATAGTAGATGTCCCGGTCGGCGTGGCCCCGATGGGCGTGGCGATCGGCGAAATCGTGGTATCTGGCCAGGAAGTCCCGCCCGGCGTCGCTGCCCTCGAGGGCGGCAAAGAAGGCGGCATCCTCATTCGCTTCGAACAGCTGTGTCAGCTCGGGGGACTCCCGAATCATCTTCGAGAGCTTCCACAGCCCGATGTTCTCCTCCATCGTGATCGTCCGCTGCGGCACACCGGTGATCAGGTCGGTGAAGACGAGGGGGTTGTCGCCGTCGTACCACTTGGCCAGGATCAGACCGAGAAGGCTCACGACCTGCGAGGCCTGGATGAAGAAGCCGGTCCAAACGTCTTGGATGTACTTCTCCTCGTAGGCCACGTAGTGGTCGATATAGCGCTTGAGCTCGTCGTCGGAGAGCTTGCGGAGCTCCTCGTCGGGGAGGCCGTCGGCCTCGTGGGTGCGGTTGTTCATGTAGTCCTCGATGACGTCGAGCCATTTGACGACACCGTGGATGGGGTCCATGCCAAGAATCCGGGCCTGCATGCGGAGCCAGGTGCCGACCCGGAATGGCGACGCCAGGACCTCGTCGCGCCACTGGGGCGGGAGGTTGGCGGCCATGGCGGGCCGGAACTGCGGCCAGATGAGATTGGACAGGGTCGACCGGTCGACCTTGCAGTTGAAGTACGCCGCGCCCTTGTAGTACTTCCACATCCGCATCTTGGCGGTCTCGTTCATGCCCCACAGCGTCTGGCTGTAGGCGTTGGCCTCCGTGAAGCAGCGGGCCCGCACCGAATACATCAGCGGCGTGATCGCCCCCGTCCAGATCTCATCGGCCCAGGCCCGGGTCCAGATCGTCTCGTCGTCGTCGGAGGCGGTCTGCCAGGCGTCGATCTCGGCGTCCCAGGAGAAGGCGGCGCCCGTCACCGGCCGCGACTGGAGCAGGTAGAACGACCCGCCGGCGTAGCCCCATTCGATGTCCTGAGGGAAGTGGCCGTAGTACTTCGTGACCTTGCGCCCGAGAATCCCGAGTTCGGCAGCCTGATCGTCGGACAGGCAGAACCGGCCCTGCTCGTCCTCGGGCACGGCCTCGGTGACGGTCCCGCTGCCGGACGGGGCCCGCACGACCCGGACGGCCTTGCTCCCGAGCGTCTTGTCCCGGACGGCCAGGGTCTCCCGGTTGAGGAGGTACTCGTCGGGGTTGGCGATCCCGGAGACGATCGCCTCGCCGAGACCCCAGCTGGCGTTGACGACGTATTCGTCGGTGGCGGTCGTCATGGGATTCCCGGTGAACATGACCCCCGAGACCTCGGACTCCACCATCTGCTGCACGACGACGGCGATGCGGGACTCGGCATGGGCGAAGCCCTTGTTGAAGCGGTAGGCGGTGGCCCGGGCCGTGTACATCGAGGCCCAGCAGCGCTTGATGGCGTCGAGGAGGTTGTCGAGCCCCTTGATGTCGAGGTACGTGTCGTGCATCCCGGCGAAGGACGCTTCGGCCAGGTCCTCGGCCGTCCCCGACGAACGGACCGCGACATGGACATCGCCCAGCTCGGCGTAGGCAGCGGCGATGTCGTCGACCAGGTTCTTCGGCAGCGTGGCGCCGACGACCAGCTCCCGGATCTCGCCGGTACGAGCCTCGAGCTGATCGGGGTCGTCGTAGTTCAGCTCGCCGATGATCGTGGCAATCTTGTCGGCCAGCCCGCTGGAGTCGATAAAGGCGCTGTAGGCGTCTGTCGTCACCGAGAAACCGGGGGGAACCGGGAAGCCGGCCTGGGTCAGCAACCCCAGATTGGCACCCTTTCCACCGACGAGGCGGTGGGTCCCCGAGTCCGGGTCCCGGAAGCGCAGAATGGATCCCTCAGTCAACGTCGGTCCCCCTCTGTCTTGAATTCAGTGATCGATTGTTCACATGTGTGGCCGCGACGTTACGGGACCGCGATCTCGCCGGCGCGGCACCGGTCCCGCACCGCCCGTCGCAGGATCTTGCCGGCGGGCGACTTGGGGAGAGTCGGTCCGTCCCACACCTCGCCTGACTTCGGTCGCTTGAAGCGGGCGATGCGGCCCGCGGCGTAGTCCAGGATCTCGTCGATGGGGACGTCTTGCCGCAGGACGACCACGGCGTGTACCCGTTCACCCCACCGTTCATCGGGGAGGCCGACGACCGCCGCTTCCCGGACGGCGGGGTGGGACACGAGGATGTCCTCGACCTCTCGGGGGTAGACGTTGTAACCGCCGGAGATGATCATGTCGCTCTTGCGGTCCCGCAGGTACAGGAACCCGTCGTCGTCGAACGTCCCAATGTCGCCGGTGTGGACCCATCCGTCCCGGATGACCTCGGCCGTGTCGGCGGGCCGGTTCCAGTAGCCGGCGAAGATGTGCTGGCCCCGGGTGACGACCTCACCCTCGGCCCCGGGCGGGAGCGGCCGGTCGTCGTCGTCGACGACCCGGACCTCGACCAGCGTGTAGGGCCGTCCGGCCGAGCCGACCCGGTCGTGCTCGTCGGGCTGCAGGCAGGTGATGGCCATCGGGGCCTCGGCCTGGCCGTACGTCTGGGCCAGCTTCGGGCCGAAGGCGGCCATGGCCCGCTCGACGAGGGCAGGGGCGATGGGGCTGGCCCCGTAGCACAGCCGCCGCAGCGTCGGGGCATTGATGCTATCGGCGTTGGGGTCGTCGAGGACCATGGCGATCATCGTCGGCACCAGGAAGGTGGCCGTCGCCGCCTGCCGTTCGAGCTCCTCCAGGAACCGGCTCGGCTCGAACTTGTCCATGATGATGTTCGTCGCGCCTCGGATGAGGTGGGGAAGGACGAAAGCGCCGCTGGCGTGGACCACCGGCGCGGCGTGCAGCATTCGATCGCCGGGCCGGACGTCGGGCAGCAGGTCGATGAGGAAGCTGGCGATCTCGGCATGCTCGCAGCGCATGGTGAGGGTGACGGCCTTGGGCCGACCGGTGGTCCCCCCGGTGTAGCCGAGACGGAACGGCACGTCGGGGTGGCGGGGTACGGCGCAGGGGACGTCGGGGCCGCAGGCCATCACCGAGGTCAGCGTCGGCGAGTCGAAAGCCGTCGAGATGGTCGGAACTCCGAAGTCGTCAGCCTGCTCGCCGATGACGGCCCGCGACCCGGAGTCGGTCAGCTTGTAGGCGTGATCGGACGGGGTTTCCCGGACGTTGAGGGGCACCCGCACGAGCCCGGCCTTGGCGAGAGCGTAGAAGACGACCAGCCCGTCGATGCCGTTGGGAAGCAGCACGCCAACTCGGTCGCCGGCCCGCAACCCGGTGGCCAGAAGCGCATTGCCCACCCGGTCGGTCGCCTTGTCGAGATCGGTGAACGTCATCATCCGGTCGCCGTAGACCAGCGCCGGCGCCGGACCGAATCGTTGCGCGGCGCGACGGACGATCTCCCCTATTTCCACTGCAGACCGTCCTCGAAGATCCGACGTCCTGCCTGCTGTGCCACCCGACCTCCTCGTTCGGCGCTCGGCGGCGACCACGTACGCTCCGCCGGCGGGGGGTCTCACCCACACGAGAGCGGATCGGAGTGGGCGCAGCATTGCTGATACATCGGATCAATGTCAAGGGCTGCCTCCGATGATGTGCCGCCCTACATCCGATGTCCGGCGGGACGAAAAACGGTCCGGCCGGGCCGTGTCAGCGGCAGAGGCTGACGGTGAGGTCCCCGTACCGGGCCGTCATGGCTCGGGCGCTGGTGGCCGTCATGAGGTCCTGTACCCACCGCACGTGCGGCGACATGGCGCCGGTCACGAGATCCCGCCGGACCGGCCCCGCGGCGTACATGGCGTCGACGTCCTCGCCCGGGATCAGGTACCGCAGGAGAAGCTCCTCGTCAGACAGATGCGCGCCGTACTGCCGGCGGATCTCGGCCAGCGTCGGCTGGGGGGGCTCCCAGGCCTGCAGCTGGCGGCCGCGGGGATCGGACAAGGCGCGGTCGAGCAGCTCGCCGTCGACTGGCCCCGGGTGCGGCCCGTAATGGCCGGCAAGATAGATGAGGTTCTCGTCCGGGATGACCGCGTAGCGCTCGCCGTTGACCACGTTGAGGAGCGCCTGGATACCGACGAGCTGCGAGAACGGAGTGGCCATGACCGGGTATCCCATTTCCGACCGCACCCGCTCGACTTCGGCCAGGACCTCGGGAAGGCGGTCTTCCATGCCGTAGGTGCGCAGCTGGTTCAGCAGTGTGCCCATCATCCCGCCCGGGAGCTGCTGCTGGTACACCGCCAGGCGGAACTCGGCCGGCGTCCCGGTGGCGTAACCCTCGGCCGCTGCGCACCGGCCGAAGTGCTCCGCGAGGGCGGGAAGCCGCCGGTCATCGAGTTCGACCGTGTGGCCCGCACGGCGCAGATTGTCGACGGTCGCTTCCGTCGAGGGCATCGATGGACCGTTGGCCAGGGTCGACACCGCGCTATGAGCGATGTGGACGCCGGCCTCCACGCCGATCAGGTGGTTGATCGTCCCGAGGCCGGTGGTGTTGTGGAAGTGCATCTCCAGGGGGAGGCCACCGGCGGCCGCCACCATGCGGGGAATCCACGTGCGGGCCCGTTCGGTGGTCAGCACACCGGCCTCGTCACCGAGGATGATCGTGTCAAGCCCCTCCCAGCCGGCGATGACCTTGACGTTGGCCTCGTAGTAGTCGTCGGTGTGGACCGGGGAGTGGGCGAACATGATCTGGGGCGAGACCCGCAGCCCGGCGTCGCGGGCGACACCCACCACCCAGGCCAGTTGGTCGAGGTTGAACAGGCAGTCGAAGATCCACAGGCTGTCGATGCCATGGCGGGCCAGGGTTTGGACCCACAGTTCGACGATGCAGCGAGGGGTGATGCCCATGCCGACCACACCGTTGCTGCGGGTCCCGGCCCGCAGCAACGAGTTCGGCATGGCCGCCCGCACGAGGTCGAGGCCCTCCCAGGGGTTCTCTCGGCAATAGCGGACGAGGACCTCGAAGATCGAGCTACCGGTGCAGTCGACGATCCGGTAACCGACGGCGTCGATCTCGGCCGCGACAGGCAGGATGTGTCCGGCCCGCATGCGCATGCCCCACAGGCTCTGCTGCCCGTCGCGGAGCGACTGATCGACGATCTCCACGGTGGCCAAGGTCAATCTCCTTGATCGGGAACGAGCAGCGCCACGGCTTCGCCGTACTCGACCATCGCCCCGTCCTGGGTCACTACCGCCGACAGCGTTCCGGTGACGCCCGCCTCGACCGGAATGACGCGACCCATCACGTCGACGAAGCCGATCGCCTGCCCTCGGCGGACCACCGAGCCGATCTCGACGCCTTCCGGCGCATCGGGTGGAACCCCGCGACGGAAGACGCCGACGGACGGGGACCGGACGGTGCCGTCGGCGGTGTCGGCCGACACTAGCCCCGGATTCACCCGATGACCAGAGTTGGAGAACGGGGCGCCGGTGGAAGCCGCCGGGCCGACCGGCCGGCGCGAGACCTGGAGCCGATCGGTGCCGCTCCGCAGCGTCATCTCCTGCCAGGCACTCGAATCGAACGCCTCCAGCAGGATGCGCACTTCGTCCGGCGTCAACGCCATGCCCGGCTCCCTCCTGTCCCGGCTGGATGGCTGTCGGTCGGACATCCTAGGGGTGATGGATACGACTGACCCGACGAATCGTTTCGAAAGCGGTCGCGGGCGTGTCACACTCTGGGGGTACAGGGCGGGAGAGGAGAGCCACCGGTGGGCGCAATCGAATCGGCCATCAGCAAACTGCGGGACCTGATCGCCTCGGGCGAGTTGGCCCCCGGAGACCGGCTGCCGCCGGAACCCGAACTCGCCGCCCTGGTCGGCGTTTCCCGCAACACCCTGCGGGAAGCGGTCCGGGCGCTCATCCAGGCCAAGGTCTTGGACGTCCGCCGCGGCGACGGCACCTACGTCACCAGTCTGGAGCCGCACCTCCTCCTGAGCGGGCTCAGCTTCGTGGTCGACCTCATGCAGGACCGCACGGTGCTGGAACTGAGCGAGGTGCGCCGCATCCTCGAACCGGCAGCCATCGGCCTGGCTGCCGGCCGCATCGACGACAAGACGATGAATGCCGTCCGGGAGTCGTTCGCCCGGATGCGCCAGGCCGAGACAACCGAGGAGCTCGTGGCCGAGGACATGGAGTTCCATCGCCTCGTGATCAAAGCGGCGGGCAACGCCACACTCGAGTCGCTCCTCGAGGCGCTCGTCACCCGCACCACGAAGGGCCGGGTGTGGCGGGCCATCTCCGGCGGCGGCACCAAGGCCTGGACACTGGCCCAGCACCAGGTCATCGTCGACGCGCTGGCCGCCCGCGACGCCGATCTGGCCCAAGCCGCCTCGACGCTTTTGGTGGCGGCCTCCGACAACTGGCTGCGGCACCTTCTCGGCGACACGACACCGCCGCCGGCGACGCCGGTCCCCGCCGAGCTCGGCTTGGAGCGGGGCACCCGCCGCACAAGAAAGCGATCACCGGCCACATGATCGGATGTCCGGCGGGCCGGTTCAGACGCCCCAGCCGGACACATCGGATGAACTTCTTGAATTCGTCCGATCAATGCCGTTAGCATCCGCGAGAACCCGAGCCGCGATCGAGTCTCGGCGCAAGCGGCGGAACCGTCCGCCGGCCGTGCCCAGCGCCGGCGCGGACCGGCGGGTGAGCGCTCCGGCGGGTCCACGCCCGTACCGGGGATCCGTCGTTCGATGCAGAAGGGGGAGGGCATGCGCACAGCGCGACACCGGCAGGGCGACGCCCGAACGGGCAGGAGGTTGATCGGTTCGCCGGCCCTGCGCCTCATTGCGCTCGCCGGAGCCGTGGTCCTCATCACCACGGCGTGCGGGAACCGCAGCTCGGAGGACAAGCTCAACGCTCTCCTCAACGGGAAGGGCCAGGGCTCGCCGGCACCGGCCGCCGCTCCGGGGGCGGCCGCACCCACCGCGGCGACGCCGACGGTGAGCGGTGACGCCGGAGCGTCCGCCGGCGTCCCGGCGGCGGGGGCGGCGTCACCGAGCGCTGGAGCCTCGTCGGCCGGCGTCCCCGGCGCCGCCGGCGGTCCGACGCCGCGCTCGGCGGCCGGAACGGCGACGGGCTCACCGGCACCGGGTCAAAAGCCCGCCAACGCCGCCGCGGCCGGGGCGGGGACGAAGTCTGCGGAGCCCGGGCGTTCGCCCGCCGGCGCCGGCGTCCCCGGTGCCCCGGGCGCACCTGCCGTTCCGTCGGCCCCGGCCGGCTGCAGCGGGTCCGAGCCTCCCATCGTCATCGGGAGCGTGGGGACCATGTCCGGCGTGGTCGGGTACCTGTTCGCCCCCGGGGCCAAGGCCGTGTCGGCCTGGGCCGCCGAGATCAACGAGAAGGGCGGTATCAACTGCCACGCCGTCAAGCACCTGATCGGCGACAGCGGCGGCGACCCGGCGCGCTACCAGTCGCTCGTCCGGCAGTTCGTCGAACGGGAGGGCGTCATCGCCTTCGTGTTCAACCCTGACTCGTTCGCCGCCCAGGCCGGCGCTGACTACCTGGAGCAGAAGCAGGTCCCGGTCGTCGGCGGCGGTGGCGGCGAGATGTTCACCTACGACAAGTCGATGCAGTTCCCCGTCTTCGCCATGGGCGTCCCCATGCAGATCAATCAGGTGTTCCAGGCGTCGCGGGTCTGGATCCCCGCCGGGAAGAAGAAGATCGGCACGGTGTCCTGCGTCGAAGCCGAGTACTGCCCGATCTTCGACAAGACGGTGAAGGAGTTCGGTCCGAAGTTCGGCTTCGACCTCGTCTACCAGGCGGACGTCACCATCACCGCTCCGGACTACACGGCGACCTGCCTGGAGGCCCGCAACAACGGCGTGCAGGCCTTCGTCACGTCACTCGACGGCCAGACGAACCAGCGGCTGGTCAACTCCTGCGCCAAGGTCGGGTTCAACGCCCCGATCGCCGCGGCGTCGATCCAGGGAACCGACGACTTCAAGGACAACCCGAACATGGTCGGGAGCCTCGTCGGCATGAACGTGGCGCCGTGGTTCGTCAATACGCCGGCCGTGGCCGAGCACCGGGCGATCTTCAAAAAGCACGTGCACGACGCCATCTTCGGGCCGGCCGCCATCAACGGCTGGACGACGGCGAAGGCGTTCGAGGCGGCCACCACCGGTGTCCCCCGTAGCGGAGCGGTGACGAGCAAGGACGTACTCAACGGGCTGAATGCCCTGAACGGCAACGACCTCGGCGGGCTGACCTACCCGCTGCGATTCAGCGCCTCCCAGCCGAACAAGAAAAAGATCGTGTGCGGCTATCCGGTCGAGGTGGTGGCCAAGGGGCGGTGGGACGCGCCAATCAACCAGATGGCCTGCATGCCCGGCTTCGAGCCGTGAGCAGACGGGAGGCAGCGATGCGGCGCAGGATCCGTTGGCTGGTGGTTCCGGCCGGTCTGGCACTGACGCTGGCCGGCGCGTCGAGCCCCACGGCGCAGGCCGCCGACGGCTTCAAGGGAACGTTCGGGGCCGTGGCGGCCGCCGACGCGGTGCGGGTGACGTGGATCGTCCCCCACGCCCCGGCCAGCGACACGGTCCTCGACGCCGGCGGTCCGTCGGCCCAGGCGACGCTCGACAGCATCGGCGGAAGCCAGGCCTACGCCTCGTTCCCCTACCCCGGTGAGAACGCCGTGACGGCTCCGGCCCTCGTCGCCGGCGCCTCCGGCGGGAAGATCAACCTGCCGGCCTACCCCTTCTGGGTGGGATCCTCCTATCCGGTGGCTCCCAAGGCGGAAGCCGGCAGCGGGCCGTACTCGATCAAGGCGGAGAGCAGCGACGCGGCGTCGACCGCGTCGGCCAGCGTCGGGCTCGCATCCAACGACCAGGCGGCGGTGGGCCTCGCCCGTTCCACGGCGTCGACCAGCAGCGCCTCCGAGGCGGTGACGTCCGAGGCGACGACCGAAGTCACGGCCTTCGCCGTCGGGCCGCTCAAGATCGGCCAGGTGCTCTCGAGGGCCAAGGCAGTGTTCTCGGGCACCGGCGCTCTCACCCGGGACGCCGACACCCAGGTGACGGGGATGATGATCGCCGACACGCCGGTGGCGCTCACCGCCAAGGGGCTGGTGATCGGCTCGTCGGCGGTGCCGGCCGATCCGAAGCCGGTCGAGAGCGCGCTGGCCCAGGCCAAAATCGGGCTGGAGTACATGCCCCGCCAGAACACCGACGGCGGTGTCGTCGCCCCGACCATCCGGGTGACGCAGAAGGACGACTCGGGTGGTTCCATCACCTATGTGCTCGGTCGGGCTTCGGCATTCGCCCAGGGGGCCGGCGATGCGCCGGCCGCTCCCGGGGCGACGACAGCACCCGATACGACGGCCTCCGAACCGGTCCAGTCGCCGGCTCGCCAGCCCGAGCCGGCGGCCGCCACGACCGGCCCGCCGGCCGCTCAGGCGGCCGGGCTGGCTCCGGTCGCGCCCGATCCCGGCGAGACCGAGACCCAGAACGTGGACGTCCCCACCTCGTTCGTCCTGCCCGACCCGGAGCCAGGCGCCGTCCCCACCAGTGCCGCCTCGGGGAGCGCAGCGGAGCCGGCCAGGATCCAGCTGACGGCGACGGGCGCCGGCGGGACGGTGGCCGCGGCGGCGCAGGGCGATGACCGGCAGCTCGCCGCCCGTATGCTGTTCAGCGCCGGCGACACCACGCCGATGTTCATCGCCCTCCTGGCCGGGATGGCCGGCGCGCTCGGTTCTGCTCTGCTCGTCCGTCGACTCGGGAAGAGGACGCGATGAGTTCGCTCGGCAAGCTCGTTCGATACCAGTGGGACCGCACGCTGGCCGCCGGCCTGGTCGTGGGCGGCCTCGTCGCCGTGATCGTCGCCTGGGCGTTGGCCAGCGGCACCGTCCTCACCTTCGAACAGATCCCCTACCTCATGTCGGGCGGGTTGGTCGGCGTCTGCCTGGTGGCCGTCGGGGCGACGTTGTGGCTGTCGGCCGACCTGCGTGACGAGTGGCGCAAGCTCGACCGGCTCGAGCAGGTGGTGCTCGGCACCAGGCCCGAGATCGACGCCACCGACGCCGCCATCGCCCGGGTGTCCTCGGCGGCGCCCGGCCGGCCCGTCCCCGCCGCCGCCGAGAGCTGACCAGTCATGTTCGGCGGCATCCCGGTCGACGTCCGACCCGGTGGACGAGCGGCGGCATGGTTCCTGCGGGGGCTCATCGCGGCCGGCCTGGCCGCCATGACGCTCAGCTGGGCCCGGGCGTCAGATACCGTGCGGGTCAGCGAGCAGGTCGACTGGGCGTCGGTCGGCCTCGCCGGTGTCACCGCGGTGACGGTCGGCCTCGTGGCTTCCACGCTGATCGCCCGCCAGGCGATCGCCGTTCGCCTCACCCGGCTGAGCGGGGCAGCGGTCACTTCCGAGACGGCCGCTGCGGCGCCCGTCGACGCGTCGACGTCGGTCAACAACTCGGCCAACAGCGCGGCCGCCGCCGACGGCGACCTCGTGGCCGCGGCCCGGATGGCCCGGTACCACGTGCCGTCCTGCCCCCTGACCATCGGGAAGCCGGTCAAGCCGGCGAGCCGCACCGATCACGAGCGGGCTGGCCGCCAACCGTGCGGAGTGTGTAGTCCGTGAGACAGCTGCTGCCGTTCCTCGTCGTCGGCTTCACCGCTGGCTCGCTCTACGGGTTGGCTGCCCTCGGGCTCGTCCTGACCTACCGGACGTCGGGCGTCTTCAACTTTGCCCACGGAGCCCTCGGTGCCGGCGCCGCCTATTTCTTCTTCACGCTCCACTGGACCTGGGGCTGGCCGTGGCCGGTGGCGGTGATCGTGTCGGTGGCGCTCTTCGGCGGCGTGGCCGGAGTGATCGTCGAACGCCTGACCCGGTCGCTGGTCGATGCCCGGGTGGCCACGATCATCGTCGCCACCATCGGACTGCTGCTGTTCATCCAGGGGTTCCTCTACTGGCGGTACGGCGTGGAACGCCGGGTGTCGCCGGACTTCCTGCCCACCGGCACCGCCTTCGTCATCGAAGGCGTCAATGTCAGCTGGGCCCAGGTGATCAACTTCGGTGTCGGTGTCGCCAGCCTGGTCGGCCTCTACCTACTGCTGCACCGGACCCGGCTCGGCATCGCCATGCGCGGTGTCGTCGCTTCGCCCGATCTGCTCGGCCTGTCGGGCACGAGCCCGGCCGGCGTCCGTATCGCGTCCTGGGCCATCGGCTCCTCCTTTGCCGCCCTGACAGGAATCCTGATCACACCGAGCATCCTCGGCATGGACGCCTTCCTGCTCAGCGCCCTGGTCGTGCAGGCCTTCGGGGCGGTGGCCATCGGCCGCTTCACCAGCCTGCCCTGGACCTACGTCGGCGGTCTCTCCATCGGCGCGCTGGCCGCCATCTCGGCCAAATACCTGACGAAGCCACCGCTCACCGGGCTGCCCAACGTCATCCCGTTCCTCGTGCTGATCGTCGTGATGCTGGTGACACCGAAGCGGAAACTGCCGTCGGGTAGCGGCCGGTTCGCCGGCGAGGCGTTCCGCCGGAGGCTGCCAGTGGGTCGCCCGGTGCGCAGCGTCATGACCGCCGGCGGCGTGATCGTGCTCGTCCTCATCCCCAAGCTGGTCGACACGCGGCTCCCGGTCTACACCTCGGCACTGGCGCTCGCCGTGCTGCTGCTGTCATTGTCGCTACTGACCCGGGTTTCGGGGCAGATCTCGCTGGCTCACGCCGCGTTCGCCGGGGTCGGGGCGGCCACCTTCAGCAAACTGGCCGCTCCCGTTCACGGGACCGGCCAGTTCGGCGGGCTCGGCACCGATACCCACGGGGGCGTTCCCTGGCTGGTGGCTCTCATCGGTGCCGGTCTGGTCACGGCCGCCGTCGGCGCCCTACTGGCACTTCCGGCCATGCGCCTCGCGGGGATCTACCTGGCCCTGGCGACGTTCGGATTCAGCCAGCTCATGGACAACGTCGTCTTCCAGAGCTGGCTCATGTTCGGCGGCTCGCAGGGCACGCTGGCCGGGCTGCGAGCGCCGCGGCCGAGTATCGGCGGGCTCAACGCCCAGAACCCCGAGACCTGGTACTACATCGTGCTGGCCGTCGTGGGTGTCTGCTGCGCAGCGCTGGTGGTGGTACGGCGCTCCCGGCTCGGCCGCTTCCTCCGGGCCATCGCCGACTCCCCTACCGCCCTCACCACGCTCGGGCTCGGAGTCAATGTCACCCGGGTGCTGGTCTTCGCGGTGTCGGCCTTCTTCGCCGGCATCGCCGGAGCGCTGTTCGCCATGCAGATCGGCCGGGTCAACTACATCAGCTTCCCGGCGGTCAACTCGCTGCTCTACCTCGCCATCCTGACGGTCACCGGCGCGGTGTCGGGCTACGTAACCTCGGCCTTCCTGGCCGCCTTCTTCCTGGCCGTCATGCCGAGCTACCTCACGTCGATCACCTTCGAGATCCAGTCGATGCTGTTCGGAGGCATTGCGGTGGCCGCCGCCCTCGTCTCCGACCGGGTCGGCGTCGGAACGTCCCTGCGGGCCGGCCTCGGCGAGTGGGTCGGGCGAGCGGCGACCCAGGCGGAACGCCGGCGAGGCGAAGGCGTCGGACCCGCCCGGGCCCGCCAGCTCGACGCCCCGGCCGCCTATGCCGTGGCGGTGGACCGGTGAGCGAACCGGGCATCGACGTCGCCGGCCTCACCGTACGCTTCGAGGGCAACGTCGCCGTTGACCGCGTGAGCCTGTCGGCCCCGATGGGCCGCCTGACCGGGCTGATCGGCCCGAACGGAGCGGGCAAGACCACGACGTTCAACGCCTGCAGCGGCCTGCTGCGGCCCGCCGAGGGCCGGATCATGCTGTTCGGATCGGACGTCACCCGGCGGGGACCGGCCAGCCGGGCCCGGCGGGGCCTCGGCCGGACGTTCCAGCGGATGGAGCTCTTCACGTCCATGACGGTGGCCGAGAACGTCGCGCTCGGCCGGGAAGCCCGTCTCGCGGGGTCGAACCCGCTGTGGCAGCAAATGGCGACCCGCCGCCAGCGGGCCACCGTGCGGTCCGCCACCGAAGAAGCGCTCGACGTGTGCGGGATCGGCGACCTGGCGGACAAGACGGTGGAGAGCCTGTCCACCGGCCAGCGGCGACTCGTGGAGCTGGCCCGGGTCTACGCCGGCAATTTCCGGATGTTGCTGCTCGACGAGCCGTCGTCCGGACTCGACCAGGCCGAGTCGGAGCATCTGGGGCAGATCCTGCGGTCGCTCGTCGACGACCGCGGCATCGGGATCCTGCTCGTCGAACACGACATGGCGCTCGTGATGACGATCTGCGACTACCTCTACGTCCTTGACTTCGGTCGGCTCGTGTTCGACGGCACCCCGGCCGAGACGCAGCACAGCCCGATTGTGCGGGCGGCTTACCTCGGTGCCGAGGACCTGATGGAGATGGCGGACCTGTCAACCGGAGGCACCGGCGCGGAGGGTTGGACGGATGCTGACGATTGAGGGTGTGAGCGCCGGATACGCCGGAGTCCGCGTCCTGCGCGATGTCAGCCTCGTCGTCCCCCGTTCGTCGGTCGTGGCGCTTCTCGGCCCGAACGGCGCAGGCAAGACGACGCTGCTCCGGGTGGCGTCGGGGCTGCTGCGGCCGGCGGCCGGACGGATCACGCTCGACGGCGAGGACGTAACCGGTCTCGCCTCGCACCAGCTGGCGGCCCGGGGGCTGTGCCACGTTCCCGAAGGACGCGGTGTCTTCCCGCCGCTGTCGGTGCGGGAGAACCTCGTGCTGTTCGCCGCCCCAGGGGCCGAGCGGACGGCAGTCGAGCGGGCTACCGAAGCGTTCCCCAGGCTCAAGGACCGGCTCGACCAGGCGGCCGGGACGATGAGCGGCGGCGAGCAGCAGATGCTGGCGCTGGCCCGGGCCTACCTGTCGGGCGCACCGGTCATCCTGCTCGACGAGGTCTCGATGGGCCTCGCCCCGGTCGTCGTCGACGGGATCTTCGAGTTCCTGGAGCGGGTGGCCGACGAAGGCACGTCGCTTCTGATTGTGGAGCAGTACGTCAACAAGGCGTTGGCCATTGCCGACTACGCCTACATCCTTGGCCGGGGCCGCATCACGTTCGCCGGTGATGCGTCGGAGCTCGTCGACGAGGACGTGTTCCACCGCTACCTCGGTATCGACGTCGCCGCGACCGCCTGAATCAGCGATCGATGACGGAGCGATTGACTCCGGACGACCGGCTGCGCCTCCACGAGATCCGGCTGCGGTCGTGGTGTGGTGGCGTCGGCCCGAGGATCTCCTCCTGGCCCTCGGGATGGAACGGACCGAAGGCTCCAGCCACGAGCGGAGGCAACTCGGTCATGGGTCGCCTTCCGTTGGCGCCGCACCGGCCGGTGCGACCTCGACGCGCACGTCGGAAAGCCGAGGGCCGTTGCCGAGGTCGGTCAGGTCGGCGGTGACAGTGGCGTTGATGGTGGCGGCGCCGTTCTCGCGCCAGCGGCCGTGGGGACAGACGACGGCGCCGGCGACCACGTCCTTGGTGAGGTCGGCGACGCCCTCGAAGCGTCCGAGGTCGTTGAAGACCCGGACCGGCTGGCCGTCGGCGATCCGCCGGGCGGCGGCGTCCCCCGGGTGCATGAACACGGGCTGGGGCCCTTCGATGCGCTGCTGGCGGGCCTGGTTGGCGTAGGTCGAGTTGAGGAAGGCGTGGGCCTTGGGCGAGATCATCGTCAGCGGGTAGGCGGCCGGCGCCGGCTCGATGTAGTCGGGAACGGGGTCGACGTCGGGCGCGGCGCCGTCGTCCGGTGCCCCTTCCCGGAACAGCGGCAGGACGAGCCGGCCGGCGCCGCCGGCGAGAAGCGAGGAGACGAACTCCACCTTCCCCGACGGGGTCGGGAAGGCCCCCTCGGCGTGCGGGGCCCACACGTCGGGGGCCGGAAAGGCCAGGCGGGCCCAGCCGTTCTCCTTCAGCCGGTCGAGGGAGAGGCCGGCGGCGGCGGGCGACGACCAGTCGACGGCCGCCTCGGCCATCTCCTCGTCGGTCAGGCCGAACCACTCGTCGGTGAAGCCCATCCCCGCCGCCAGGCGCCGGAACAGCTCGGTGTTGGAGACGGCCTCGCCCCGCGGTTCGATCGCCCGAAGGTTGGCGTTGAGGTAGAGATGCCCGTATGACCAGGTGAGGTCGAAGTGCTCCACCGTGGTCGTCGCCGGCAGGAGGATGTCGGCGTACCGGGCGGTGTCGGTGACGAAGAGGTCGTGCACGACGGTGAAGAGGTCGTCCCGGGCCAGGCCTTCGGTGACGAGGGCCTGCTCGGGGGCGGCGACGGCCGGGTTGGCGTTGTAGACCAAAAGCGCCTTGACCGGAGGGTCGAGCCCGAGCCCGCCGCTCAGCGCCCGCCCCAGTTGCATCATGTTGACCACCCGGGTGCCGGGACGGATCCACTCCGGCCGGGTGAGGACGTCCCACTTGATCGGGAAACCCCACACCGGCATCTGCTGGATGCCGCCACCGACGTGGCGCCACGACCCGACCAGCGCCGGCAGGGAGAAGATCGCCCGATACGCCTGTCCCCCCTGGGCGCTCCGCTCGGGGGCGATCCCCGTCCGGATCACCGACGGCTGGATGGTGGCGAACTCCCGGGCGAGGGTCCGGACGTCGTCGGCGGCGACACCGGTCAGCTCCTCCACCCGATCGGGGGAGAACGCCGCGGCCCGTCCGGCCAGCTCGTCGAACCCGGTGGTGTGCCCATCGACGTAGTCCTTGTCGACGAGGCCCTCGGCCACGAGCACGTGAACGAGACCGAGGGCGAGGGCGCCGTCGGTGCCGGGCCGGATCGGGACGAACCAGTCGGCCTGCGCCGCGGTGCGGGTGCGGTAGGCGTCGATCACGACCACCTTCGCTCCCCGGCGGCGGGCCTCCCGGATGAAGGGCCACAGATGCTGATTGCTGGTGAGGACGTTCGCACCCCAGATCAGGATGTAGCGGGAGTGCACGATGCTTTCCGGATCGATGAACGCCGGCCCGACGGTGGCGACCAGGGCGGCGGACTGGCAGGAGCCGCACACCGTCCGTTCCAGGATCGACGCCCCGAGCCGGTGGAAGAAGGCGTCACCGGCCGGGATCCCGTTGAGCAGCGCCATGTTGCCGGCGTAGCTG